>BNJV01001287.1_pt1 | contig 160862 bp, 271 predicted proteins | sample 8540591 | NCBI WGS metagenome assembly BNJV01 (sample SAMD00202457, study PRJDB9452) | human saliva metagenome | host: Homo sapiens
GACGGCACTCCCGGACAAAGGTCAACTGAATGACCCAGGGGAATCAGCTTGGCGTGAGGCCGACCAATTGAGGAATCTGGGCTCACGCTCTAGGGCTGCAAGACGATCGACAAACCAAATCTCCCATTACCGGAGAGTCCGGGAGCGATCGATGTGACTGGAAAGTGCGCGCAGAGTGCGAATCCTTCTCAGCCTGAACGGGGGCTTCGTAACGCGTGATTTGGGAAACCTCAACATTGTGCTCGCGTGCAATATCTACAGCACGCGCACCTGTCGAAGAAGAGCGTCTGAATTTCACGCGGGCGCAAAGGCTTATCTTCAGTCACTGCCTCGATGCGTGGACGGTCGCGACGAACGGCTCCGCGTAGCTCATCGGTAATTGGGGTGGTGTAACGATGGCCCCTCACTATCCGTGAAGACCAGTGTTTCCTCGTCAGCGCCAACTCCGAGAAGATCAAGATCGATCATCGTTTCTCCTCCTTTGCATCTCGCTCTCAGATTTTCTCAAAGATGCAGCGAAAATCGGCGATTGCCGGGGCGCGTGTCCTTTTCAGTAGCGCGAAAAGTTTCAACGTGTTACCCTGCAGCCCAGCGAATGTGTTGTGTGTGAACGTGACGCATCACGACAGAAAAGGGAGGCATTATGGCTACCGATTACGACGCACCTCGTAAGAATGACGATGATGTTGCGGAAGATCTCGATTGAAGAACTGAAGTCTCGCCGCAACGATTCTGGCTCTGCCAACGTTGACGATGATGAGAATGAAGCTGCAGAGAATTTTGAGCTTCCCGGTGCTGACCTTTCGAAGGAAGAACTGACGGTTCACGTCGTGCCCAAGCAGGATGATGAATTCACCCGCTCAATGTGTTTCCTCGTGCATCACGCTTCGCAGCTGGCCTACACAGATGACAACGGCCAGCCCGTCTGCACTGAGTGTGCCGGCTGAGCGTGAGATAATTCAGTTATGTTCGGACGTACGCGTAAGGAATGTCAGGTAGAAGAAGAGGTCGAAGAGGTAAAGCTTCCGCAGCTCTACGATGAGTCAGAGTTGTGGGAGGTTCCCGGACCTCGTGAGGAATACGAAGTCGACACCTCGCTGGACTACGTTGATTTAGGGTCGTTGCGTATCCCTGCAGTCCAGTGCATGCAGATTCGCGCTCAAGCGGGTGAAGACAGCAGAGCATCATCCGTATCATGCTTGTCTTGGCATCGTCAGGGCCTTCAGTTCTCTGTTGCGGCTGCACCGCGCTCGGCTGGGATGGGATGAACTTCGCCCTCAAATTCGTGCAGCTTACGAAGAAGGCGGAAGCTACTCGGACGTGATAAAGCACACTCGCTATGGTCATCGAGCTTGACAGTCGATGAATCGGTGACGCTACCCGATGGTTCAGAGGGGACGACCCGTACACGCATTATCGGGCGTGAAGGTGACCGCTGGTTTGCTCCGGCATCGATATGGTTGGACCAGCTTGCTCTGGCGGGCAAGAAGCCAGCGATTTCGAAGAGTGATTGATCGAATCGTTGTTGTTCGTGGCAACGAACCCCGTCCGCGCCTCGACCTTCTGCCGTTGCATGATCTTCCTTCGCAAGAAAGTGTCGAAGTTCCGAATGTTTGCTAAAAGTCTTTGCTCGCATCTCGCGTCTTTTTTCTCCGTAACACGTGAAGACCTTGACGCCGACGATGAAAACGGAGCAGAGAAGAGCGTGGACGACGGGCAGTTGCCGATGTTCTTCCTCGTGAAGAGGCGGTGCTGATTCGAGCAATCCAATCGGTAACCTATTATCCGGAAGAGATTCGTCCGCTTATTGATGCGACGCCTCTTTTGACGGAACAGGAACGATTGTTCTTCGATGGTCTGGCGCAGCGATATTCCCGGTTTTTGCACGCGGGAATCCACCTTGAAGTTGAAGGGACAGTCGGATTGACCAATGGCGTGAAAGTCATGAGCCAACCCTCTCTACCGATTGATTGCTGAAGAGAATGTCCGATATAATCGCTACTCTTGGCTTGCTGACGAAGACTTCTCTCTTCACAGTGTTCTTAGCGGTGCTAGGGGAGTATGGGCTAGTTCTTTGAGTTTGCTTCTTAGGTGCATATCTCGTCAGCGGTGCTTTGGTATATTCTGCACTTGCGTCGGCGCTGTGCTCAGTCATTTTTACGGTGATTCGAATTGCTGGCAAGACAGGCTGTGGTACAGGCCATTTCCGGGACTGTTCGGGTTGATCACGCTGTGTCTGGGCCCTTGTTTCCGTGGGCGTTCATTTTTTACGTGGGGGTTGTTAACTAATGCTGCCAGTGCGCTTGTTCTGCTTTTGAGCCTTGCTTTTGCTGGCCGTTGGGTGCGATATATATTTGAGCGCTTACGGACGTCCTTGAATTGGATGCGTCATGAGTGAAAATGCGCGAGCTCGCACTGGGTGAAATCTGGCTCACGCTCAGCATGGGCGCTTTTCATTATTCAACTGGGTGCAGGTCGGGTCCATGGCTCAGTGACCATGTCGCGCGGCTTTTCCGCCATGAAAAATTGCCTTGGTATTCCCCTGTTTATCCCGGTAGTGGCTGACGTGTGGCTGCTCAAAGATGATTTCAATCGAGCGGCACCGTCACCATCTGAGTGGTGCATCAAGACTTGCCGCCGCGTGCGGGAAATCAGGAAGACTAGCTCATCTCCAGATTCATATTGGTCGTCTGCCCGTGGGACAAAAGGCTCTCCCGTCACGCAAAATTGCGCTCAGTACGACACGCCGGGGGAATGCGACATCTGCGATACTCTTGCCGATAATCGGCAGAATTCTCAGGAAGAACAAAGGCATACATCGCTGCCCGGCTGAGATGGAAAGCAAAAGAGCTTTAACCGGTGTGCCAACAGAGATTGCTTCTTCGACCCGGCGCGGTCATGATACGTGCGTTGGACAGGGAACATCGACTCCCCACGAGGCGATTGAACAACCATTCATTCTTCTGGATTGCATGACGTGCGACTACTCGGGAATTGCAAATTCAGTCTTCGCGAGTGAGATGACAAGGTTTGCCCTTATCGTCTCCCGTGGCGGCGAGGACAACGTCAGCTCTCCGCAGACCTGCCTCGGAAAGTGCCTCCGGGAGAGCAGGCATCAGCTAAAACCCACTCGAGCATCGGCGACAGATGCGACACGCAGCTGATCGGGCTTTTTATCGATCAGCGTGACTTCCATGGCCGTGGTCGAGGAGTTCCAAGGCGACTGCGCGACCCACTGAGACCCTGCTCCAGCACTAACAATTTTTCATCTTTAGTCCTCCATGCGCGGGCACGCGTCAAAATATCGCGGGCGGAAGAGGATCTTCGCCCGAAATTGCAAAAGTAGAGCTGATCGTGTTCTTGAATAACAAGCTCAGGTCGTGCCGGAAGAATCGTTCCCAACGAGAGACAAATGCGATTCTTCTCGCCTGTGAGCGTTTCTACAGTTGGGAAGGAAATTCCATACCAATCAGCGATTGGTGTCGCTGTGACCAGAGACTCAAACCGGAAGGGTGAGTCCAGGTGACTGCGGCATCAGGGAGGCATGAGGCGACGCAAAACTGATTCAGTCGTACGTTTGACCGTGTCGCAACTGTAGGGATACCGAGACGCTCGTAAACAAAGGCGCGTTCAGGATCGTAGATTCGGGCAACGACGCGTTCGACATGGAAAGTTTCTCGCGCAACACGTGCGGCAATGATATTCGTGTTATCGCCGCTGGATACTGCAGCGAAAGCATAGGCATCTTTCAGAGGCCCGCCTGTTTGAGTATCGCGGTCCATGCCCAAGTCCCAGTAACGCGGCGTCCGAAAAATCTCCGTGGAGCCTCTGGAATGCTTTTGGAGTCTGAATCGATGACAGCGACTGAGTGGCCTTGCGCATCCAGAATGCCTGCAAGACTTGCGCCCACCCGGCCGCAACCCATAATTACGAAGTGCACACTCTAACGCTACTCGCCCGAAGGCAGAAAGCATCTCTTGACACTGCTTTGGCGGTTACCCGTGCGAACAAAAATGACGCTCGGTCCTCCAAAGGATAGTCTTATAAGTGTCTTCATTCGTTGAATCGCAGAAACGGTAATCATCGGACGCCCTATCCGTTCGAAAAGCCGCGGCTCGCCAACTCCTTCCAAAACGACTCGCGTTGCCGATCTATGCTTCGGATGCCCTATCATCGGTCGCCTATGCTCCCGGACGAAATTCTGCTGACCTTGGCGCTTGCCGGGTCAATAGCCTTGATCAAGTCTGTATGGATCTGGCGTCGTTGTTGCCCATAATGTTTTGGCTGTTGTTGTCTTGTCGTACAGGCAGACGGTTCGTACCTATCCCTCTGGTGGCGACTACGAGGTCGTCTGACAACCCTCTGGATCGAGCTGGGGACTTCTTGTTGCTTCAGCTCTGCTAGTCGACTATGTGCTCACCGTTGCAGTGTCGATTTCTTCTGGCGCAAACTACATCACGACTATCGTTCCTCACCTGCGGGGTTCTGAGTCCCCATCGCTGTGAGAGCTCATCATCTTTCTCACTCTCGTCAACCTGCGCGGAACACGCGAGGCGGACTCCCTTTCGCGATCCGACGCTACACCTACATGTTTCGCGATCGCTCTCGATGAGTGATCGTCGGGTTTATCCGACTTTTGCACAGGCCATCTACCCATGGCCGCCAGCGCTGCTTATGAGATTCAGGCGAGCGACGCACACGTTGACGGACTTGTTGGGTCTGGGCGGCGCGTTTTGCTTGCTCATGCGAGCGTTTCTCATCCGAGCTGCGCTGCAGCTAACGGGCGTCGAAGCAATCTCAAACGGCGTTCCAAACTTTCGCCGCCCGAAATCGATGCTGGAATTACTCTGCTGCTTCTGGGCGGTATCGCGGCGACGATGATGATTTCGATCCTTGTGCTGGCACGCCGCACCGGGGTACAGATGGTGGACGATACGTCTAAGGTATTCCTCAACGGAGACGCCTCATCCCGCAGGTCCATTTGCGCCGGTTGTTGGCCAACTGGCCTCGACAATCTTCGGAGACGGCTCCGTCCTCTTTATTCTGGTAACAGCAGTGACAGGGCTTTATCCTCGTTCTTGCACGCGAACACCGCCTTCAATGGCTTCCCGACCCTTGGCCTCCGGTCTCTCACGCGATTCTTTCTTACCGCGCCAGCTCTACAAGCGCGATGATCGACTCTCTTATTCCAACGGAATCATGGTCTTGGCGGTCGGCGCTTCAGCCTTGGTTATTCTTTTTCGATGCGAGCGTGACTCGCCTCATTCAACTCTATGTCGTCGGTGTATTTGTCTCCTTCACACTCTCACAGCTGAGGAATGATCCGACATTGGAATAAAGCGTCTTCGACTGCCTCAAAATGGGGAGAACGCAGTGAGTTCTGCGCTCGAGGTCGATCAATATTGTCGGTTTTTATGATGACGGGTTTTTGTCCTCACCATCGTTCTCGTCACGAAGTTTACGCACGGTGCGTGGATCACTGTCGTCATGATCGCACTTGGTCTTTGGCATTCAGCGTCTGATTCGTCGACACTACTGACACGATTCGCGGGTCAGCTACGTATCGATGACTGGCATGCGCGACGCGCCCTTCCCACTCGTGTGAGGGCCCTTGTATTGGTGTCAACCTTTCAAAGCCTTCGATGCGTGCAATCGCAACAGCGCGTGTTCAATCGCCAACCAACGCTTGAAATCGTCTCGGTGGTCGCGGATCTTGACGAAGAAGAACATATTCGCCGCAGTGGGACTGAATCAGGGACTTCCGGTTCCGCTCCATGTGATTTCCTCTCCGTTTAGAGATGTCACGCAGATCGTGAAAGATCGTATGTGCGCGCACGGGCTTCGTTCCCCGGTGAGATGCTCGTGATCTATATTCCAGGTTCCTTGTTCGCCACTGGTGGGAAAATCTGCTCCACAATCAGATGGCACTGCGCTCTGTCGCGGTCTCTGCTTCGTATTCCTGGCGTTGTCGCTGACTATCGTTCCGTGGAAGCTCGGTGAAGAAGCTGAGGGTCGAAGGACGCCAGGCGTGAACGATCCCTTCAAACGGCGTGAAGCAAAGGAGAGGGCATGAGCAGGGGCGACGAGATTTGCGAACTGACGATCGCGCTCCGCACACGGCGGTGCCTGCGTCGCTCGCGATGAGTCTGGCCGACGTGGCTGTTCGGCATGCGTTGCCCGGTGAGCGCGTTCGTGCGCGTCATTGATCGACGAAACGTATGGCCTGGGCCGACGCTATAGAAATCCTCGAAGCAGCGAGACAGAATTTCCGACGGCGTCGTGGCCGCCGCCGGGCGCAGGCGTGGGCGGCGGCGAACTGCGCATGTGAGTCCTGAAGGTCAACGCCGCTGGAAGAGCCGGTTCTGAGTGGACCAGCTCGGGCGCATTGGCCGCGATCGCGTTATGCAGCAGAGTCGATGCGATTGGCGGGAGTAGAGGTTCAGCCCGCACCCGGTGATGAGGGAATCCGGCAATCTTCTCAGGCGAGCGCACACGCATTGAGTGTGTTGTTGATGCGGAAGGATTTCTGGGGATGCGTCAGTATCGCTCCCACAAGATGTGCGGCTAGATTCAATGCCCTTGGCATCAGCTCAGATCAACGCACTCCCCGTTTGGGAAAGGTCGAGATCTTTTCTTCCCTCCGCAGAACTCTCGTAGTTCGCCTCATTTCGCCACCGGTGGCACTCCGTGATCTGCGGATCCAGGGTTGCTGGGATAGGAAGGTAATTCTTGGGACGGACCTTTGCACTGGCGCATTTCACATCCTCAAGGGATGGATGAATACGCAGTTCGCCCGTGGGGTTTTGGCAGACCCACCGCAGCGGCGCCGAGGTCGTGGCACGAAACGTCGAAGAGATCGTGAGCGCGCATTCCCCATCTCGGGTTATGGAGCTGTATTCGGGCGCAGGGGCTCTTTTCGCTTCCCCTTTCACGCGTGTAGGCGACAGGGTGCACTTGGTCACGCTCGGGGCTGACGGGGCCATGAGTTGCTGATGCTGCGAACAGCTTGGGCGCAGCGTCTGCGAGCCATTCGTCGGTGATGTGGATGGCGGTGCAGTGCGCAGAGTTGAACAGATTACATCGGTGGCGTAGAAGTTATCGTTGCAGATCCACCGCGCGCGGGCTGCAGGTCAAGAGGTGTGTCGTGCGATGGCCTCCACTGGAGCTCAATGCATTGTGCTGGTTTCGTGCGATCCAGCAGCTGCTTCTCGTCGATCTTCACGATCTGTGCGAGAGAGAGGCTACCGCATTTCCAGGATATGAGGGCGTGGGATTTGTTTCCTTACACGCATCATTTTCGAAGTGATGACGGCCCTCAGCAGGGATTGATGCAGCGACGACTAAGCACATCGTGCTGGGCTACACTAATGGCGTGGGGGCAGGCCAGATCGGTCTGCCCCACCTTGCTGTCTGTCAAAAGAAGTTTAGAGGTTTTGAATCTCTACCTTCACGGGACATGAAGCATTAAGCTTCCAGACTTGCGAGTAGAAGCTGAGTTCGCTTTCCCACGAGTCTTTAATATTTTCGGCGCGGCGGAAGCCGTGGCCTCGCCCTCATAAATGCGTAAAAGCGACCGCGTCCGTTGCCCGAGCGCCTCGTACATCGATTCAGCTTGGGAAGGAGGCACGACCTTGTCGGCACTTCCTGGAGGAAGAAGCGGCGCATGGATCTGGTCAATCTTTGTGTATCGGAACGCTCGATCCACAACGCATCTTCAGATTGTCCGAGCCGAGCAGCTTGAGATCGTAGTGGGATTCAAACTTGTGGGTGGTCGCTTCGAGTAGTTTGGGTCAGCAATATCAAAGAGCAGAAGTCAGCGGTGAAGACGTCCGTATCGGCCAAGGCGGAAAGGACGGTGTAGCCGCCAGAAGAGCGGCCTCGGATCGCAAGGCGCGCAGGATCGGCCAAGCCCTGAGAAACCAGGTACTGAGCGCCCTCTGCGCAATCCTGGACGTCGAGGGGACGCCCCAGTGCCCGTTCAAGCGCTGCACGATACGTGCGCCCGAAACCGTGTGGAGCCCGCGGTAGTTGACATCGAGGTAGGCGAAAAGCCTCGTGAGGTCAATACTGCACTCCGATGGATAGGCCAGCGCGCGCCGAAGAGGTCGGGGCCGCCGTGCACGTTGACCAACAGAGGCGGAAGATCCCCCTCAGGGAGCAGTAAACTGCGGTTCGTAGGCGCATAGTAGAAGCCGTGACGGTTTCTCCGTCACTAACTTGTCCACGAGACCGCTTGTCGCCTGCGAGATCAGTTCTTCAGGGGAGTCGCTCTTGCGACGAGGAACGCATGACGCGAGAAGAACCACCGGAAACTTCGACAATCGCGGGTTCGTGGGTGGGGGTCGGCAAGAGTGACAACGCGGCCTCGAAGCACGCAACGTGCCGAGTCAGCCACCATGGGTGCGCCATTCTTCACACATTTCCGTTATCCAGGGCGAACGGTTCCCAAATGCAGGTTCCGTTCTCAGCCCACGAACAAATCAAATTCTCGTAGTCGAAATTGTCGTAGGAATGCAGTCCGAGCTGCCGGTGCGGGTGCGAGAGCTCGAGGACTGGGGTGGAGCGGACGAGTCCGCAAAGCGTCCCATCCATGCGAGCGCGTCTTCATCGTCATTCAATGGGAAGCCTTCGGTGCGGTAAGATTCGCCCAACCAGAAGAATCGTCAGCGTGGATGAGGATCGCCGTTGAGGGTCCATCGCGCTCGTAGACGCAGACCTTCGGGCGGTCAGCTCAGAACCAGGGGAAGCAGATACACGCGCCTTCGAAAGTCCAGGCACCTACGCAGGTGGAGTGCGTCCGAGGCCATCTCAGGGGTGGTTCCAGCTCAGCCACGCGGTTTCGTGCCGTCTGGGCTAGTGCTGGGGAAGAAACGAAAGTCAGTACCGCTGAAGATCGGCACGATTTTCGAAGGCGTTACGGGCCGCGCGTCCGATCTAGAGGAATCGCAACAAGAGGTTGACGGGTTCACCTGGGTTTCAGTGGTCCTCTGCAACGGCAGTAGACGAGGGCCTGCGTACGTCTGCGATTTCAAAGTCACCATAGCGCACCTTGCCGAGGGCGTAAGAGGAACTGAAGTTTGCGGTGAGGATCGCGGGTATTGATGCATGAGACCCAGCCATCAAAACCGTCGAGAAGACAATTAATCCTTCCGAGACCGCGTAGGCCTTGCCACCGTACTCATGGACGCGTGTGCGTACGTCAGGCAGGCGGATACCAGTCGTCAAAGGAAAGGCTTCGAAATCGTCCCATTAATTCGAACGCAAAAGGGTGTTGCGCCCTGGTCGCGAGGATTTCCTTCAACCCAGTAGGTATCGGCCTCGTCGACGCGTACCTGTGACAGCTGCTGATGTCTGGGTATACAGATCAGCTTCTGGAGATCCACTGTCCGTACGGGCGTTGCACGCTCATCATGTCTCCTTCTACATGGGAAGTTCTCTTCAACTCTATTCTAATTCGTGGTGCGATCTCCTGCCTCAATTCTTATAGAAACTCTGTTGCTCTTTCGAGCCTCATCGCATCCTTGACACTAGAATCGTTCCCATGACGCAATCCGAGAATCAAGCTTCATTGCTGAGCACTATTGATTCACCCCGCGAGTCTTAGGCGGATGCCTGCCGCGCGATTAGACTCTCTTGCTGAAGAGTTCGTACGAAACTGATCGATGACGTCTCGACAAACTGGCGGGCACCTTGGACCCGAACCTTGGCGTTGTTAGACTCACCATCGCGCTTCATCGAGTCTTCCGCTCTCCTTCTGACTACAATCGTTTTCGATACCGGGACACCAGACCTACGTCCATAAGCTGCTCACTGGTCGCTGGTTTTCACAGCTACGCCAAGAGGTGGCATTTCAGGATACCCCAGTCATGAAATCCATCCACGATGTCGTAGAATTCTCACGTCCTCATCCCTATCGTGGGTCGATGGAATCTCGCGCGAAGGAAAGCGCGAAGGGAGACCCCACGTGGACTATTGGGGTCATTGGCGATGGCGCATTGACCGGCGGAATGGCGTGGGGAGGCGCTCAATAAGATCGCGTCGGATCCCCAAGCGACGTGCCATTATCGTCGTCAACGATAACGGCCGCTCCTACGCGCCTACGATCGGCGCTTTTGCACGTCATCTCGATCTTCTGCGTTCATCGCAGAACTATGAGACGCTGTCTTGGGGCAAACGGACTCTGATGAATTTCGGTGAGCCGGGACGAGCAACTTACGGCGCGCTGCACGGCCTGAAAACCGGCTGAAGACACCCTCATTCCGCAGGCTATGTTTCGAAGACCTCGGCCTGAAATACCTCGGCCCGTGAAACGGGTCACGATATCGCTGCCATGGAAGAGATCTTCAATCGTGCCCGCGAGCTTCACGAACCTGTGCTCATCCATGTGATGACACAAAAAGGGACGGCTACACCCCAGCCAGAAGAAGACATCGCGGACCGCTTTCCATGCCGTTGGAAAGGATCCACCCGGAAACAGGGAGCTTCCTATTGCTCCGGCACGTTTCGCGTGGACCAGCGTTTTTCGCGATGAAAGTCGGAAACTCGCCCATGAACGCGCGGACATCGTTGGCGTATACCGCAGCGATGATGCTTCCTGTAGGCCTAGGGCCTTTCAAGGATGATTATCGATCGCGTCGTCGATGTGGGCATCGCAGAGCAGCACGCAGTTGCTGCTGCAGCTGGGATGGCGTTTGCGGGTGCCCACCGGTATTTTGCGGTCTATGCGACTTTCCTCAACCGCGCTTTCGACCAGATCCTCGCGGACGTCGGACTCCATCACTGCGGCGTAACTTTTCGTGCTTGATCGCGCCGGAATTACCGGCGATGACGGGAGCCTCACACTAACGGCATGTGGGATATTTCCATGCTGAATTCTGTGCCCGGTTTGCGTCTGGCCGCGCCGCGCGGTGAAACCACCTTGCGTGAAGAACTTCGCGAGGCCGTTGCTGTCGGTGATGCTCCGACCGTCTTGCGCTATCCAAGGGAGCTTTGAACGATCCGATCGTCCTGCGTCGTAGAAGGCGGGTGCGATGTCATAAGGACTGGGGATGAGAAAGGCGCACTGCCTCGGGTGTGCATTGTCGCGCTCGGATCGATGGTTCCAGCTGCGCTTGAAAGTGCAGCGCGTCTTGAGGAAGGCAAAGCCACCGTTCGAGTGGTTGATCCTCGGTGGGCACTTCCCGTTCCCAAGCTCTTGTTTCGTTGGCTGAAGGCGCAGATCTTGTCTTGAGCATCGAGGATGGTCTTGTCGATGGGGGATTCGGTTGGTCGCTGCGCGACCTATGCGAAATGCTCGCGACGAAACGCTGGATATTCGCGTTGTCCTGCGGGTGTTCAAAGGAAATTTCTTGATCAGGCAAGTCGCGCCAGTATCGTGTCTGCAGCGGGTTTTGGATGCTGGGACTCACAGCGACGCTCATGCGCGAACTAGCCCGCAAGTAGCTGATGAGCTCGGGCGCAGACGATGGCACTTGCGGGCGCGCCCTGAGCCGCGAGAGTATTCATCGCGGGCCCAGTATCGCCCATCGGCGAGTAGTCCCAGGCGAGTGCTCGCTGGATGCGTGGTTCTAGTAGGATCTCGGGCTGATTTCGGTGTTGAGCCTGCTGGAGCGACGCAGTCGCGCACCTGGAGAAGCAAATCATGTGCCTCTGCGCGTAGGCGTTGCCAGTGACGAACGCTAGAGTGTGTTCATCGTCTTCTTTTGCGGTGACGAGGCGGGGCTGGTTGTCAGGAAGAACGAGTGCCCTTCCGACGGCGGCCAGAAAACGGTCAGCGTAACGGCGGGTTTGCGGTGAACGGATTCCGCGATCGAGAGCAGATTATGGCGGGTTCGCGTTGAGCAGCGTGAATAATTCCTGTTGCGCACCAGACGTCCAGGCGCCAAGTCGATTTCTCGGGCAATCGCATCGCGCATCAAACCAGAGTTCTCGGGCAATGGCAGAGGCTCTTGGAAGTGAGTTTGCCGATGCAGGAATTGACCGCCAACGATCTTTCTTCGGTTTGGGAGGCGCGGCCTCGCAGCAATGAGAAAACTCCTGCTGGGCCCACGAGAGACGCCGAGCCTCTAGACGCAGCTCAGCGCGTCCTTTAAAGCTGTCAGGGCTCGACATCGAGGACTGCATAGCGGAGCCAATCTTTGAGAAGCGGACGCACAGACCAATTGGCGGCCTGGTGGTCCTTCAGCAGCAGTCAAAATCTGTTCGCATGCGCAGAAAGGCCGAAGTGGGTGAGGGTACAAACTAAACGAGTAGCGACTGGGTGTCAAAAGAGGCTGGGGATTCGCAGACCGAGCTCACGTGAGTTGGAGATCCTGCGAGGCATCGTGGAGAATCCAGCTGCCAATGACTGAGAAGGATCTGAATCACTCAGCTCAGCGGTATCGATCAAGAAAGATCCGACGTCCTCGCGGCAGCCTTTGAAGAAGATAGGCGAGAGGACCCGTAGCGAAAAGCCCTGTGCTCGCTCGACATCGACAGCCAGAGGCATTGCTGGTGGCCGACTTTTTCTGCGGCATCCTTCAAGGCCTCAACCGTCGAAATGACCTCGGGATCCGCCTCGGGAGAGGCAATGAGCTGTGGATCTTCGGTGTCGCGGAGGAGTCCGTAGGGGTTTGTCCTTCAACTTACGACTTAAGCCCTCTCAAGAAAGCGTTGGTTTTCAACACCGGCGATACGACACATGAGGTCCTGCCACGCGAGAGATGCTCGCCAATCCGCATGTGCGTGAGTGGTGAAGCGCGTATGATTTCCACGGCAAAGTTGAACCCGTGGAAGAGCCGCCGAAGATTCGCTGACTTCTTTGCTGACAGTTCGAGATCAGGTCGCTGGAAAGACCGGCGCCGCGCTCTTCAAGGCATTCGTGGTCGATTCACAAGCAAAAAGCTTCCGGACGGGAGGGGTCCGAACTCGTATCGGCGGCATCAATCTGGAGCTCGAAGTTTGAGTAGCGGGCGGAATGCGCCATTCCATCCCATCTGTGTCCGTTTGGGTCGTAATAAGCCGGTGAAAACGTCCGAGCGAGCGCTTCATCGTGAGCCATTTTCGTGGTTCGAAGTGCCAAGCGGCGGCGGCAATTGAAGAGAGACGAAGTGCCCGAGGTGCGAGGGACTTCCTCGAGTTTCAACGTGAGGATGTACCGCGCCTCACTGCCAATGACGCAGGGGTGCGGTTCGGAGTCTCTACCTGGTGGTGCCGCTGATCGCGTCGCCTGCTTTATGAGCGTCTAAATGGGGTGGAGGCGCCGTCTGCAGTGAAAAACAGGGTATGTGAGCGGGGACACTCGCTCCTGATTTGTGTTCAGCCAAACCCTGTTCCAGTCCGTTACCATCACCGTTTCGATGGTTTCAAAGCGCGGATGTAGCTCGGTGGTGAGCGTCTGCCTTGCCAAGGGTGAAGGTCGCGGGTTCGAGAGTCACGTCATCCGCTCGGGCGATTGGCGCAGTGGTAGCGCGCTTCCACTGATGACTCGCGGAAGGGGTCACTGGTTTCAGACCCAAGTATCGCCCACTGTCGTTGTCTAGCGACGGACAAGGCTGATCCTGATAGAGACTGGGTGCGGATGTGGCTCAGTTGGTAGAGCATCACCTTGCCAAGGTGAGGTCGCGAGTTCGTCCGTCATCATCTAACCTTCCGAAAATCCTTGTGGTTGAGGTTGGATAGAATGGGTTGGCCGAGCGAGCAGCGGCCTGCAAGCCGTATCACCGGTTCGAATCCGGTACCCACCTCGGGCGATTGGCGCAGGGTAGCGCGCTTCCTTCACACGGAAGGGTCACTGGTTCGATCAGTGTCGCCCACGGTACGAGAACGCTCGCGCGAATCTCGATTTGTGACTGACGCTCGTGCGTGTTAAAGTTTCCAAACCGCAAAGCTTTGGCTTTGTGAGTCACCTGCGGGTGGCGGAATAGGCGAGACGCTGGCTTGAGGTGCTAGTCCTCATTTTACGAGTGGGGTTCAAGTCCCCTGCGCACCCTGGTCTTGAGGATCATATGATCCCCGGGTTTTTCTTCATTCCGCACATCTTTTGGATGAAAATGCGCAGTGCGTGGTTTAAAGGCGCGTTTTGCGGTGGTAATATCTTAAAGGGCGCACGTACCCTTTGGGTGGGACGATAGATACCGTTTTTCAAGGAGAATGCATGCCATATCGACGTATGGGCGAATTTTGCGTGCCATGTACCTCGGTATCCATCATCTGAGACGCTCTGACGCGTTTTGAACATGCTTGATCAGGTTGGGAGTTCGTTTCCCGCCCTGGCAGCAGTCCGGAGCAATCGAGCGTCAGCAGATGTCTGGGCGGAATTCCTGGTTCACCATCGGAATAGGCCTGGCAGGGCAGCCAGGCACTCGGGCGCGTCAGTGAGCTTTCGCGAGCAGATTGTATTTCCTAGCGGACTTTGAATCCTTGGTTTCTTGCTCCGACGTCCTTTTGCGTAAGGCGATGGCTGCAGCTCGAGAAATGGATGAACGCTCTGGGATCACGACGGGTGCAGCAACCTGCAATTCACCTACGCCGAGGCCTTGTTCGCGCGCACGCTTTGGGGTTGGTTTGAACGCTTGCTGGCCCGACGACGGTAGCTGATCGAGTAGCGCGCAGGACGTGCGAGTCCCCGAAATGCTGGTTGTTGATGCCCTCAGTGACCCCGTGGCCTCGTCCGAAGTGTTTTCGGACTGTTCAAATTGCCATTCAGATGATTGACTCAATACCGACCTATCTCTTTGATCGGCGTTTCCCGTTGACTCAGGAATCTACACAGCGTCGAGGCGACGACGCGTATGTGAAGCGCGTGGAGCCAGTCATTGGCTTCCCACAGATACGACGGAGGAAACACACTAATGCAGCCTTTTGACGTTCGCGGTGAAAATATTGTTTTGGTCCCGCTGTCTGCCAGCGATGCGGTGGATCTTACTGATGCATTGCAGGATCAATTTTTCTCACGAAAGTAATTTCGATTCTATCCTTACACTCTGTCAATGGCTGAGGAGAATCTTCGCAGGTACCTTCGAAGTGGGAGCAGGGTGCTGTTGGGCGATCCGCAGTGCCCATGATGGACGGCGTTTCCTTGGGCGTTTCGAGCTCATCCGTAATACTCATTTTTCTGACCACTATGAAGTCTCGTACTTTGTCTGCCATGACGAGTGGGGCGAAGGTATAGCAACGGGGCTGTGTCCCTTGCTCTTGATACAGCATTCGAGGAGATTGGTGCTTCTCGCGTTGGTGGGCGGCGCGCGTGGAAGTGGGGCTCGTGGAAGGCTGTGGAAGAACGGTTTCACAAGGAAGGCGTTGCACGCCTCCAGATACGGGCCTGGGTAGGAGGCATCCTTGCCTCTGACCCGCGCACCTGAAGTCCGATGGACGGACCGGCGCCAGCGCCCCGAAGTTCTTGACTCATGCGTCCGCAAGCTCATCCGGCAAATTCCATCGCACGTACTTCATGCTGATCTCGCGTACGGACGGTCAGGAACCAACCCTTGATTATGAGCGTCTCCACATGCGTAAGGCTTGATCCGCAGAAGAGTTCGCTGACTCCTGGGCGCGGTGTACGGAAAGGCTGCGCAATCGTTGAAGAAGCGACGGCGCGCGACTGCTGCCGATGATGGGACGCGCGACATTATTGAGACGGATGCTAGAAGTTGGTCTACGTCATCTGGCGCGGCCCTCAGGTGGGCATTGATTTGAATCGTGTCCTCTTTGAAATTCAGGCATCAATTTAGCCAGAAACTGATGCCGGACGGAAGCGTCAAGCTCCCGCGAGGATGGCTTAAAGGTTTGAAGGGTCCGAACGTCTTCACCCCGAACATTGCACGAGCCCTCGGTCAGCAATAACACACTTTTTGCGCTCGTCGCGCAGAAAGTTTTCGAGGGACAATGAAGAGCGAACGAGGTAAAGGAGAGCGCTGTGGCCCGGTCGTCGTTGTCGGTGGCGGATACGGTGGTGTCTGCCGTCGCTTCAAGGGACTTGATCAGCACGCTGGCGAAGTCATCTTGGTTGAACAAAAGGATCGAATTCGTTCATCACGCTGCGGCTTTGCGTGCGGCTGTTGACGAAGGCGTGGCAGCACTCGATCTCATGCTCTACGAACCTTTTGACCAATGGCCGAGTTGTTCATGGAACCGTTTCGCGTGTTGATGGCGCTCGGGTTCTGCTTTTCGGACGGGATCCGATTGATGCGGACTACGTCGACGCTCGCAACTGGCTCTACCTATCCTTTCCCCGCGAAGTACACGGCACTCGCGTTCAGGCGTCATCAAAAAGCTCGTTTCGAGGCCAACTTTCCGCGTATCTGCATGGCGCGCGCTCTGTGTTAGCTTGTCGGTGGCGGAACCGTTGTGTCGATTTGTGTGCGTCATGCGTTTCCCAGACGGTGACATCACTTTGGTTGAGAAGAGCCCGGAAATCCTGCCGACCTACACGGCTTCTCTGAGGGCTCCTGCGCGACCAAGTGCGTGAGCAGCTGGCTGAATTGAACATTCGCCTTTTGAAGGTTCAGAGCTTGCCTACCGCCGCCGTTTAACGTCGGCGAACTCAGCCACTTCAACGTCGAAACCAAGGACGGTCGCCAGCATCGAAGCAGATATCTGGTTCGTGCTATGGATCGCGTCAAATTCCGGCTACGTCATCGGCACCTCACCCAGAATCTGCATTTGCGTCGATGGTGCTCCTGAGGGTTGAACCGACGCTGCTTGTGTGGACAAGAACGTGTCTATGCGAGTCGGTGACCTCGCGTATTGCGCGAATCAAAAGCGATGCGGATGCCGCGCGTGCTCAGGCGTGTCGTTATCGCAAAATATTTCCGCACTGGCTGGCTGGAAAAGGCTCCCGAGGTTCAATACGTTCCCAGTGACGAATGTTGATTTGCCCCTGGGCCCCGAGGCATGGCGTGTCAGCTACCTCGATAATGGGAAATGCTCGTATTTTAGGCGCGGATCAAACTGCCGAGATCAAAGGGTGCTGACCTCATGGTTTCGGGCGTTCGTTCTCAGCTGAACTTGCCCTAGAGTTTCGTGTAGGATATGCTGACCATGACCACGAATCCGCGCCTCGTTCTTGATCAATTGATCGCGGCTGAAAACCACTATGAAGTCACGTCTTCCAGACCAGGTTGACGAACAGGCACTGCTCGACGCTGAAGAGGCACTTCGTGACGCCTTCTTCACCACCGACGACGTCCTTTTTCACGCAGTGTGAAGTCGAGCTTCCTTTCGCTGGTCATTGTGCTCTGACGATGAAGAAGACGAAGAAGAGGACGACGACGATTTCATCGATCTGGGCGAGGGCGGTGGTGGGTCCGACGATGACTGACGGTGATTTTATCGATCTTGAAGATGAGGACGATGACGACTGAAATTTGTCGTCGTCTAAAGGTCACATACATCAATGTGTGTGAGGGTAGCCTTCGGGCTGCTCACTGCTGTTAATGTCTGCTAGCTCGTTAAGCACGCTGCGGATAGAGAAGGTGGTTCAAGCTGCCCGGCAGCGAAAGCTGCTCGAGCTGCTTGGAGGGTTCCTCGGCCGATAATCGCGCTGGCCAGCGCAGAGTATCGCGCGCAAGCAAGCGCAGTATCTGCGATTGAAGACTCCAGCCCCTGTGCTGCCTGAGAGGGCCTCGACAATGGGATCACTGGAATCAAGGTAAGGCGCAACAGTGTGGCCTGTGCGTGGAGGCTGCGCGTGAGGTCTGAGTGGCATGGCGGTACTTTCCTGTTAGCACACGCCTCCAGCAAGTGGCGAGGTGCGCAAGAGAGGCAAAATTCTTGTCTCGGGCACGATCAAGGGAGGGAGAAGGACACACAAGCAAGAACTCTTCTTCGACAGCGGTCTCAAGGAAGAGGTCTCGGACTGCCAGAGCAAGTGCGCAATCCCAAAGCTATCCACGGTGACTCAACACACGTGGTGCGCGCGGCCGCTGGAGATACACCCACTCAAGCGCTAACAGTGTTTCTTCCAATGGGACGGATGCGTGAAGGCGTGGGCAAAGCGAGATCAACGTAATCGGTGTCCAAGAGGTCGCCAGTGTTGTGTCCGGGCAGCGCAACGCCTCTCCCGCCGGGAGGCCGAAACTTCGTTAGAACCTTGCGAAAGCGCATTGCACCTCGCAAAGGCGACAACAATGCGGTGACGATCCGACTTGTTTGAGCGCCTGCGAAAGGACTGCACAGGCGCGCGTCCGCTGCCGTGGAAGGGACTGAACTGGAACGAGGGCTTCCTCCCGCGTCGACGAAAGGCGAGCCAACATTGCTGAGGCCTGTTCTTCGTCTGTCTCAGCGCACGTCAAAATGTTCCCAGTCCAAGACTCGATACGGCGAGTGCCGTGTCTTCCGCGATGTCGAATATCCATGTCACTAGGTAGAACGCCAGCTCTATGACGGCCTACACATGCGCAAATTTCGCTTTGACGCCCTGGGCCCTACCGGTAGATGTATGAGCTGGCTTGAGTGCAATCGTTCTCGGGCTTGTCCAAGGTCTGACAGAATTTCTTCGTTTCTTCTTCGGCGCATTCAGATCGTTGGAGAACTCAGCGGGATCGTCAGATCGAGAGCAACCTTCACGGCAATTACGCAGATTGGGACAGAACTCGCTGTCCTCATTGTCTTTTGGAAAGACATCGTGCGGATTCTTCGAGCGTGGTTCCGCTCATTACCGCTCGGCTCTCAAGAGTCACGCGTCCCTTCGTCGGATCCTGATGCGCGCATGGGGTGGATGATCATCGTTGGTTCCCTCCCCATCAGTCTGGGCCCTGCTCTTCCAAGAGCGCGATCCGGCGGCACTGCGTAACTTGTGGATTACCTCTGCGATGCTGATTGTCTTCGGTCTTCTTCTGGGCTTTGTCGACCGTTATGCGCCGGATACGCGTGAGCTGAAATCGATGAGTTGGAAAGACGCAATCCTTTATGGTCTTGCACAAGCAATGGCTCTGATCCCAGGTGTGTGTCCCGTTCGAACCATTACCACCCATGGGGCGTTTCCTCGGATATTCCCGCGAAGCTGCGGCTCGCTATTCTTTTCTTCTCGCGACCTGCCCACGCGATTGGCGGCCTCAGGACTGTGCCCAAAGTTGCCAGGTCGTGGCCGGCGGCGAGTGCGTGCGGAGTGTTGACTTCATCCTCGCGACGGTGATTGCTTTCGGGGTTGGAATCGTTGTTATTTTGCTTGGTTCCTCAAGATCATTTCAACGCGTTCCTACGCACCCGCTTTCGTGTAATGGTACCGCATAGCCATTGGTATGCTTGTAGCGCAGCGCGCTTGTTACCGGAGTGCTTTCCGCATTGGGGAACGGGTGCGGGCGCGTAATCGTTCGAAGAAGAGGGACCGCGCGAATTGACACAACCTCGGGCAATTCTTTTTCGACATGGATGGGAACGTGACGATACAGAACGCGCTTGTGGGAAGCTGCCGAAGCGCGGGCTGCTTGCCGATATGGGCACGACGTGCAGCTGACTGGCACGTTGCTCCGGCTACTGGGAAGGGTCAGCACTTGCCGCGAATGGTGGCTCTCTTGCGTTCTTTCGCCCAGCTCTACGCGAGCGAGGCCGTGGTTGGGGAGCGCGTTGAGCAGTACATCCGATCTGCCGCCCGAGTGAGGGGCTGCCGTGGAAAGTTGGCCTTCGAGAGAGCTTTCTCCGAATGGGCGAGTCCAAGGGGTCCCCACCGCGGTCGTCACGCACCACTTTTGGCGCCACGTTGGCTTCTCGCGTGCTTGCCCGTGCCAGCCACCCCCGGGTTTCCGACGGCGGTTTATGGTGACGATGTCGCTGAGGGAAAACCTTCGCCCGAGGCCTGCCTTAAGGCCATAACGCGTCTTCTTGGAGTTGATATTGTGTTCCTGTCCCGGTCGTCGAGATTCCCCGTGGGCCTCCAAGCAGCTTCGACTGGCGGCGGGGTGCCTGTGTGGCGATCAAAGGCGCGGCAGCGAGAGATTTTGCGAAGAACTACCCGTACATCCCGTGAGCTATCAGACCTGAATGAGGAAGTCATTCGAGGCGATTGTAACGAGTGAGCGCCCAAAACTTTGTCCAGAGTGCACATTCTAACGAGCGGAGTCCACACCGCTGAGGCAGACGCTGAAGTCCTTCTCGCGGAATCTTGAGGGTTTCTCCGTTAAACAGCGGGCACAACTGTTTGAACTCCGCACCAGCGACACGATTCTTGCGAGGGCGGGAAGTGTTCCTTCACTTGCGTCCATTTCTGATCTTGCTCTCCATAGAGCGCCCAGCTGTACTGAGGATGATCAGTATCTGCCGGGTCCGGGTCGAGAGTTAAGACCTTTTTGCGAGGCCGAGGTAAACGAGGCTGGGTACGTTTAGGTATGGCGCTCAGTGAGGCTGAGAAAGAAATGCGCGTAGAAACGCATTTGGAAGAGAGCCTCTTCTTGGAGATCGCTCAGAGGGCGCTTTACCGGTCTTGTAGTCAATAACGCGTAAGTCACCGTTTGGAGCCCGATCGACGCGGTCGATGTACCCAGAAGATTGCACGCGCCATCTTGAGTCGTTCCTCTACTGTGGGCTTCCCTTGAATAAAGGTTCGAGTGCGCGCGGTTCCTCGATCTGAAAGTGAGCTCGAGATCATTGAACGCATGCGTGCGTGCGTACCAACGCTCAAAATCCGCATGATCTTGAAAGAGATTCCATCACCGTGGGGTCTTGCTCAAAGTCGCCTTCCATTCGCGTTCCAAGAGGTTGTGAGCGAGGTGCTTCATCGCGTTGCATTCGCGGAGCCGCGTAAGGAGGTTTTCGAGCGCGCTGTGCACGGTAGTTCCCAAGAGAGAGTTGCCTGAGTGGGAGGCTCTTTGACCCGGTCCGACAACGTGAGGAGAGACGGAACACAAGAGTGGACAGCGCTGATACTCTCGCACGGCTTGCCGACACAATGCTGGATAACTCGGACGAATTCCTCGCTTGGTCCTACCGTAACGAGTTCCACCTTCTTGGGTGTGGTTTGACTGAATTTCATCTTTGGCTCACGGTAGTATGGGGCGATGAGTACTCATGAAACTGCAGTCCATGGCCTCGGTCGAGAACGCCATCGTGGCCCCCTTCGCTTGAAGGTGAGAGGTTCAAATTCGTGATCCAAAGGACGCCTACATCCAGGTGATTTTACGGTTGCGGGGGCGTTCGATCCAGACGAGGGGTTTATCGATCATGATGATGATCTGATTGGCGCGCCCGACGGTCAGGTGATCACTGTACTGAGAAGGGACGTCGGTTCAAGTTCTGCGTCCTCTTCAAAGCCGACTACGTCATGTCGATGCCCAGAGGGCGCGGCTGTGGTTTACCCCAAGGACAGCGCTGGGACGATCGTTCACTACGCGGATCTTTTCCGAGCGGTCGTTGTCGAGGCAGGCGCCTGGCTCCAGTAGCTGTCGATTGGCCCGCTTCTTAACGCGGTGAGAAAGGAAGGCTCATTTCTGTCGAGCGCCGCGAAGAGTCGTCGAGGATCGCTCGGACCAATGTTGAACTGTGGTTTGAACGCCGCACCCGCGTGGGATTTACGCGTTGGGGATCTTTGCGGAGAGGTGCTTGGCACATGCCCGAGGCAGAGTGTCGACATCAGATTGTGTTGGACATGCTTGCCTGTGGGAGAATCTTGGTGCTGCTCATGCGCTTGTTCCCGGCGGGTTTTGTGTTGCTACATCACGCGACGTTACTCAGATGCTCGCGTTTGATTGAAGACACTGCGAGGCTACGCAGAGCTGCCGAACCCCTCGCGTGGGAAAGTCTTTTCGCGTGAGTGGCACGTCGACGGTCTTGCCGTTCGGCCCGAACACCGACCGATGGTCGCGCGCACGGGCTTCACTGAGTGATTTGTCGACGTCTGGCTCCCAATACTCTTCCCAAGGAGCGTTCCACGCGCCCCGCGAAAGGTGAGCTAGAAGGCCTCCAAGGAGCGTAGGATGAGGAAGAAGAATGGAGCGAGGTCTCGCGTCGGTTTGCGCCCTGAGAGGCTCCGGATGAATCCGAAGATCGAAGTTGCGGGAGATCTTCAGGCGAGAAGGCCGGCACGTGGAGTTGAGGGAGAGAGGCGATGAGCTCTGAACAGACAGAACACAGTCGATTCTCGAACAAAAGAATGCGCACCCTGAGGCGCAGCACTTACCAAGTTCGTCAAGAGCTTGTTCGCCTCCGTGAACAAACAGCAAACGTGTGAATCAACAACCTCCGTTGACCCTTGGGGTTTTCATCAGAACACAGATTCGCGAAGCGTCGAGGTCCATGTTTCTGGGCGACTGATGCGTCTTGCGAAGGTGACGACATGAGTTGATATCACCTCAATCTCTCCGGGGCGGCGTGTCCTGATCCGGCGACAAGATGGTCGTTGTTGGGGTGAGGCGAGTGTCACGCGTTGGCGAGCTTGCGCAGGTTGCCGGGTGATTGGTACCGATCGTGCGGTTGTCTCAGCGGAGGCTGGAAGCCATCGAATCGTTGAACTTGCAGGACCTCTTCGCTACCGGGAGACTTTGCTTTTACGTCCCGGTGAAAGCGTGCTTGGTCGATACCTCGTACCGCTTTTGCCTGGATAGGCGGGTCGATTTCGTCAAGATGTCGAGCAGCTTCTTGCTCCTGAAATTCCTCAGGTGACGCTGATGACATCGGTGGCCTGGATGAACAGATCGGAAACGTCCGTCGCAAAGCAATTGAGTTGCCGCTCTTAGGCATCGAACTCTACCGCCAGTATGGCCTGCTGCCCAACGAAAGGCATCCTGCTATACGGCCCTCCTGGCTCTGGTGAAAACACTGATCGCGCATTTAGCTCTTGCGCATTCTCTGCGTGATTTCAGTTCCTCTGGTGAAGGTTATTTCCTCTCAATCAAGGGCCGGAACTTCTCACCAAGTTTGTTGGAGAAACTGAACGACAAATTCGCGCGATCTTCGCGCGCGCTGCAACTCTTGCCTCGGGCGAGTGCCAGTCGTGATCTTCTTCGACGAGATGGAAGCTATTCCGTACTCGTGGAACCGGTATTTCATCCGATGCTGAAACCATGGTTGTTCCGCAGCTTCTGCTGAAATGGGATGGCGTTTGAGAGTCTCGATAACGTCGTGATCGTCGGTGCGTCGAACCAGTGCGGATATGATCGACCCCGCCGTTTTGCGTCGGTCGACTCGATGTTCGTATCCGCATTGATCTTGAAACCTTTCCTCAGACGCGAGATCTTCGAAAACCTTTGACGCATCCCGGTCCCACTTCATACTGGGTCTGATTTCGCTCTCTCGCGATGAGATGATCTCCGTGCGGTTGATCATCTCTCGTCGTCAAGCGACACCGCACTGCTGAGCGCGCGTACTCATAGCGGAGCTGAAAGAACGATCTATCTCGCGGACATTGTTTCAGGTGCCATGATTGCTGGGATTGTCGAACGAGCAAAGAAATATGCAATTCTGGACACGATCGAAATTCGGACATTTTGGAGATGACGGTGAACATCTCATGCGTGGTCTCGACGATGAAATCCAAGAATCAATGGAACTGGCGACCCGTCAATCTCCGGCGGATTGGGCGTGCACTGGTGGTCTCGACCAAAGACATCGTTGAGATCCGACCGATCAAGAAAGAGGACGAATAATGTCTGCTCTGGTGATGAGCACAGAAACCGAGTACGGCATCTATTCACCTTCAGATCCTGGAGCTGATCCCGTTGACTTCGTGTCGGACTGTTGACGCCTATTCGAGATTTCGCGCCGCGGAACTCAAAGTGAAGGTAGCGAACCTGTTCGCTGGGATTACCTGCCGAAGACCCACTCACGATTTAGCGCGGAATGCGGCTGACTCCGCGCGGCCGCCGACCCTCGATGCTCACTGACGATCTACCACCTCGCTCCTTCGGGTGGAAGCGAAACCTTGCCACCGCCTCGGCGATCGCAGGGATATTTGCCAGCCGCCGTTTCCTCAGTTCTCACGAATGGGGCACGGCTCTACGTTGACCATGCGCACGGAGTATTCCCGCGCCTGGAAACGACCAATGCTCGCGATGGTGTGCTCTGGGATCGAGCCGGGAAGTCGACTGCACGACGAATGATGGCGGCCGCCCGTGAGGCGGGAGAAGACATCATATTAGAACATCACACGATGGCAAGCGCGCATGATGGTACCCGCAGAACTACCAGATCAGTCGCACCATCGTTTAGACGATCTTGTTCGGACTGACGCTAGTCACGCGTCCAGTGATCTGCGGCGGGACGTGTGGACGTGGTCAACGCGCGGTGAAGTTGCTGGTTTCCAGCTTTCCCTAGCGTGCTGACTTCGTCGAAAACGAAGTTGGTCTTGAGACGACCTTCAATAGGGCCCGATTATTAATACCCGCGACGAGGCCCACGCCAATCCGGGCCTACTACAGGCGTCTTCACGTGATCAGGTGGAGATGGTAATCAATTCGATTTCTTCGATTTTCCTGCGCTTGGGCACTACCGCGCTGGTATTAAAAGCGATCGAGGCCGGCCTGGGGATGGAATAGGGGATGCGCTTGCACTCGATGATCCGGTTCAAGAAACATGGAATATCGAGTCATGATCCGACCTTGACCTACCAGGCGGCCAGTTGCGCAGGAGGAGCGCGCAGCGCGCTCGATATCAAAAGATCTATCTTGAACTCGTTCATGAAAGCCTCACACGCGCCGAAGTCGCCTTAAGTGAAGAGGAAGAACTCGTCATGCGCTACTGGGAGGACATTCTCAGCCGTATGTCGAGTGATCTCTTGAGCGTCGCAACGGAAGTCGAATGGGTGCGTAAGTACCAACTTTTCGATCGGCAACGTGCGCGTTTGGGCACTTCTTTGGGGATGACCTGAGGCTTGCTGCAATGGACCTGCAGTGGGCGGATTTGCGTGAGGACCGTTCTTTGGTTGTCGCGCTGGAGCGGGCAGGCCGTGTCAAGCGGATGTTCACTGCCGAACAGGTTGAACAGGCAGCCGATTGGGCTCCTGAAAACACCCGGGCGTACCTACGCGGGTATGCTGTAGAAATCTTCCGCACTTGCTGCGGCCTCGTGGACTTCACTATGTGAACGCCGGGGCGATCACATGATTCGTAGGCCGCTCGTCGAAGCGGCCGGTATCGATGCCACACTTTTGGCTGATCTTGAGCGCGGTACACTGATCCGTGCAGAAGGGAGGAAAGATGAGTCTTTCACAGTTAGTTTGCTGGCGGTAGCGGGCACGAAGATGACGAGGCCACGGAGCCAGATCCACGCCTCGTCTTCCGCGCAGACTGATTCTCTCGATGCACTGCTTGATGAGATTGATACCGTTCTTGAAAACCAATGCGGAATCATTCGTTCGAGGATTTGTCCAAAAGGGGAGGACAGTGAGGTGAGGCGCCGAGTCGTCGGCATCGAGACCGAGTATGGGCTAACCTGCAGCGACGCGGTCAGGTGCACCTCCGATTCACGATGCGTGATGCTGCCGCACGTTTATTGTTCCGCGCCACTCGCCCCTAAGTGGTCGCGCTCCCAATGTCTACCTGCGAAATGGTGGGCGTCTTTACCTTGATGTGGGAGCTCACCCCGAGTACGCGACTGCCGAATGCGAGCTCTTTTGAAGACCTTCTCTGCCCCAGCACCGCTGCGGGTGATGAGTTACTCAACCAACTCAATGAGTCGAACCCGTGCAGAACTTGAGGGGATTAGCAGATCCCGAAAGGATCTACTTGTTCCGTAACAATGTGGACTCTGCAGGGAACAGCTTCGGCTGCCATGAAAATTATCTTCTTCACCGTCGTCGCGACTTCCGGCAAGTCGCTCAAGGCCTGGTTGCCTTCTTTGTCACGCGATTGGTGCTTGTTGGTGCGGGCCACCTGAGGCGTTCGGGGAACAAACTCAGCTATTGTTTTCACAGCGCGCAGAGCAGATGTGGGAGGCCGTCTCCTCAGCGACCACGCGAACTCGTCCAATCATTAATACGCGTGACGAGCCTTTGGCCGACGCAGGCCAATACCGTAGACTCCACGTCATCAGCGGTGACACGAATGTATGCGAAGCGACGACATTCCTCAAAGTGGGAATGACTTCTGGTCTTAGATGCCGTCGAAGACGAGATGAACCCTGTCAGATCTTGAATTGGCCGATCCCCGATGCTGGCAATTCGTCAGGTTAATCAAGACCCTGTCGGCTCAAGTGAAGATTCCGATGACACATGGTGGGGGAGCTTTCCGCCCTCGACATCCAGAGCGGATTCTTCAACGCGTGGTTGATGTACTGAGGAATTGATATCAATGATTCTTCATGCGACGCTTCGACTCGCCAAGTTATTGACTCTGTGGCGCGAGCACTTGCGGCCCTACGCAGTGGTGACTGGTCGTCTGTTGATCGTGAACTCGACTTCGCCATTAAGTTCCGTTTGATCCAGGAGTATCTCAAGCGTAAAGCAGACCACGCTTGATGATCCGCGAGTTGCACGTTTGCTGTTGTCCTATCACGACATTGGTCCCAACGGGCTTCGTCGCGGATTGGAAAGTAGCGGTCTCATGCGGACGCCTCACAACCGAGGAACAAGTGCAACAAGCCTGCGATTCAGGCACCGCGATCAACGCGCGCGCATCTTCGTTCTTCGATCATTAACGCTGCAGAAACTGCTGGCATTGAATTGGCAATTGACTGGGTGCGCGCTTCACGAATTGATGATCCCGGTCGCTACGTTCTGATGAATGATCCTTTTCGCGACCGAATCTGAATCCGTTGATCAGTTCATCCTCAGGGTTGCGCGCTCGAGACGAATTCCTTCCAGCATGAGTGAACACGCACAGAGTTCAAGTTCTCGACGTCAGCGTATGCGTGGTGCGCGACGACAGTCGCAGCGCCCGAGGCGACGCTGGGTCTTTGCGCTATGTGCGCTATTAGTTGTGTGCGCAGTAATTGCTTCTTCTGTGTGGTTTGTCGTGCATAGGAATGCTAGCTCCGTCTCGGGCGATGCCCCTCGTTCTGTTCTAGCCTCAGTTGAAGTCTCCGGACGTGTTGGTGCGACGCCCACGGTCAAGTTGGAGTGAACCGCTTCAAATTGTCAGCACGAAACATGCGATTATTTCGCAGGGCGAAGGTCGTGCGATTACCGCGGGTTCCCCGGTTCTTTTATCCGTCACTGTCTTCGATGCGCGCACGGGTGAGCTGCTTTCCCCATGGACGCCCACGCCTCGTCGTCGGGCGGGCCGACAATGACTCGCTGGGTGCGGACCTGGCCCGCGAAGTGACGGGACGAAGCGAAGGAAGCCGTCTCCTTATTGCTCGCCCTCTTTCGAGTGCTCCGGCCTCGGACGTACCCACAACTCCCGACGACGCGTCTAAACACCGGCGAAGTCGTCGTCATCGATATCTTGCCGACCCCTGGCCTCAGGGGCAAGCCTCCGCGCAGGTTAATGGAAGCGGTCCGCTTTGAAGTTACGATGCGCGACGAAGGCCCTGTCATCACTCACGGTGATCAGCTTCCTTCAGGCCCAACTGTCCAGCCGCTACTCACTGGTTCTGGCGGTCAAGTGCGCGCCGATGATGACATTGTTGTTCAGTATTTCGTCAGCGGGTGGAGCGATGGGATTGAACGCGAATCTACCTGGCGAACGGGTGTTCCTGAACGCGTCCGGCTCAGCGAACTTATGCCGGGTCTTCGGCCTCTTCTCATCGACCAAAAAGTCGGCTCACGTCTAGCGATCACTCTTCCCCTGATCAAGCAACCGGTGACGATACTTGTGCATCATCATCGATATCCTGGCGACGGCTCCGGCCTCATAGTGTGGCTTTTCCTTGGAAGCCCTGAGCGTAATGCATGAGAAACTACGAACATGCTCAGATGGCTTACTGCAGGTGAATCACACGGTCCAGCGCTGGTCGCAACTCTTGAGGGCATGCCTTCCGGGGTTGAACTGACCACCCAGACTATTCGCGATGCCCTTGCTCGACGTCGTTTGGGCGCCGGACGTGGTGCGCGTCAGAAGTTTGAAGCCGATGAAGTGCGAATTCTTGGGGAGTCCGCCACGGGCTGACAACTGGCGCTCCAATCGTGATTGAGATTGCGAATTCTGAATGGCCGAAATGGGAAAAGGTGATGTCCGCTCGACCCCGTTTCGCCCGAGGGACTTCTCGTTGACGCTGGTAAAGGTGATGAACGCGAAGTTGCGCGAAATCGCGCGTTGACAAAACCTCGTCCCGGGCATGCAGATCTTCCGGGTGTCTTATCTTATGATCTTGATGAAATTCGCCCGATTCTTGAGCGAGCGAGCGCACGCGAAACGGCTGCTCGCGTTGCTTTAGGAGCTTGCGTCGAGGCTTTTCTGCGTCAGCTTGCGAACATCGAACTGGTTTCCCATGTGGTTGGCGTTGGGCCATGCGAAGCGAAGTCGAGTCGCCTCCCTTGCCATCTGATGAAGAACTTCTAGTGCGTCGCAATGCGCGCTCTCGATAAGGATGATGAATCCGAATTTTGGCGTGTGTCGAGGGAAACCCGCGCCGCTGGCGATACCGTTGGCGGAATCGTTGAAGTCGTGGCGTGGAATGTTCCGATTGGGTGAGGACTCACGTTCAATCTGATCGTCGTCTTGATGCGCAGCTTGCTGCAGCCCTGATGTCCATTCAATCTGTCAAGGGCGTTGAGATCGGCGACGGATTCGCGCAATCGCGCCTGCTGGGCTCCCAGGCTCACGACGAGATTATTCGAGGCCGCCGATGGAACTCTCACGGGGCCTCAAACCGCGCTGGTGGCATAGAAGCGGAACATCAAACGGTCAGGCGATCGTCGTGCGCGCTGCCTTCAAGCCGATCTCAACCGTGCCGCGCTTTGAGGACGGTTGATCTTGCGACAGGGTGAAGACGCACGAGCTCTTCATCAGCGTCTGACACCTGCCAGGTGGTCCCCGGTGCTGTCATTGCCGAGGCTGAGGTCGCTTTGGTCCTTGCCCGTGCTTTGAGCGATCATGCGGGTGGTAATTCCTTGAGGGAGTGCAAGCGCAATCTTGAGGCTTACTGCGCGCATATCAGTGAGCGACTTGGACTCACGCAGTGAATGCGCCAGTGATTGTTCTCGTTGGGATGCCAGCGAGCGGCAAGAACCGAGTTGGACGTGAGCTTTCGCCGCTGCACTGGGCGTCGAACACCGTGACTCTGATTCACTCATTGAAAGTAGCCAAGGGCGGGTATCCCCGAGATATTTGCCAGCGACGGCGAGGAGGCCTTCCGCACAATCGAAGAAGAGGTCATTGCTCAGGGCCCTTGACGCTTCCAGGTGTTTTTGTCTGTGGGGAGGCGGCGCGCTTATCAGTGCGCGTACACGTGAACGACTGCGCGGTCGGTGTGTGATCTACATCGAAGCTGAACTGAGCGAGTTACTTCGGCGCGCTGCGGGATCGACGCGTCCACTCCTCGTGGGAAACACGGAAGAACGCCTCAAAGAGCTGTGGGAACAGCGAAAAGACTATTTCGTGAGGTCGCGTCGGTAACTGTTCAGACGAATGCTGGTCCATCTCCCAGAAGTCGTCCAGCAAATCCTTGGCGCGTTGGGAGAGATAACTATGGTTCGTACCATTCCTGTCGAAGTAGATCAGCCCCTACGATGTTGTGATCGCTCGCGATTTTTCCTATCGCTGCCGTCACCGAGAAGCTTCGTGAAAATGCGACAAAGATCTTGATCCTGTGCGCGCCGCCGCTTCACGCTTATGCGCTTTCTATGATGCGCAAACTTCAAGATCTGGGCTATACGGCAATCACCCACGTTCTTCCTGATGGGGAAGATGCAAAGACAATCGAAAATCTTTCTGATCTTTGGGACCTCGCCGGACGCGAGAGATTGGAGCGAGCTGATTGCGTTGTCGCGATCGGTGGGGAGCAACGACAGATGTTGGTGGTTTCCTTGCTGCGTCCTGGCTTCGAGGAATTGACTTTATTGCGGTTCCAACGACACTTTTGGGAATGGTCGATGCCTCAGTTGGAGGAAAGACCGGTATTAACACTGCGGTGGGTAAGAACCTTGTTGGAGCTTTTCCATTCTCCGCGTCGCGTCATTGTCGACCTTGACCATTTGAAGACGCTGAGCGAGCAAGACTACCGAGCGGGTTTGGGAGAGGTCGTCAAATGCGGTTTTATTGCGGATCCGCGGATCCTAGAGATCGTCGAATCTGATCCTGAGGAGATCTCTGATCCGAAGGAGAGGTGATCGCTGAACTCATCGAACGTTCGATTGCGGTCAGCTCGTGTAGTGAGCATGGATCTGCACGAGAGTGGCCCGCGCGAGTTTCTTAACTTATGGCCATACTCTGGCCCATGCCATCGAAAAGCTTGAGAGACTTCGACTTCCGCCACGGTGAAGCGGTCGCCATTGGCTGCGTATTTGCGGCCAATCTTGCCCCATCAGCGAGGTCTTCTTACCGAAGAGACGTCCTTCGTCATGAGCATGACTTTGCTTCTCTTGGGTTGCCAACGCATTATCTCGATGCGTCAATCGAAGATCTTCTCAACGTCATGCTTTCCGATAAAAAGGTGCGTGCCGGCGTCTTGAGATTCGTGCTTCTTGATGGGATCGACAATCCTGTAACACTTCCTATTACTCCCGATGAAGTGCGCGTATGCGCTGAGTCAATAGAGATGAAGCGTGAGCTCGGCTATTACCCCTCAGCTTGTTTTTGGTAGGGACTTCGGGGAGCGGGAAGGCGACATTGCACGTGAGATCGCGGCTCGATGCGGGCTCAGCGTTACTGAAACATCGATATCCTTCAGTCAGAGTATTCGCGTTCATTCGACGAACTCATTGCGGATGAAGATTTTCCTTTTGACCGTGCTTGAAGAGGCCGGCGAGCGGCTTTTGAGCGGCGTGTGCGATATTGCGGTGCTCTCACCATCGCAGGCTCGTCATCAAAAATTATCGACCGTTTGATTGCTTTGAAGGAGCAGGGGAGTGCTGTTGTTCTCCAGCTTCCCATTGACCAAGCCGCACGACGCGTTGGCCTCAATGCTCCACGCTCGGTGGGGCTTGGAGCACCACGCTCGTTATTTGCGATGATGACCCGCAGAATTGGATCGCACCTACCTTGAGGTTTGCTAGTTTTTCTTGTGACACTGGTTTAAAAAACTCCGAGTGAGGTAGCGAGAACATCATCGTGGCGTGTAAGATGGCCACGGTTTAAACTCACCCGATTTGGGAGGACTTTTTATAGTGGCTACGACAAATGATCTGAAGAACGGCCTTGTCATGGTGATTGATGGCCAGCTGTGGCAGGTTAGTCGAATTCCAGCACGTGAAGCCGGGTAAGGGCCCTGCCTTTGTGCGCACCAAGATTAAGAACGTTCTGTCCAGGGAAGACCGTTGACAAGACCTTCAACGCGGGCGTCAAGATCGAAACCGCTACAGTCGATCGTCGCGATATGACGTACCTGTACCAGGATGGCTCCGATTACGTTTTCATGGATGCTTCTACCTACGAGCAGATTAACGTTCCTGCCGAGGTCGTTGGTGATGCCCGTAACTTCATGATTGAGAACCAGGACGTCATTGTTTCTCAGCATGACGGCGCGGTTCTGTTCATCGAGACTTCCCGCAACCGTCGTCTTGACGATCACCCACACCGAGCCCGGCCTGCAGGGCGATCGTTCTCCACTGGCACCAAGCCCGCGACCCTCGAGACCGGCTACGAGATTCAGGTTCCGCTCTTCATGGAAGAAGGAACACGAGTCAAGGTCGATACCCGCGATGGCTCTTACTCCGGACGCGTGACCGACTGATAATGTCTCACAAGAAGCACCAATTCACTTCTCGGACGAAGGCTCGCAAGCGTGCTGCCGACGTCGTTTACGAGGCCGACCAGCGTGGCATGGGCAGGAATGCGAGCGTGCTGCGCGATCTCCTTCGCGAACGCAGAGGTAATCACCGCCGCGCAGCTCCGCTGCCCGACTATTCGATTCAAATTATCGAAGGAGTTGCCGATGAGCTGTATCGGATTGATCGGCTCATTGATTCTCATGCGCGAACGGGCTTAGATCGGGTTCCTGCGGTCGACCGCGCAGTTTTGCGCGTCGCGGTGTGGGAAATGCTGTCAAACTCCGAAGACGTTCCTCCGGTGATTGCGATTGACGAGGGCGATTTCCATCGTCAAGTCGATTTCCACCGAAGAGTCTGCGGGCTTCGTCAACGCCATCCTTGACGCCATTCGCCGAGACATTGAATCACCGAGCTGGTCTCGTCAATCTGTTCAGGAATCTGAAGATGACATCGACGATGAGCTCAGTGCCGATGAAATCAACGAGATTGGATGACCTCTTAGACGAGTACTAAAAACGTCATAATGTGTAAACGGGGTGCTTTCGGGCACCCCGTTTACCTATAAGTTTTACTTCCGAGGTGTGAGATATGCCATATTTAGTAATTTGTGTTGACGCGCATACTTCCGGTGGACATCACCACACGTGGAACTCAACGTCTTTTCTTAGTTCCGTCAATCGGTGACGGGTCGGCAAAGGTGATGCGCATCCGATGCAGGTCAGCGGCAGTTTCTCGTAGACAGTAATGCGTGGATAGAAACTGAAGCTCAGCAGTTTTCGGGTTTTGCGAGTCTCTGCTCCGTAATAGTCGCTCGTTGCGAAGCTGCTCTCACGCCTTTAGCTCGTGGAAATTCGCGATTTGTCGGTTGCATTTGCACCAAAAATCATCAAGAAGTGCGATGCTATTCCTGTCAGGGGAATCTAGAAAAGGAGCGTAGTGAGATGGCACTGCCAGATCTAACTCCGCAACAGCGAGCCGAGGCTCTGGAAAAGGCGACGCGCGTCGTCGTCGGCGCGCTGAGGTGAAGAATGCGCTCAAATCGCGAGAGCTCACTCTTTCAGAGGTCATTGATATGGCCGCTAGTGATGAAGCAATCGCGAAGATGAAGTGCGTTCTTTGCGAAGCCCTGCCCAGAGTCGGTGTGAGTACTGCTGAAGCTCTCATGAACGAGATCAAGATTGCGCCTTCTAGACGTGTTCGTGGTCTTGGGCGGGTTCAGCGAGAGGAACTGATTCGCCGCTTCGGCTGAAGTTTCGGCTTCACTGTGGCAGCATACAGGCATGTCTACTTCCAAAGTTACCGTTATCGCCGGGCTCAACGGCTGTCGGCAAAGGCACCGTTATTGCACGTTTGCGTGAGCGTTTTTCCTCAAGTTGAGCTTTCAATCTCAATGACGACGCGTTCTCTCGCCCCGGTGAAGTAGACGGAGTGCACTACCACTTTGTTTCCGAAGAGGAATTCCTTCCGGCTCGTCGATTCAGGGCAGATGCTCGAATGGGCGCTTGTTCATGGCAGAAATATCATACGGAACTCCGCGAGGGCCTGTTGATGACGCCGTGAAGAGGGGAGTTCCCTTCCTCCTCGAGATCGATATTGCAGGCGTGCGCAAGTCCGGGAGTCATTGCCGGATGCGCAGTTCGTTTTTTCTTGCGCCTCCTTCGTGGGAAGAGCTTGTTGCTCGCCTCGTGAATCGAGGAACTGAAGATGCTGCTGAGCAGGACCGTCGACTTCTCACGGCAAAGACTGAGCTTGCAGCAGAAGATGAGTTTGATGTCACTGTTGTCAATGATGATTTGGAAACCGCCGTCGAGGAACTCGCCCAAATCATGGGGCTAGAATAAATTTAGTTCTCGCTCATTACATCAGGAGAGATTTGCATGTCCGGAATTGTTGCACAGCCAGAAGGTATCACCCTACCCGCCGATCGATGATCTGCTCGAACACGTTGATTCGAAGTACGCCCTGGTGATCTTTGCGGCCCGTCGTGCACGTCAGATCAATTCCTACAACATCCAGCTGGAGCAGAACATGATCCAGTTTGTTGGCCCCGTTGTCGATACTGAAGTTGACGAGAAGCCTTTGGCAATCGCACTTCGTGAGATTGATGAAGGCCTGTTGACCCTTGAGTCAGCACCTCAAGCCTGAGCACAAGCCCGCGCACATCGTTCTCGGTGTTTCTGCGGGCATTGCTGCTCATAAAGCCGTATTCCTGCTTCGCCTGCTCCAAAAGGAAGGCTTCACAGTATCGGTTGTCCCGACTCCGGCGTCCCTTGCGTTTGTCGGCAGAGACTACGTGGGAAGGGTTGACGCAGAAGTGCGTGTTCACCGACGTCTTTCATGGCGGAGGCGCCGATCATGTGGAGCTTGCTCGAATTGTGATGCGCTTGTTATCGCTCCGGCTACTGCCGACCTTATCGCCCGCATTGCACACGGACAGGGCAAATGATCTGCTTTACTACAACTGTCCTGGCGAGTTCGTGTCCAGTTATCGTGGCCCCCGCGATGCACACGCAGATGATGGAACGCTTCGGCGACGCAAGACAATATCAAAACCCTTCACGAACGTGGGTTTATTATCGTCGGTCCGGAGAAAGGCGATTTAGCTTCGGGGGACTCTGGCGCTGGGCGAATGAGCGAACCGGAGGATATCGCCGCTCGGTAAGCCGCATTCTTGCCTCGAGCGGCGAGCTTTTTGGCAAGAAAATCATCGTTACCGCAGGTGGTACTCGCGAGGCGCTTGACCCAGTTCGTTTCCTCGGGAATCGTTCCAGTGGTCGACAGGGAATCGAGATTGCTAAAGAAGCTGCGCGGCGTGGTGCGGATGTGACCTGGTTGCCTCAATATTGAAGCTTCGCTTCTCCACGTGAGTGCACTGTTATTCCAGCTTCTAGCGCTGCTGAGATGCACTCGGTGCTTTTCGAAAAACTCCAGTCGTGCGACGCTCTCGTTATGGCGGCGGCGGTCGCTGATTACCGCCCAAAGGCTCCTGCGGCCTCGAAAATCAAAAAAGAAGAGCAGGGCGCTGCACCGCCAACAATCCAGCTGGAAGAAACTACGGACATTCTCAAGGCCGTTACTTCTTCGCCCCAACGTCCCTCAGTTGTCATCGGATTCGCTGCAGAAACCGGCGATCCTCAGACCGTTCTTGAATATGGTCGAGCGAAAGCACGGCGGAAGAACGCCGACTACTTAGCGAGTGAACGCCGTAGGGGAGAGCCTCGGTTTTGGAGACGTACCGAACTATGTGTATGTGATGGATGCCCAAGGCTCCCTTGTCACCGAAGGAGGCGGGACGAAGGCCGACGTCGCCCGCACCCTAGTTGATCTAATTGCCGAACGCCTAACTACGATAGAAGCGTGAGTGACATGAGAAAATACTTTACTTCCGAATCCGTGACCGAAGGCCATCCTGATAAGGTCTGCGATCGTATCTCTGATTCCATCTTGGACGCGCTTCTCGAGGCGGATCCTCGCTCACGTGTGGCTGTTGAAACCATGGTGACCACCGGCTTGGTGCACGTAGCCGGAGAGGTTTCGACGGATGCATACGTCGAGATTCCCCAAATCGTACGCGAGCAGATTCTTGAGATCGGATATGACTCCTCCTGCATGGGCTTTGACGGAGCCTCCTGCGGCGTTTCGGTCTCGATCGGCGCTCAAAGTAGCGATATTGCCCAGGGCGTTGACCACTCACTCGAGCGCGTCATCTTCAAGCGAAGATCGCCGTGAATCACAGGGCGCCGGCGATCAAGAGAATGATGTTCGGTTATGCCTCTGATGAGACGCCGGACTTGATGCCGGCTCCCATTTGGCGCCCATAGCTCGCCGAACGTCTTGCATACGTTCGTCACCAGGGACTTGCTCATGGCCTACGCCCGGACGGGAAAACTCAGGTCACGCTGGCCTACGACGAACAGGGGTTCCCCGCGAACTTGATACCTCGTCATTTCAACGCAGCATGACCCCGAACTTTCGATGACAGACCTGGATGAGCAACTGCGAGCCTTGGTTGTTGCCCCAGTCCTTGAAGAGGCTGGCTTGGAGTTATCGACTTCTTCGATGAAGCTTTTGGTCAATCCCTCTGGGCGCTTCGTCATTGGTGGGCCCGCAGGTGATGCCAGGCTAACCGGACGCAAAATTATCGTCGACACATACGGTGGCCCGTCACGGGGGTGGAGCATTCTCAGGTAAGGATCCCTCCAAGGTCGACCGCTCTGCAGCCTATGCTGCTCGCTGGATCGCGAAGAATATCGTCGCTGCCGGATATGCCAGCGCTGCGAAATTCAGCTAGCTTACGCGATTGGTCGCGCACATCCGGTTGGTTTGTACGTGGAGACCTTCGGAACCGGGAGCGTAAGTGATGATGCTTTTGACCGAGGCCATTACTCGTTGCTTTGATCTTCGCCCGGCCGGTATCATCGAGGACCTCGATCTGCTACGTCCAATCTATGCACGCACATCCTCTTATGGGCATTTTGGTCGCAATATCTTCCCTTGGGAGCAGACCGATCGAGTATCGATGCTGAAGGATATTCTCGGATGAGCACGTCTGAACAGTCGTCGCGAGCACCACACCGGGGAACTGCCATCGAAATGGCAATCTCAGGTGTGATTGGCCTGTGCTTCCTTCGTCCTTTCAATCGAAGCCTGGCAGCTTTGCTTCCGATGATGGCCGCAGGTTTAGCTGCGATGTCTCGTCGGTCTTGTCATGTTCAGCTGTTGCTTCGACGCCGCAGGCGCGCGTGCTGGGATTCCCCAACGCTTTCCTCGGAATCTTCTTCGAGGCCATTGTGCTGGCAGTTTCTTTTGCCCTCATCGCGGGAGTTCGCTTCCCCAAGTGGTACATCCTGTGCGTCGAAGCGCTCTACACAATTGGCGTGCTCTTTGCCTATTGGCTCTTCACTCAGTCGTACTTCGTCATTCATGTCCTGTGTCCTTGGTGTTTACTGATCACGATCACCACAACACTGGTCTGGTTTGGATTGACTCGAGTGTGTATCAAGCAAGGCGTGCTCCCAGCACCGAACTGGTGGAAAGCTGTGATGAAGTCCGGTGGTGACTGGCTGGTTGCTGTTCTCGTTATCACCGCGATCCTCGCAATGATCGCCTTCAGATATGGTCCGCTTTTCGGATAACTAAGATCAGAGTCAATCGGTCTCAAATGCCAGCGCCATGTGATGAACTAGAGGCATGGTGATGGAAGAAATTCACCCCAGGCTTCCAGCTCGAGGATGTTGAACCTCGGCTGATCGCACGGGTGTCATGTTGATACGGATCTTCCACACCTGGATCGTCCCTTGGACCATCTGGTTCCTCAAGCTTGGGAAAATATCGATCTTTCCGGATACATCGTCCAAGTTCCTTTGAGCGGATCAAAACGCGTGGGATGGGTCCTCTCATGTGAACGCGTAGATACTCCAAGTCCAACCATCCGCGAACTGATAGACGTGGTGTCCTCTTGCTCAGTAGTGGCACCACAGACGTTTTTCTCTCGCTCGGTATATCGCTGACCGCTACTTGTCAACCGTCTCTGCGGTCTTAAGTCTTGCGATTCCGCCACGACGTGCATCAGTCGAAAAAGAGAAACACCTTCCCTTTGATGGAGACATCAAGACGCAGCGTGATGCCAGCGCATGGCAGCCCTACCCATACGGAACGAACTTCATTGAGCATTTTAGAACAGGGAGACCATCCACGTTGTGTCTGGACTTCAATTCCGGGACGTTCCACGCAAGAAATCGCTCAACTTACCAGCGCGACATTGACGTCCAAGCGTTCAACATTGATCATTACGCCGACGCAGCGTTCGGCACAGCGTCTGAGCTGCGACCTTGAAGATCTTCTCTCGGTGCGCGTTGCGCTTTACACTGCAGAGCAATCTGCTGTTGAACGTTATCGAATTTACCGACAATGCAGCCAGGGCTCGCATCGCATTGTCGTTGGCACACGTTCAGCGGCATGGCTTCCCCTGAAAGATTTAGGTTTAATCATCATCTGGGGAGATGGAGACGACCACCTTCGAGAGATTCGCAATCCACGTACGGATGCGCTTGATATTGCGGTTGCACGCGCACACCTTCAACACGTTGCAATGGCTGTGGGCAGTTTTAGCCGTTCGGTAAAAGCCCAGTATCTTGTCATGCGCAAGTGGGCGATCTCCCTCAATCCAGAAAGAGAAGTGCTGCGTGAATCAACGGGGGCGTTTCTTTGTATCCGATGACCTTGACGATGAACGCCAGGGCAGGGCAGCGCATGCTCTGCTGCCGCCCGATGCTTACGCGTGTATTCGCCGCGGCCTAACAGAAGGCCCAGTGCTCATCCTTGCCCCAAACGCGGGTTACATTCCCGTTGTCGGCTGCGAGCGCTGCGGGGCACCAACGCGTTGCGAGAGTTTGTTCAGGGGCCCCTCACGCTATCGCGCGATCAGAGCATCGTTTGTGCATGGTGTTCCCGAGCAACACACAACTGGCGATGCATGAAATGCCAAGGAACCGCTTTGCGGTGGTGGCGGATCGGCTCCGAACGCATTGGTGAAGAGCTCGGACGTTCATTTACTCAGGTTCCCTCCTTATTTCGCAGGGGTATTGATGAGCAGCGCCCGGAAATCAATGCCTCGCCGCGAATCGTTGTCGCCACAGCAGGTGCACAACCCGATGCCGAATCGGGGTACGCTGCTTGATTATTCCCTCCGCAGCGGCATTGGCCTCACGACCGGAACTTTGGGCCCCGAAGAAGCGCTTCGCCGCTGGCTCACTACAGCAGCTCTGGTTCGGCCACAGGGCCAGATTTGGGTCTCTGCGGGATTGGATCAACCTCTTGCACAGGCGCTCATTCGCTGGAATCCCGACGAATACATCCAGCGCATTTTTGATGAGCGCCAAGTACTTCGTTTTTCCTCCCACAGCTTCCATCGTTGCGATTGACGGCCCAGAAGATCAGCTCAACAGCTTCTGCAAAGAATTACCCGCTGAGCTTATCGGTATTGTCGACGCACCACGCAGCGATAGACGCACACCGAATCAGGGAATACGTCGTGCGCTCATTCGATGCAATACCGAAGACTACCCACAGCTTGCACGTGTCCTGCGAGAGCGCTCAGGGTGACGTTCAGCGCGTAAACTCTATCCGCTACGACTGACGCTCAATCCCCTGAGCTGTTCTAAAGAACCGCTAGACTATGCCCTGTGCGAATTGTTTTGCTGGTACCCCCGAAGCGGCGTTACCAACCCTCAATGCCCTAGTCGCCTCTTCTCATGAAGTCGTTGGAGTGATTACACGACCGCCTGCGCGAAGCGGCCGCGGACGTACACTGGTTCCGTCTCCTGTGGCATCACGCGCAGCGGAGCTCGGTATTGATCTGTATGAAACTTCCTCACTCCAAGAGCGATGAGGGCCCTATGAGCGTATTGCTCATTGGAAGGCTGATATCGCAGTCGTTGTTGCCTACGGCGCATTGATCCCACTGCGTATTCTCAACATGTTGCCGCACGGTTGGCTCAATCTGCATTTTTTCGAATCTTCCTGAATTTCGCGGTGCAGCCCCGGTTCAATGGGCGATCCTTTCGGGGTGCGAAGAGACCGCATCATGCGTATTCCAGCTCGAAGAGGCCTCGATACAGGCCCCGTGTTCTCGCGACTTCCCATTGCTATCGCGGATCAAACCAGTGGTGAGCTCCTTGAAGAGATGGCGGTTGCCGGCTCCCGCCAAGTCGTAGAAGTCGTCGATTCGATTGACTTGGGCAGCGCGCACTCTCAGCCGCAGATTGTCGATCCATCTGTTGAGCTTCACTATGCCCGGCGTCTAAAGTTACTGACGGGGCCGTCTCCTTCACTGACAGTGCTCGGCAGACGTGGCAGCAGATTCGAGCTGTCATTCCAAGCCCCGGTGCCTTTACGCTCTTGAATGGCCAACGGCTCAAGCATAGCAAAGCTTCTCATCGACATCCCTACCCCGGCCCTGGACGTTTTGATCGTTTTCGAAGAAGAGCGTTCTTGTTGGGTGTGCAGATTTCTGCCTCGAACTTGAGAAGTCGCCCCGCGAGTCAAAGAAATGGATGGAAGCTGCCGCTTGGGCACGTGGTGCCAGGTTGAATGACGATGATCGTCTAGGCGAAGGGCTTGAGCACTGATGGCAACGCATAGGTATTCGGACGGTTACCGCTCTTTCCGCGAAGCAGATGCACCGGGCAAATCGCTTACGAAGTTCTGCGCCCTAGTACGCGAGACGATGCCTACGCGAACCTTTGTACTTCCCAAGGTGCTTAAGGAGTTTGAGCATCGTGAGCACATCGATCAACGAGATCGTGCTTTCGCGGTTGAACTCACGTATGGTTCACTGCGCGAACAAGGATTCCTCGACTGGGTGATTGCCCGGGAATTCCTCCCGTCCTCTTGCACAGATTGAGGGCGCTATTGTTGACATCCTTCGTTTGGGAACCTATCAGCTCTTGCGTATGCGAGTAGCCCGACCATGCCGCGGTTTCCCAGACCGTAGATTTGGCGCGCCAGTATCTCAGCGCGGGGCCTGCAAAGTTTATTAACGCTATTTTGCGTTCGATTATCCGAGAAGGCGATGACGCCCGGCGTGAAGCATTAGACGCGTGCGATGAGACTGAGCGCCTTGCAATCGAGTATTCGCACCCGCAATGGATGGTCGAAGAATATACGAAAGCACTCGTGGCGAATGGCTGCGAGGCCTCGAAATTCGTGAGCTTTTGGCGGCGAACAATCGAGCGCCCTACGTTTCCTTTGGTTGCGCGCCCGGGTTTAATCGATGTTGATGATCTCGCTGATCAATGCGGCGAGTATTTACATACACGTATCGCTGATGGTGAGGTTTCGCCTTATGCGATTCTCCTCGAATCTGGCGACCCTACGTATTCCCGCAATCCGGCAGCGTAGGGCTGCGGTTCAGGATGAGGGTTCGCAGCTTGCGGCAATTGTCGCTGCTTCTATCCCGGTGGAAGGCTCGGATGCTCAATGGCTGGACTTGTGTGCGGGGCCTGGTGGAAAAGCGGCGTTAGTTGCAGCGCTTGGCGGTGCTCGCGGAGCGCACCTTATTGCTAATGAGATTTACCCACACCGCGCACGTCTCGTTGAACGTACCCTCGAACACCTCGATAACACAGAGGTGGTCTGCGCTGATGGAACACAATTCCGGTGGAGATACCTCCCGTTGGCAGTTGGGATCTTTCGATCGCGTCATTATTGATGCGCCCTGCTCTGGTTTAGGCTCGATGCGTCGACGTCCGGAGTCAGGTGGCGCAGGCGGCCCGAAGACCTCGAGCAATTAGTGACAATCCAAGAGCAGCTTCTTGACCGAGGAATTGCTTTGACCGAAGTGGCGGTGTGATCGTCTATGTAACCTGCTCGCCGGTCATCGCTGAGACACATGAGCAGATTTCGCGTGTGCTCTCAGGCGGTCAGGTTGAGCTGATTAATCTTGCGCCTGTAGCTGCACAGATCACGCCACGCCCCTCGACCTTCCCCAAAGCCAGGGCATTGCTGCCTCAACACTCCAGCTGTGGGAACACCGTAACGAAACTGACCTTATGTTCATTGCTGCACTCAGAAAACTCTAAGACCGCCAGGAGATACCATGACGATGCCCGTCATTTCGCCATCGATTCTCAATTGCAATATCGCTCGACTCGAGGATGAACTCACGAAGATTTCGAGCGCCGATATCGCCCATGTTGATGTCATGGACAACCACTTTGTTCCGAATCTGACGTGGGGGCTTCCCGTCGTCGAGGCCTGCGTTCGAACCGGTATTATGCCCATCGACGCGCACCTCGTGATTGCGGACCCCGACCGCTGGGCGCCCGCCTATGCCGAGGTTGGCTGCGCATCAGTGACTTTCACGCCGAGGCCGCAGGGGCGCCGATCCGAACCGCTCGGGAGATCCGTCATTTTGGAGCGCGAGCTGCTCTTGCCCTCAAGCCTTCAACAGATATCGCTCCCTACATCGATTTGCTTCCCGAGTTCGACATGATTCTTGTTATGACTGTTGAACCTGGATTTGGGGGTCAAAGTTTCTTAGATACGATGCTTCCCAAGATCCGCAGGACTCGCGAAGCAATTGATGCTTCCGCACTCGATATTTCAATTCAAGTTGATGGGGAGTTTCTCGCTCGACGATCGAGCAGGCCGCTGAAGCAGGAGCGACAAACTTTGTTGCGGGTTCTGCAATTTTTCCGCGCAGAAGACGCATATGAAGAGATTGCAACTTTGCGTTCTCTTGCTCACTCACACATACTAGAAATGACACCCGCATCGCGGCGTGCCACAATGATCATGTACTTCGGGGTCGGTGTAAGTCCGAGCCGGCGGTAACAGTCCGCGACCCGCAATACCTATTGCGGTTGAACTGGTGAAACTCCAGTACCGACAGTTAAAGCCTGGATGGGAGAAGTAGTTGAGCGGGTTTGTACCCCGCTGAGCGGCTGCATAGCTCGAAGTGCGGAAGGAATACCGTGAAGCGTCGAGCCTCTCGCCGTCTCATTGTTTTCGCCCCGCTGCTTGTTCTTGCATGTGTCGTCCTTATTTGGTGGGCCATCACTGCGTGGAGCGGGATTCAAGCGTGGCGTCTTCCTTCGCCGTACGCCGTCCTCGCCCGAGGATACTCCCTTATTCAACAGTCCTCTCTCTGGCTCGCGTTTGCGCGAACCGGCGGAGAAGCTCTAGTCGGCGGACTCGTCGGCGTGTGTATCGCACTGCCTCTGAGCTACTGCATCTTCCGTTTTCAGACGCTATCGGATGCGATTGAACCTCTTCTTGGGGCCTCTCAAGCGCTCCCTGCGGTTGCCCTAGCTCCTTTTTGGTGCTCTGGTTTGGATACGGTCTTGTTCCGATTTCTATGCTCTGCGCATTGATCGCTTTTTCCCGATCCTCATTTCTGCGCTTGTGGGTCTTCGATCTCTTGATCGTCAGGTCTGTGAGGCTGCTCAGCTCGATGGAGCGGTCGGCCTCACGATAGCTTTGCGAATTGAGATTCCACTAGCCTCACCGGCAATTCTTGCCGGAATTCGTAACGGTTTCACCCTCTCAATGATGGGTGCAGTCGTTGGCGAAATGGTGATGGGAGGAAAAGGCCTCGGAATGTTGCTCTCACAAATGCGAACGAATGTCGACACTGCGGGAATGTTTGTTGTCATCATTCTCCTGTGTCTCCAAGCAGTACTGATCTCACTTGCTGATGTCTGCTTTGGGAAGCGGGCACGCGTCATGGTGGGAAACCGACTAGTACGAACATGTGATTGGAGAGCATGATGCGTCCTGTATTACGTAAGGTTGCCGCACTCGCTGCGGGAGTCGTTCTACTCGGTGGATGTCACGGTGGAACTCACTCAAGCGGTGCAACCGTCATCGGTCTAACCTACGTTCCAAATGTCCAGTTTTCTGGCATCTACCTTGCCCCTAGACAATGGGAACTATTCTTCACAAACTCAACGTCGAGCTTCGTCATCACGGCAACGACGAAGGGCGTTTTCACGGCGCTCGTGAGCGGAGACGAACAAGTTGTTCTGGCAACCGGCGACGAAGTCGTCCAAGCGCGCTCTCAGGGCATGGACGTCATCTCGGTAGCGACCCTATTACCGCGAACAACCCAATGTGATTCTGACGAGGAAAGACACCGGAATTAAGACCGTTGGTGACCTTGAAAGGAAAGAAGGTTGGGATCCCGGGGAGTACGGATCTTCTTGGCTCGCTCTTCAGGCGTACCTTGCTAAGCGCTAACACGACGACTTCTGACGTCAATGTTATGTCGATTAGCTATACCCAGACCTCTGCTTTTGAGTAAGGGGGACGTTGACGCAATTGTCGGTTTTGCCAATAACGAGGCAGTACAGCTTTCCGCCGCTGGAGTTGATGCACAGGCGGTGGAATGTGACTGCACTATTCCACTCGTGTCAGCTTCTCTGGTGACAACACCCCAGTGGGCAAAAGATCATGCGAACGAGACTTAAAGAGTTGCTGGCGGCTACTCAGGAAGGCATGACGACTGCCGTCGAACACCCCGACCAAGCCTTTGCAGCGACCGAGAAACGCGATACGACACTGGTGACGAGAAAACTCGAGAAAACAGCGACGAAGATTTTGACTGCGACGAATCTGCTGATTCTTGGCGCGAATTCGACAGTTTCGCTTGAACAGGATACGAGCAGATGGAACGAAATGCTGAGCTTTATGTCATCGGTTTCCGGGCTACTTCAACAAGACGTGTCGCTTGATCAAGTGATGACTAACGATTACGTACCACGGTCGTAGTTCTAGTATTTTTCACGTGCCCTCAGACAGCCATTTCTGTCTGAGGGCATTAGCTGTGTACGAACGATACGTTCGCACAAGCAACGACTCCATAGCATCAATGCTGTGCGTCATGCTTAGTTCCCGTGCCTGCTCGTAATGTTTCATTCCCATATCGCGGCATTCGCAGGACGGTCCAGCCAATAGTCAATGAGCCGGGCAAGTCTCACTGGATTGTCGTAGGGAAACACACAGCGTTCATCTTGTGCGTATCGCCAGGTTGAAGACTCTTCAGATCGCGCGATCAGGGGCGTGACTCCTCGTGCCATCGCCTCAAGAGCTGCAAGCCCTTCAATCTCGACTCTGGCGCAGTGAATATACAAATCCGCACGGTCAAGAAGCCCTTGCAGGTCCTCGTGCGAAAAGAAGCCAAAATGAACAGTGGTAGCTAAGGGAGAAGCAAGACGACGCAGGTTATTCTCAAGGGGGCCGCGTCCTGGTAAATAGAGATCAATTGCTGGTGCATGTCGCGAGTATGCAAGAGCACGCAGCAGGACTTCATCGGTTCTTTTTCTGGCGCGTACCGTCCCGTTGAGACGAGGTAAACCTGTGCGGTGCCTGCGATGTTTCAAATTCCGCGCGAAGATGACGGTAGACCAGTACGAATCCACGCGTTCGGCAGTCCATTTGAGAACGCCTCAATTGGAACCTTGTACCCAAAGCGCTCTAAACGTTCCTTGACCGCCTGAGTTGGCGCATGAATGCAGTCGCAGGCTGAATAGACCGACGAGTAGAACAAAGAATACAAAGCATGATTGATGCTCGGACGGTTCAATGCCGGGAACGGAGCAAGGAAATTCTCCGGATAGACGTGGAAACTCCGACAACGGGGATCCTAGCCCGCCGTGCCTCCCGAACTAAAACGGCGTTCGCGGGCAGAGGATCTTCAACGTAGACGATATCTGCCCACTGGAGTGCAGCTTTGATCGCGCGAAGATCCGGGCGCGCGATGCGGAAGTTTTGTGCATGGACATATGCGTTGAGGATGGGAATACACAGCTCTGGAAGCGGGTACTCCAGTGAAGATTCCTCACCGTAAGACAGAACTTTGACCTCGTGCCCGCGCTCGCGTCAATCCTTGACAAAAGTCTCTGGCGGAACGCGCAAGACCGTTGGTGAGGTTCGTATAGTCACTTGCCGAAAGAAGGATCCTCACAGCCAACTCCCGTCGTCTGACCGTGTCTTTGCTCGCTGATAGAACCAAGGCACACTAGGCTGAAGCTTGGATCAATTCTGTCACAAGGAGGAGGCATCGTGGAGGGAACGATACCAGCGTACGAATCCTCGATCTTCTCTTTGACCTCACCTCTGCAGAACGTGGGCGTTCGCGGTCTCAGATTCGTCGGCTCACTCACTATCGCGCGCTCAGTGATGACGCTTTCGATTCTGCTTTTTCGCGGGATAAGAACACCCCTGAAGCGGGGTTGGAGTTGAGATTACCGTCTGCCGCCGAGGAGACGAGGCGATTTACCGAGTGCGGCACAGTCTCAACAAAGCGTGGACTTCGAGTGCCGACGAGATTGCTCTCATCGACCTGGCAGCATCTGCTTGGCAAACTTCCGATGCCACTCAGATTGCAGCGACGAAACTCCGCGCGCACATGGGCTCCCATTCCCACGAGGCCATCCAGCTTCGTCTTTCGGGCTGTGAGAACGTGCTGCCTCTCTACCAAGCCATTACAAGTGAAAGCGTGGTCTCATTCGTCTATCGCAGTCCAAAGTCAACGCAAACTCGAGCAAGTAGAGCCAGTGGAATCTTGTGGTCTCTGGCTCAGCGATCTATCTTCAAGGCTTCGATCTTGACCGCGAAGGCGAAAGAACTTTCAGGCTTTTCCCGAATCCTTGGACCGATCGAGGTTCTCGGAGAACCCGGTGACGCGCGCACTCGTTCACCCCGCAGTGAAACTATTGATATTTCGCGCCCGCTGCAGCCGGTCTTCGCCGTGCGCGGGCATCGGCTGCATTCAAGAAGCACAAATCCATGATGTTCCTCTGGAAGAGGGGACGGGGAGTGGCAGCTCTACACTGGCCACCTCGCTCCCTATCACTATTGGCTCCAGTTCGTTCTTCTCCACGCCGCCGATTGTGTTCCGCTCTCTCCGGAGCCTTTTGTCAGCGATCTTCGATCCCGCCTCGAAAAAGGCTTCTCACCGCAAAGAGGTGAGTCATGCCTGAAGAATCCCAACTGCAGGGTGGCGCGCATTCTTGCCATGGCCTCGTGGATCAAGGACAATCCCGGTCACACCGTTCGCCAAATCGCACAGCACTTTGGGCGTACCTCCCGCCAGGTGCGCAGAGATATCGAGTACATGGGCGAGATTGGCGACTCGATGCTCGATCGTTCCTATGGAATCGACTGGCAGCTCTACGACGAACAAGAGATCCTCGTGATGCGCGGGAGTACCCTTCCCTCGCTGCCTTCATTCACCCCTGCCGAGGCAGCAACTTTGCTTGTTGCGTTACGTGCGCTTTCTCCCACTTGCGGGAGGTCGAGAAGGACGCTGTTGACTGCTGCTGCGAAGCTCTCTCGCCTTGCACAGGAACAGGCTACGTCTTCTTCTGAGGACAGGGAGATTATTCAGCTACTTGGTGAGGAACCGGTCCTCGCAAAGAACACAGAAGGCGATACGGTTTGCGCAACTTCGCGAGGCCATCGCAGAGCGTCTCGAGTTACATTCACATATCAGACGGGTCAGATACACGCCCCTCGTCACGTATTTCCGCTTGGGCTCCGTCGCCTGGCTGATGCGTGGATTCTCGATGCCTCGGGATCCACAGCGAGAGGTCCATCGAAGCTATAACGTCACCCATATCGATTCACTACAGATCGGCGGGCGGCGCTCGGTTGCGATTCCCGATACCGAGGCTCCGCAATCCACTCACCCTCACCGTAACCCAGGGTGCACGGTGGCTCTGCGAAGACTACGAGTGCACGCTGCTTAAAGAAGACGCTGATACCGTGACGCTGAGTCTACCGGTGTGGAATGAAGCGTGGGTTCTTGCACTGCTCTGTGATATTTCAGCAGATATCATTGAATGCCCGGCCTCATGGCGTTTACTGCATGGCTACTCACGCTACGCAGGCGCTTGAGAACTGGGATCATTTTCACGAGATGAGGAGCGGTGAGTGAGTCCAGCACGGAAGCGACGTCGCGCATCAATGGACGCACAAGAACCGAATGAAAGCCAGTGGTCTCCCGCACAGGGAATGCAGGCTTTTAGACGCCAGCAGCGTATTGACCGGTCTTTCCGCCAGAAGTACGTCGATACATTGAGTTTTAGACCTGACGAGTTCCAAATCCAAGCGATGGACGCGCTTGAAGCTGGACACATGGTGTCCTTGTGGCAGCGCCAGCGGAGCTGGGAAGACGGTTGTTGGTGAGTTCGCCGTAGCGCTCTCGTTGTCGACTGATTCCCGTGCTTTCTACACAACACCGATTAAGGCACTGTCTAATCAGAAGTTTGCTGATTTTTCAGAAGCGTTATGGCGAGGATCAGTGGGCCTCCTCACCGGCGATACGTCGATTAATCCTGACGCGCCCATCATCGTCATGACCACCGAGTTTTGCGGAACATGATTTACATGGGTGCAGACTTGAGCACGCTCAGTCATGTTGTGCTTGACGAAGTGCACTATCTTGCGGATCGTTTCCGTGGCCCGGTCTGGGAAGAAGTGCTTATTCATTTGCCCCAGCACACGCGGGTTGTGGCGTTGTCCGCGACCGTGTCGAACGCCGAGGAGTTTGGGGAATGGATCGGCCAGGTTCGTGGTTCTTGCGAGGTCATCATCTCTGAAACACGTCCTGTTCCCCTGTTCCAGCACATGCTCGTTGACGGCGAACTCTACGATGTCTATGCGCCCTCACGTCGAGGGCACTGGACAATCCGAGCAGCTCAACCCAGAACTTCTCTACGCATGTTCACCCCAGGGACGACGTCTGAGTCAACGCCGTTTTCGTTCACGTCCCGCAACCGTGATCACTTTAGACCGAGCAAATCTACTACCGGCGATCGTTTTCATTTTTCCCGTGCGGGCTGCGAGGACGCGGTTAGTGAAGTCCTTGCCTCCGGAGTGAGTCTGACGACTCGTTCCCAGGCTGAACGTATCCGCAATGTGCACAATCAGCGGTGAGCTCTACTCCCCGTTGAGGACTACGCAGTTTTAGGGATTGATCCGTGGATTCGTGCCCTTGAGAGGGGAGTGGCTGCGCATCACGCGGGGATGCTCCCACTGATGAAGGAAACGGTTGAGCTCTCTTCACCATGGGGCTTTTGCGCATTGTCTATGCCACAGAGACTCTTGCTTTGGGTATCAATATGCCCGCGCGTTGTGTCGTGATTGAGTCTTTACAAAAAGTGGAACGGTGCCGAGCACGTCCGTTTATCGGCCGGCGAGTTTACGCAGCTTTCAGGACGTGCAGGGCGGCGCGGGATTGATATTGAGGGCCATGTGGTCGTCAGTGGGCGTCGCGACATTGCCCCGAGGAAGTTGCTGCCCTGGCGTCGAAACGTACTTATCCGCTTGTGAGTGCATTCCATCCGACATCACAACATGGTGGATTTAATCTGCTTTGCGCATTCCACGCGCAAGGCAACGAAAAAGTCTTGGAATCGTCTTTTTGCCCAGTTCCAAGCCGATTCCTCAGTCGTGCATCTCGCTCAGAGCGCGCGCTCTTGAGAAGGACTTGGATTCTTTAGTAGAGCATGTTGAGTGCTCTCGAGGCGATGCCCACGAGTACTTCAGTATGCGTGATCGTCTCGCACGCCTTGAGAAGGAAGCGTCTCGTGAACATACGAGCGAGCGCAGGAGGCAAGACCAAGAGCTATTCCCGCTCTCTCGAAGCCCGGTCAGGTTTTTCGATATTGGTGCCAAACGTAAGGCCCGCCGATACCTCGCGCTCGAACTTCAGCATTCGCGGGCATGCGTCCCTTGCTCAAGACTTTGGGAAGCGATGGGCGTTTCCATACCTTGAGTTTGGAGGACTTGAGTGGAAGCCTTGAACTTGTTGCCGTGCTACGCGTTCCTCCTTCCGAGGCGTTACGTCGCCATCAGGGGACGCGAAGAGTGGGCGCATCGTATCCGCGAACTTCGAGCCAGCGGAAAGGCGAAGAAGTTCCTCACTACAGGCATTGCCGATTGATCGTGAGATCGCCGCACTTCGGGCAGATATTCGACGGCACTCCAGTCACGCATGCCCGCACCGTGATGAACATGCGCGAGGCGGGGCATACGTGGGCGAAGAAAGAATGCTGAGTATGAGAGGCTTTCAAGCGGATTGACGGTCGAACAAACTCTGTCGCATCTCAGTTTGACCGCGTATGTGCGGTTCTCGACCGCATGGGATTTTTAGTTGATGATCGCGTGATGCCTTCCGGCGAAGTGTTGAGACGTGTCTTTGGCGAACGAGATCTTATTGTTGTCAGCGCTCTTCAACGCGGGGTTTGGGACAATCTTTCGGCCCCTGAGTTGGCTGCAATTGCCTCAACCTGCGTTTATCAATCACGGGGAGAAGAATCAGCCGGGGTTGAGCCGTGGACAGCAAGTTCGACAGCCCTCGCCCGTGCGTGGGAAGAAACATTCGCCCCTGTCACAATCGGTTATTTCGATAGAAAATGAAATCGGTGTTCCTTCAACTCCAGAGCTTGATCCCGGACTTGCACAAGCGGTAATCGCATGGGCGAATGGCGCAACTTTAACGACGAGCAATTTGGGGACACCTCTTCTTGCCGGCGATTTTTGTCCGTTGGGTTCGCCGAGGTCGTGGATCTCCTTGATCAGCTCCGTCATGTTGCTTCACCTGCTCTTGCCGCCAAAGCGCGAGATGCGCGCCAGCTTCTTCTGAGGAGTCGTCACGTGGGACGCCGAGTAGCACGAGTTTTTCGTCTCAGCCTCTTTGATTGCGCGGTATGTCTATTAGCCGGATGCGGCTTTGTGGGCATCATTCCCGGATCTGTCCATCGCTATTGTCATGATTCCGTCGGCGCTGATGATTTCGCGCGTCGACCGGGTCGGCGCGTGGCGCGCGGCTTTTTACATGTTTCTTGTGGACTCGCCTTCTGGCTTCCGCTTATTCCATGGACCGCTCAGGCAACCGGAGGGAGCGTTCTGCCATGGATCGCCCTTGAGTGTCGTTGAAACATTGTTTTTCTCATTATGGGGTGCAATTTATAGCGGACTCATGCGTTTATCCTGGGCGCGTTTCACGCTCGGGCAGGTGGTTGTAACCGCGGTTTCCTGGGTGGGATCGAACAGCTACGGAGTCATTTTTCCTTGGTCAGGATTCCCCTAGGGGCAATCTTGCTTATCCCCAGGTTGCAACGCCTTTAGGGCACTTGGCTCCCTGGGGTGGTGAAGTACTAGTGAGCGCAGCAGTCATTGCATGCGCTGTATGTCTCCGGCGCTTTTGATTTCACCCAGCGTGGGAGGCCTGCACTGGTATTCGCGCCCACTCGCCTTGAGTTGGTGCTGTTGCGATCTTCTGTGCACCAATCGCACTTCCTTTGCATTCCTCACAAGAAAATGGCGCGCTCACCGTCGCAGCTATCCAGGGCAACATCGAGGCTTCCTGCTCTCTGAAACCTATGCTCAGCCTGGGAAAGTCACGGGAAACCATGCGCGTTTAACGAAAGATCTAGCAGCGTCGAAGGACCACGTCGATCTTGTCATCTGGGAGAGTCCTCAACGGATCGCGATCCACTTTATAACCGCCTCTGTCTCAGGGGCTGATTGGATCGGCAGCGCAAGATGTGCAAGCGCCGATCCTAGTGGGTATTACGCGTCTCGAAGACGATCGTCGCTACAACTACATGGGCGTATGGTATCCGGGTTCAGGGCTTGAGGCGAGTCCTATTACGGCAAGCAAATCCCTGCTGCTTTCGGTGAATACATTCTGCGCGTTCAATCATTTCGCGTCTAGCAACTGAAGCTGCACAAGTTGATATCGATCTCGAGGCTGTCGATAACTCTTCGCGTTTTGATGTGTCTTTGCAGGACGGGAGAGTGGTACCTCTAGCGATGGGAATCTGTTTTGAGGTCGCTTACGAGGATCTCCTCGGCGAAAGGCGTTGCTTCCGGCGGCCAGATAATCGTTATTCCGTCAAATAACTATCATTTTGGGCTTAGTGCCGAAGGGTCACAACAGACTCAGATTGCGCGTTTTTCGTGCGATCGAGTTTTTCACGTTCCACGGTTCAGGCTTCAACAACTGGAAATTCGATAATTGTTCGTCCTGACGGAAGCGTTGTCGCTCAAAGCGGTAGGATGCAATCTGCTACCTTAACCGCCGAGGTACCACTGCGTTCTTCTCTAACCTGGGCTGCGCGAATAGCGCCATATTCCGCTAAAATTAGCTGGGCATCAACTGGAATTCTTCTGGTGTTGCTGTGCATGCAAACCATTCGTCGATCACAGGAAACGCCGCTCATGACGAACTCTGAACAGATGTATGAAACCGGCAGGGGAGTAGTGGCTGTTATCCCCACCTACTGCGAAGTGGAGTCCTTCCTGGTTTGCTCTCACGCGTGCATGCTGTCCTTCCTGAGCTGGAGTGTTTTGATCGTTGATGATTCTTCGCCCGATGGCACGGGGGATGGGTTCGTGAACAGATGGAATCAGATTCCCGTCTTCATTTACATACGCGCCCTGCAAAGTCTGGACTCGCAACCGCTTATGTTGAAGGCCCTTGGACGGGCACTTGAGATGGGATTCGATTACCTCATTCAGATGGACGCCGATGCCTCGCACCGTCCAGAGATCTTCCTAAGCTTCTGGTCCGAGCGGCCGGTCCAGATCATCCGGATATGGTGATCGGCTCTCGGTGGGTTCCCGGAGGAAAAGACCAACGGCTGGGCCCCTTGGCGCGTGGCGCTTTCACGTGCTGGAAATGCCTATATCAATTTCTGGCTCGGTACACGAATCAAGGATGCGACCGCGGGTTTGCGCGTTCACAAGGCTTCTTGGTTGCGCGAAACGGCCATTCTTGACAAGGTTTCGACCGTCGGCTTCGGTTTCCAGGTTGAGATGACGACAATGGCCGAGGCGATGGGGGCAGCGATTGTCGAGGTGCCCGTACCTTCGACGAACGTGAATTGGGAGAATCAAAGCTTTCGGGTTCAATCTTTGTCGAAGAACTTGTCATGGTGACAAAGAACGGCATTAAACGAAAGTTTTTCGCGTCGTAAGTAGAAAAATCTGCGCCCACCAAAAAGAAATGGGCGCAGATTATGTCAAGTGATACAGCTGAAGTGTCAGCCCTTACGATAGTGTCCTTCAAGGCGAAGACGTCCTCACGTAGGAGAGTCAGTTGTTCTTGAAGAACCTCTTCAAGTTCTTCAATCGAGCGACGTTCAAGGAGCATGTCCCAGTGAGTACGGGCAGGCTTTGCGGGCTTTTTGCTCTTCATCCTCGGTAGCTTCACCGATCAGTTCTGCCATCTGGCCACAGCGACATTCCCATGTAGCCGGAGGCGTTGCCTCTGAGGCAAAAGGAACCTCAAATTGGTGTCCGTTTGAGCATAGGTACTGAGCTGTAAAGCGATCCGCAAAGACGACTCCGTCCTCGGACTCCATCGACTTCGCACCGATTTGCATTCCGCGTAGCGCGCGATCTGCCACCTTGATCCTCCCGCAGTATTGATTGAATGAATAGAAGTTTAGCCGAAATCGTCACATGCGGCGAGAAAGGCAATATAAATAAATCACGTATCCCGATCCGATAATGTACATTATGTCAAGTAATGTAGAGAGAGGACGCAACACCCTGAAGTTTTGATTCCCACGACTTCCCTATACGAAACTGCAGCGGAAAACACAAAGGCAGGCGCAGCCTCGGCAATGGGATTAGGAAACTGAACGCCTCAGCGCACGACGTGCGGCAAGCTCATCGACCAGCACATTCTCTTCAGCGCGCTCGCTCGCGGAGTTCGGCCAGCGAACCTTCCAACTCTCGCCAGACGCGACCGACTGCAATACCGAATACACCCTGGCCCCTGGAGAAGGTCAATGACTTCATCGGTTGAAGTGCATTCATAAACCGAAGCGCCATCGCTCGCGAGAGTGATGGAAGCAAGATCATCCACGCCGCGACGATGAAGCTGCGTAACAGCCGTACGAACCTGTTGAAGAGAAACACCTGCGTCAAGCAGTTTCTTCACAATCTTCAAGACCAGGATGTCGCTTGAAGGAATAGAGACGCTGCGAACCTGATCCACGAGCAGCTCGAACCGATGGCTGAAGCAGGCCAGTACGTGCCCAGTAATCGAGCTGACGATATGTAATTCCGACCGCGGCACAGGCAGCGGGACCGCGGTAACCCCATCGTCGCCATCGCGACCTTCGAGGGTCACCAAAAGGCATAGGCTGACGCCCCTGCATGCCATCCAGCGGTTCTGCGCTCACGAATGCTCCTTGATACGAAAGAATGACGATCTGAGGTTAAGACTACGAACATGAAGGACGAGGGTCAATCAACAACACGGCGAGCCTTCAAGTTCAAGTTGAAGGTTACACCCGCCGTCAGTCAATTGCGAAATCGCCACGCGCAACATTTCTTGATGCAAATGAGCGAAGCGCTCCCCTAGCTCAAGACAACGCGCATTTTTGTCGCTCTCGATCGACAGCCCGATCGCGCGGAGTCTGCGACAAAACGGTTTGGTCAATAAGATCCGCACTGCGCTCGGCACCCTGACGAACTGAGCGTAATGTGCGTGCGTCTACGCCCATCGATTCAAGCTCACGAATCTGTAGCACGACCTGAACGCTACGAGCCGGAAAATAGCCGGCAATATCGGAGGAAATTAATCCCAAGGTCACATAACGCTCAATGGCACTCAAGTCACAGCCGGTCAGATCAGCAAGATCAGCGGCGGGAATCGCACGACGATTACCGACGGAGACAACCTTTCCCTCCGAGGCAACAACTTGAGCGGCTCGGCGCTGAGAGACTTCGTGGCCTGCATCAAGCGCGCGGAGCTGATCACGAATGACATCCAGAGGCGAATATGAATCTCTCTGGCTTGCCAGAACATAGCGAAGGCGTTCGATATCAACACGGGAATACTTGCGGTACCCGGCCAAGGTTCGCGCGGGGACAACGAGGCCCTTATCTTCAAGGAATCGAGACCTTTGACTGCGTGATAGCAGGAAACTCCCCCTTTCAGGCGCTCGACAAGCTGCCCGATTGAGAGTTCCGGCTCACGACTGATACCGCGAGGCCACGGCTCGATCGTTTCTTCCGTGACCTTGCGCTGTGCGCGCGCGTTCGATTGGACTTGCGGTGAAGGCTGGTAGGTCAGACGATACTTGCCAATCTGTACCTCGTCGCCTGCGTGCAACTCACACTGGTCGACACGCTCACGATTGACGTAGGTGCCATTCAAAGAACCCGAATCACGCACGGTATGCCCACCGTCACGAGAAAGGAACTGGCAATGCTTACGAGAAACAGTGACGTCATCCAAGAAAATATCGGCACGCGGCGAACGACCCGCGTTAGTGACCTCTGCATCCAAGAGGAAACGCGCGCCCGAGTTCGGACCACGCTGAACAATGAGCAGCGCGGAACCCGCGGGAAGGGCGTTAACAGCATCCTGATCGCGCGCAGACAAAGGCAGAGGCGCATCCACGGCCTCGTCAACAGTGTTCAGACTGAAGACGGAAGTTGCCGTCAGGGTCGAACTCCTGGCGCTGGTTTTCCATCACATACTCCAGTTCATAGGGACAATAGGCTCAGTATAGTGTGGCGGCGTCACCTTCGCGAAGGATCTATTGAACTTCTTTGGCAAATTCAGGGACCTTCGGTGTCGACGTCGAGGAAATTGTGAGGTCTTTAATCTGCGTGATCGTCACTGACGCGCCCTTGGCGCGCATCTGAGCAGCACTACCGGCTTGAATCTCGAGCGCGGTCGAAATCGTCTGTGAATCCCCAATCACTTTCCAGACATAGAGAAGTAATTTCCTCGCCGTCAACGCGAGATCACTCCCCATCACTCGTAAAACTCGAGGCGATAGTGATGCGATGTCCGTTGATATCCACCGCCTCAGCACCCGCATTGCGCAATTCTCCCATCGCCATCACAAAGTGCGTTGAGCTGAGCGAATGCGTTGAGTCAACGATGACCATTTCGATTCCGGGGCCGTGCACCGCGACCTGCCCAGAGTTGATCTTCGCCTGTTCCTCAGCTTTCTTTGCTGCAGCCGCAGCTGCCTCTTCCCTTTTGAGACTCGTCTTGAAGCTGGCTGACTTGAGATTCCAATCGTCCGCGTTCCACGCGCAAGTTCTGTTCTTGAACCGAAAGGTTGTCAAGGAGCTCAACCAATTGCTCTTGGCTCAGAGAACTCAGCGGATCCGTGCGCTGCGCCCGCACCTGAGTGACCAAAGCGATTCCCAAAAATCAGGCAGATTACAAAGAGGAGAAGGTGAGTTCCGCGTGGGAACGGCCAAGATCGCCGCGCGTAGGCGCGTGGATTGGTTGCAGAGGCTCTTGAGCCTGCAGGGGCATCCTCGTGTTTAACGTGCTGTCCCATCGTTTTGAGCCTTAAAGATCAAACGTCGAATGGAGGCCGTGTTCGAGAAGATTCGGATTCCCAAAACCACCACGACTGCGGTAGTCATTGCCGAACTGACCCCAGCTGTGTCCCCAAGAAGACCAGCAGACAAAGCAACGACGACATTCCAGAAAAAGGACATCACGAAGACACGATCGCGGAAGGTCCTTCAAGCCATGCGCGCCCGGCCCCCAAAAGAGCATCGAGTCCAGCCACGACCGCGACGGGAAGGAATGGCTGCAGCCACGTCGGAACAGTTGGGTCAATTAAGACACCCACAACAATTCCGAAAATCAATCCAAGTACCGCTAACACCTCAGTGCTCCCCCTCAACAGTCGTACTCCAACGAGTCGACCGATTCTCTCGCGCGCTCAGAGTCATTTCTTTGACTGACTGCGCATTCAGTGTAATTCCGTCAGTGATTCTGCACTGGAAAGATAGTCCCCCGTTGAGCCTCGAACTAAAGACAGGGACAACTCGTTGGCATTCCCGATCGCCTCAATGTTGTATGGCGAAGAAATGGCCGTCACGTCAACAAGAATTGTCGAGCCCGCAGTACGGATGAACGAGCCAGGCCCGATTCGCTGGCCATTGACGCTCACGGCTTCGGCCCCGGCGCTCCACAATGCGTTGACAACCATACGGATATCTTGATCACGGACCTGACCCTTATCGCTTTGCCGCGATGAAGAAGCTCCGGGGGCGTCTGTCAGTGTCACTTTTAACCCCGGGCCACGTACCTCGGTATCGGCATTCGCAAGATTGGTTGCCTCGTCTTGAAGGCCCGAATTCGTGTTTTGATCGTGAGAAAGCTCTTTTACCTGCGCGCGTAGTTTTGAGACTTCTCCGTCGAGAGAGAAATCTGTTGCGTCTGTTGCTGAGCATGGCTGAGCAAAGATGAGTGCACTTCGCTTGGGATTGGGCGCAGCAATCCCCGGATTGCAATGCCACTGCCGATACCGAGTGCAATGGCAATCAGTATCGTAATGGTTTGCTTGAGGACACCAGCCCTACCACGCACTGGTTCATCGTGGTGAGCGCCGTAGCCCGCGTCAAGAGGATTCTCGAGAATCGCCTTGAGTAAAGACATCGACGCGGCGGGATCTACCTGTTGCTGAGTCCCTTGAGTCTCTTGCGTGTTGTCGGTACTCATTGCCACTGTTTCTGGCGTGCAAAAAGCACGCTCACAATCGTCGAGTTTCTCTGTAACAAGGCGGGCGCGCAGCGGCGCTTTCATTATCGGTGAGCCATTGACGAGTCAAAGCGAGGAGGTGCTCGGCCTCGTCTGGACGGTCAGAATCAAGGTTCATGGGGAAACCGGCATTGATGTAGCGCAGTCCCAATCCCATTGACGCGCGCTCCCAGAATGACGAGAGCTCAGCAAAGAAGTGATCGGTGTATTCCTTGCCTTCCCACGAGGATGCATTGAGTCCTTGCAAAGATGCACTCAAATGATGATTCGACAGCTCCAGCGACAAGACTTCCTTCCAGACGGCCTCGCGAATGGAGGCGTTGGGAATGGAAGAGCGCGCACGAACCCACCGAGTCTTGTTCTCCCCCGTCGGCGACTCATCGAGCCACGCATCAAGTTGCTTTTCATCAACGAGGCCACGCGCTGCCAATGCACAGCGGACGACCCACGCGCTCTCCTCCCCCGCGATCAGAGGAAGCAACTCACCCTCTTCGCCTCGCGCAAGGGCAACAAGCGAATCCGAGTAGCTTGTGTCTGCTCCAGCACTCCACACATCGACAAAGAGATGAAGAAGCGAGCGCGAACGATCCAGGAGGTTGCGCGCATGGCTTGCGCAAGTGCCCGGAGAATCTTGCTGTCGCATTCTCCTCTGACATGCCCTGGCAAGAAAGTGCGAGATTGAGCGATTGTTGCCAGAAGACGCTCAAAAATCGCGTCCTCCTTCTCCGCCGTCATATGGGTCAATGCAGCGTCAATATAACGTCGGGGGTCGAGTTCTCCTTCGCGTACAGCAGCAAAGAGATGCGACCAAATGACTGCTCGGGTGATCGTTTCTTCGATACGTGAAACTCGGCTCAAAGCGGTTTGAGTCGAGCGCTCATCCAAGGTTCCAATCGCGTAGGTCAGATCGTCGTCATTAACAACGATCAGCTGGAGCATATCGGCGCCGCCGGGACTGAAAACTCTTCGGGAACGCTGAGTGACAGATCCCTTCCCTCAATGCGAACGCGATCCTTGCTGATGCATTGAAGGGCGTCGCCCCGAGATGTCCAATACGAGATGTTTAGGCAGTGAGGACGCGCAAGGCCCTCTTGCAAAAAGAGTAAGAGGTAACCTTTCCGTCTTCATCACTTGTTGTTCTCACAGAAAGCTTCGAAGGCCCCGTGTCAAAAAGCCACGCATCTTTCCAGGATGCAAGATCGTAACCGCTTGCCTCTTCCAACGCGGTTAAAAGGTCGTCAAGACTCGTCGCACCGTTCGCGTGGCGCTGGAAGTACAGTCGGACACCTTGATAAAAAGCATCTTCGTCGACCCAAGCAACGAGTTGCTTGAGTACCGAGGCCCCCTTTGCATAGGTGATGCCATCAAAATTATTCGTCGCAGCCGGAATATCGGGGATGTCGGCAACGATCGGGTGCGTTGTCGGGTATTGGTCTTGAGCGTAGGCCCACGCTTTACGGCCAATGGCGAAGGATGCCCACTCCCCCGTGTAAACAGTTGCTTCCGCTGCCGTCGTCGTTCCTTGATTTTCGGCAAAGGACTCCTTCAACCACAGGTTGTCCCACCAAGCAGGAGTTACAAGATCGCCAAACCACATGTGGCACATTTCGTGAAGAATCGTATTCGCTCGTTTTTGTCGAAGAGCGAAAGAGGGAGTATCGCGGCTTAGATAGCTCTCCGTGAAAGTCACGCATCCTGGGTTTTCCATTGCCCCGAGGTTATATTCGGGTACAAAAATCTGGTCAGCTTCCCCCAAGGATAGGTATATCCATAGTGGGCGTGATAGTGATCGAGGCCGGCGCGCGTAACCGCCAGGATATCGTCGCTATCCATCGCCTCAGCAAGCGCCTGCCGACACATCAGACGCAAGTCGAGACAGGCCGAGGCGCCATCTCCCGCGCTGCCTTCCCAGGTTCCCCCATCAACAATGGCCCACTGACCGGCGACAACGGCCGTGATGTAGCTCGACAGCGGTTGCGTCGTTGAAAAGTCCCAACGTGTTGCTCTCTTCCAGATCAGCAGTCGTCGCAACACCATTCGAAGTGACGACCCAAGAAGATGGAGCGATCACATGAAATGTCCACTGGGGCTTGATGTCAGGCTGGTCAAAAACACGGCCATGCCCGATGAGCGTCTTCTGGTTCAAATTGTGTGTAGAGGTAGTAACGACCGTCTTCGGGATCACGATAGCGATGAGTCCCTCCCCGTTGTCGAATATCGACACCGAGCATCAACACAGATAGTGATTTCTTGGTCTGTTGGCAGTTCGTGGAGTCAATCCGCTCGCCATCATGCGTGTATGGGACTGCGATTCCATTAACACTGACCTGCTGAACAATCCCCGCGCAATCGATGAAAAAGATCGGGGTGGCAGTCACAAGCGTCATATGCGAACACACAGGAAATGCGACTCGCGTGTCGCTCCGGACAGATCGAGGGACACATCAATGTGTCGCACCTTTATGGAAGCAGAGCGTTGACGGGCATCTTCACGGGTCAGGACATAAGATGGTGCCATTCTAGGTATTTGCCTGCCGACGTGTCGATGAAAGAGCTTTTCATGAGCCAAGAAGTTAGGCTAAACGGTATGACACAAGCCAATGAAATTCGTCCCTAATAACCCCGCCATGCCTCTTACCCAGGCACTCGAAGGCGTTGAAGACGTGGATTGGACCTTGTGCCCCGATCCCGAGCTCCCTGTTAATGGCGTAAGCGTTTCTTCCACCGATATGGAAGAGGGCTGGATTTTTATTGCAATTCCGGGCCTCGTCCAGCACGGAATTCGTTTCCTTCATTCGGCGCTCAGCTCCGGTGCCTGCGCTGTCGTTACCGATCCTGAGGGGCTTCGCGGGCCCGCGCGGAGTATCCAAGTCTTCCGATCGTCGTTGTTCCCGACCCACGCCAGGCAAAGTGCCCTCATCGCTGCGAATGTCTATCGCCACCCGGCCTCGTCACTCAAAACTGCTGCGGTCACTGGAACGAATGGCAAAACGACGACTACCTATCTTCTGCGCTCCATTCTTCGAGGCGGCTTTAGGGATCCTGCGCTGTGTGGAACAGTTGAGATCCGGGTAGGAGATCTGCATGATCAATTCCGAGAGACCACGTCTGAGGCTCCCGAAATCGAAAGAATCCTCGCCCTAGCCCGGCAAAAGACTGCGGGGCCGCAATTGTCGAGGTTTCCGCTCGTGCGCTCAGCCTGAATCGTATCGACAACATCGTCTTCGACGTTGCAGCTTTCACAAATCTTCAGCACGATCATCTGGATTACTACGGCGACATGGAATCCTACTTCGCTGCCAAGAAGAGCCTATTCACTCCTGTGCACTCCAAGCAGGGGCGTTGTCTGCGTGGACGATGAGTGGGGCCAGCGCCTCGCACGAGAGAGCGAAGTCACCGTGAGCGACAGTTGCAGTTTTTCTGACCACGAGGCCGATTGGAAGGTTCGCAAGGTTACTTTCGATCGCGGCATCCCCGCCGTCACCTTTGACCTTGAAACGCCTCAACTCGCATGTGCGTACCATTCGCATGCCGATGCTCGGCGAAGTCAACGTTCAAAAACGCCGTCGTGGCTTTGGTCAGTGCAGTCCAGATGGGCACCGATGAGTGCTGCTGTTCAGGCGCTCGAGAATGCGGAGCAGGTCCCCGGACGCATGACTTTCCGTCAACGGATCCGGGTAATCAACCGCTCGTCATTGTCGACTTCGCCCATACTCCTGAAGGTCTTGAGTGGACTCTCAAGTCAGTTCGCGAACTCACTCGCGGCAAGCTCGTCCTGGTCTTTGGAACCGATGGTGACCGTGACGCGACGAAGAGAACCCCTGGCAGCAATCGCCGCGCAGCTGCTGACGTCTTGTGGGTGACCGACGAGAACCCACGATCGGAAGATGCTTCTTCTATTCGTCGCCAGCTTCTTTCCGGAATTCCGCTCGGTCCGCCCCGATCTTGAGAACGTCATCGAAGTTCCGACCTGCCGCCGCGACGCCGTTCGCGAAGCTATTCTTGCTGCCCAGGCCGGAGATATCGTTGTGATATCGGGTAAGTGCGCTGAATGGTACCAAGAGATCCGTGGAATTAAACATGCCTACAATGACGTTCCTGTCGCACAGGAAGTGCTCGCGCAAGACATTCGCGCGCGCCTCTAAGGCATTGCAACCGATAGGATAAGTCTGTGAGTGAAGAGCATCGACATCCAAGACCCCTCACGACGAAACCTCAGGGGGAGCTATCGTGCACGCGCGATGCGTGAATCCCTTGATCAATTTGACCTCGATGAAGAAGACCTCGCCCTATTAAACGAGGGAATTCGACTACGGTGACGAGGTCGAAGACGAGTTTTACCTCCCGGTTCTTGCTGTCATTGGTCGGCCAAACGTCGGTAAGTCGACACTGGTCAATCGTATTATTGGAAGGCGCGAGGCCGTCGTTCAAGATACTCCGGAGTAACTCGCGACCGCGTCTCTTATCCCGCCGAGTGGGCGGGTCGCCGTTTCACCTTGTTGACACCGGCGGCTGGGAAATCGATGTAAAAGGTATCGATCGTTCCGTTGCCCAGCAGGGCAGAAGTCGCGGTTGATTGCGCTGACGCAGTCCTCTTCGTTGTCGACGCGACGGTCGGAATGACTGACACCGATGAGCGTATCGTTTCAATGCTTCGACGCAGTGGCAAGCCGGTCGTATTGGCCGCGAACAAGGTCGACTCAGCTATGCGGAAGCCGAGGGCAGCTTATCTGTGGTCCCTTGGCATGGGAGAGCCTTTACGCAATCTCTGCCCCTGCACGGGCGAGGAACCGGCGACCTGCTCGATGCAGTCATGGCTGTTCTTCCTACGGAGTCCGCTGTCGCTTCGGCTCTTCCTGAAGGCGGTCCCCGTCGCGTTGCTCTCATCAGGCGCGGAATGTCGGTAAATCATCATTGCTCAATGCCTGGCTGGCGCTGAAACGCGTTGTTGTGAATGAACTGGCAGGAACGACTCGCGACCCCGTTGACGAACCTATTGAGCTCGACGGTGAGAAATGGTGGTTTGTTGACACCGCTGGCATCCGTCGCAAGATGCATCGAACGACCGGCGCTGACTACTGCATCGATCCGTACCCAGGCAGCTTTGGAGAAGGCAGAGCTTGCGTTGATTCTTTTCGATGCTTCAGAGCCGCTGACGGAGCAAGATATTCGAGTCGTGCAGCAGGCAGTTGATGCTGGCCGTGCGGTCGTTATCGTCAATAACAAGTGGGACTTTGGTCGATGAAGAGCGTCAATCCCAGCTGAAGGCTGAGTTGGAACGCGAGCTTGTGCAAGTCGCTTGGGCTCCGCGCATTAATCTTTCAGCAAAGACAACGTGGCACATCAACCGCCTCACGCGCGCCATGGATACGGCTCTCGAGGCTGGGAGCACGCATTCCAACTGGTCGGCTTGAATGCCTTCCTCGGCGAACTGGTTGCAGCGCATCCGCACCCTCTTCGCGACGGGAAGCAGCCTCGCATCCTCTTCGCGACTCAGGGTATCAAACATGCCTCCACGTTTCGTCATCTTCACGACTGGATTCTTAGATCCCGGATATCGCCGATTCATCGAACGTCGTCTGAGAAGACTTTGGCTTCGAAGGATCGCCGATTCAGATCTCGGTACGTGTGCGCGAGCGTCGTCGTCGTTAGTCTGACGGAATAGAGTGGTGTGGCCTCCCATCGGGGAGGCCACACCACTATATTAACGGCACTCAAACCATCAGTGCTCAGTCATCAGTTTCTTTTCGCAAAGCTCGATTTTTATACCGGAAGATTGTGCTCAAGTACGTTCCCGTGCGCCGATTGAGATGCTGTCGCATCGATGAGGTGTCATCGATCCAGCCCTTCGCGAATTCAGATCTTTCAGAATAGGCATCGCATAGTACGCGTTCTTCTTGTTCTCCAGATCCATGAACCACTTGCCACCGAGATGATGACGATAGGGTCTCGCCGATGTACACAGTGAGTAGATCGTGCATCCGCGGATCGTTAATGAGGGTCTTGAGGCGATGAGTAATGCGCAAGCATCCACTCTTCAAGGGCATCAATAGACTCAACTGAGAAGTCAAGATTCAGACCCGTTTTCCTTTGCGAATGTATCGGTCATGTAGTCAGCTTGTCAGAAATGAAAAATCCATTCCTGAAAGTCTTCTTGCGTGTACGCCATCATTGCCTCATCTACGCCGCCGGGCAGAATTATGAGGCGATTCTACCGCCCTCAAAGTATTGAACTCTACTACCTCCGGACCAGAATTCATCACTGGTGGGATAGCCGTAGCCTCGCGTTCGTATCCACTGCGACCGTAGGCCCTCGAAGATGTGTCCTCGTACAAAGTGCGAACCGGTAGTAGGTGACCAGTAGGCGAGTTCCCTGTCGAAGAGTTGAAACACTCCTTTACCGGGTTTGTCTCAGCACTCCTTGTAACGCCCATACTTTCGCGCCTCCGAGGTCTCGGTAGGCGTTTGCAATCTCGGTGCCGTAACGCAAGACGTAAGTTCCTGAATCCGAAGACCGGGTAATTACTCCACCTTCGAATTCTTGCGCGCGTCCGGATCCGCAGAGTATTCATCGCTCAGCGGGTAGCCAAGAACCCTCGCTCGTATCCGGATGCCACCATAGGCACCAAAGATTCCATTACGCACGAGGTGCGTTCCTCCCTCGGCGGTCCAATACGCAGTTCCATACTCGAACACCTGGAAGACGCCTTTCCCGGAAGGCGTTTTCAGCCGTCAGTTGGCGGGCCAACGACTTGTGCCCCTCCGAGGTCTCGGTAGGCGTTTGCAATCCCGGTGCCGTAGCGCAGAACGTACGTACCGGAGTTCGAGGTGCTGATCACTCCAGCTTCGAATTCTTGCGCGCCCCGGGCAACTGCGTATTCATCGCTGGTGGGGTATCCCAAACTTCCGCGTTCATACCCAGTCGAACCGTACTTGTCGAAAAATACGACCGCGCACGAAATGCGTGCCGTTCTCTCGCCTTCCAGTAGGCGGTCCCCTTCTCGAAGACTTGGAAAACACCGCTACCAGAACGAGTCTCATTGGACGTCGCAGCACCCAGTACCTTCGCGCCACCTAATTCTCAAAAAGCATTAGCTAATGCCAGTGCCGTAGCGAAGCGTATGGCTACCGGAATTTTGGGTCCACGTGATTGTTCCACCTTGGAATTCTTGCGCGCGTCCAGAGCCCGCAGAGTATTCGTTGCTTGTTGGGAAACTTTAAGACGCCTCGCTCATAGCGCTGGTTACCGTATTCGACGAAAATCTTCCCGCCAACAAAGTGCGCATCGGTCTGCGCAGTCGAGTACGCGGTCCCGCGATCGAAGAGTTGGTAGACACCAGGAGCACTTGCTTCCTCATTCGATTTGGGATTGCCCATGAGCGACTTGCTGTCATTCCATAGCCCCCAGATCGCGCCCTTCACGGTGTAGGAAGCCGGACGATTATTCGCCGCCGAGGCCGATTGGAAATCCTGCGCACCATTCTGCGCGATCTGACGAATTGCTGGAAGCTTCGAGTATCCGGCATCTCCCGGGCAACTCGTCGGGTAAGTGTCTCGGTGGCCGGAGATACGGGCAAGATTGATGTAGGTGCCGGCCCGATATTTAGGGTTGGATCCCTTGGGCCTAAAGCCTGCAGATTCGGACATATTTGTCACTCCTGCACGCCTGAGCTGCCACCCTGCAAGAGCACCGACAGTATTAAGGGTTTGCCTGAGACGGCGCCTCAGTTGATAGGGTTCCCATCATCGAGATCCCCATCGTCCCGGAGTTAAAGCCCTGATCGTGGGCACCAGCGACCATCTTGCCGGCCGGTGAGGAGAGTGTCCTTTCGTCCCTCGAAGGCGCGTCCCCACTTATCGACGAGGAAGTTATACCCGATGTCTCCCCAATCCAAGGTGACCGTATGATAGTGATAGATTCCGCGAACAATCGATGCTGATTGGTCCATTGTGTGAGTTGTTCGTCCCCGCGGTGTGGTGAACAACAACATGACTTGCCGTGAAGTACTCCGGATCCCAGTCAAGGTAGGACTCATCTGCTCCCCAACCGCTCCTGCTGGTTACAGCGACCGGCAGAGCCATTGGGCTGAACGGTTGCGGGGAAAGCGCGAGCAAGTTTCGTTCCGTTAAGCCCACGAGCCTGACCGGAACCTACGCCGGAGGTGATCACGCCAGAGCGTGCATTATCAGTCTCGACTGCCTCTTGATCGACATCGGTGTTCTGGGCAGAAAATTCTGCCTCTCCCCTTCGCCACTTTGAGCAGCGGGAGAAGACTCGATCTGAGAGGCAAAAGCTCGGCGAGTTCTCTTGAACGGAGTCTTGGTTGAGATCGGTATTCGCGGCCGGGACCGAGTCAAGATCATTCTCGCTCAAAAACGGTTTCGCCTTTGAGGATTTTTCCGGGAACCATTGCGACTTCGAGGTCCGAAGGAAGGTCAGATTCCTTTCCAGTGACGCGAACCTGAATCGCGTCGGCACCGGCGGTCACAAAGGGATCAGTTCCTCCGCGAACATTATGTCCGTCAACGCGGTCTTTACCTGCGCCACCATCGCCATCAGTGAGGTACCACTGGCTCCATTCGCCCCGCTCGCGTACGCGGATGTAAATCTGGGTGCCTGAGGCAAGGCTGTCTTTTCCCACTCCATGACAAACCCGTGACCAAAAATGGATCAACGCTCAAGGGCTGCGTCAAAAATCGCGGCATCTTGGCTTGGATCGAAGCTGCTCGTCCCCTGGCCTTGCAAAGTTGCGCGAGAAATCCGCGTTAGCGTGTCCACTTCCGATGTTGACCGTCTCGAGGCCGGCTTGCGCAAAGCTGCGTGGGTTCGCCTTGCGCGCGGGTCAAAAATGATCTTTTGGACCGGACGTTCCTGCCCAGACGAGGCCGCGGCCTGACTTGCCGCTGCGCGCTACTTTGGGGGCTGCAGTAGCTGCCGCTTGTGGAACTACCAAGCTTGCGAAGGCAATGCCCGCCGCAAGAGAAACTAATCGCATCGAAAAACTCCGTCAGTGATGATGGTTTGTCACTTTCGTAACACTATACACATCTGTCCACGCATAAACAACAGTAATTGGTGGAAGGCCTACACGATGCGAGCAGGAATTTATGTGGAAATCAGATTCTCGTCATTTCGCATCGCTCCTGCAGACCTGAGCAGGAGTAAGCCAACGAGAAGATAGGGCGAAATTCCCCTTCCACCGGTATAGAGCAAGTGGCCCACTTCAAGATCAAACACCTGAATAGCGGGGTGTTGTGTAGTAAGACCATCACAAGACGAAATGAGCGTGACTGTCTTAGCTCGCTGCGCGACTGGGGCGAGAAGCTTGCGTCAGCGCGCCGGTCGTAGGTGCAGGATCGGCATCGTCGGCCGCTGCAATATCCCTAGCGCGCGAAGGTAGAGCACATGAGAGTAAACCCCATAAACAAAAATCAGGACCGATGACTCGGTCCTGATCACCGTCGGGCTGGCGGGATTTGAACCCACGACCCCTCGACCCCAGTCAAGTGCGCTACCAAACTGCGCCACAGCCCGTTTTTAATCACCCGTATTTTGGCGACTCGGATAGTCTCAGCCCACTCTGCCTCAAAAACTCCAATCGAGTATAAAGCGACCCCCGTCACATTCGCGAGTGAGCCACGCCAGAATCGGCTGGGAGTAAGGCAGAACAGCTTCCAAAACTCCCTCGATATCAAGCTCTGAGGTATCGACTAATTCGATTCCGGGACCGGGAGTGAGAAACTCACTGACCGTTGAATCAGATGCGTCGCGGTCCACAATCTGCGCGCGTACCTTCGCCAAGCTTTCAGCGCTGTCATCACCAAAAAGTTCGCGCGCACGCCGTTTTCATCCGGGCCAGTGGCGACGCGCACAAGCAGAACTCGTAGATCAGCGCTCGATAGACCACCGTCGTAATATCCCGCCCTCAGCAACCATGCCCGGGCCGTCGGCGCTAGCCTCGGCCATGCGCTTTACGTTGCTGCTCGGCCATCCACGCGCGCACAAGAAGATTTCAACCGCAATCTTGGGTACTGCCTCGGCAGTCTAGGGGTGCGGATCAGCGAGGTCACTTCCTCTCACCCACGTAGTAGTGAGGATTCACGGGGTTTGAATCAGCGCTCAAATGCAGACTCGGCAGAGTCCAGCAACCGCCTCGTGATCATCAAGATCAACTCCAGTCTCCAGGGCCACCAGCGTGAGGGAACGATACATTGCGCCCGTATCCAACAGCCAATCCCGAGGCGCTCGGCAAGATTGCAGCGATCGTCGACTTCCCTGAACCTGCAGGACCGTCAATCGCGATCGTTAAGCCGTGGCGACGAGGTGTACTTTCTCCATCATTAGTCTCCGCTTCCTGTATTCCCAGCCTCGTTCTTCAAAGCTGTTTCACCGTTGAAGCAAGGATTGATGGGTCAAGACCGATCCTTGCGACACCCATCTGAGCTCCAGCGGAGTGCTCCAAAGAAAGGTCTTCGATATTGACGCCAATCTCGCCGAGTTCTGTGAACAATCGACCAAGTGAACCAGCGGTATCAGGGACAAAAACGTCAAGCACCGCATAACGGGTTGGAGCGCCACCGTGCTTGCCGGGAATCCGCAACTCCCCATTCCCCAGGTCCATGACCCGATGAACTGCGCCGACGCTCCCCCTTCGAGGGGACCCGCTGGGCAGCCGCACGGAGATGTTCAATGAGGTCATCAAGATCCCGCGAATTTCACGAAGAACCTCAACGACAGGCCCGGCATTTCCGGCCAAAATTGCCGTCTAGAGTCGAGGATCAGAAGCCGCAATGCGCGTCGTATCACGAAGTCCCTGGCCAGACAGCGAAAGCGCAGACAGCGGCGCATCAACCAAACGGGCGGCGAGCATCGAGAAAGCAAGCTGGGGAACGTGTGAGATCAAGGCGACCGACTGGTCGCGAGTACGAGCATCCATCTCGATCAGGAAAGCTCCAAGATCAACGGCAAGCGAGCGGATCTCCATGACAGCGTCGGGGTTGAGTACGATTAGGAACAATCACCCCGGACGCCCTGTAGAACAGGTCAGCATCAGCCGCCCCAGCCCACTTCTTTCCCGCCCCGCCATCGGATGGGAACCCCACATATCGACTGGAATATCCGCACCGCGCCGCTTGGCCCGTCAAAAACTCCCGTCGCAGACAGCGGACTTCGCGAGGCGCATCGGTAACCACTGCCTGCGGATAGCGAAGCAGGGCATCAACAACGCAGACATCGCGACATCAGGGGGCGTCGATACAATGACGGGCGTGGAGAACACGGATCGTCTGGGCGACGAAAGTACCCGCACGCAGGTCTTGCGCAAGCCTTCCAGCAGTTGGTGAAGCATCCCGAAGGTATACCTCAACTCCCCCACTGCGAAGCGCCAAGGCTATCGATGTACCGGGTAAACCGGTTCCGATAATGAGAACGGGACCGTTCTGTCGCTCAGAGTGCGCTCCGACGACGCTTCTCACAGACCGACGACATCGTGAGAGCGCCAACTGCGGGCCCTTCACTCGACGCATCGTCCCCGGTTGGAGGTGATCAGACGGATCGGTCCGAACTTCGTACGAAACCAGTTCGCGAACCGGGTAGCCAACCTCGTCCATCAAACGGCGAACCAGACGATTACGACCTTCATGGACGACAATCTCAACCGTTGTAATGTCGCCGTAGGTTTCCATCGTTCGGAAGGAATCCGCAATCGGACCGTCTTCGAGTTCAATACCTTCCATGAGGCGACGACGAACGCCCGGTTTCACCTCTCCGCGAACCCTGGCGACATAGGTCTTCGGGATCTCGTGGGAGGGATGAGTCAAGCGGTTCGCGAGCTCACCGTCATTGGTGAGAAGCAGAAGTCCTGAGTATCAATGTCCAAACGTCCGACATGGTAGAGACGTTCCGGGTAGTCGACCAACAGATCGGCGAGAGTTGGCCGCCCTTCAGGATCGGACATCGTCGAAACCATGCCAACAGGCTTGTTGACAGCCATGACAATCGGCCGATTCTCTTCAAGAATGATGCGCTTGCCGTCAACGTGAATCGCTTGGGTTGTGGGATCGACACGCATACCTTGGCCGCGCACGACCTTACCGTCAACTTGCACGCGCCCCTGAGCAATCATTTCCTCAGCAGCACGCCGAGAGGCAACCCCCGCACGTGAGAGGACCTTTTTGCAGGCGAATGCCGTCTTCGCTATAGGATTCGTTTCTCACAGTGTCTCCTCAGAGATTCGTCCAGCTCATCTGATGCTGGAAGGTAGGGTGCTAATGGGGCCAATTCGTCAAGGGAATTCATCCCCATCCGTTCAAGAAAAACAGCTGTCGTCGCATACAAGCGAGCTCCCGAAGAAGACTGGCCCACTTCTTCAACAAGTTCGCGTGCCAGTAAAAGTCCGAACAACTGCGTCAACGTTGACGCCACGAATCTGCGAAATGCGCGCCCGTGAGATCGGTTGACGATATGCGATGACTGCAAGCGTCTCTAGTGCTGCTTGAGACAGTTTAGATTGTCCAGTCCCAACAATAAACTGCGACACCAGCGACTCCCAGCGTGCGGAAGAATAGATACGCCATCCACCGCGCCAAAACGTCGGGTTCGAAGCCATGGTCACGGCGTGCGCCCGAGTATTCGGCAACAAGCATGTGGAGAACACTCTCCATATCCTCGGGGAAAGGTTCAGAACCCGCCCCAATTCTTCGGAGGTGACGGGTTGATCGACGACCATCAAAAATTGCTTCCACGGGGCAAAAAGCAGCTGCGCTTCTTGGGGGCTAATCGCCTCACTCGTCGTCTTCCTCCCATTCGTCGACCTGAGGGTCGATTCCATTCAGACGATCTGAGCGGAGCCGAAAAGCTCTTTTCCTGTTCAAATTCAATTGCCCGGCGCCGATACAACTCTAAGATAGCCAAGAATCGGGGAGACAACCACAGCGGTATCGCGAGCGTCCTCAATCAGCTGAGCGAAAGTCGCTCTCCGCATGAGCAGTTAAGAAGGCCACCACATTGCGAGCCTCGCGGGCTACCGGCACCTGCGCCTCGTGAAGGTGAGTAACTTCCACGCTGGGGGCTGAGCGCTCCAGCACCTCGGCGAAACAACGCGCAGATCCTCCGGAGTTGTTTCGAAGCGCAACTGCGGCAAGAGACGTGCAAAAACGAGGCTTCGAGCGGGACGCTTCCGGGCGATGAGGCCCATGTGGGTGTCCAATCGCTCAGCAAGCGCAGCCGCCGCGAGCTTGAACGCACGATACTGCAAGAGCTTGGAGAAGAGAAGATCTCGCGCCTCTAAATCCTCTGCGCTTATTGATGATTCCTCGTCGTAATCGGAAGCAAACGCGCGGCTTTCATATCAAGGAGAGTTGCCGCGACGACAAGAATTCAGTCGTCCGCGACAAGTCCGGAAAAAGCCTGCATGTGCGCAATAAACTCATCCGTCACTTCAGCCAAAGCGACTTGCGTAATATCAAGTTTCTTGCGTGAAATAAGCTGGAGAAGAAGGTCGAAAGGACCTTCAAAGACCCCAAGCGACACCTGAAACTCGTCAGGTGCCGCTTGGGTGGAGTGTGCTGTCAGGCGACGTCTCCACGGGCGATAATCTCTCTGGCAAGACGTCAGGTATGCTCGCGCACCCGGGTGGTTTGGTGCGTAGGTCGTAATCGGAACCGTTGCAACAGAAGCATCAGGGAACTTCACGGTACGCGCAATCCGCGTGGTGAAGACCAAGTCTCCGAAGGCCTCGTCCAGTCGTTCAAGAACTTCGCGCGAATGTAAGGTTCGCGTATCCACCATGTGTCGCGGATCCCATCGATCTTCAGGCGAGGATTAATCTGGTCACGGACAGTCTCGATAGTCTCGACAAGAAGTGCAACACCCGCAGCGCGAAGAACTCCGCTTCCATGGGAACAATGAGCACCGTGCGCTGCCGTCAGCGCGTTGACGGTGAGCAATCCCAGAGAGCTGGCAGTCGGACCAGGAATCACGTCGTAATCGATCGACGACCGACGCAAAAGCGCGCGAGCGCCAGATTCTCGAGCAACCTCATTGACGAGTTGCACTTCAGCGCGGACAGATCGATGTTCGCCGGGACAATATCCAAGCCAGGAACCGAAGTATGGCACAGAGCCTGATGAATATCTTCCTTCGGATTCATCAGGAGGTTGTGAGATGGTGTGCTCCATATCCAGGTGTGTTAATACCCAGTCCAGCTGAGGCGGCATCTGAGATCAGAAAATCACTGATGAGTACGCGACGGCCATGCTCGGCGAAAGTGACGCCGCAAGATTAATGGTGGTCGTCGTCTTTCCGACCGACCCGCTTTTTGATTACACATCGCGATAATGCGCGCGGGTCCATGTCCGTCAAAGGAGCTGGGATCGGAAATCTGTTCTTCGTCGACAGGTGCGTCCCCGGTAAGCGTTGGCTGAGATGGATTCGTGCACGCCTACTGTATCCTGGTGCATCATCAAAGCCATGCGCGTCCTACCGCAGGCAGTCTCAATTCTTTTCCTTCTTTTCCGAGGCCGCGTGAACGATCGACGCAGGATCGACGTTTGCGCGTGGATGCGCCGAGCGATACATCTCCTTCAAAGTCGCAATTGTTACCTGGTATAGATCTGGTCGTTGACACCGAGGAATGCCCCAGCAGCTCTTGGACATCACGTACATTTGCGCCGCCTTCCAAAAAGATGGGTGGCAAAATGAGTGACGCAGAGGTATGCGGTGATACAGCAAGCTCAAGGGATTGGCTCGCAGTTGCCGCACGCTGAATAATCTCCAGGCGGACTGACGTGACAGTGCCCTCCCCTGTTATTGAGAAACATTGGGGCAGCCTCTTCCTTTCGATGCATAAAGAGGGCGCGCACGTACCAAATAGGCCTCGAGTGCTTGCTGTGCCATCGAGCCAAAGCGGGACCTAGACGTCTTTGCGTCCCTTGCCGAAAAGACGAACGATTGGGAGTTCTTCATCCAGATCGAGGTCGTCAATTGCCAGCGAAACCGCTTCACTCACCTGAGCTCCGGTCGCATACAGCGTTTCTAAGAGCGCCCGGTCCCGTAAGGAACGCGCATCATCGCGTGCGCTCGCAGCTTCAAGCAGAGCCTCGAAACCTGCTCGATCGTCAAAGCCTTAGGCAGTGTTCTCCAACGAGGGAGTCGCACCGGGGCACTGGGGTCGTGTGAGGCAAATGCCTTCGCGGAGGATGTATTTATGAAAAGAACGGATTGCAGCAAGAGCACGTGCGCACTGATGAAGGCGCGCCTTGCCCCCATCAGTTCCACTACTCAGATGAGCGAGATAGTCTTCGATTTCCTGCTCACGTATTGCGTCATGGTGCAGTGGCCTCGCTGAAGCTGATATTCCAAGTAGCGTTTCAACATCTCGGCGGTAATTCGAGCACGGTATGTGTTGACGCGCCTTTTTCAACGCTCAGAAACGCTGAGCCACTCATCGCGCTCCTCTCAAAGGTACTAGCCACGCGCCCATTGTATGGACCGCTTCGATGCTGGCCAGGTATTTCCAAGTTACGCGTGCCGAACCGCTACTCCAGCCTTACAGGAGGTCACGTCAATTGCCAGGAGGTTACACCGTGCCCGCGTTATGGAATGAGCTCGATAGCCGCGCCGTTTCCACCGCCAAGATTCTCGCCGCAGACGCCGTAGAACGAGTAGGAAATGGACACCCAGGAGCGGCTATTTCACTCGCTCCCGCAGCCTATGCCCTTTACCACCGCCATATGCATCTTGATCCTCACGACCCGCAGTGGCTGGGTCGTGACCGTTTTATTTTGTCTTCAGGGCATTCATCTCTCACGCAGTATCTTCAGCTTTACCTCGCAGGGATGGGGGTTGAGCTGAGGACCTTCAAGCTCTACGCACGAGGGTGCTCTCACCCCGGCCACCCCGAGTACGGCCACACTCCAGGCGTCGAATTGACCACCGGCCCGCTGGGAACGGGTATTGCCTCTGCTGTTGGTTTGCAAATGGCAGAACGGTTCACCCACGGTCTGCTGGATCCCGCAACTCCATATGGCGAGTCCGTTTTCGATCACAAGGTCTACGTCATCGCTGGTGATGGCTGCCTCCAAGAAGGTGTTTCTGCGGAGGCTTCTTCGCTCGCAGGTACGCAAAAGCTTGGCAACCTCATTGTTTTGTGGGATGACAACCGTATCTCGATTGAAGGCGACACTGATATTGCCTTCAGCGAGGACGTTTTGCGCGCGCTACGCCGCGTACGGATGGCATGTTCAGCGCGTCAATTGGCTCAGTGAGGATGGTTCCTACACCGAAGACGTTACGGCTCTTGATGCTGCTTTGGAGGCGGCTCGCGCGAATACCGAGCAACCTTCCATCGTGCGCTTCGTACCGTAATCGGCTGGCCCACTCCTGAGAAGATGAACACCGGCGGAATCCATGGCGCCAAGCTTTGGGACCGACGCCCTTCGAGGACTTAAAGGCCTTGGGCGCTAACCCCTGATGCAAGCTTCGATGTTGACGAAGAAGCTGTCGCCTACGCTCGCAGTCAATTTGCCGCTCCGCGCGAAGCTGCTGCGCGAGGAGTGGGACCAGCGTTTCACTCAGTGGCAAGAACAGAACCCGGAAAAGGCTGCGCTACTTGCCCGTCTTCGTCAGGGTGAAATGCCAGACGATTGGGAATCTTCATTCCCAACCTTCCCTGAAGGACGAGGCACTGGCAACCCGATCGGCCTCGGGAAAGGTGCTGGAACGCGATTGCACCAACGCTTCCCGAACTGTGGGGCGGATCTGCTGACTTGGCCGGATCAAATAATACTTTCCTCAACGGATTGACGTCTTTCCTCCCCGAAGGGACCTACTGCGTTCATTCGAAGCCGATCCCTTCGGTCGTAACCTCCACTTCGGAATTCGTGAGTTCGCCATGGCGTGCCGCGATGAACGGTATCGCCGCAGATAGCTTGACCCGTGTCTACGGTGGAACTTTCTTCGTCTTCTCCGACTTCATGCGTGGCGCGGTGCGTCTTGCTGCTCTCATGGATCTTCCAGTCACCTACGTGTGGACGCATGATTCAGTGGCGTTGGAGAGGATGGTCCGACCCACCAGCCCATCGAGCACCTGGCTGCCTATCGCGCAATTCGAATCTCGCAGTCGTTCGTCCTGCAGACGCTGCCGAAACTGCCGAGAGCCTGCAGGCTACCCTCCTTCAGCGTCACCCGGTTGGCTTAGTTCTCAGCCGTCAGAACCTGCCGAACCCTGCCCGCGGGGAGGAACAGAACTTCGCAGGTGCCGAGGCCCTGCGCCGCGGAGCCTACGTGCTTGCAGACTGCGAGGAACTCGATATCCTTCTCTTGGCTTCTGGGCTCTGAAGTCGCACCTACTCTGCAAGCCCGCACGATCCTCGCCGAAGAAGGACTTCGCGTCCGCGTGATCTCGGTGCCCCCTGCATGGAGTGGTTCGAGGCCCAGGACGAGGATTACCGCGAATCGGTCCTCCCTCGCGCGGTCCGGCGCGCGCGTCGCCGTCGAGGCTGGAATTGCAATGCCGTGGTACCGATGGGTTGGCGACTGTGGCCAAATCGTTTCGCTCGAGCACTTCGGCGAGTCAGCAGAAGGCAGCCGTCTCTTCGAAAAGTACGGCTTTACCCCTGAAAATATCGCAGCAAAGGCTCGCGAGAGTTTTGCTGCAGCTCACTGAGGCACTGGCCTACTGACTGGGCAGGGAAAAGCCCCGCAGTAGCTGACCAAAATACGGCGCAAGGACACTGGTTGCCCACATGATCGTCAGGACTGCATAGGGCATCCAGTGTTCTTTCGTTATCGCGATAAACTCGCGAATAAGGCCGTCGGAAAGTAGTATGAGGCGGTTCTCGAGACCAACTCCCGTCTCCTTTGAGACCGACATGCGAAGCATAGAGTGCCGATGCGAAAGACGTGATAGTCCGAGGTGACAAAAGCACAGCGGTAGGGTGTCGCTTGACGCGCATCCAGAAGATTCTTGGCAAAAACGAGGTTCTCCATCGTTGTCGTTGATTGATCTTCTGGAAGAATTGCCTCCGAGGAACCCCTAGGCGGAGCATGTAACGACTCATCGCCTCGGCTTCTGAAATAACCTCGTCACTGCCCTGCCCGCCAGAAGGAACCAAGATGGCGGAGCATCCTGAGCACTCCAAAGTTCGAGTGCTTTTATCAATTCGACCCCGCAGAAGGGGCGTCGGCTCTTCACCCTGCAAACCAGCACCGTGAATGATGATGTAATCGAAGCGTCGCTTCCGTGGAAGTTTGCGATAGAACCAGGAATACACCAGTAGCGCAACAAAACTGAAGAAGAACCACAAACCGAGCAGCCAAGAGCAAAGCTGAAAGAGAAACGACGACCCTTGGGTGGCTTATTCCAATACCCACTGGAATTCCGATAATCCAGGCGACAATTGCCAACGCGAAAAGTGCGGAAGAACGTTTGAAGAGAAAAGCCTCTCGCCGAATGACAATCCACGCATTAACAAGCAAGAACCCCACGGTAATGATGGTGCAAATGGGATTGCAATTCCCCAAAAGAAGGACTATCCCGATCTCATCGGTGTAGATCGCACACGCACCGAGTGCGCGAAGACCAGCATCAACAAGAAGAAAATCGCATTCTTGAACTGTCGCGGCTCTTTCCGATAGGACCACGTAAAAGAGAATGCCCCAAAAATATGGCAGGCAGAGACCAGTAAGGCACTCATTAATCCGCTCAGCATAAGCTCATGCTATCGCAGGGGTAAAAATGCTGCATCCGCAGGCGGATGCAGCGATGAAGAAACGTCTTAGGGCAGCGAACTTCGTCAACACGCCGAAACCGACGATTGAAACCGCCCAAATCAGAAGAATAGCCAAAGTGATCCGATTGAGGTTACGCTCTGCAACGCCAGAAGATCCTGCGGAAGAAGAAATACCGCCGCCGAACATATCCGACAGGCCGCCGCCCTTTCCCTTATGCATAAGAATCGTCAGGGTGAGCAGGGATGCTGGTCAGCGTAATGATGACGATCAATGTAATTTTCGAGCTGCCACGTTCTTCTTCCGATTCTTTCAGATACTTCAACGCTGAGTAGTCTAGCGAATAACCAAAGGATAGCCAGCGGTGCGCCGAAGTGTTGCTTCTTCGGCGCACCGCTGAATTAATGGATCACAGGTTCCTGAAGCGTGCCATGGCTGCGAAGGAATCTGCCTTCAGCGAAAGCTCCACCGACAAGTGCACCATCAACATCAGGCTGGCTCATGAGCTCCTTAATGTTTCCGGGCTTTGCGGAACCGCCGTACAGGACTCGGGTCGAGTCCAGCAGTCGCATCACCGTAGTCTGCGCGGAGAGCCTCACGGATGGCCCCGCACACTTCCTGTGCGTCATCGGCGGTTGCGGTTTCGCCAGTGCCAATTGCCCAGATGGGCTCGTAGGCGATGACGATCTTCGCAACGTCTTCCCCGCTCCAGCCTTCGAGGGCAGCGCGAACTTGACCGAGGACGAACTCGACGTGAGTTCCAGCCTTACGGACATCAAGAGCCTCGCCGCAGCACAGGATCGGAGTCATGCCAGCATCAAAGGCCTTGCGTGCCTTCTGTCCGACCAACTGCAGTCAGATTCGTTGTGGTACTCACGACGTTCTGAGTGTCCGACAACAACGTAAGAGCAACCCAGTTTGGTCAGCATCTCAGAGGAGATTTCGCCGGTGAATGCACCGTTGTCATGGACAGAAATATCCTGTGCGCCGTACTTGATCTGAAGCTCGTCAGCGTCAACGACGGTCTGAACGGTGCGAAGATCAGTGAAGGAGGGATCACTCTAGGACCTCGCAGCGCGAGTAATCGAAGTTGTGATCCGAGAGTTCCATCTGCCAGACCCTGGACAAGGTGATTGGCCCTCGAGGTGATCGAGGTTCATCTTCCAGTTACCGGCCATCAAAGGGTACGTGTCATTATTCAGTCCTCCAAAAACTGCAATACTGGGAGAACCTTGCCTTCAAGAAGTTCAAGAGAAGCTCCGCCACCGGTAGAAATGTGGAGAGAAAGTGGATCTCGTCGAAACCAAGGTTACGAACAGCAGATGCCGAGTCACCGCCACCGATGACGGTGAAGGCGCTGCCTTCGCTCATAGCGCGCGTAACCGCCTTCGTTCCTTCAGCAAAAGCCGGGAACTCGAGAGACGCCCATGGGGACCGTTCCACACAACGGTCTTTTGCGAGACGCGATCGCATTTGCAAAGAGTTCGCGGCCCTTCGGGCCGATGTCGAGGCCCATCTGATCAGCCGGGATTGCGTCAGCGTCGACCTAGTTGCGGGAGCGTCGGCGGCGAACTCGGAGCAACGACAGTGTCAACGGGGGAGCAAAAGCTCGACGCTGTTCTTCGCAGCGGTCTCCATGTAACCCTGCACCGTAGGGAATCTGATCCGCTTCGAGAAGAGACTTGCACAACCTCATAGCCCTTTGCAGCCAAGAAGGTGTAAGCTCTACCGCCACCGATGATCAGCTTGTCAGTCTTGGACAGCAGGTTCGCAATAACCTCGAGCTTGTCGGAAACCTCGAGCCACCGAGGACCACGACATAGGGACGCTCGGGATCGTTAACGGCCTTGCCCAAGGACTCAATTTCCTTGACAACAAGAAGACCAGCGGCGCTGGGAAGAAGCTTTAGCAACATCGTAAATGGAAGCCCGCTTGCGCATGAACAACACCGAAACCATCCGAAACAAAAAGCATCTGCGAGCGATGCAAGCTGAGCAGCAAAGCTTCACGCTCAGCGTCATCCTTCGAGGTTTCTGCTGCGTTAGAAACGTACGTTCTCCAGCAGAACAATTTCGCCGGGTTGAGCGGGCAGCGACAGCCGCTACGCGCACCTTCGCCAACAGTATCGGGGCAAGGTCAAACCTTCACGCCGGTGAGTTCTTGGAGTCGGCGAGCAACCGGTGCCAATGAGAAAGCGGGTTGACCTGTCCCTCAGGACGGCCAAGGTGAGCTGCGGATTACGACCTTTGCGCCACCATCGAGAAGCAGCTTAATGGTAGGAAGCGCGGCACGAATACGGCCATCGTCGGTGATGTTCTGGTCGCCGTCGAGGGGGACATTGAAATCCGAGCGGAGCAGAACGCTCTTTCCGGAAAGGTCACCCAGGCTATCGATCGTCCCTCATGGAATTCTCATATCGCAAAGAATTGAACTGGTGAGTAGTGAACTGGGCCCGTATACGTTTGCACGTACACGGGCCCAGAACTTAGTACATCACGCCCAGCGCGCCCTATCAGGCGAGCTTGGAGCCGACCAGGAGGTCAGGCGAACGAGAGCGTCTCGAGTAGCCCCACCTCGTTGTCGCACCAGGAGAGAACCTTAACCAGGTTGCCGATAACCTTGGTCCCGGTTGCACTCGAAGATCGAGGTGGGGTTGCCCACGATGTCCGGTCGAAACGATCGGATCTTCGGTGTACTCGAGAACGCCCTTGAGTTCGCCCTCGGCAGCGGCCTTGACGGCAGCCTGAGATAGCCTCAACCGAGACCTCCTTCGAAGCAACGAAGGTCAGGTCGGTCAGAGAACCGGTCGGGTGGGAACGCGGACTGCGAGTCCGTCGAACTTACCCTTGAGCTCGGGCAGAACCAGAGCAACAGCCTGAGCCGCACCGGTCTTGGTGGGGATCATGTTGAGGGCTGCTGCACGTGCACGACGCAGATCCTTGTGGGGAGCGTCGAGAACGCGCTGGTCACCGGTGTAGGAGTGGATGGTGGTCATGATGCCGCGCTCGATACCGAAGTTCTCGTGGAGAACCTTGGCCAGAGGAGCAAGGCAGTTGGTGGTGCACGAAGCGTTGGAGATGATGTTCATCGTGGCGGGATCGTAATCGCCGTCGTTCACACCCATAACGAAGGTGCCGTCAACGTTCTTTGCAGGCGCTGAAATGACAACCTTCTTTGCGCCGGCTGCGATGCGTGCAGCTGCCTTCTCACCATCGGTGAAGAAACCGGTGGATTCGACGACAACCTCAACACCGAGCTCGCCCCAAGGCAGGTCGGCAGGATCGCGCTGTGCGAGAACCTTGATGTGCTTTCCGTCAACGATGATGCCCTCATCGTCGTAGGAAACCTCACCATTGAAGCGACCCATGATCGAGTCGTACTTCAGCAGGTGTGCCAGAGTCTTATTGTCGGTCAGATCGTTAACTGCAACGACCTCGAGATCTGCGCCCTGCTCAATTGCAGCGCGGAAGAAGTTACGACCGATGCGGCCAAAGCCGTTAATGCCAACGCGGGTGGTCACTGTTGTCCTCCTGCTTGTGCCCCCTGCGGGACACACTTTCTGTATCAACCATGAAGATGCGGTTTGCATCTATGGCCCGCAGTGCTCTGCGGTTCCAGTACTCCTAATCTACACCCTCACCGCCACAGATGAGGGTGAACTAGTCACAGAGAGCTGGCCCACATTATGCCGAAAGAGAGATCTCCAGTCACCGTCGAGCATGTCAAGAGTGAGCGCGGACCCGGTATCAGGGATTCCACGATCATGCGCTACCTTGTCCGCCATCGCGAGAAGCCTGCGAATGCGTCCTGCCACTGCGTCCGTTTCGTCAAAGGAGGATCAGTGTGTTCCCAAGTTCCTCAAGCGAGGCCTGCTTAAATTTTAATGCGCAGTTCACCCGCCTCGCGCAAGTGCTCAGGACATCATCGCCACGAATGGCGAAAGCGCGCTCCACTCTTGCGCCGGCGGCGACCGCAGCGCGCGCACTGCGACGAAGGTTGGCGTCGTCAAAATTAGCAAGACGATTAGCTGAGCCACGCGCCTCGCGGCGTTCACGCCTCTGTTCCCACGAGCGATGAGTTGCCGGGGCTCCAAGCGCCCGAATCAGCGCACTGATTGCTTCAGAGTCACGCGCTGTCACCGATCCGAACCGCGCACCCTGGAACGAACGAGCCGCACCAAGCTTTGCGCGCCAATCCAACCATCGCCAAAGGCAAACCTCTGGTCCCGGACACGTAATTTCCAAAAGATGACGAACGCCCGGGTTCCAGAAGCGAGCCACGCGCGAGGAAAGCTCCACGCCAGACCGCTGCGGCCTCCTCCTTTCCTGCTGCAACAAGCGCCGCCGGCAGCCCGCGGACCGGCCGCCCCGCAGCATCAACGAGGCCACTGAGACGTGCGAGTTCATCCGCCCTGTGCACGACCCGAACCACGTAGCGCTTGCCCCGGCGCAGTGACGAACCCGAAAACCACAACAACGAAGGACTCGACGTTGTAAAAGAGTTGAGAGGAAAGCGCGAAGACGGCGGACCGCAACGGAAGAATCAAGTTCGGCCTCGATGAGGATGCGGCCACCCACTAGGTGAAGACCACCCGAAAAACGAAGAATCGCGCGCAGACCTCGGCCGCCATCGCGGACTGCGCATAGCACCGCGCTGCGGGCAAGCTCATCCTTCACATCCGATGTGAGGACACCTTTACTCCTTTAGAGAAAGTACAAGCACCTGTGAGAAATCAGGAAGCCAGGTCCCGCTACGACCAACTTCACCAAGGAAACCATCAAAAGCATCTCGTAGGCCGCGGCCAGACGAAGAGGATCATGGTGAGGCTCGCCGTCGCCCGTGCGCACCTGGCGAAGGAGGACTGCGCACCCAAAGCATCAGCGGCCCCGGCAAGGTCATCAGCATCATCAGTCGTCGTCGGATCAGCAATGACGACATCGAGCTTGAAACCCGGTGCATACCGGGCAATAACGCCGAACATGGTCAGCCGTGATTCATCGTGTCTGTTTCCCCGCGTTGACGCGAGAGATTCAAAATGAGCGCGCGGTGGGCTTCGGTGGTGACCAGCGAACGGTGAAGTTCAGGAACCAACAGGTGCGGAATCACCGACGTGTACCACGAACCTGGTCCTAGAACAACCCAGTCGGCCTCAGAGATCGCTTCAGTGACAGCTGCAGGAACGCGCGGCTTTTCCGGGGTCAAACGAACCGCTCATCCGTCCGGGGGCAATCGCAACTTTCGATTGTCCCTTCACCGTGTAGTGCCGGCCGTTGTCATCCATATCAGCTTCAATGCTCAGTGGATCGACAGACATCGGAAGCACGCGCCCCTGAGCGCCTAAGAGGCGACCAACAAAATCGAGTCCCTCTACCGGATCATCGAGAAGCTGCCACAAACCGGCAATGACGATATTGCCAGCGTCATGTCCATCCATTGGGCCGCTGGTCTTCAAGCGCATTTGGAAAACATCGCGCCACGTCAGCTCACCTGTTTCTTCACACAGTGAGGCAAGCGCCATGCGCAAGTCGCGCAGGTGGGAGAATCGGCATTTCTGAGCGCAGACGTCCAGAAGAACCACCATCGTCTGCAACTGTGACAACAGCGGTGAGCTGACGCGTGATGTGTCGAAGGGCGCGAAGGGTTGCGGACAATCCGTGTCCGCCACCCAGAGCGACGACACGATTATTCGAATCGCCGCGCTGCATCCACCCAGCAGCATCAACGTGGGTCATCGACTATTCCTTTCCCATATCGCGGTGCGCGACGCGAACACTAAATCCATGTCTACGCAGCCGGCGGGCAATGAGCTCTGCGCTCCACTGAACGGCTTCCCGCCCGTGCACCCAACTGCGATCGTCGTGCACCGCTTGAGCTCACCAATATACCCCCTGAGCATGGGAGCGAGGAGATCTGCGTAGCCCAGAACAAAGTCACGAGCACCGGGTTGTGAAAGCACATAGTCAGCGACAGGTTGGTCTTTTCCCGTCAGATGGCGCAGTTCATCGACCCAGTAAGGGCCTTTAAGAAACGAACGTCCAGGAATACGATCTGCATCCAGGGGAAGTCTATGCTTAAACCCAAAGGATTCAAATCCGTAATTCGCGGTAGAACATCACCGGCATCGGCGATTACATCACGAATATGTCGCGTCAGATCGTGAACAGACATCCCCGAGGTATCAATGACGAGCATCTCGCCGCGCGCCGAACCGGAGCAAGTGCGCGGGCCTCGGCGTGAATTCCTTCGAGAAGAGTGCCGTCTCCTTGAAGCGGGTGAGGGCGTCGATTCGATGCATAACGCCGAGACCAACGTGTCCGTCGAGGGCTCTAGGAAGAACACTCGATAGGTCACCCAAGCTCATGCAGCTGTTCAAGGAACGAGCGAAGTCAGCAAAAACTCTCGGGAACGTGCATCAACAACGACAGCTAGACGGTGCACTCCGCTGTCTGGGGACACTCATTCCCACGAGGGCAGGAAGCATAGCCGGTGGAAGATTATCGACAACGTACCAGTCAAGATCTTCAAGAGCGCGAGCAGCCGGGTTCGTCCTGCACCTGAACAGCTGGGTGATGATGGCGACTTCTGTTTGAACTCGATCGGGAACCTCTGGGCAATCTCATCACAACGAACTCCTCCAGGAACAGTGTCTAGTGGGAACGCATAGGGATATCGCTCATAGTCCCATGTTTTGGGTGCCATTTGTTGACGATTGTTACCAGTTTCGCCACTTTAGTCAGTTTTCGCTCAGGGTTCAACGCATCGAAAATAGTCTGCGCAAGTATCGCCAATCCCAGGGCACTCTGGCGATGGCCCCTGACAGTGGCCTCGCGGATCTTCTTCACCGAAAGACTAAAGCGGCGCAGGAGCTGCCTTTTGTCGGGAGGAGCCGACTGCCTGGGATCTCGTCAAGAACCGAACGCTGCGTCTTTTGCACGACGTTTCCCATGATGCAGTGGATCGTACTAAACGATGGGATCTTATCGCGCGCACGCCGTGGAGCAGGTACAAGGCAGCGAGGGTCCTGGAAAATGACCGGGAAATCTTCCTGGAATCCACACTTCTTCCGGTAATCGTTTGGCCAAGCCAATCGGCGGAATATCTGAGTCCCATTGCGTCAGTGCCGAAAACTGCGTGCAGCATTCACTTGAGGAAGACCGCCAATCGACGACCACCGAGATACTGGCCCGATAGGAAAAACGCCGTGGTCTGCCAGTACATCGACCGGACCGGACTCGAAAGCAATACCCTCACATACGCCAGCCTTCACTGTTTTCCTCGGCGAGGAGACGGCGGAAAGCGTGCGCTGTCACTTCATCCATTGCAGAGGTGTCGTCGGTGTCCCATTTCGTCATCGCCGCCGGATGCGAAGTGCCGATGATCTTTACGCGAAATTGCCAAATGTTACCAAGGGCGACGTAGTCCGACCTGCTGCTGACCTTGAGTATGCGAATGTCGGCCTCCGGCCGATTCGAAGAGGTGCAGCTGGAAGGTCAAGGTATGCGCAATTCGTGGCTGGCAGCCTCGTTGACGGATCGCGAACAGCGGTCTTGTGGGCACCAAGACACTGCTTCGCATTCTCCTTCAGTCTCCATAAGCTGGGCGCGGCTGCTGAGGACATGAATATCGATGCCGCCTCGTTTGCCCGCAAGCCACTGAGCCAGTGTTTCTCAGTCGTATTAACTTTGACACTGACAAAATTTCTCCGGGAACCGCACTTACGTGGGAGTGTGGACAACGTATCGACTGGAGACTGCTTGGGCCTGCTCAGCGGCACGCTCCCGTCCCAAGGGTCCTCAGTATTTCGAATAAATCTGTTCGAAAAGCGCGACATGAGCTCCGATTCGTAGCATCATCGTCACGCGAAATCGCCAGCCACGTTTGAGGATTCTTCCGCCGCGGACGTGGAAAAACAGCTGCGTCAATTCATCGCTCACAGAGCAAAAATATCCGTATCCGTTCCGTCGCCCAGAACCATGGTGTTCTTTTCGAGCTGCGTTCGCAGCTTGCAGCAAATCGTCGCGTTTTCCAGCCGCGGTTTTCCGAAATCAAGCTGAGCGCGCTTCACGCATCTCGGCCTCGATCTGGCGCAATACGGGTTGCTCGGCCTTCCATGAACTCCGCACATTGCGGGCAAGAGCTCGATGTTCTTCTTGGGAATACGCCCGACACAGGGGCTGGCACTTATCGGTATAGCCCAATAGACACTGGCGCTTGCGCCTGCGCACGACGAAGACGGCTGAACAGGTTCGCGGCGGAAACACTCGCAGGGAGATCAATGGTCTCTCGAATCGCCCACACCTTTGTGTGGGGTCCAAAGGTATCGACTGTCAGCTTCAGGCGCGCCGCGCGTACGGTGACCTGAACTCGGGGACACTTCTCCCCCATGCTGACCGCCAGATAGGGATAGGACTTGTCGTCCTTAAACATCACGCGTGAGGCGTGGTTGAGTTCTTTAATCCACGTGAAGACTCTGGGGTGGAGTTAGCTTCCAATTTCGCTCACGTACAACGGTCCGATTGAACCGAGGCCGCAGTCGTGACTCATTTTCTGGGTTGCGGGGGATGTAGATTAGCTGAATCCTGAAAATAGTTGGTCCAAACGCGCACAGAGATTTTTGGCTCTTTTCCCAACGGCGATCACTTGCCCCTGTTCTCGTCGCGAAAACGGTACCGGGATCGGTCAGGATTTCCCCGGTTTTCGGACGGCGATGAGGTTGATGTAAGATCAGCCATTCTCTTTAGCCCTGGCCGCGCCATGAACTTTGTGCGCACCCAGCGAGCCCTATGGACTCTTGGTGCTGGGTTTATCATTTCTTGGAGGTTACCGGTGCGGAAAGCTCGTCATGTTTACGCAGCCCAGAAGTTATCGACTTCATTGCACAAGAAAGAGATCGCGTACATTGATGTGCGCTTCTGTGATCTTCCGGCGTTCAGCGACGCCACGATTCCCGCCAGCAGCGAACTCGAGGCCTCGGTCCTAAAAAGACGGCTGATGTTCGACAGCTCCTCAGTTCCAGGGCTTCACGCAAATCCACGAGTCGGACATGAAACTGATTCCCGATCTGTCCTCTGCTTTTGTTGATCCTTTCCGCGCTAACAAGACACTGGGTGCATTATTTTTCTCGATCGTCGACCCTTTCACCGATGAGCCCTTCTCGCGCGACCCGCGCCAAGTCGCTGCCAAGGCCGAGAGGCTTACCTGCGTTCGACCGGCATTGCTCGATACGTGCTACATCGGGCAAGAGCTGAGTTCTTCGTTTTCAATGACGTTCGCTACCAAGTGAGTCCGCAACACACCTTCTACGCTCTCGATTCTGAGCGAGGCCTGCTGAATACCGGACGCAGCAGCGGGTGGAAACCTCGGGTACAGGTTCCCGTCAAGGGCGGATACTTCGGTCTCCCCGCTGATGACTTCACCGACCTGCGTGATGAAATGGCTAACCTCTTGACTCGGGGGTCGGACTTTACCTTTGAACGCGCCCACCACGAGGTTGGTTCTGGCGGCCAGCAGGAAATCAACTACCGCTTCAATACCCTGATGGCCGCAGCTGATGACATGATGAAGTTCCAAGTACGTCATCAAGAACGCCGCCCGCGCCGCCGACCTGTCTGCCACCTTCATGCCCAAACCGTCTTCAGATTAACGGCTCGGGAATGCCACCACCTGTCACTGCGGAAGAACACGAGCCTCTTTTCTACGACGAACGAGGCTACGGTTTCACTTTCCGACACCGCACGCTGGTTCATTGGCGGACTACTGGCACGCTCCCGCGCTTTTTGGCGTTCACCAATCCGTCGGTTAATTCTTTCCGACGCCTGTTCAGGCTTTCGAGGCTCCGATTAACCTCGTCTATTCGGCGCTATCCAGCGCCTGCATTCGTATCCCTGCTAGAACTTCACCGGCTGCAAAAGCGTGTCGAATACCGAGTTCTGATCCCAGTGCGAACCCATCTTTCCTTCGCTGCACGCCTCATGGCGGGAATTGATGGATCAAGCGCCGCATTGAACCCGCTGCGCCAATCGACAAGGACCTCCACGAACTACCGAGCGCCGACTACGACTCGATCGCAGATCCCTTCAAGCTTGGAGGCGCACTCGAAGCGCTTCGCAATGATTACGAGTTCCTCACTGAAGGCGATGTCTTCCCTAGAAGACCCAGTCGAAACCTGGATTAACTATAAAGAAACGGTGGAGATTGCCCCCATGCGAGCTTATCCTCACATGCCGAATTCCAGCTGTACTACAGATCCTGTGAGCTAGATGTGCATTAGATTTGGCCTACTAGTCACCTGAGTGTCAACCTGAAACGCATGAGTCTGAGACAGAGACGCAGATGAAACGCTTGCGCGATGGCTCGTACACCATCAAGCCCGTTCGATTCACACCGATGAGCTACTTCCGGATCTATTCGTAGCGGCGAGCGAAGCACATCCGGATCAGGTTGTCGTTGACACGTAGTTCTGTTGGTGCGGGTTCGATCGATGACCGCAGCTGAGCTCAACGTCAAGTCAGACTACACCGCCTGCGGCCCTTGTTGGACTGGGCATTGAGTCCGGAGACTTATTGCGATCCTCGCCTCCACCTCTTTTGAGTGGATGCTTCTGGACCTCATGCTGCTCTCCATGTGGCGCAGTTACGGTACCCATCTACGAGTCCGACTCAGCGTCTCAGATTCAGCACATCCTCGAGGATGCACACGTTGTTCGATAGTCTTTACCGCAACAACTCAACAGTCTGAACCTTGTCCGTACGGGTTGCCCCTGATTTTACGCGAGCAGTCGGGAGGTTCGATCAAGGGAGCTTGCGCACGCTATCGCACGGGCCGACGCAACGTTTCAGTGATAACATCAAGACGTCGTTCATCTTTAAGCTCCTCGTCGATCGCAACGATCGATCTACCATCGGGCACGACGGGCGTCCCAAAGGGAGTTGTCCTCACTCACGCAATTTCCTCGCGACGATCGCAGGCACACGCCAGGTGCTGGGTGAGGTCATCGATTCGCCTGATATCTCGTCTCTTGCTCTTCCTCCCGTCGCACACGTTTTGGCACGTTTGGTGATGCACGTTGTGCTCTCCGGTGCTGGCGTTTGGGTTTCTCGCCGAATATCAAGAATTTGCTTCCTGATATCCGGGCGTTCAAGCCTTCAATCCTGCTTGTCGTTCCTCGCGTTCTTGAGAAGGTTTATAACGCTGCTTCCTCTAAGGCCGGTGGCGGTCTTAAGGGACGAATATTCCGCGTGGAGGTGCAAAGCAGGCGCAGTAACCTCTGTGGCTCAAGCAGCGCACTTTCGGCCCTTCGCTGACGAAGAAACTTCGTCACGGCCTCGCAGATGCACTCGTCCTCAAAGATTCGCTCCGTCCTCGGACCGAACTTCGCTACATCGTCTCCGGCGGCGCACCACTGGCAACCGATCTCGCTCGAGTTCTATGCCGGCATGGGAGATCACTCTTATCCAGGGTTACGGCCTGTCCAGAAACAACCGGTCCGATCGCGGTTCAGCATCTGGAGCGAAACCCCGATTGGAACCGTTGGTCTTCCCCTTCCTGGTAATTTCATCAAGATTTGCCAAGGACGGCGAAATCCTTGTCCGAGGCCAGGCAGTTATGCCCGGTTACTATCACCTTCCCGAAGAAACTCAGGCGAGTCATGCCCGATGGACGCTGGTTCCACACAGGCGATATCGGCTCTATCTCGCGTAACGGTCAGCTCTCCATTACCGGTCGTAAGAAGGAATTGATCGTCACTGCGGGCGGTGAGAACGTCTCCCAGGATCCTCGAAGACGCTCTTGCGACACACCCGCTCATCGCGAACGTCATTGTCGTCGGCGATCAACGTCCCTTCATCGGCGCTCTGATTACCTTGGATGCCGAAATGCTCCCCTGATTGGCTGCAAGCACGGGCTGCCCGCTGCTCTCCTGCCGAGGCCGCGACAACTTTCTGAGTTCAGGCCTCGCTTGAGCGCGCAATCCGAACGTGCAAATCAAAGGCTGTCTCGCGCCGAATCTATCCGCAAGTTCCGCATTATTGACGCCAGCTTTCCACCGTGAAAAGCGGATGCGTTACACCTTCGATGAAGCTGCGTCGCCGCAAAAGTGATCGCGGACTACGCGCACGAGATTGATAGAGCTTTTACGGAGGACCCGTTGAAGCGACTGAAGGCCGCGCCACGGGTTCTCCTTCCGACGACGCGAGCAGCTGACGTCCTCGGCCTCATCACCGATTACCGAGGGAAAAGCAGATGACAGTACGCAGGCTTGCAGACGGTTCGTGAGGGAGTCTCCGGCTACGCGACAGGCAACTCCCGAAAATGAACATTCGAAGATGCTTCAGCTTGCGTGCTGAAAAACTACCCCTCACAGGTAGCGATCGAACGCCGCTCTCCGGATGGGGCGTGGCGGCCGGTCACCGATGATCAGTTCTTAGCTGATGCGGACTCTCTTGCGCGCGCGGATTGATTGCTCTGGGGGCAGGCCGGGAGAGCATCTGGCAATCCTCGCACCCACATCCTACGAGTGGGCACTCGTTGACGTTGCCGCCCTGTCGTGTGGAGCAATCACCGTACCGATCTACGAAACAGACTCGGCTGTCCAGATTGCCCATATTCTCCAAAAGATGCCGACGTTCGCATTGTCATCACTGCGACATCTCCAACAAGCTGAGCTTGTCGAGTCTGTTCGCTTGCTGAGGCGCGTTCGGCGAGATCTTATCGATCGAGCAAAAGGGGTGCTCAAAGGGTCTTGGCTCAGGCCGGGATTGAAGTACCCGATTGAAAAAGTTCGAGAGCGCACTGACGCAGTAGCACTCGAGGACGAAGCAACGATCATTTACACCTCCGGAACCACCGGTGTTCCCAAGGGCGTCGTGCTGACTCACGGCAATTTCATTAGCCCAATGCTTCAGGCCTATGACTTCTTGCCTCTCCTCATTAACGACCCGCGTTCTCGTTCGCTCCTGTTTTTGCCTGTCGCACGTCCTCGCACGTTTTGTCATGTACTGTTTGCTGGCAGGTCAAAGGGGTCGTTGCTTTCTCCCTGATACACGCAACTTGGTTGATGACATCGCCACATTCAAGCCGAGTATGCTTCTTGTCGTTCCGCGTGTTTTGGAGAAGAGTTTTTCAATGCCGCTTCGGCCAAAAGCTGGCGGTGGTTTCAAGGGACGTATGTTCTCCTGGGCCGCCCAGCAAGCACGTGCACTATCTCAAGCCACTGCGTACGCGAACACCCCCAAACCCGAATCCCTGGTTGCAGGTCCGCTCCCGCGACACGACGCCGGTGCCTGACGCCTCGGAAATCCCTCGCCCGGCCCTTCGACATTGCTCAAGATTCGCGGTCGAGTCGCCGACGCTTTGGTCCTCTCGAAGGTCAAGGCGATTCTCGACTAATCTGACACGATTATTTCGGGTGGTGCTCCTCTAGCTCTCGACCTCGCGAATTTTTACCGTGGTTTGGGTATTACGCTCCTGCAGGGCTACAGGCTCTCCGAAACAACTGGTCCGATCACTGTCGAGACCCCGGAAGATTTTTCCCCAGACAGCGTTGGGTTCGTGTGGCCGGGTAACCAAGCAAAGTTGGCTTCCGATGGTGAGCTCCTTGTCCGCAGGATCTCCGTTTTCGCGCGGGTACCATAATCTTCCGAGGCCACAGCTGAGGCCTTCGTTGACAGCTGGTTTAGGACTGGGGATCTTGCTTCGATTGACGATCGAGGCCACGTACGGATTACCGGCCGTAAGAAGGAATTGATCGTCACTGCGGGTGGTGAGAATGTTTCTCCAGAGATTTTGGAAGATGCTCTTTCCTCATCCCTCATCGCAAACATTATCGTCGTCGGCGATAACCGCCCCTATATTGGCGCTCATCTCCCTAGATACCGAGATGCTCCCCAGGGTGGCTTCGCTCGCATGGACTGCCCATCGTGGATGCGGCACAAGCTGCCGAACTCCCGGCAGTTCGTGAGTCTTTGGAACGCGCGATCGCCCGGGCAAATAAGAAGGTCTCACGCGCGGAGTCGATTCGACGCTATCGCATTGTTAATGCCGCCTTCACCGTGGAGAACGGCTATATGACTCCCTCTTTGAAGCTGAAGCGACGTCGAGTACTGGCAGACTTTGCCGATGAGGTGAAGCGCTCTACGAATCCGGGACGACTCCCGAAGCTCAGTAAAGTTGTGCGGGGCGGCTAGAGGTATCTAGTCGCCCCGTTGTTTCTGCAACTGAGAAGTGCTTACTTCCCGTTGAGAGATCTCTGCCAAGAATTGACCGGTAAAGGACTCCTCGACCTGTGCAACTTCTTCAGGAGTACCTTCGGCAACAACAGTGCCGCCTCCGCTGCCTCCTTCAGGTCCCATGTCGATCACCCAGTCGCACTCTTAATGACATCCAAGTTGTGCTCAATAACGATAACCGTATTGCCCTTGTCAACGAGGGCTTTGCAAGACGAGCAGCAACTGCGGATATCTTCCGTATGCAAACCCGTCGTAGGTTCGTCGAGAACGTAGACAGTACGGCCAGTTGAGCGTCGTTGGGTTCTGAGGCGAGTTTTACGCGTTGCGCTTCACCGCCCGACAGCGTGGTCGCCGCCTGGCCGAGGGCGCACATGGCCCAATCAACTTCCACCAAAGTGTTCAGGTGGCGCGCGATACGCGAGATCGGCGCGAAGAACTCTGCGGCCTCGGCAATGGGCATATTGAGAACGTCAGCGACGCTCTTTCCTTGTACAAGATCTCCAGCGTTTCGCGGTTATAGCGAGCGCCATGGCGAACTTCTGCAGGGGAACGTAGACGTCCGGAAGGAAGTTCATCTCGATCTTAAGAGTGCCGCTCGCCCTTGCAGGGATTCGCACCGACCTCCTTGACGTTGAAGGAGAAGCGGCCCGGACCGTAGCCACGTAGCTTCGCTTCGGGGACCTCAGCAAAGAGTTTACGGATCTGATCCCACACACCTGTGCGGGTCGCGGGGTTAGGGAACGCGGCGTCCGACCGATCGGCGACTGGTCGACATGCACGACCTTATCGAGCTCATCGGTTCCGAGTAACCGAGCGATGTCGTCCGAGGGAACGAGGGCGTGCACCGTTGAGGCGCGTTGCCAGTGAACGGTAGAGAATCTGGTTGACCAGAGTCGACTTTCCCGAACCTGATACACCTGTTACGGCAATAAATGTTGAGAGTGGGAAGGAAACCGTCCCATCTTTCAGGTTGTTCTCGTAGGCACCCTTCACCGTAATTTGTCGCTGGGGATCTCGCGGACGCCTAGTGGCGGGAACAGCAATTGAGCGCTTTCCACTTAAATATTGACCGGTCAGAGAACGCTTATTCTGGCGAAGTTCGTCAAGCGTTCCACTGTGGACCAATCCACCCACCGTTCTCGCCAGCGCGCAGGACCAACGTCAACAATCCAGTCCAGCTGCTTCAATCGTCTCTTCGTCGTGTTCGACAACGATCAGAGTATTTCAAGATCGCGAAGTCTTTCAAGGTCGCAATAAGCTTGCGATTGTCGCGTTGGTGAAGACCGATTGAGGGTTCGTCGAGAACATAGAGCACCCCGGACAAGGCCTGAACCGATCTGTGTCGCGAGACGGATGCGCTGCGCTTCCCCGCCGGAAAGGGTGGCGGCGCCTCGTGAAAGAGTCAGATAAGACAAGCCAACGTCAACGAGGAAGTTCAAACGCGCACGAATCTCGGTCAAAGATCGGTGCGGCAATGACCGAGGACCGCTGCTCAAACTCAACATGATCCAGATGGCTCTTCGCCTGACTGATCGACAGATCCGATAGCTGCGCAATCGATAAATCGCCTACGGTGACGGCAAGAACTTCCGGACGAAGCCGAGCTCCATGGCACGCGCTACAGGGCATCCTCGCGCATGTAGGAGTCCATCCGGTCAACCACAAGCTGTGATTCAGTTTCTTCTTTCTTGCGCTGAATGTAGGTCAGTGCGCCTTCGAACCCGGTCGTGTAGGAACGTTCGCGTCCCCAACGGTTTCGGAACTTAACCTTTACCTCGTAATTGCGACCATTGAGGATGGCATCACGCGAACTTCAGCAGGAGATCTTTCCACCGGGTGTCCATGGAGAATCCGAGTTCTTGAGAAAGCGCCGTCAAAAGGTGCTTGTGGTACTTAAAATTGAATTCAAACAATGACAGCACCCTGTGCGAGAGAAAGCTCCTCATCTGGAACGACAAGTTCGGGATCGACTTCAAGCTCGACCAAGCCCTGAACACTCCGGACACGCGCCGTGAGGGAGCGTTGAATGAGAAAGTTCGTGGTTCAATCTCGTCCAAAGTGAGTGGGTGGTCATTGGGGCATGAACGTTTCTCCGAATACTTACGGCGTCGCTCGGGATCATCCTCATCCAGATCGATGCAATCAATCACGACAAGACCATCGGATAGACGCAGCGATGTTTCGACAGAATCGGTCAAGCGTTGACGCATACCTTCCGCGGACAACAAGGCGATCAACAACGACTTCAATCGTGTGCTTGAGCTTCTTTTTCGAGAGGAGGAACCTCTTCCAAACGCATCAATTGTCCGTCGACAATCGCACGTACATATCCGGAAGCTTTGAGTTCTTCAAGAAGATCTTGATATTCACCCTTGCGTCCGCGAACTACGGGAGCAAGTACCTGGAAAGCGTGTTCCCTCGGCATTGAGCGCACGCGGTCGACAATCTGCTGTGGAGTTTGAGCTTGAATGCGTGCGCCGCATGTTGGGCAATGCGCGATACCCGCGCGTGCATACAACAGACGCAGGTAGTCGTGGATCTCGGTAATTGTGCCCACCGTCGAGCGGGGATTACGAGAAGTTGACTTTTGGTCGATCGAAACCGCAGGGACAGCCCTTCGATGAAGTCAACGTCGGGCTTATCCATCTGGCTGAGGGAATTGCCGTGCGTATGAGGACAAAGACTCGACGTAGCGTCGCTGTCCTTCGGCAAAAATCGTATCGAAAGCGAGAGAGGACTTGCCGGAGCCTGATAGTCCTGCAAAGACAATCATTGAATCGCGAGGGAGGTCAAGATCGACGCCCTTGAGATTGTGCTCGCGCGCACCGCGGACAATTAACTGATCATGCACTCAATCAGTTTACGTGTTGACACGTTCTTTTTCTCGAACATGTGTTCTTAATCGCGCGCGCGTCCTTCTTCTTCGGCTTCACGAAGTCGACCCAAATAGAGGACACGCGAGAACGCCTCAATCACGGCACCAGCACACAGTCCAGCACATACGATGACGAGCCATGGAAGAGCTGAAGGCCACTCAAATGCGAAGAAGTGACGGGCAACCGGAATGAAGACGCCGAGTACTCTCCCGGCGGCCATCGTACAGATGAATTGCAATGCGCCAAGGCACAAGAGGACGTGCAGTAATTGACAACAGCCATAGCCCCGCGATCAGCACAGTAAGAGCTGCCGCCGTGGATCCTAGCGCGGTTCCATCTCCAACCGAAGAATAGACAGCAAGAGCACTAACGCCCAGAACAATGCCACTGGGAATGGCAAGAGAGTTCGCACGAGGAATCCCCGGAACGTAACGCCTATTGTTTGGCCCAAGCGCAATAAAGAACGCGGAATGCCAATGGTCAAGGTGTCGACGTAGGTAAAAGTGGCGCGGCAAGAATGGATAACGCCATGCAAAAATCGCGCTCAGAATCACAAAGAGTGTCGCGTAGGTTGTCTTGGCGAGGAACAGAGAAGAGACGCGCTCCATATTCGCCATGATGCGTCGACCTTCGCCCAGAACGCTGGGTAACACAGAGAATTTCTGATCAACCAAGACAAGCTGCGAAACGGCTTTTTGTCGCTGCGGCCCCGTTACCCATTGCAATACCAAGATCCGCGTCTTTGAGGGCAAGGGCGTCATTAACGCCATCACCTGTCATCGCGACGCAGTGTTTTTGGGTCTGAAGAGCCTTGACCAGCGCCCGTTTCTGTTCGAGGAGTCACGCGCCCAAAAGACATCAGTAGATTCAACGATCGACAAGAATTCAGGTGAGGTCGGATCACTCGGAAGCTGCCGTGCATCAAATGCTGAGGCGCATTGCCATCCGGCGATTGCAAACCAACTTGAGCTGCCAGTGCGGCAACAGTTGTCGGGCTGTCGCCAGAAATAATCCGGACGCGCACTCCTTGCCTACGAAAATATGCCAGCGTCTCACGGGCATCATCTCGAAGGTCTTCCTCAAGGACAAGCAGCGCAAGCGGAACAGGATGCTCAGGAAGCATCTGATCCTGAATTCTTTCGCCAAAGCGAACAACAACGAGGACACGCAAGCCCTCTTCGGCGTACAAGCGAACTTTTTGACGAAGTCCTTCAAGTTCCGCGATCCCATCGATGAGCATCTCAGGAGCACCCATGACAATCGAGGACTCTGCAGTCCCCCATGCCGCCCACTTTCGTGCCGAGGAGAGGGAATCGTCCATGAATCTACACAATGTTCTGGGGAAGGAAGAATCTGAATCGAGGTATTCCTTTACCGCATGGGCAGTCGCATTGGTTTCGTCATCGTTCAGCACGCGAAGAGCGGTAAAAAGCTCCCCCATCAAAATCGTGAGTCTCAAGGACTTCAAGCGAACGCAAACGAATCCCACCGGTCGTCAGCGTGCCAGTCTTGTCCAAGCACAGAGCGTCCACACGGGCCAGAACCTCAACAGCCGGAAGTTCTTGAACAAGCGCGCCGCGACGGGCCAAAGTTGCTGATCCAATTGCGAAGTTCATCGAGGTCAGAAGCACCAAGCCCTGAGGGATCATTCCGACAACGCTTGCAACGGCCAAGACCAACGCATGCTGCCAGGCATGAGGAACTCCGTCACCGGCAATACGAGGTCTGCGACCATAAGGTCAGCAGAATAATTGGCAGCAAGGCAACCGAGATAACGCGGAGAATCTTATTGATGCCCTGCTGAATCTCAGAAGTTGCCAAAGAAAGTTCGTGCGTGACGAGCGATTCCCTGCGCATACAGGTCAGCTCCCACCGCTGGACGTGCATCAATCCAGAACCGGCAACAACCGATGTGCCTGCAAGCACTCGATCACCAATTTGCTTGAGGACGGGACGAGATTCGCCGGTGAGCATCGATTCGTCAATTTCGAGGCCAGATACCTCGAGCATTTCGCCGTCAGCAGCAATCTGGTCACCCAAACTGAGTTCGATGATGTCGTCAAGAACGATATCGTCGACATCGATCTGTTCAGTAAGGCCATCTCGACGTACCTGTGCCCGGGGCGCATCGACTATTGCAAGATTGTCTAGTGTCCGCTTCGCGCGCACTTCCGAGAAAATCCCGATGACCGCATTGATGATCATGATTCCGCCAAAAACTGCGTCTTGCCACGATCCAAAAACGATCACGATGACCATAGCAACGCTGAGGATTGCGTTAAACAGGGTCAGGACATTCGCTCCGGATGATCGAGGCCAATGACCGCGAAGAGGGCAACTTCGTGACATTGACCTGCCCGGCCTGGCGTCGGGTTTCAACCTCTTGCCGCGTTAAGCCGGTAATTGCAGTTTCTGGCGTACTCGTTGTCACTAGGGCTAGCTCCTGATCTTGTGGCGGCGAGAATGAATAAAGCAAAGTAATAACGGTGACGATTAAAGTCGTGGCAATAACACCCAAAGAAATGGGGATACCAATCTCTGGTACGGAGTGGATTGGCTGGCCGCCGTTAATGAAGGGCACAGAGTTCTCGTGCATGGCATGAAGAACAAGCTTGATGCCAATGAATCCCAAAATCACAGCAAGGCCATAGTTCAGGAAGACAAGCTTCTCCAAAAGACCCGTCAATGAGGAAGAAAAGAGCTGACGAAGACCAAGAAGAGCGAAGGCATTGCAGGCGAAGACTAAATAGGACTCGGTCGTAAGGCCAAGAATCGCAGGAATTGAATCGAGGGCGAACATCAGGTCTGCTGACCCCAGTGCGAGAACGACTAAGAAGAGCGGAGTAACGGAAGTGCGCCCACTATGCCGATAAAAGAAGCGATCACCGATGTAGCCATCGGTCACCGGGAAAGATGCGGCGGACAAAGCGAACAAAAACCGTTCTCTTCGACTTGTTCTTCCTCTTCTTGTTCTTCCGATGTGCCTTCCCGCGCCTGGGAATAGGCGGTCCACAAGAGCCACGCACCAAAGAAGAAGAACATCCAGTGAACCGATTAACAAGCGTGACACCGACAACGATGAAGAAAGCACGAAAGATCAGCGCCAAGATAATGCCTGCCAATAATGCCTTCTGCTGGAATTCACGAGGAACCCTAAAGGAAGACATGATGATGACGAAGACAAAAAGATTGTCCAGCGACAGCGACCATTCCATGATGTAGCCGCTGTAGAACTGGATGGCAAAACTTGGACCATAGATGGCCCAGATAGCAACACCGAAAGCAGCAGCAAGAGCAACGTAGCCCAAAGTCCACGCTGTCGCTTCTTTCATCGACGGCGCATGGGGTTTGCGTACATGTCCAACAATATCGGTCGTAATCAGTGCAATTACGACGATGGCTAAACCAATCAACCAAGGATGTGTACGTCCACAAGTGACCTTTCAGGGAGTGAGGCTTGAGGTCTCTTCCCACCCATAATTGGGCGGCAACACCGGGTACCGAGGCGATACCGCGTTGACGATGGTGCGCTTCGTGGGAGTACTCCCCTCACTCATAGAGTAACAACGATTCTGCTCACACTCCTACATGAGAATGCCAAGTCGTTAAGAGCTTCACCGCAGTGCTCTAAACTCGTTGGAGTGAGCGTTAAAGACCCTGCAGCCCAGATTTTCCCGACTGCGTCGCCTGAAGGAGACCCTTTTTCGGGTCGACTCAGGCTCCTTTCGAACTCCCGGTCGTGCGCTCCTGCGCATTTGATACAACTCGCCTCGCTCACGCCGCCGGCGTCTCACGCCTCGCCGAAGTGGGTCGGCGTGAAGTACGTGAACTTGATCCTTCTATCCTTGCAGACACCGATCTCTTCTTTACCGAAGTACGCAATGCTCTGGAGCACCGCGGAATTATCTGGCTCATCGGCCCCATCAATCGTGAGGAACTCAAGCGTCTCGCCGGTCCTTTGTTCCATCTTTTTGTCAACGTCGGCGCCGAGCACTCCAAAGGGCAAACAGTCTTTGCCTTGCGAGTCAACAAGCTCGTTCACGAACTGCTTCCGGACCCACGCTTCCGTGAGGCTCTCAAGGAATGAATGCAACGCGAACGCCACGGCCTCGTCCACCAAATCGAAGCCAGCGGGGTCACGGTCTACAAACGTTCACTGATCACCCGAATCCTCAAAGATCCACGTGTGTGGGTCTACCTCGTGGTTTTTATTTATTCCTCGCTGCGCGCCTTACCGGTGATCTTCGTTCCGCAATTCCATGGATCAGTCCTTGTCCTATGGTCGATTGATGTCTTGACTGCGCTTCCCTACACGTGGGGAATCCTGGCAATGATCACCGCTTCGAGGCCATTGGAGCGCTACGCCGGCGCAATCGTCGCGCTCGTAACCTTTATGGCGCCATATGTTTATTTCTGGATCCACGGACGTGGGTATCCGGGATCGGTTGTTGTCATTGTTGCTCTGATGATCCTTGCGTCAATCGCAACTGAAGTTTGGCGCTCTGTTCAGAACTCGCGGCTTGTAAAACGTTATTCTGCGTCACGCAATTCTTGAGGAATCCCTTGGATGGAACGGATTGCGCTCACCACGAAATCCAGATTCCAGCAACCCATCAAATCCCTGTGAGTATAATCGGCCGCACAGGGGCGTAGGCAACGAGCGCCGCCGTCGCAGCAACCCACACCAGTGCCGCCACAATATTGATTGCGCGCAAACGCCCGACCCTGAATGGATGAACGAAGGCGATCGGCGCGACCGTCAGCACAGCCAAAATAACCGTGGCAACAAGGTTGAAAAACCGCTCGGTCTGGAAGATCCACATAATCGCGGCCACGACATTTCCAGGCGGCAGGGAATCCCTGAGTAGTGGTCGGGGTCTTCAGCGACACATTGCAGTAGCAGAACATCGATGAGACGCAGACCAGCAGGGCCATGTAATACCGAGTGTGCGTGATCCAAAAAGGAAGGTGGAGGCCATGAACAGAGCGGGGATAAAGTCCACGTGAGATAGTCAACGATATTGTCTGAGAGTTGCCCCATCGAAGCCAGGCGCGTATTCACTCACGCGCACGGCCCGCGCGATCGAGCCATCAACGGCGTCAACAAGAAGCGCGATTCCCAGCCACAACCACATATGGCGGATTTGCCCTTCGAAGAGCGAAATCGTTGCAGTGCCGCCCAAACAACACCGGTCAGAGTAAAGGCATGAGCGCCCCATGCCATGGCACGCCTGGTGAAAGGAAGGGGACGCGTTTGCGTGTGCGCCGTCGTAGACACAATCGACTCCCAAAAGTCGCGAACAAGAACATACCTATCTTAGGCGGTTCTCGAAGCGATGCCTACCACTTTCACAACTACTTCGGTTGGCGGCTTTCATCGCTCTCAGTTCTTTCTTCAGCTCACTGAGTTCATCACGAAGCCTTGCCGCAAGCTCGAATTGAAGATCCTGAGCGGCTTCCATCATCCGATCAGAAAGCTGACGGATCAGTTCTTCCAAATCACTCTCGGCCATCTGAGCAAGTTCTTCACGTGTGCGCGTTGAGCCTTCTTGGCCCGCAAAGGAAGCCATCTCATCAGCGCGAATATCACTTGCCGTGCGTTCGCGCCTATATCCGCCCTCGAGGAGCTCCGCTGTGTCAACTTCTTCACGAGCGAGCATGTCCGTAACATCTGCAATCTTTTTGCGTAGAGGCTTGGGATCAATACCGTGTTCGGTGTTGTAGGCAATCTGAATTTCACGGCGTCGCTCAGTTTCGTCGATTGCAGCACGCATCGAATCAGTGATGTCATCGGCGTACATGTGAACTTCACCAGAGACATTTCGCGCGGCGCGCCCAATGGTCTGAATGAGAGAACGCGTCGAACGCAGGAATCCTTCCTTGTCGGCGTCCAAGATTGAAACGAGAGAAACTTCGGGAAGATCCAGGCCTTCCCTCAAGAGATTAATTCCACAAGAACGTCAAAAAGTTCCCAAACGCAACTCGCGTAAAAGTTCAACGCGTCTGAGAGTATCGACATCTGAGTGCAGGTATTCAACCTTCACTCCGCGCTCGGCAAGGTACGTCGTCAGGTCCTCAGCCATCTTCTTTGTCAGTGTTGTCACAGAACGCGTTCGTCACGCTCGACCCGCTCACGAATCTGCTCAAGGAGGTCATCGACTTGACCTCGAGTCGGCTTGACCACAACCTTCGGATCAACAAGTCCTGTGGGGCGAATGATCTGTTCCACTACCCCATCGGACCTATCGAGCTCATCAGGATCCTGGCGTAGCTGAGAGGTAAACGGTTTGACCAATACGCTCGGTAAATTCATCCCATTTGAGCGGCCTGTTATCCATCGCCGAAGCAAGCGGAACCCATGCTCGACCAATGTACGTTTGCGCGACATATCCCCTTCAAACATGGCTCCGATTTGAGGAACTGTCACATGCGATTCGTCAATGACGAGCACAAAGTCGTCAGGGAAATAATCGAGAAGGGTATGAGGCGGGGTGCCAGCCTCGCGCCCATCAATATGGCGTGAGTAGTTTTCAACGCCCGCACATGTCCCGATCTCTTTGAGCATCTCTAAGTCATAGCTTGTGCGCATTCTCAGACGCTGCGCCTCGAGCAATTTCCCCTGCGATTCAAACCATTCAAGACGCTCTTCAGCTCCGCCTCAATCGAAGCAATTGCACGTTTCATTCGTTCTTCGCCCGCAACGTAGTGCGAGGCGGGAAACAGATACACATGATCGACTTCTTTAATAACATTGCCGGTGACAGGATGGAGCACAGCCAGAGAATCGATCTCATCGCCAAACATTTCAATCCTGATTGCCAGTTCCTCGTAGACGGAATGATCTCGACCGTATCCCCACGCACTCTGAAGGTCCCACGCGTAAATCCAAGGTCATTTCGCGCATACTGCATGAAATGAACGCCCGTGGAGGTCATCACGGTCAATCGTCATTCCCGACTCAGTTCAATCATTCGCGCGACATATTCTTCCGGCGTGCCAAGGCCGTAAATACACGACACCGAGAAACGACGACGGTATCGCGACGAGTAAAGCAATGAGTTTGTCGCACTGTGACGTAGCCGCTCAACTTCTTCGTTAATCGATGAGGTCTTTTCAATGAACGTATCGGTCTCAGGGAACGTAAGCTTCAGGCTGGTAGTAGTCGTAGTACGAGACGAAGTACTCGACCGCGTTTTTGGGCAGCAGCAACTGCCGAAACTCCGCGGCAAGCTGCGCAGCTAAGGTCTTGTTGGGTTCCAGGACCAATGCTGGACGTTGGATCTCCTCGATGAGCCACGCGGTTGTCGCACTTTTTCCCGGTTCCCGTTGCCCCCAGCAGGACGATGTCTTGTTCGCCCGCGCAGAAGTCTCTCGGCGAGTTCGTGAATAGCCTTCGGCTGGTCGCCCGATGGGGTGTATTCAGAAATTACTTCAAAGGGTATTCCTGACGAAGGATGGGGGTATCACTCATAGTCTTAGGCTAAGGACTTCTGCGAGGTTCTGCGCGTTCACCACTGCGAAGACACGAAACTATAGTCTCGAGGAAACGTCATCATTGTTTTCATCCACCGCAAATAGGGGTCGGTGTAGGTGTTCTTCGAGATGAAGATTGCCTGCACCGACCCCTGCGCTACGATCTCTAGCAGGGTTGCCAGGAAGCTATGCCTCATTTACGCCGAGGGCTCATGTGTTGAGCGGTTGCTGGCGTTGGCCAAGACGAGCATCAGCACTCCCACTACTGCCAAGAGCCCAGCGAACACAAACCCAAGGGAGGAACTTCCTGTTGCGGCAAGTGTGCGTGCAGAACTTGGATTTTTGAGCAGAGGCAGCCTGTTTGTTTTCGCGCGACAGCGGAGTTTTGCGCCCCGTCTCATTGGTGGGTGTGACGCGTTTCGATCAGTGCCAAGCTCGCTGAGATGCGAGGCTCCCGGAAGAAGCTGCGAGAGCGCTGGTTGTTCATTTGGCGCTAAAGCATCAGGCTGGCTCACCGATGTGTCTGCCGCGCCTTCGGTTGAAGGATTCGCAGGGGGCTTCAGATGGTGCCGATGCTGTCGTTTCAGGACGCGTAGGCAGGGGCTGAGCTTGCTGCTTCCGTGGGCTGTGCCGGCGCCGTAGCATCGGCGCTTCGACGAGCTCGAGGCGGACGTTGAGTAGTTGCAGACGCCACCGGTTCCGAGGCCGTGGGCTGAGTAGAGGAACTACAGTAGTTGGTCGCGGCGTAGCCTTTGGGATTATCGGAAGGCTTGGGCGCCGAAACAGTCGGTACCGGCATCGGTGCGATCGAGGCCGTGGGCTGGGTGAGGCGCTGCACTCGTTGGTTGAGCAGGCGCGCTCGGCTGCGCTGTTACTGCACTCGAAGGCTGAGGGGCCGCAGTAGTCGGCATGGGAGCAGGTGCCGTCATCACAGTCGGCTCAGCGCTGGGTTCTGGATCGGCGGTAGCCGTTGAGGGAAGCAGGGGCTGGCTCGCTCGTGGCATTGCCGTTCTTCTTCCACACACGGACGTAGTCAACGAGCATGTCAGAGACCAGCACCTTGATAGGCTTCCTTGAACTTAATCGCATCGGTGTGCGTCGTATCACCATGCTCAGAGGCTAGGAAAGAACCGCCAACCATGTGGTTGAGACGAAGCACCATGCCGTTGGCATCGTTGATAAAGGGTTATCGCTTTAACTTGATCGTAAGTGACGGTGTGTCCCCGCTTCCCATCCAAATAGAAGGTGATTGAGTTCCCGTTCTTTTCCACACCATGGGTATGGAACTGAGTCTGCAGTACCATTGCCCCCGAGCTGTCCCATGTGTTGCTCAGTCTTTTGAGGATTACCGACCCGAGGCGTGTGAACATTCGCTTGAAGGAAATTCGGATCCCATCCTTTAGCTTCGACGACGTCAATCTCACCGTGAGCCGGGAATGATGCCGGGGCAATACCGGTCATCCAAAATGCTGGCCACGACGCAACGGCATTAGGGAGTTTGATACGCGCCTCAGCATAGAAGTCGCCATATGCAGCGAATTTAATGCCTTTGTTGTCGCGCGTCTGAACCATTGCTGAAGTGAAAGGAGCCTTGTAGGTTTCGAGCGCCCATTAACCGTCCGAGTGCATTCGCGGTCGACCGTGACCATTGAACGTGAACGGCTGTCATACTTTTGACGCGTCGGCTCATACTTTGCCGTCAAATGGAGGTTTCCCCGAGACAGACGCATTTTTCCTTCGAATCGGTGTACTGGGCCTGCGAGCGCGTCTTCGGATCGAAGCAGGAGTATTCGTATCCCCACTTCGAGGTGTCAAGTTCATTTCCGGTGAATTCATCCTGAAAGATCAGAGTGTTGTATCCCAGGGCTTGAACTTCATTGGGAGTCGGCTGAACATCCCTGCGCTCGCAAAGGACAGTCCCCCTACCGTCATCGCGGCGCCGAGCGTGAACGCTCAAGCGTACGCACAGCTCTATTCCCCGAAAAACGATTCGTCTTTACGTGTGCCATTTATCCTCATCTCTGCGGCAAATGTCGACTGCGAAACCAGAGATCATCCCGTATCGCGTACGAAGCTACTGAATCAATAGGGCAGCGCGATCTCTGAATTCCGGTGCTCAGGCCGATACCGGTTTACTTACATGTTCAAATCTATAGTTGCAGGTAAACCTGGTTTTTCCTGAGTGATTTCCGGATGAATAGTTGAAGATTTCCCATTGAAATAATGGGAAAACTGGGCGAATACTGAAGCCTACGCTCGGCTTTATTGCCGAGGGGCAACCAACGCGCAACGAAGCTACGGGTCAGATCTGTCAGATCTTCTTTACTTCCTGAGTTGTCGACCCATATCGACGCAAGGTCCCGCCGCTGCTCATCACTTATTTGTCTGCTGATTCGCACTGCCGCTTCTTCCCTGCTGACCCGCGTTTCTCCAAACGCTCAAGACGCTTACATCCATTGGGGCACTCACCATAATGAGCACCATCGAAGGCAGCAGCGTCTTCGCGCTTTGTCAGTAGCGGCACATCATAGACAGCGAGCTTTCCGTCTCCAGCTTGCGCAAGACGTTCGTGCGCCAAAGCAGCGATTGCTGGATGAGTGAGTGAATTGAGAAGAGCTGTACCCTCGGGCGAAGAAAAAGCGCGCTGCGCTAAGAGCTGTCGGTCAAGGACCCCGTCTGCTCCGGCAAGGTCACGCCCAAAACTCGCAAGCACCGCCTCGTCACACCGGATGCTCGGGGAAAGTACCTCGCGCGCAAGTGCGTCCGCGTCGACAATGTGCGCGCCGAGGCCTCGTAAAAGCATGCGCAAGCGTGGACTTCCCGGCGCCGATTCCCCGCTGAGAGCAAGACGTGCGATGGTCCCGTAGGACGAGCCTCCCGGATCGCTCGTAAGAGAGTGGCGCTCGATGAACCTGAGCGAATGAGAGTGTTCACATCTGAAGCGTAGAACAATGAACACCACTTGGCTAAAGTGGCATGAAATGACAGAATCTCAGGGGTACGTATAACTTTATAGGGTTTGAAGCAAAATTGTGACTGAATCGACGACGACTACACAAAGCAAGCGTTCGCAGGGGAACGGGCTTGCTGATCGCAACATCGCTGACACTGTTTTCGATGTTCTTTGGTGCGGAAACCTGATTTTCCCTCCAATTATGGGAGCGAACTCTGGCTCTCACTTTAACTTGGCGATGATTGGCTTCCCTCATCGGTGGCGTCGCGCTTCCGTCATTGCGATCATCGCACTGCACTATCTGGAAGTGACCTGCGTGACCTGTCTGGGCGCGGCGGAAAGTTTTTTGGAATTGCTTTCTCGTGCATGGTGTATCTGTCGATCGGCGCCTTCTATGCCCTTCCACGAACCGGTGCTGTTTCTTTCTCGACGGCCGTAGCACCGTTGATTCATTCAACCACTTTTGTTTCGTCGTTGATCTTCAACGCCTGCTTCTTCGGCGTCGCTTTGTTCTTGTCGTGGAACCCGAGGCAGATCATCCACCACCTCGGTAAAATCCTGACTCCTGTTCTGCTTGTTCTGCTCGTACTCTTGGTTTTCTTGTCTTTGGCGAAGCTACCGCCTTCAGACGCTGCTCCGGTCGGGCAGTACGCAAGCGCTCCCCTAACGGCAGGGGCTCCTTGATGGCTACATGACGATGGATTCCATCGCAGCTCTTGCTTTTGGAATTATCGTTGTTGCGTCTTTCGATCAGGGAGAAGGCGGGCTCAGCGGGATCAAGCTCGTTCGCAAGACCAGCTCTGCTGGTGTAATCGCAGGCATTCTACTCGGCCTGGTCTACGTCGGACTCGGCCTGATCGGTCACGTGATTCCCAATGGTCAAGGCTATTCTGATGGCGCTGCGCTCCTGGCCGATGCCTCCCGAATCACCATGGGAACTGCTGGACAGGTCGTCTTCAGGGTTGATCGTTCTCACCGCATGCATGACAACTGCGGTGAGGTCTTCTTGCTGCAACCTCGGAGTTCTTCGAGCGGCTTATTCCTCGAATCCCCTACAAGACATGGCTCGTTGGCTTCACGATCATTTCATTCGTCTTGGCATCGGCAGGTCTCAAGGCGAGTCCTCAACGTCGCAGTGCCAATTATTACCTTCCTCTACGCAATCGCAATCTCAATCATCTTCGTGACGATCGTCACGCATCCGCTACGCTACTCCATGCGCATTCGATTGGACATTCCGTCTGGGCGTCTGGGTTTGCCAGCCTATGGTCACTTCTGACCACCGCAATCTCGCTTGGGATCTTGACCTTCGCATCTCCTTTGCTTGCGTGGAGTCCGGGGCAGGATCTTCAGCTCAGATGGGTTCTTCCCTCATTGGGCGCAGCTCTTCTTGGCTTGTTCACCGATATCGTCTTATCCAAGCGCACTCAGGAATAATTATCGCGCGCTGGTACTGAAGTGGCCCGTTCTCTTACGAGACGGGCCACACTCTTAACGAAGAACTGAAGGAACGCTTCTTCTTGCGCTTCAACGCAGAATCTGAACCCGAAAATGCGGTTATTTTACTAGCAGTTCATGCCAATGATTCGTCTGCACAATGACAGCGGCACAGTCTGAACAATGGCAAAAACTGAGGCCCCGGTTTTCACCGGGGCCTCAGAACTGACTATGAGCGCTTAGGCGCTGTGATTCAGTTGTTGGTCAGCTTCTCGCGAAGTGCTGCAAGCGCCTCGTCCGAGGCGAGGTGCCTTCGGAGTCGACCGGGGTCGAGTACGAAGCCTGCTCTTCAACAGCGGGAGCTGCTTCGGCGTCTTCTTCCAGAGCCTTAGCAACCTGTGCCTTGTGGGCTTCCCAACGAGCCTGAGCCTGTGCGTACTGAGCTTCCCAAGCCTCGCGCTGGGCCTCGTAGCCTTCCATCCATTCCTGGGTTTCGGGATCGAAGCCTTCAGGGGTACTGTAGTTGCCCTCTTCGTCGTACTCAGCGGCCATGCCGTAGAGCGAAGGATCGAACTCTTCAGAGTTGGGATCAACGCGCTCGTTGGCTTGCTTCAGGGACAGCGAAATACGACGGCGCTCGAGGTCGATATCGATGACCTTGACGAAGACCTCGTCGCCAACCTTGACGACCTGCTCGGGCAGCTCGACGTGACGCTGAGCGAGCTCGGAGATGTGAACCAGACCCTCGATTCCGTCTTCAACACGCACGAATGCGCCGAAGGGAACGAGCTTGGTGACCTTGCCGGGCACGACCTGGCCGATGGCGTGGGTGCGTGCGAAGGTCTGCCACGGATCTTCCTGGGTGGCCTTGAGCGAGAGCGACACGCGCTCGCGGTCCATGTCGACGTCCAAGACCTCGACGGTGACTTCCCTGACCAACCTCGACAACCTCTGAGGGGTGATCGATGTGCTTCACGAGAGCTCGGAGACGTGAACCAGACCGTCAACACCGCCAAGATCAACGAAAGCACCGAAGTTCACGATGGAGGACACGACACCACTGCGAACCTGACCCTTCTGAAGGGTGTGCAGGAAGTTGGTGCGAACCTCAGACTGAGTCTGCTCAAGCCATGCGCGGCGAGACAGAACAACGTTGTTGCGGTTCTTGTCCAGCTCAATGATCTTGGCTTCGATCTCACGGCCGATGTAGGGCGCGAGATCACGAACGCGACGCATTTCAACGAGGGATGCGGGAGGAAGCCCACGCAGGCCGATGTCGAGATCAGGCCGCCCTTGACGACCTCGATGACGGTACCGGTAACAACGCCGTCTTCTTCCTTGACCTTCTCTGATCTGTCCCCAGGCGCGCTCGTACTGTGCGCGCTTCTTGGACGGAGCAGGCGACCTTCCTTGTCCTCCTTCTGGAGAACCAGGGCCTCGATCTGATCACCAACGGCAACCACATCATCCGGGTTGACATCGTGCTTGATGGAAAGCTCGCGAGAGAGGATGACACCCTCGGTCTTGTAGCCAATGTCAAGAAGGACCTCATCGTGGTCAACCTTGACGACAGTGCCCTCGACGATGTCGCCATCGTTGAAGTACTTGATGGTCTCGTCAATAGCGGCGAGCAGGTCCTCGCGGGACCCAATGTCGTTCACTGCAACCTGGGGCGTTGAAACTGCCGGCTGCGAGTTGGTGCTGGTCATGTAGTTGTGTTCTCCGAAACGGACGTATTACTAGATATGGACAATTGCGGCTGCAGGGCGCAAATGGCTATTGTACACAGCAGTACCTTGAGCATTCTAACAGAATAGGACCGAAAGTCCACCCACCTTAGTGCGCAGCGTCCTTCCATGTCGGTCCAAACCCAATCGCCACTTCCAGTGGAACTCGTAGAGACATCACGCCTTCCATTCCCTCGCGGACCAGTTGACGCAGTTTCTCCTCTTCTCCCGGTGCAACCTCGAAGAGCAATTCGTCATGGATTTGGATCAGCATCCTCGATCTCAGACCCGAGTCTTTGAGCTGCTTGTGCACATCCAGCATCGCCATTTTGACAATATCGGCGGCGCTTCGCTGAATCGGAGCGTTCAGCGCTCGTTCAGCCATCTCGCGTCGCGTTCGATTCGCCGAATGCAAATCCGGAAGATAACGCCTGCGTCCACGAATTGTCTGTGTCCATCCCCATCGGCGAGCTTCGTCTACAAGGCCTTCAAGGTAATCACGGACACCACCGAAGCGTTCGAAATAGCGATCACGCAGGGCCGCGGCCTCGTGAACGGGAATCTGAAGCTGTGCAGAAAGACCGTGAGGCGGACAAACCGTAGGCAAGTCCATAGGACGTTGCCTTAATTCGCGAGCGTTCTTCGGCCGTTACATCTTCCGGTTCAACTCCGAAGACCATTGCTGCCGCAGTGCGGTGGAGGTCCTCCCCGAAGAAAAGGCATCAATCAGCCCTGGGTCTTGCGACATATGCGCCATGATCCGCATTTCGATTTGAGAGTAATCCGCGCTCGCATGAGATTCGTATACGGCTCTTGCGCAACAAACCCACCACGAATCCGCAGGCCGTCGGCGCTACGCGCGGGATATTCTGCAAATTCGGTTCAGACGAGGCCAAACGCCCCGTCGCTGCAGCGATTTGCGAAAAAGTCGTATGGATACGCTGGTCGACACCAATGCTCGAAATCAAACCGTCGACCATCTGCTTGAGCTTGATGCGGTCACGATGGACAAGCAGGGTGACGCAGAAATCATTTCCAGTTTTTCGAAGAGATCCGTCAAGGCCTCGGCGTTAGTCGTGTATCCCCGTCTTCGTCTTCTTTGTCTTGGGCAGAGCAAGTTCCTCAAAGAGCACAGTTTGAGCTGTTTAGGGAGATGAGAGATTAACTTCGTGCCCCAGTACGTCCCATGCCTTCTGCGCGCTGCGTCAACATCCAAAGCAAGTTCATGAGAAAGGGCTGTCAAGAAATCTTCATCGACACCGATCCCGCATTTCTCCATTTGTGCGAAAGCAAGACCGCAACTGGCATCTCCAGTTCATCCAGCAGATGTGACTGGTCACTTTCTTTTAAGCTTCTCTGCAAGAATGACGTCGAGAGGATGCATTCGCGCAGCGTCTTCGGCTAGCTTCGAGCGCGCTCATCACTGATTCCAACTCAAAGAGGTTGTGCTGTCTTTCTTCTCTTGCGGGTCAACACCTCAAATACCGAGCAAAAAGCTGGTCGAGTTGATACCCACGGTGCTCCGAATTCACCAAATAGGCGGCGAGAGAAGAAGATCGGTATGTGCTTTACCGAGCGTCCAACCACGCGCTCCCAAAGCATGAATGCAGCCCTTCAGATCGTGAAGAATCAGGCCGTCTTCACTGAGAATTGATGCAGAGCCTGATCTTGCTGTGCCGAAAGCAAATGCGGTGTCAATAACCAGCGCATCAGTCGCCGTCGCAAGTGCACAGCACTGGCTTCCGGAGCGTTCACGCTGAGCGTGCCATCGACCAAGAGTGCAAGCTGTCCTGGATGTTCTCTACGCCATCTGATCAACTACAGGTCGCCTCGTCAGCAATCGTCCACGACACTTGCGGTTGACTCAGCGGGCATCGAGACTTCGGCCTCGTCATCGTCACTGGCACTCCCCAAACCAATCTTCGCCACCGAAAGGACCCGAGAGCGCAGAGACGAAACTCCAGGGCATCACACAGCTGGCTGAGGGCCTGGCGGTCGGTTACTTCGCGGCGCAAGTCCGTGATGTCACACTCAAGGTCCATGTCCGTCAGCAGATGGTTCAATCGACGGTTGCGTCGCACGTCCTCGAGGTGCTCGCGCAACGCTTCGCTCCCGCTTGCCCGTGATCTTGTCCGCGTTCTCCAAGAGATTGTCGAGGCCGTCTGAAACGGTTGATCCACTGGGCTGCAGTCTTCGGGCCGACACCGGGTACGCCCGGGAGGTTGTCGGAAGTTTCTCCGACCAGTGCGGCGATTTCCGGGTATCGGTGAGGAGGGACCCCGTATTTTGCTTCAACGCTTTGCGGGGTCATCTCACGCAAGTCACCCGGGTTCATTCCCGGGTAGAGAACGGTCACGCTATCGGTGACAGTCTGGAAACTATCGCGATCCCCCGAGGCAACATAGACGCGCATATCCGCATCTGCCCGCGTTTCGCAAGAGTGGCAAGAATATCGTCTGCCTCGAAGCCTTCCCGTGACAGGGAGCGAATACCCATCGCACTCAGCAGATCCCGAATCAGCTCGATTTGTCCCTTAAATTCTTCAGGCGTTGCGTCTCGTGTTCCCTTGTATTCGGGATACTCGTCGGTACGGAAGGAATGACGCGAGACATCGAAAGCAACCGCAATATGGCTGGGCTGATAACTCTCCAACAATTTGATGAGCATCGAGGCAAAACCATAGACCGCATTTGTGTGTTGGCCAGGGCTGTCACGAACTTATCCGCAGGCAGGGCATAAAATGCGAAAGGCCATTGAATGACCATCGATGACAAGCATTGTCTCCTTCATAGAAGACACACTACGGCGAGAGGGCACGATGCACACTTTGAATGCAGAAAATGATCGGATTGATAGCTGGGCGGACACCCTTATGTTACGTCTGGGCATCCGCCTGATTTCGGCTTCCGCCCAAAGCGCTCTTGCCGAAATGCCAATTGCTGGCAACACTCAGCCCCATGGTCTTCTACATGGTGGAGCCAGCGCCGCGCTTGCAGAAACAGTAGCTTCCCACGCCGCCCAGATTCACGCGCATTCTCTTTATGGCGAGGCCGGCGTCGCCGTGGGCGTTGAGCTGAACATTTCACATATTGCCCCCGGTCGAGGCGACTGGGTTCGCGCGTGCGCTACGGCAGTCCACTGGGTAGAGCTCGACTGTTCACACTGGACTATCACAGATGAACACGATCAAACCCTTGCTGTGGCACGCGTATCGAATCGCGTGTTGCATAACTAAGGGCGCGAGCCAATGCTCGCGCCCTTAGAGAGACTCTGTGTGGTCCTTAGCCTTCGACCTGATTAATCACGGCATCGGCGACCTCACGCATCGAAAGCCTGCGATCCATAGAAGTCTTCTGAATCCAGCGGAAGGCATCAGGCTCGCTCATCCCCATATTCTTCATGAGGAGACCTTTTCGCGCGATCAACACGTTTGCGAGTTTCAAAACGATCAGTGAGGTCTGCAACCTCTTCTTCAAGGGATTCGATTTCTGATGGCGGAAAGAGCAATCTCAACTGCAGGGGATAAGATCTGCGGGGCTGAAGGGCTTCACGACGTGAGCCATTGCTCCAGCATCACGAGCACGTTCGACGAGTTCTGTCTGGCTAAAGGCAGTGAGCATGACGACTGCACATGAGAGTTCAGCAGAATCTTCTCTGCTGCGGTGATGCCATCCATCTTCGGCATCTTGACATCCACTGACACACAGGTCCGGCTCAAGCTCAAGAGCAAGCTGGACGGCCTCTTCACCGTTGGAAGCTTCCCTCGACAACCTCAAAACCGGCACCGGTGAGCGTCTCCACAATATCGAGGCGAATCAGGCCCTCATCTTCCGCGACAAGAACGCGGCGCGGCTGTGCAACTTCTTCACTCATGTCGTCTTCCTTGTGCGATGGTTTGTCACTAGCACCTGATTTTTATCTTATCCTTATTAGCGCGCTTGCGCTGTTGCCCCTGATAGCCCAATTGGCAGAGGGCGGTCGGCTCAAACCCGGCTTGTTGTGGGTTCGAATCCCACTCGGGGTACGAATATGTATCATTTTTTCGTCAGTGGCTTTGAGATCACAATGATCTCAAAAGCCATTTTTCTTGCAATCACGCGGAAACAGTGATGCGCATCAGCGAGGTAAATCCATCAAATAAACGTCAACGCCCGCCAAGCAATTAAGTTGACGGAGTTGACGTTAGAGAGACAAATCACATCTCAGGCTGCGGGGATGAGCTCCAAGCCCAAGAATTCCGCAGCCCGATCACGCATTTCAGGGCGTTCCAAGTCATTGAGCGCCTCTTGAATCTTCTGATCGGTCCAATCCTGATACCAAGGACGGACAGCCTCGCTCAGCTGCGAAACCGGAACATTGAGCGCCTGGTAGCGACCCTACGCTGCACGAACCGAAATCTGTGTATTCATTTGATTCATTTCTTTCTCCTCTTCCTTCTTCTTCTGCATCTACCGGTATGCGCTCAAGGTGCGCAGGCAACCAGACTGTAGATCGCCGGTAAAGGGACAAAGCCCTTACGACTCATCCAACACGGATGAACAGGTAATTATTCCACACAGCTACTGAGACGTGTCTAGTTATTGTCTCCCATGAGTCCCGTCATAATCATTCGAGCGTAGGCCTCTCGCCCCTCTTCCGTCAGATGCTGGCCATCGTCGTAAAAGTACTCATCGTGGCCTTCACTGGCTTTATACCAATCGAGAATGCCCGACTTGCGGATAACGCTGCGCAAGCTGGCGCATCAAGGTGTTCTCATCCTGGAAGGGATAAGGGCGCGGATCGTCACGAAGAATACAGGCTCTCCCCGCTGCTTCAATCAGGGCTGCGCTAAATCCATCGATGTAATCGGGCCGTTACCCCCCAAAGCAACAATCACGGGAGAGCCGTCATGTCCTTGGGCTAAATCTTCGCTGTATACCGCAACTCCCTTTTCAAAGGAACGACCAACTTCCGTATCCGTAAAAGACTGCGGGAAGAGGGTTGGGATCCAGTGGTAGCTTGCTCCCTTCAGACACGGAATCACCAATCAAGACCAAGGGAACAGTGCATGTTCCATCCTCTGGAGAGCATGACCATTGAGAGGGTCGTAGTTGTAGCAATGATCGCAGCCTTCGGGTATACCGCTTTCCCATTCGCATCGTGATAGCTGGGAGGCGGTGGGCTTTGTCGTCGTCATTTCCTGCGAAGGCGAATCGCTTGGAGAAGCCACAGATGTGGAAGGACTGGAAGCGGTCGAAGCAAAGATTTCGTTGGCCTTTCTTCGAAGCCGATTCAAGGAAGACTCCAGGAATGCTGGCGATCACGATGCTCACAATCAAAGCAATAGCTCAGCGCCGATATACACAGCCGAACTTGGCGCGCGTATTCTGAGCGCCGCCGCGCAAAGCACGCCAAGTCTTCTGACGCGCAAAGGGAGGCGCATTCTCAACAAAACGATAGCTGGCCTCGGTAATCGGGAGAAAACGCCAGCTTCCACCACCCAAGCCCACCACGGAAGCGCAGAAGTACGCCTGGCGGGGTTCATCAGTAGGATCAAGGGATAGTGCCACATGTAGGCACTCATGGATCGCGAGGCGACCACCTGAAGCGGACGCGTCGATAACACACGCGATATCGCGCCCGGGACTATCGCGCCGCTCACAACAATTGCACATACCAGTGCTGAGGCGAAGAAACCTCCTCGATAGAGCCAGGTCATGTATCCGCGTCCCATAGATGCTCACAGCAACCAAGTAAGCAAGTCCACACCACGATGCACACTGAAGTAGCCGTGTTTGCAGAGCATTGAGGCGTTCAATGTAGCCCTCTGCATACGCGAGGGCAACACCAACAAGAATTTCTGCGAGCCGTGTGTCTAGCCGTAGTACACCCGTGATGAGTCGGATCGAGCTCGAACAATACAGGCCATCTCGCAGGCAAAACAGCCAGCGAAGAACAAGACAACAAGAGCTGCTTTTCCACGAGATCGGAAAAACTCACGCAGTAAAGAGAACGATAACCGGCGCCAGTACATAGAACTGCATAATGACGGCGACGAACCAGAAAATGGGTCAGCGGCGAAGGGAGGCCAGCCTGTGCGAAAATATGGAACATCGCGAAGATGTAGAACCAGTTCGAAAAAGAAAGCAAGAGCAGGAATCGCATCCTCATGCATTTTGAGCAGCAGCGGCGGCGCATAGAAGAAGGAAGCAATCGCTGAGAAAGCCGTGACGAGAAGCATCGTTGGCCTACAAGCGAACAAAACGCCTGAGAATATACGCGCCAACCGCAATATCCCGCTCCCCTTCAATCTCTCGAAGAAGTGAGCGCGAAACAAGAAACCAGAAAATCACGAAGAAGAGGTGACGCCGATAAAACCACCTGTGCAGGGGAACTCGGGCGCAAGTGGTACAAAACGATGGCGATAATTCCCAGTGCGCAGGCCATTAACCCCGCTGAGTACGTGGGCTTTGATACCTGCGCATTTGAGAATTCTCGCGTTCTGTTCTGTTTTGATGACCGTGGCAACGTCGTCAGGTACGTCAAACTCCCTCAAAATGTGAGGGGTGGAAGACCACGCGACCTGCCACCCCCGTCATTTAACTCAAACTTAGCATCTCCGTGATCCGCCGATCACGTAGTCAACCTCGTCTCCTAGACGGTGGACGCGCAACAGGTTCGAGAACCGGGGGTTCCCCGGCGGCCTACCCGCGACGATGACCCATCTCGTCACCAACTTCCGCGAGACGCGCACTCTGCGCGACCTGATCAACCTGCCAGACCATATCGTCAGTGTGGGCGACCTCGGGAACCCGATAAGCCTGAATACCCCACGACAAGGCAAGCTGGCGACGCGTCGATTCAAGCGGAGTGAAGGCGAGCATCGGAATTGGCGTGCGCAAGCGAGAGAGCATGCGCGCCGATGTTCCTGACTGAGTGAAAGTTACCAAGAAGCGTGCATCAAGCTTTTCAGCGATAACTGCAGCCGCGCCGCAGATCGCAGATGCTCGATCCAGCTCAACGGGTCCAAGCGCAGCAATACGCTCGCCACCATTTTTCTTCAGTGCTCTCAACAATTCGCGCCATAGTGCGGACCGCTTCAATGGGGAAAGCACCCACGGATGTTTCGCCCGAAAGCATGACTGCGTCTGCGCCGTCGAGAATTGCGTTTGCACAGTCGGAAGCTTCTGCTCGGGTCGGACGTGGATTCTTAATCATCGAATCCATAACCTGGGTCGCAACGATGACCGGCTAGCAGCGCGACGAGCGAGCTCAATCGCACGCTTCTGCACCAGAGGGACATCTTCAAGAGGCATTTCAACGCCCAAGTCGCCTCGAGCAACCATGATTCCATCGAATGCGTCAGCAATTTCCGCAAGTGCTTCGACGGCCTGGGGCTTTTCAATCTTCGCGATGACCGGCAGACGTTTGCCGTACTCATCCATAATCGCGTGGACAGAGTCGATATCAGCTGCCGGAACGGACGAAGGACAGAGCAATGAAAGTCTGCATCAACCTGAAGGCCCCCATCGCAGGTCTTCCTCGTCCTTTTCGCTCATTGCCGGGACAGAGACAGCAACACCGGGAAGGTTCAATCCCCTTGTGGTCCGAAACATGCCGGGAACCTCGACGCGGGTCACAACATCGGTTGCGCTTACCTCAACGACGCGCACCGCGACGTTGCCATCATCAATGAGCAGGCGATCACCGGGAGCACAGTCACCGGGAAGGCCCTTGAAAGTCGTTCCGACCAGCTCTTTAGTACCGGGAACATCACGAGTCGTGATGGTAAAAAGTATCGCCGATTTCGGGTACTGTGGGCCCTCTTCGAGAAGTTTCGAGGCGAATTTTCGGACCATGAAGGTCAACAAGAACAGCTACACCTCGGCCCGGAGTTTGAGAGGCTCGGCGAACACGTTCGATAACTTCTTCATGTTCCTGAGCGGTGCCGTGAGAACGATTAATTCGGGCGACATCCATGCCGGCATCAACAAGAGCCTGGATCTGTTCAGCAGAGGCTGTCGCGGGTCCAATAGTGCATACAATCTTTGCTCGACGCATGTTTCTATCCTATCGTGCCTCGAGGTCTTCGACCGGACGACTTACCGAGGGCTTGGGACTATCGACCCCATCCTCATTGTCGTCGGATCCCGTCCTCGACGGTGTTTTTCGCTGGCCTCGGCCGTTTCCATAGTTGCGCGTCATCCTCTTCGCCAAGGCCGCTCTCGCGCGTGATTTCAGCCTCAGCGAGAGTCGTCGATGCTGCGCGTTTTCCTGCATAGAGATAGCAGACAATGCCCCAAAAATAAAGACAAGATTGAAGTCCAGACGTTGATACGAAGACCCTAAGAAATGATGTGCATCATCAATACGGAGCATCTCAATCCAGACACGTCCCCAGGGTATAAAACCATGATGTAGCAGGAGAAAAAGCTGTCCGGACTTCACAGACCGCCGTTTATCGATGAAGAGCAAACAGCGACGCCCGCGAGGTTCCACAGCGATTCATAGAGGAAAGTAGGATGGAACAAGGTACCGCTGGCGTATCCAGAGTGGCATGTGTGCGCTGTCGATGTGCAGGCCCACGGCAAGGTTGTTGGCGCCCCGAAGAGTTCTTGATTGAAACCAATTTCCCCAGCGCCCAATCGCTTGAGCGGCAAGAAGCGGGACGGCGAGAGAGATCTGCAATAGGGGCCGAGCCGCTGTCCCGCGATGGCGCAGCGACAAGCCAAACTGCGAGCGCTCCTCGACAACCGCGCCCCAAATCCCTAAAGCCTCCGTTCCAGATTGCGAGGGCCATGATCGGATTGCCATTCTTACCGAAAGTAGGCATCTGGCGAGGTGATGACGTGGTAGATTCGCGCGCCCACGATAATGCCACCGGAACAGCCCCAAAGTGCAATGTCATGAAGAGCTCGCGGTCGCCACCCCGAGTCTCGTAGCGCCCTAGCGGCCCAGTAAACGGCAATCAGAATTGCACAGGCGATGATGAGCCCGATAGGCGCGAATCGGAATCGGTCCCGAGTACCAGACCCCTTGACTTGGTGACGGCAGTGCTAAAAAGCGCATGAATAGTATTCCTTGCGGATAAAGATGGTTGCCGTACCTACTCTAATCGATTATTCGCGACGAGTATCGTTCCAGATCCCATCTGCACGCTTATGTGCCGCGAACTCGCATCCGACGGTCAGCAAGCAATGACGGATGGTGACCGGCACTGACCATTTCAGCGACTAACTCTCGGCTGATCGCTGCGCGCGAGAAACTTCCCCAACAAGCACAGCATCTGCGCAGCACGTGCGTATTCAAACACGTCACGCGGGTCCCCGCACGCCGGACTCGGCGATAGCAAGAACATTCGTTGGAATAACATCAATGACCTCGTCAATAACGTGGCGGTCAACGATCCCCGTACTGAGGTCACGGGCGTTGACACCGATCATCACAGCGCCGGCTACTAAAAGCTCCGAAAGAGCATCGAGGCGCGAGTGGGTTTCGACGAGTACCGACATTCCCAGCGATTGAGCGCGCTCGAGCAGTCCTTCCAGAGCCGGCTGCGAAAGAAATTGCGCGATAAGCAGGACTCGCATCTGCTCCGGCCCTGCGGGTCCTCAAAGAGCTGATATGCGGAACGATGATGTCCTTACAAACAGAGTGGAGCTCTGTTGCAGCTCTTACCCGCGACAGGTCCTCGTGAGCTGCCGTTAAATAACGAGCTCTCGGTCACGACCGAAAAGCATCGCCGCTCCCCCGCGCTCAAAACGCCTGAGCAAGAGGGGTCGGGTCCTCGATATCTGAATAGACACCCCACGGAGAAGCACGTTTAATCTCGGCAATGACAGAGGTAGCACCATCCGAACGTAGGTACTCATCTGGATGTCTTAGGGGGTCGGGAACACTTTCACACGCGCGTTTAAGCTCATCAAGACTCACGCGTCTTCACGCAAAGCGCGCATACGCTGCGTGTGAGCAATGATCGCGTCAGAGTTCCGCCACCTTCACCTCCTCGTGAGAACCTATCTCAAATGCTAGTCTCCCCACGGGCAAAAGGCGTTAATCAGACAGCTCGCAGGCTAGATCAGAGCACTGAAAAGATGCAGGGAGGTCGGGATGGCGACGCCCCACAGAAGATAGGTCAGCAAGGAGGAACCGATCATCCATGGGCCAAAGGCAATACGCGATCGTGTGCCAGCGGCCGCTGACAACCATCCACAAAGCCGCAAGTGCCGCGGATACCAAAGCAATAACAAATCCAAACAATGCCGCATGCCAACCAAGAATGCCCAGCGTTGCCCCAAGGATCGAGCCAAACGAACATCACCGCGGCCAAAGCCTCGTCGCGGTAAAGACCCCAGCCAAAGCGGTAGGGTCCAGATCAACGCGCCAACCCCGGCCTCGACAAGAACGCGAATCGAGATGAGGATGGAAATAGACGCTCACCCCGGCCCCGCACAAGACACCGCACGCAAGCGCAATGACGCCATAGGGAGTGGGCAGACGATGAGTCTTAGCGTCGACATACGCAAGAAGAGTTCCCATCATGGTCAGCGCGACGACCGCAGGTGCTGCAGGCCTTGTCTGAGAAGCAACAAGGCTGATCGCACCTACCAGTACAGCCGACCAGACAACGCCGTTTCTCTTAAGCGGGGTGAGCGAGGCCTCAATAAAGTAGCGTCGTTGAATCGCCCATCCCGAACGTGAAAGCCACAGCGCAAAAGCGAGCCAGACAACGACAGAAAAGAATCAGATTCCACTCGCCCATTCCCCAAGGCATAATCGTGGGCGAAAGTAGTACCCACGAGCCGATATGGCGACGGGTCCCATCTTTTACTTCGCCTCCAACAGCTGAAATACCAGAAGAGATCGCGTGACTATCAGCTTCAATTCCCGTCATTAACAAACTGAAGAACCGCCTGATAGACCAGCATTTCTACGCCGAAGGCGACAGGGGATACCACGCTCGAGGGCAACACGAAATTGCAGCCGTTTCACGCGGTGCATAGGTCACATCAAGAAAGCTCGAGCGCAATGGCATTGTTGAGAGCTCACCAACGTAGGGAGTCGAGCGCGCCCGAAGGTAAAGTCGAGACGACAAGATCCGCTTGCTCGCAGCAACGAGACAAAGTACAGCCGCCGTCAGGTCGCTGACCACTGTAGGTCACTCCCAAATTCATCGCACTGCAGTTGAAAATCGGCAGGGAGCTTTCCTCCACTAAAAGCACGAGCAACAACATCGACCCTCGCGAAATCCAAGAGAGATCACCGCCGCGAGAGCCGAGGCCCGCAGTGGCGCGAACCGATAATGATGGCTCGCCCGCCCAGATCCATGCCGCTGCGTTGCGCCGACTGAGCTCGATCGCGCGACTCATACCGAAAACATCAGTGTTGAAACCCGAAAACCCCACCCGATGGAACAAGGGTATTAACAGAACTCAGCGCAGCCGCCTGCGGTTCAACAACGTCGAGAGAGGAATCACCGCCTTCTTGCACGGCATCGTGATTGAGACTCCGACGCATTCACTGTCTAAGATGCGATCCACTGGGGTAGGGCGCTGAGCATCGACCTCACACTTTTCGGTACTCCCATCCGGTAATTCCAGCGTTACGCCAGAGTTCTTGATGGATGAGGGTGAGAGGGAATGTTCAATCGGCGAGCCGATGACTGCTGCCCAAGGCATCAGCACTTTCCTTGATGCGTCGAACGAGTATTCTTCAAACGCTTAGTGTTTTGCGTCTGCTCGTCATGCGTAGCCGCGAAGAGCGTCTCGCCGGTATCCAAATTCACCGTGACGAAGTAGCAGCCAATTGCCCTCTGCGGGATGCAAAGCAGCTTCAATTGCCTCGGTAGAGGCTGCGAAGTGGCGAAGGAGGAAGACCCGGATTACGGTAGGTGTTGTGGGGTTCTCAGCAGCAAGGTCGTCTGCGGTCGGTATTCCACCGGTCTTGCCAACACCGTATAAGACGGTTGAATCCATCTGAAAGCAAACCGTGGGTTTCACCATTTCGTATCTGCCAAGCGGTTATCAATTACGCGAGAAACCATCGGAAGATACTCCGTATTACGAACTTCTCGTTCGAGAATTGATGCCTTCGTTAAGATCTTTTCGCGATCTGCCGCGGCAACGCCCAGCCCATCAAAGCCTCTGGGTCGTCCGGTAATCATCTGAGAAATCAGAAGTCGCCGTCGCTCCCTCTGCGAGTTCATAGGAACCCGGAGCAAGCCACCCTCAACGTTTCCATTGGCTTCAGCTGGCAGGCCTAAAAGCTGCCGTATCTGCCATTGCTGACTTCACCTGATCAAGCGGGATGTTGGCCACCATCGAAATCTGCTCGGCAACCTGGTCCTTTGTCTGTCCGGGAGTCACCGTCACCGTGTTATCACTGCGGTTCGCATCATCTAAAAAGTGCAGCAATCGCACCTGAGGCGCTCATTTCTTTCTTGAGCGTGTAGCTTCCGGGCCGAATACTCACCGCTGCTTTATTCGCATCAAATGCGCGGATGAACGCAGTGAGTGATTTAACGACGCCCGCGTCTACTAGGCGCTGACCGATCTGCTGGCCAGACTCACTCGTCATCACCGTCACGACAACCTGCCCGCTACCAGGGTCCCGGGTAGTCATCGGCGGTTGTTGAAGACGATGAGGAGCCACGCATTGCGTGTACGAAAGTACGCACCGCCCGAGATCAGGGCGAGTGTCAGCAGTAGTACAAAAAGGTCCGAATTGCCCCTGCGGCGTTTGCGTTTGCGCACCAAGCGCCGTTCTTGTTCGAGGCGACGAGAGCGCATTCCCGTCGTCTCAACTGCGGTGTCTTCTCTGGGCGCCGCGCCTTGAGCGACGCGTGGGTAGGTGCGCGGGAAGAGCCTGTGCTGCACGCGTAGTGGCTTCTGCTTCACTAGGGCCGCGCGCCGCATGGAGACGACTGGGAAGAATCCTGGGGTGCTTGCCGACGGACGGACAACTGGTCGTCGTACCGCTGAGGATTCAGGAGTCTCCTCGGGAGTGTTTTCTTGGGAGCGGCGTTGGTGAATACTCGCGCGCTTCAGGAAAAGGATATTCGGGAGTGCTCTCGCTCATCTCTGTCCTTCTCGAGGACAATCTCCCTTCCGGGAGCTTGTCCGCTCATTCGTTCCATCTCCAGGGCTGTCTCCAGAATAATCGAGGGGCCGCCACTTGATCAATCATCTGTCGATGTTCGCGTCGTCCGACACCGGCTTGAAGCAAACGTTCGTGCCCTTCGTGTGAACTCAGGCGTTCATCGACCAAGCACACGCGACACGCAGGGCAAAGCCATTTTAATCTTCCGCGCGTACCTGCGTGCGCCTTTCGCTGAAATGCCTTCACCGCCTTGCATGTGGCGAGGAAGCCCGACGACGATTTCTATGGCATCGAGCTCTCCAGCAATCCGCGCAATCTCATCAAGTTCCGAAGCATCGTCTTGACGAGTTAGCGTTTGGAGCGGCAAGGCCAGGACTGCTCCCGCATCACTACGTGCGAGACCAACCCTGACCGTGCCAACGTCAACTGCCAGACGAACTCCTGGACGCATTACAGCTCTTGGATCTGCGAATTCACATCATTGAGAGCATCTTCAATAGCTTCCGGATTGGATCCGCCGCCCTGAGCGAGGTCGTCGCGGCCGCCACCGCCACCGCCGAGAATCTTTGCGGCGCGACGAACGAATTGTCCTGCACGTGCGCTGTGTTGGCGAGCAAGATCATTTGTTGCGACAGTGACCATAGGCTTACCGTTAATGATGCCGGCAAGTGCGACAAGCACGGGACCGTCATTACCAAGGCGCTCACGAATATCGGTCGCCATTGCACGAAGGTCATCAGCCGATCCCAAAGCGCCCACGGGTGCGATGACGCTGGTGAAATTTACCAATCTTGCGAGCATTTTTGAGCAAGCAGTGCTGCTTCTGCGAGCGCCTGCTGCTCACGGATCTTTTTGAAGTTCCTTTTTCTGCTTCACGCAGACGTCCCATCATGGATTCGACGCGTGAGGCCAGTTCGTCAGGACGCCCGCCAAGCATGGAGCTCAGCTGGGACACAAGTGCGTGTTCCTTTCGCTGGAAGGCGTAGGCGCCATCTCCGACAAGGGCGTCGATACGGCGTACACCCGAACCGATTGAACCTTCGCTCAGCACAGTCACGCGGCCCTAAATGTCCGGTTGAAGGAACGTGGGTTCCACCGCATAGCTCGCGATCAAAGTTATCGCCGATGCTGACAACGCGGACTTCGGAGCCGTACTTTTCGCCAAAGAGTGCGATCGCACCTGAGCGCTTGGCATCGTCGAGCGACATGATCTCGGTGGTCACGGCGAGATCCTGCGCGAGCTTCTCGTTGACAAGGCTCTCAATCTCGTTGAGTTGTCCTTCACCCAGGGCTGTTGAGTTCGTGAAGTCGAAGCGCAGACGCGAGGGCGAATTCTCGCTACCTGCTTGCTCGGCATCCTTGTTCACAATGCGACGCAAGCCCGCGTAGACCATGTGGGTTGCCGTGTGTGCGCGCGCGATTGCAAGCCTGCGCTCGGTATCGATTTCGCGTATGCCCTTCTCCCCCAAGGTTGCTTTTGCCTTCGGTGAGAGTCCCGCGGTGAACTGATAGCCCACGAATCGGCGCCTGCACGTCATGGACCTCAATCACACCGCCATCAGCGAGGCGAATGGTTCCGTGGTCGGCTAGCTGACCGCCCATTTCAGCATAGAAAGGCGTGCGGTCAAGAATGATCTCTACCTCTGCCGGAGCGCTCGCTGCAGGGAGTGGGAACACCATCCATGAGCAGGCCGACGACCTGGGCGTCAATTGCGTTTTCCGTGCAACCAACGAAAGGTCGAGCCACGCCGAGTTCCTTTTCGATGTCGTGGAAGATACGAACGTCGGTGTGGCCGGTCTTCTTTTGCGCGCGCATCGGCACGAGCACGTTCCTTCTGTTCTTCCATCAGCGCACGGAAGGCCGCCTCGTCGACCTGGACTCCCTGCTCGGCTGCCATTTCAAGGGTCAGATCGATGGGGAAACCGTAGGTGTCGTGAAGCGAGAACGCAGACTCACCTGAGATCATCGGCGTACCAGGAGCAGACTTTTGCTTCTTCAACAGCCACGTCCAAAATGGTCGTTCCAGCGCTCAGAGTGCGTCGGAATGCTTCTTCTTCGGCGTAGGCTACCTCGGAAATCGTGCTCCAGTTTGTTTCCAATTCGGGGTACGAGGGCCTTCATCGCGTCCTTGGATGCTGTGAGCAAAATCGGCATAGTTGCCGTATCAACACCCAACAGGCGCATGGAGCGCACAGCGCGACGGATCAGGCGACGCAGAACATATCCGCGACCATCATTACCGGGGCGCACGCCGTCACCAATGAGCATGAGAGACGAGCGGACGTGGTCGGCGACCACGCGCAGGCGTACATCATCGTCGTATGCTGCTCCTGCTTCGGGGCCCAGCTGCACCGAGTCCGTAGCGCTTTACCGCTCATTTTCTTCAGCGGCTGCAATTGCAGGGATAGACTTCGTCGATCTCGTACATATTCGGCTTGTCCTGCATGACAAATGCAAGACGCTCCAAACCTGCACCGGTATCGATAGCTTTCTGGTCAAGTTCGCCGAGCAGCGGGATAGTCCTTGCCAGCGCCTTCGCGCACGCATGTACTGATCGAAAAGCCCCAAGTTCCACAGCTCAAGGTAGCGGTCTCCCGCCGGGATCAACGTTGCCGCCCACGGCCTCGGGGCCGTAGGAAGGACCACGATCGTAGTGCCATTCGCAGCAGGGGCCGGCGGGACCGGGCTGGCCGGTATCCCAGAAGTTCTCTTCGCGAGGAAGACGAACAATATGACGAGGATCCATGCCGATCTGTTTCGTCAGGACGTTGAATGCTTCTTCGTCCTTTTCCCAGATGGTCACCCACATGCGCTCACCATCGAGGCCGTACTTGCCTTCAGACTGATCACCCGTGAGCAGATCCCATGCGAAGTTGATCGCGCGCTTCCTTGAAGTAGTCGCCGAAGGAGAAGTTACCGTTCATCTGGAAGAAGGTACCGTGGCGAGTGGTTCGTCCAACGTTATCGATGTCATTGGTACGAATACGCACTTTTGAACAGATGCTGCCCGGGGCCAGGGCGCAGGTTCAACCCCGATGATGTAGGGAATAAAAGGAACCATTCCCGCGATGGTGAAGAGAATCGAGGGCTCAGGAGACACAAGAGACACCGACGGGCGAATCTCATGGCCTTGGGATGCAAAGTAGTCAAGCCAACGTTGACGAATTTCAGAAGTGCGCATAGTATCCCCATAGTAGTGGACAACAATCAGAATCGTGTATTGGTCATTCGCGCGTGCTAATAAGCAAAGCCCCGAGGCAGCGCCTCGGGGCTTACTCTAAACGCAATCAGCGCGAGTAGTGTTCGACGACCATCTGCACGTCGCAGGTGACGGGAACCTCTGCACGCTTCGGGCGACGCACGAGCGTTGCCTTCAGGCGAGAGAGCTCAACGTCCAGGTAATCGGGGGTTGCAGGAAGTGCATCGCGGTGGACGCCCTCGGCTGCAATCTCGAAGGGGACGGTGGTCTGAGACTTGGGCTTGACCTGGATGGTCTGTCCGGGCTTCACGCGGAAGGACGGACGATCGACGATCTTGCCGTCAACCATGATGTGACGGTGAACGACGAACTGACGAGCTCTGCTGGATGGTGCGAGCAAAGCCAGCGCGCAGAACCAGAGCATCGAAGACGCATTTGCAGGAGCTCAACCAGGTTTTCACCGGTCAGACCTGCGCTGCGGCGTGCTTCTTCGAAGACGTGACGCATCTGCGCTCTCACGGATGCCGTACTGTGCACGAAGACGCTGCTTTTCCTTCAGACGAACCGCGTAGTCAGATTCTTGACGGCGACGGCTACGGCCGTGTTCACCGGGGGCCGTAAGGACGCTTCTCGAAGTAGCGAACTGCCTTCGGGGTGAGTGCGAAGCCAGGGCGCGGGATTCGCGCACCTGCTTGCGTGAACGATTGTGAGCCATTAAATGACCTTTTCCTGTCTCTGATGTCGCACCGCGCGGTGCGGATGCGGGGTCAACTCCAGGCATAATGCCGTCGGCTAAGACCCCAGGTAGCTGTCGCCACTACGGGCAACCGGATCAGTCTAGCGTACTTTTAATAGTTCACGAAGCACTGCAAGCCGTTTAGTGAGGATAGCCTCATTGCCGTTCGTCGTCGGCTCATAGTATGAAGTACCAACAAGATCGTCGGGAGGTACTGCTGCGCCGCAACATGGTGAGGGGCATCGTGAGCGTAGATGTAGTCGACGCCATGTCCCTAAATCGTGAAGCTCCACTGTAGTGAGCATCGCGCAGAGTGCGGGGGACCGCTGATCCCTTGCCCCGTCGAATATCAGCCAGCGCAGCATCAATCGCGAGATAAGCGCGATTTGATTTCGGCGCCACTCGTGACGGCAATTGCTGCTTCGCTCAGAATGATCCGCGCTGCAGGCATACCGATCATTTCGAACTGCTTGCGCGGCATGAAACGGCAGCTTGTCAGCACCTCGAGCAGCCATACCGACATCTTCAGCAGCGCAGATCATGACGGCGCCTGGCAATGAACCGCGGGTCCTCCCCGCTTCAATCATCCGCGCGAGGTAGTGCAACGCTGGCGTTAACATCTGAGACCGCGCAGTGGACTTCATTAAAAGCGCTGGCAACATCGTAGTGTTGATCCTGATCCCAATGAACCAAAGCCTGATTTGCAGCATTTTGCGACATCGTCGGCGTCGATCACCCAAGGCCCCTGCGCGCTTCCCTCGGTCTTCGCTCTTTTCCGCGCGCGAGGCCGCAGCCGCCTCGAGGAGGGTGAGTGCTGCTGCGCATCTGCGCCCAGCCAAGCGCAAAAAGGCCAGCTCGAGCGTCATCAGACAGGTCAAAGAGCGCTTTCAAGCCCGTATCACTGGCAAGAGCACGATCAAGCAAAAGAGAAAGATCTTCGCTGGTCAGCGCATGCAAAGTCAGTAAAAGAGGAGCGCGAGAGGCGAAATCACCGAGAAAGGAAGGATTTCTCGGTCGTCGCAGCAACCAACGTGACCCAGCGATTCTCGACCGCCGGAAGAAGGGCATCTTGCTGCGATTTGAAAAGCGGTGAACTTCATCGACGAAAAGAGGATGGTCTCTTCTCCTGTCGAAGTTAGTCCTCGGCGCGCTTGCGCAAATCACGTCACGGAGGTCTTTCACTCCGGAGGTAGACTGCAGATACCTCACAGAATCCTACGTCCTGATGCGCGTGCAAATGAGGTAGGCAGAGTAGTCTTTCCCGTTCCGGAGGCCCCCAAAGAATCTACGGAACTCAAGCCTGCGGGAGAGTCACGCTCGAGTGAGGAGTTCTGCGCAGAGGGGAACCGTGTTTCGAGAGATGCTGCGCCAACGATCTCGTCGACGCTCTGAGGACGCATCCGAACTGCCAGTGGAGCGTGTTCATCAACCACAGGGGTCCCGAATTCTTCGATTCCCCGTGAATCAAAGAGATCCATCTCTGCACTCCCCGTTTAGTAGTGGCTGATCACAACGGTGCCGTTATCTGCCCACTCTGTAAATCCAATGAGCGGCGTCGACGAGGCATATTGACACAACCGTGAGAGCCTCCGTAGCCCGACCAACCGAAAAGAGGACCGCCACGGTGCTCCGTGCATCGCATATCCCCGTAAGATAAGTCACCCATGGAACACCTTCGGTTTTGTAGGAGTGCCGTCGGCGTTCTCTCCTCCATTGTTTGAGATTGATACTGGAGATAAACGTGGAACTGCCCGTAACGGTTGGAGTATTAGGGAGCTCAGGGAACCATCGGAGTCGGGCCATGCACGATGGTGCGACCTTCATAAGCGAAAACAGTGTTCTTTCGACAGATCAATATCGATCCACTTTTCACCAGCAGAGGCTTGGTAGACATCATCGCCGTAGCTCGATCAGGAATATCTCGGCGATCATATTCGGCTCGACCTTGTCATAGTCAAAGTCACCGAGTAGGACTTCCCGTCTCTTCAGGGCATCTTCGATTCCAGAAATCACTGATTCAGTGTTATTTGCGCGGTAACCGACGGTACCCGCCTGAGTACGCCCACGACATCCCCACGGCTATTGACGCCCCTGGATTCCCTTTTTCGGAATCAACGTTCGTCTGACTTTCGCTAAGCTCATTCACCCAAGCTGAAAGAGCTCAGAATCAAGCATCGCCGCTTTAGTCCTCCTTCGACACTGACCTTGACCCACTTCATCTTGTCTTTGTTGCGAGGCAGTGAAGTCATCAATGCCATCCGTGATCGTCACGCTGGGAGCTATCAAAGCCATCGCCTGTGACTTTGCTTCCTCAGCCCCTTTCAGTCTGTCACTTGAGGGCTACGAACCTCAACTGGAATCGAACGCCCCTAGTGCCCCAAGATCGGTGGCAACTTCTTGCTGAACTTTCGTGAGTTCGGAGCTCTGATAGTAATTCCCTCTTGTGCGGGAACGACTTCGAAGGTAGTACCGTCATCACTAACCTTGAGGTGAGCATCGCTCATCGGCGTTCCCACCTGTGAGGTCAAAGCAGTGCCGAAAGCGGCGAGCTTCGACTGGTCGAAGTTCACGACAGGAGTAATCAGAACGCGAGCGGAAAAGCCCCTCGAAAAACGGGAAAATAGACTTTCGATTCTCAGAAAAGCCGCATCTACGGTTGCGGGAACATCAACCGAGATTCCCAGATCTGAAAGCGAAGCTTCACGCGTCTGCTCTGCAACAGTTAAGGTCACTTTTGCGGAATCAACCCTTTGACGGAGCTGATCTTCAACCTGCTGTTGAGACAAAGAAGAGATCGATTGCCCAGCTATGGACGTGCGCGGAAGCGCATGCGCTGAGTAGAACCAACCCAGACACGCCAAGGGCGATGAGGGCAACAACTGTGATTCCCAAGAGGACCGACAGCTGAGGGATAGCTTTTTCATAACCCTCCTCAGTGCTATCTGTTTTCACTGTGCTGATTCCGGCAATAATGCGCGTCAGAAGAGATGTGCTATTACTCCCACAAACTCAAGTCTCCAGCTCCACGCCGGGCAATGCGCGCGCTGCCATCGGTGTAATCAATCAACCGATGTCTGCCTCGTCACCGCCGACCGGTGCCACAACGACTCAGGTCAACTTGAGAGCCAATCTTGTCATCAACACTCAAAGCCATCACTCATGACCTCGCTGTCGGCCCCGGAAGAATGAGCGATGAAGCGACCAGAGGGCTGACCGAGGGCAGACAGGATTGCTTGAACGACGCGGTGGTCTGGAATACGTACACCAATAGTGTGCTTCTTCTTGTTAAGCGTCATTCGGGGAACTTCCTTAGTTCCGGGAGAATGAAGGTATAAGGCCCCGGAGTCGAGGCCTTTCATCGCACGAAACCGCGAGTTGTCCATACTGACCAAGTCACCCGAGGCGCAAAAGTGTCGCAAAGAAGGAGATAGTTGTGCTTTCTCGTCAAGGCGACGAATGACGCGGATACGATCAATTCCAGATTTATTTCCCAGTACGCACGCGAGCGCATAACCCGAATCTGTCGGTATAGCAACTAGCCCACCGAGTTGAGCACATCGACGACTGGATCAACAAAGGCGAGTCTGCGGATTCTCGGGATGAATTTCAACAAAAGACATGATGTTCCTTCATTCACCGAGGTCTGACGCAATGGCAATCTGAGTCAAAAGCATCGCGCAGATCGTGCGGAATATCCTCATGATTAAGAGCTGCAAGGAACTGCCAAGCCCCTTGGCTCCAGTCATGAGTCCAAGCGGTCAAAAGTTCAACCTCACAGCGGGCGTGTGTCAAAATCTGATGGATTTCGCGCGTACGCTTGTCTTTTTCGCTCATAGCCCTCACGGGTCACCAGGAATCTGAGCGCCCCTGCTATCGGAAGGAAAGTCCCCAACTCTAGTGAGTTTCGGCGCGGATGTTCGGGCCGAAGAAGACGAAGCGACAGTTTCGCTGCTGAGGAAGAGAATCCAAATCCCCCACGGCTGCCTCGACTCGCAAGATTCCCTCATCATCATTCCAGTGAATCTTTGTTCGAACGAGGCTCTCATCACTGTCACGGTCTTCGACCAATTCATAATCGCCATCGGCCCCTGTTACAACCAAGATCCTCAAGGGACATCAGGATTCTCTACACCGACATATGATTGGCGTCCCAAGGCTCCCAAGAACACCGCCCGATTCAGGCTTTTCGCCGCGCGACCGCACAGGGGAATAACACTCCCGCCCGAGCAAAAGCGGGAGTGCGCCCCAGATCGGACCAACACGCAATCTTTCGATCTCCGCATAGGCGAGTTCGCCATCAAATCAACCCAGGTCCCCTCTGGCAGCCAAGCATCGCTCACGCTCTTATCAGTGGCCTCGCGAGATGGAGACGTCGCCGGGGCAACAATCATCTGGCTACCGAAACGGAAGCAATTGGGGACTTCCCATGACTGCTCATGGCCCATCGTGTCTCCCAATACATCGGGCGGATCAGCGGGAGCAGTTCTTCACGTCCGTTGTTGCTCGGAATGCAGGTACCCGACCAGGCGGTGTCGCAAGCGCAGGTATTCCTCTGATATCGCAGTGCGTCGCATCGAAAGACCCAGGTTCTGCGAGTGAAGGGATTATTCGATGAGTGAAGCCTCATAATCGGCCAAAAGACGCCGCTCTCCACCCAACGTGTCTCCACCCGGGATCACGACGCCCCAGCATAAGCTGGCCGCCGATATCGTGGCTCCACCAGCCGTATCCGATATTCGATGCGGTCGCAGTAAACCCGGCTGGAAGTTCAAAGAGTCCCACGTAATGGTAGGTATCGCCGGAGAAGCCCAGCGGGTAGCGCTGAGAACCCGGACCGCAGTAGCGCGAAAGAGTGAGTCCTCGCCCATGGCGGTGCGCGCCTATCGAGATAGTGGTAGTGATTCAGTACCCACAAAGGATCAAGCGCCACGTGTTGAAGTGTGTCCTCCCTGCCGCCAATCAACCCACCAAAGTCGACTCCCTGATCCTCAAGAGGATGCAGGATCTCTTCAAAATAGGCGAGCATAAACCCGGATCCGCAGGGATCAAAAAGCACCGTCCGACGAGACTCGGATCAATTCCTCATGCGAGTCGCAGGACGCCTCGTATCCGTCTTCGAAATAGCGGATTCCATCCGCAGGATGCAGGTTGAGCGAAGTGTGAAGGCCACGCGAATGAAGGGAGGAGAGGAAACGCCTCGGGATTTCGGGAAGAGCTGCGGATCCCGGTGTATCCAGTCCACCCAGAGCCTGCTTCCTTCCGGAGGCTCAGTGATATGCCAATCCATGTCGATCACTGCAACAGATACAGGGACCGCTCGGGAAGCAAAATCATCCATAACCCGCAGATATTCTTCTTCGCTGTATCGGTGATAGCGACTCCACCAATTGCCCAAGGCAAAGCGAGGAAGAATCGCTTGAGGCCCGCTCAGAGCGATAGAAAGAACGAACGGCCTCGGGGAAATCTCCACCTGCTGCAAGATATAAATATCTGTATGCTCGGGCCGCGAAGGCAAGAAATTACCGTCTTCACCTCACCGGGCAGGTGTCAGTCCATAAGAGAGACGATTCCTCGGCCATCGACCACCCTCGGTCGAGTTCGCACCTGCCATCGACAGTGTCAAGAGTGCGGCAGGTCCTCGCAGACTCCGACCCTTGAAGCCAAGGAAACTCCCCGGTCGTCCCCATCGCCACGTTCCACTGCCTCTTCGCGTCACCTGTGCCCAGAGTCCATTAGAACTGGAGCTCACCGTCGTAGTGAAAGTGCATATGTGCAGCTTTCAATCAGTGATCGAGCCCGAAGGCTCATGATCGATATCGCAGTCTTCGGAGAAAACGCACCTCGCTGAGCCATCATCTGAGTTGGCCCATCAACAAAAGTCTCCTGCGGATCCCACTCTAGCCGAATCACTGTGTCCGAGAGGACCTGAATTCTCCAGCATGTCCCGCTCACCACCTGCTGCTGAGAAGGTGGTGCAACTACAGCGGACGGTAAAAGATGCGGGGAAGAATAGCCATCTCGTTTCACTCCTGGAATCGGCATCGAGTCCCGCTGAAGGACTCAGCCTAACCCTTGAGAGGCCTTGTGCCTACTTGCATCTCATCAGATTTCTGGGTGGATGATGCGCATCATCCAATTCCCTCAAAATCACTGAGAGACAAATCTTAGGCGTCCTGCTTTTCGCCTTGACGCTTGAGCATCTTCCTCACCGCGTTTCTTTGGCTTCGCGTCAACGCCAGCTTCCTTACGCTGTGCAGGAGTACTGTGCAGGAGCATCGGTCAACGGATCATAGCCACCACCCGACTTCGGGAAGGCAATGACGTCACGAACTCGATCTCGGATTTGGTCAGCAGGGACACGATCTGGTCCCCACCTGCAAAGGCAAGGCCGTGCGGCGGAGCGCTGAACTTGAAGGCATCGAGGAGGAACCCGAACTGTATTTGTGCTTCTTCCTCTCCGATTCCCATCACCTTTAAAAGACACGGTTTTGGAGCATCGCGACGATGGATACGGATCGAGCCGCCACCGATTTCTTAAGCCGCTGCAGACAATGTCGTAGGCAAGCCAGAGCGTTTCCAGGATCCTGATCAGAAGGTCGTTTGAGCCATTCGGGCTCTGGCGAAGTGAAGGCGTGCAGACTCGCCGTCCATGCGCTGTGTCCAAGCGCGACATCACCCTCGGCCTCGGCATCTCGCGGTCGGCTTCGAAGAGAGGTGCGTCGACAACCCACGGAACGCCTAGCATCGATCGATAAGGTTGCACCGCTTCGTCGATCTCCCGCACGAGCGGCACCAAGCAGCTCGCGCGAGGCGGTGGGCCTACCGGCAGCGAAGAAGATGCAGTCACCGGCTTGCGCCAGTGTCTCGGCGAGGCCAGCGCGCCCAGCTTCGGTAATGTCTCTTGCAACCGGGCCGCCCAGGTTTCTCTGTCGTCGATCGTGAGTAGACAGTCCCTGGCGCCGCGCGCGCCTGGGCCCATTCCCGCCACTTTCGTCGAAGGTACGGCGAGGCTGAGAACCACCACCGGGCATAACAACCGCGCCGACGTAGGTGCCTGGAAGATGCGAAAGTCGTGTCCTTGAAGTACTGGTCAGGCCAATGCTGGTACCCGAAAACGCAGGTCAGCTTATCCGAACCGTACTTCATCGGCATCTTTGAAGGTCATGCGAGGAATCGGAGTCTGGAGGTCATGCAGCCAATGAGCGCCCAGATATCTCTCATCGATCTCTCGGCAACTGCGATCACGTCGTCCTGACTCGAGCGAAGCTCATCTCGATACGAGCTGGGTAAACCTCGGGCCTGGCGGTCCGCGCGGAAGTCCTCATCACGGTAGCAACGCGCGATCTGGAAGTAGCGTTCCATTCCGGCGACCATCAGCATCTGCTTGAAAAGCTGAGGAGATCGCGGAAGCGCGTACCACGAACCGGGAGCCAGACGCAGGAACAATGAAGTCACGCGCACCCTTCGGGTGGAACGTGTCAGCGTCGGCGTTTCAATTTCGACGAAACGTGAGCGTAAAGAGTATCGCGGGCCGCACGTGAGACCTTCGAGCGCAGGCGCAACGCGTATTGTTCCGGTTCGCGGCGCAGATCGAGGTAGTGGTACTCAGTCGGGTTTCACCAACATATGCCTGAATCTTCAGCGTTGGAAGAAACCTGGAAAGGAAGAGGTGCCGAGGTATTGAGAATCTCAAATGTCATCGCCCATCACTCTCAATGGCGCCCGTTGCAAGATTCGCTTTCATTGCCTTCGGGGCGAGCGCAGACCTCTCCGGTTACTTTCAAAACGAACTCGCTGCGCAGTTCGTGGGCAACGCGTTCATCGCGAACGACCACCTGTGCAATTCCTGAGGCATCACGGAGATCGATGAATGCCACGCCGCCGTGGTCGCGCGTCGATCGACCCATCCGGTCAGGGTGACGGCTTCGGCCGACAAGGCCGGCGCTAAGCCGTTCCATTGTGAGTGCGAAGCACTGCTTTTCCTTTTCGTTGGTACCATCCGCGAGACGAGCGGCGGCACGGACATCATACTCCTTTCGCGCCGATGAGCCGGGAAAATACCTGTGCGCACGTGCAGTTGATCAGGCAAGCATTGTAGAAGTGACCCTCGAAAGTGTGTAACGTGTGTTGCTATGGGTTCACGCTCCGATTCTCAGGCGTGGTCGAGTGCCGAAAAAGGGCCTATGCTCTCCGCAGTCATCTTGATCTACGCTTTCCGCTTTTGAATCGCTTGCAACAACGACAATCATGCCGGAACGTCGCTGCGTCTTTCCATGCAGACTCTGTCTCCAGTAGCTCGGGAACCGCGCCCATTACGAACCTCATTGCCAACGTCTCGCCGGTGGACTCAGCGACGCGATCGGTGTCAAAAGAGTCTTTGCATGGGGACTCATACTTTTCGCGTCGGATTACTGATCAGCGCCTCTTTCACCCCATATCGCAGTCTTCTGTTCTGGCCGTCTCGTCCAGGGTCTTGGAGGAGGATTTATCATCGTCCCCCTACGTGCTTTGTCGGGCGATAGCCACCCCCGCACCGTCCGCGTTATTTTGCAGCATTCTCACTCGTGGGTCTTCCTGCACTAGTCGGGCCCGCTCTTGCCGGATCTCGTCGCGACTATGTCAGATGGCGAATTGTCTCGGAGTCGCACCTTCCTGGCATTCTTTGGAGCCATCCCCTGCACTCGGTCTCAAGCGACTGAGTCAGTACGCCTCAGGGCGTCTCCTCTGCGCGTTTCCTTCGCTTGGCTTTTGGGCCCAGGTTTGGGGTGTCTTCCTCTACAGATCTCGGGAACTTTCCAGTCGGTGGGGCAATAAGTCAGCGGTTGGAGCCCTCGGCTCGTGCTCTCAATCTCTTACCCTGCCTCGTCTGTCTCAAAGGAACCTTCAGGCTCAAGCGCGGAACCTCGCCTCGTCAGCTGACGCGTCTTCTCATGATGGGGCAGTGACTGGTGCGGAAGTCGTCATGCCGCTTCTTCTTCAGCGCATCCACGGTGGAGCGCGAATACGGCTTCACTTGCCGTTACTATCGCGACGCTTTCATGGGCGAGCGGCGCTTCATTCAGTCGCAGTTTAAGAACTCGACGCGTGCGCCTTCTGCTTCCCCAAAAATTGGTTCCTGCATGATCGTGATCGGTCTTGCTCCCCTGTCGATGCTTTCTCAACCCGTCCCTACCGAAATGGCCTGTCTTTATTGCTTGCTTTTGTCTGGTATCGGTGTCGGTTTCACGCACTCAACGATTTCTGACTTTCACCCTTGTCTCAACCGATCCCTCAATGCACGGACGGGCATCTTTGCGCTTCAGGTTGTTGATTCAGCAGGCGCAGCCGTCGAGCTTGCTTTTTGCTCTCTTGCGCTAGCTCTCTGGAACGCTATTGGCTTCACGGGTCCCATTGCTTATCTTCCCGCAACCCTCATCGCGCTTTCGATCGCTGTCGGGAGTCTCGCAGCAATGCGAACGCGCGAGGAAGACCTCCCCGCGCGTCCGTGTAAGTTCCTCGTCCGACTCAGCGACCGAAGCGGCGCTAGCTACCTCTTCGAGGCTGACTTGCGCTGCGGCTGCGCGAAACGACCCCCACGCGCTCGAACGTCTCGCGATCCCCAGCGACGCTCGCCTCGGCGATCATCAAAAGCGGTGCTCCCCAGAATGCGGGAAGATGACGCCCGCGTCCCCGGTCGAGGCGATGGGCCGCCTTCTCGGATTCCTTACGCGCAATCGGACCTCTTAGGCGCGTGTGATTTGCCATCGGGCCTTCATCGACACGGATTCGCAGGGGCTCGTCCAGAAACATGAGCCTTGAAATCGCGTCATGGAATCTGCACTGAGATCTCGTGTGAATCTCTAAACCAAAGAGAAAGTCGGTAAATATCGATGTGGGCCGATATCTGCCCCTGAAATACCACCTTCACCGGTGACGTGCACCGACGATGGCACCGGGCTTGACGCGGTCCTTCTTACCGACCTCACGCGGTAGCGAGTACCGGTTCCCACCGCGGACGAGGCGTTGTCGAAGTCTTACGTCCCTTAAGCGGACGCTCCACGATCACGGCCGCCTTCAAAGCTCGCCTCGAGCAAAATTCACCGGACTCATCGAGTTCTTTTCTTCGCGGCGAATTTTGCCGTTTTCCGTCGGTCGTCAGCACTCGTGCACTGGGCCCTCATCACCGACCGCATTGGCTAAGAGAGCGGTAGCGATATCTTCAATCTCAGAGAGGTCAGTACTGTGAATTTCAGTCACGAAGCGTGCGGTATAGATCCAAACGCCCTTCTGATCTCGGCTCGCCAATCGAATCTAAGATCCGGCTGGCTCGAACTGGGAAACCGCAGCGGGAGAAGGAATCTCAACTCTCCATCTGAGTTCCGGGTGAGCTTTTCAAATCTTGCGAAGACGAGAGTGCTCACGAGGCGTGAAGAAGGTGAGCGATCGCCCCTGACGTCCCGCGCGCCCTGTTCGTCCGATCTCGGTGAACGTAGGGTCTCAGCTTCACGAGGCACATCGAAGTTCACGACCAAACCAATACGTTCGACATCGAGGCCACGTGCAGCAACGTCGGTCGCGACCAAAAACGTCCAAAGAACCGTTCCTTCGCGCTCGACCATGCGTCGCGCTGCGCCTGGTGCGCGACGTCACCGGAAATACCCGCCGCTTTAAATCCTCGAGAATTCAATTCTGAGTGAAATTTCCCTCGACATCGAGGCGCGTGACGACACGATCGCTGCTGTCGGATTCTTCGTTGCTCTGGCGTTGCGCTCGCGTCGCTAGGACACGCGACAAAGCACCGATCTTGTGCTTGTAGGGAACCACCGCGTAGGTCTGGTGGATAGTATCAACGGTCGATGATTCTTCGGATACAGCGATCTTGAGGGGATCCTTGAGATGCGTCTGTGCGATCTTTCGATTGCGGCAGTATAGTCGCGGGAAAGAGCGCAGTGAGGTCGAAGGGAAGAGAAGACGTGATGGTTTCAACGTCTTCTGCGAATCCCCATACGAAGCATTTCATCAGCTTCGTCAAGGACAAGCATTGAGACCTGGCTCAGATCCAAGGCACCCTTTTCGATCAGATCAATGACGCGCCCCGGTGTTCCTACAACAACTTGAGCTCCGCGCTTGAGCGCGCCAATCTGCGGTCCATAGGCGGAACCACCGTAGGACCGAACAACATCAATATCGCGGCTATGAGGAGCAAAACTGAAATTGCCTGTGCGGATTGCACTGCCAGCTCACGCGTGGGAGCAAGAACAGCGCCTGCACATGGCGTTCATCTGAATCAATCGACGGCAAGAAGAGGCAAGCCAAATGCAGCGGTCTTTCCTGTGCCAGTCTGAGTGATTCCAACGACATCGTGCATCTGAGAAGTGCAGGAATTGCCTCAGCTTGGATCGGAGTGGGAACTTCAGTACCCCATCTGGGTAATGGCTGCGAGAAGATCATCGGGGAGTGCTGAGACTGCAAAAGGTCATTTCAGTGGCGTTTTCGGGCGCAGTGATACAAGTTTCTCACAATTAGTCGCTCTGGGTCGACTTCACGGATGATGCGCGACCCCACACCGTTTTCACCGCCGAGACGCACTCGACCACCATTGGTTGCGCCTCGTTGCCTTTGCAAGGGCTTATCAGTTAGTGGCGTGAAGACAGCTGTGCCTCCGGTGAGATCGCACACCGAAGGCACCCCGGAGCCGAAGCTCGTCTCGAGTCTTGCGTAGTAACGACCGAGGGATGAAGGTCTTTCCGCCGGAGGCTCGCCAATTGTAGATATCGGCTTGAACCCGCTCGCCTGAACGGATGTCCTTGATCTGCATCCGCTTCCGCCTCGCTTCCCCGGGAACCATACGAAGGGAATCCCCGCTTGTCAGCAAACTTAATCTGTTTGCCAAACCCCGCCGCACCAGGGGCAACATCGGTGGAATCCCCGCGCTTGCGCAAGATCGTCGCCAGAGCGTTGCAGTGTTGACGCTGTTCTTCGTCAGCAACTGCGATACCAACGCAGGTAGTGCACTTTACGAGAAGCCGTCACCATGTCCTGCGAAAGGATGCGTGACACCAAACGAGACACGCTGATAGAGAGGCCAACACCGGATAGCTTCGCTTTCCGTCCTTGGCAAGAGAATCGCACCGTCCGCCAGAACAGATCGATCCCAAGTCCTCGTGCCCAACGATTTCGCTTTCGTAAACGGAACCCGTGTAGTAATCCAGTCCACGAGCAATCTTCAGGTCAGCCAGAACAACACCCGGCATCGCTGCCCCAGCCTGCCTCGACCAATGCGCACAGTTCATCCAAGCCCTGAGTGGAGTGTTTCACCCGATACGCCCAGCGCGTTTACCTCCGAGCGCAGCTGCCTGAACTCGGTACGGATCTGTGCCATGCGCAAGAGCACCTGGATTTGCGGCTGCTCAAGCCCGGCCTCGGCAAGCTCCTCAGCCACACCTTCGGGTCCAATTTTATCGAGCTTATCGAGGCCGCGAAGTGCGGACTCAACGTCATCGACACCGAGGCCCTCACAATTTCTGGACAACCTTGCGGTTGTTGACCAAGACGTGAACGTGAGGGATCGGCAGAGACATCAAAGCTTCTGCCATCACCAAGGGCAGATCCACTTCGTAGTGGAAGGGAAGCCTCCCAGACCAACAACATCAATATTCGCCTGAGTAAACTCGGAAGCGACCGTCCTGCGGGGCGTTCACCGCGCCAGACCTTTTGATCTGATAACGCTTAAACGGAAAAATCGAGCTCGTTGGCGTTCTCGATCACGTAACGCGCAAAAAGGAACAGTCAAGTCAAAGTGAAGGCCCATTTGGCGTTCCTTTGAGGAACGTCCACCTTCTTCCTTCAGTGCTTGAAGACGGTCCAGAACGTAGATTTCTTTCGAGGTTTCACCCTTGGATTGAAGCTGCTCAAGAGTCTCGACGGCTCGAGTTTCGATTCCCGCAAATCCGTGGAGCCTCGAAAACCGAACGAATGTGGTCCAAAAATCGCCTGTTCAACGATGCGCACCTGCGGAGCCACTCTGGGAAACCTGAAAGTGAAGTACGTGCCATGAGTCCCATTCTTTTCACGTGCCGGCTCACATGTCGGCGCAAGTAACTAACCGATGCTTCGAGCGCGCCTAAGGTAGGCGTTTGTCTCCAGTTCATCCCCCATGGTCGTTGCAACCGAGTGCCCCGGGAAGAGAATCGTCTGCGGGTCGATTACATTGGCGAGCGTACGCAAGGAATGACGCATCTGAGTTTCGTCACCACCGGGCATATCGGTTCTGCCAACAGAGCCCGCGAAATGACGTCACCACTGAGCGCCCAAGGAACAACGACCTCGGTATCTAAAGCGCGAGTACCATTCCAGAACACAGTGAGTTCCGATGCGCCCAAAAAGAGCGCTGAACCTTCGGTGTGTCCGGGGCCGGAACCATACGCAAGTAGACACCCTCGAACGTACTCGAGAGTATCGACTGGGCATTCTTTGATGAGCGCAGGCTTTCACCCACGGCAGCATTCACTCTCAGGAAGCGGAAGGCTCACGTACGAGGCCGGGTCGTCCAAGCGGCAGCAGGTCAGGACCGGGGATCCACACCGGAGCGGGACCATCTGGTGCCCACGAGGCGATCTCTGCGCAATCCCAGACGTGGTCGGCATGACCGTGTGTCGCCAACACCGCACCCACGTAGGCGTTGTCTTCCTCCAGTGCCTCTCGAATCTTTTCGCGAGCGCCGAACGAAGGGTCGACAACAAGAGACTGAACCGGCGCACTTCCTTCGCTTCTGGGCGAAATGACGTAGCAATTCGCACCATAGAAGGGTGTTGGGATCTACATGGATCCGAATTTCCCTGACTCACGGAGAGCGTCGAAGAAATCTGGTCGAACCATGCCTTCTTGGTTTCCAAGGCCTGCGTCAACTCACGAACGCGAGCATCGTCACCCTCTGCCTTAGCGGTCTCAAGGTCTTCGCGCAGCTGCTCAAGCTGTTCTTCAAGTTGTCCAAGCATTCCCGTTGCACGCGCGCGTGTTTCGGGGTTCGTTCGACGCCACTCAGCTTCTTCCGCCTGGCGCAAAGCATCTTCAACCGCGCGCAGTCGAGACTCGATCTTTCGGAAGTGCTCAGAAGGAACACGACCGATCTCTGCCCAACGATCCTGAATCGAACGAAGCGCAGACTTGGCTTCCTCGTGGTTCGTGATGGGAAGCAGTGCTTCAGCTTCCTTGAGGAGCTCTTCCTTTGCACTCAAGTTCGCCTGGTACTCGGAATCAACTGCAAGATCATTACGGTGACGAGCATCAAAGAAGGCCTGCTGAGCGGAACGGAACCGCGCCCACAGCGCGTCGTCTTCACGGCGGGACGCTCGCGGTGCGCGCTTCCACTGCTCCATCAGGTCGCGGAAAGCAGCGGAAGTTTCACCCCAGTTGGTGGAATCCTTCAGCGCCTCGGCACGAGCAATACTTCTTCCTTCACGCGCTTGGCCTGGCCTTGGCGCTCATCAAGTTCAGAGAAGTACTGACGGCGACGGCGGTCAAACTGCGTACGGGTTGCCGAGAAACGCCTCAGAGCTCGTCTCAGTGCTTTTATCGAGGCGCGGACCCCTGCGCTGCATCTGCTTCCACTCTTCGAGGAGATCTCGAAGCAGCTGACCTGATTGCTTCCAATGAATCTTCGAAGATTCCTTTGCCAAAAATCGCTTCAGCACGCCTCGACCAGAGAGGTACGTTCGGCAAGTGCCTGTTCCTTTGCGAGGCGACGCTCTTCCTTTGCTCTCTTCCTTACGTGCCTGGGCACGTTCTTCGACAGCGGTTACGCGCGCACGCAATGCCGGCAAACTCGCCAATTGCGTTAGGAAGGGCAACTGCCTCCTTGAGGGTTGCTACAAGTCTGGTCAATTTCTTGGGACCAAGTGAAGCGAGTCGATCTTCGAAAAAGCTTGATCGTAGCTTCCAGATCTGCGTAACGACGCGTATACAGAGCAAAGGGATCTGCGGGCAGGCCTCGGGAAAGAGCCAATCAGTGCGCTCTTCTTCGCCGTCCTTAACCCACACATTTCCTGCGAGTCAATCCGACCAAAATCGGTCGACATTTCCTGGGTTCCTGGTTGTTCGACAGTAGTGCAGCGGCAACTTCAGGGCTCAACGGCCTGCGGTTCAGGCGAAGTGGTCACGATATTCCTTAGAGGTTGGGACAGTTTCATCCGACGCGGTGCTAGGGGCTCCACACAGGCATACCATCAACGGTACGCATCCATCCCTAAATGAAATAGCCGCCAAACTCATAAAAAGGTGACGTTTCACTAGGATTCCACGAAGCGATACGCACTTATCTGCGCCGCAGAGGTCGATACTCGCACCGCTTCGAAAAACCCCGTCAACCCGACGCAAAGCAGATAGCACGGCATTGAGGTGGCTAATCTCGCCAATTCAAAGCTGAAAACGCGCCGTCGCAACTTGATCACGCGTCGACACCGTCGATGCCGAAAGAATGTTCACGCGATAATCGGTCATCACCTTCGTCATATCAGCCAAGAGTCCCTGGCCTGTCCAAGGCTTTGGTCTGAATCTGAACGAGATACTGGCATGTGAATGCTCACCGCTCCACGACACTTCCACGAAGCGCTCCGGATGTAGTCCCTGGAGACGGATCGCATTGGGGCAAGATCTCTGATGAACTGACACACCCTGGCTGCGGGTAGCTAAAGCCGATGATCTCATCGCCCGGCACAGGCGTGCAGCAACGTGCAAGCTTGACCCAAACGTCATTGGCATTCATACCCGCGACAGAGACGCCTGTCCCTTTCGCACTGTACTCGCCAATTGTCGCTCGATGGCTTCGGGGTAATCGCCTGGAGAGAGTTTCCTGTTCCGTCTCCCCCACCGAGGTTTCTAAACGAGCTTCGTGACGATGCTTATGCGCGGAAATATGACCGTCACCAACGGCTGCATACAGTCCAGAAATGTCGGGATATCCCAAAGAGGTAGCAACAGAGAGCAGTGAGTCGGACTCATCAAACGCTGCAGAGGCAAGTTCTGCTTACGCATAGCACGCGCAACGAGTCCTTGCCCGCTTCGACGGCCTCTTCCTTACGCTCACGCGAGAACCAGCCCTTGATCTTCGAGCGTGCACGAGGCGATGCAACAAAGGCCAGCCAGTCTCCGCGACGGACCCGCTTTATCAGATTTCGAAGTGACAACTTCAACGGTCTGTCCGGATTCAAGCCGAGTATCATGGGGACGAGGCTGCCCATTGACCTTCGCTCCGACCGTATGGTGGCCGACTTCGGTGCACCGTGTAGGCGAAATCAACCGCGTAGTTCCCTGCGGAAGGACAACGACTTCACCTTTGGGGGTAAAGACATAAACTTCTTCACCGGAAATCTCGTAGCGAAGAGAATCTAAAAATTCTTCGGGATCGCCGGTTTCCCGTTCCATATCGACGAGCGCCCGAAGCCAGTTCATCTGTTCGTCAGCACTCATTCGATCCGACCTGCGCGAATTCGCGTTCGGATTCTGCTTGTACTTCCAGTGTGCGGCGACGCCGTGCCTCGGCGTGCTCGTGCATCTCGTAGGTGCGATCTGAATCTCAACCGGACGCCCACCGGGACCAATCACCGTCGTGGCGCAGCGACTGATAGAGTTGAACTTCGGCATGGCGATATAGTCTTTGAAGCGCCCGGGAATAGGGTTCCACCGGCCGTGAAGCGCTCCCAAAACCGCATAGCAGTCGCGAACTGTCTCGACCAGTACGCGCACTGCGACAAGATCAAAGATCTCATCAAAGGGTTTTTATTCGGACGATCATCTTTGATAGATCGAATAGTGATTTTTAGGTCGCCCACCACGGTGCCTTGAGTCCCGGACCTGCGTAGATCTTCTTCAATCTGGGTGATTACTGCGCGTAGGTAGACGTCTCTGCTCAGGGAGCGCGCTCGGCAACGAGATGATCGATTTCTCGTAGATTTCGGGATAGAGGACCTTCGAAAGAGCGCCTTCAAGCTCCCATTTGATCATGTTCATTCCGAGGCGGTGTGCCAGCGGAGCGTCGATCTCAAGCGTTTCGCGCGCCTTCTTCTTCGCAGATTCGACAGGTACGAAACGCCAGGTACGAGCATTGTGGAGGCGATCAGCAAGTTTGATGAGCAAAACACGGATGTCACGACTCATCGCGATGATCATTTTGCGCAGAGTCTCCGACTGGGCGTTTGCTCCGTAACGGATTTTGTCGAGCTTTTTGTCACGCCGTCGACGAGCTGTGCAATTGCGCGGGACCAAAATCTGCAGGTGAGCTGTTCAGCTGTAGTCGGTGTCTTCAACGGTGTCGTGCAAAGAGCAGTGCAAGCGTGTGAGGTCATTCCAACCTCAGCCAAAAATCGTGGCGACGGCGACCGGGTGAGTACTGTAGGGTTCCCCGCTCTTACGCATTTGCCCGCGATGGGCTTTTTCTGCTGTACGATACGCGCGCTCGATCAGTGAAATATCGGCTTTCGGGTGATTTGCACGTAGGGCGCGAATCAGAGTTCAATCTCGGTGTCGTCGTCTTTGAACGAGCACCGAACCATACAAGTCCTGAACGCACGTGACTCGGCTGCGGGCGGCCGGGTCACATCGTCTTTGCTCACTCATTCCTCAATGATACAGTGATCTGCAGGAATGAAAGGCCTGAATTAGAAAACGACAGCAGTTTCAACCTTCACGTGAGGGCTCCAGCTTTGTACGTCCCTTCAACGCCCTCAAAGCTCAAGCAAAAATAGCAACAGCTTCAATCTTCGCGCCACACTGCTCAGCAGTTTCACAGATGCTGCCGTAGTTCCACCCGTCGCCAACACATCGTCGACGACAAGACACGTGCACCTTCACGAACGAGGCGGATTGAGCTCCATACGTGCGCTTCCGTACTCGAGATCGTAGTCGATACCGATCACCGGACTGAAGCGCCTCCTTTCGGACCGTGATCATGCCAATTCCAAGAGCGGCTAGCCAAGGGAGCAGCGAGGATGAAGCCTCGTGATTCCACCTGCTACTGCATCAATACGACCGCGGTAGTGATCTGCGAGGAGCTCGATGAGCTTCGCAAAGGCTTCTCCGTCTGCAAGCAGCGGTGTGATGTCGCGGAACAGCACCCTTCCTCAGGAAAATCTTGAACCTCTCGCAAGTGGCTCAAGACCAAATCACTGACAACTTGTGCTGAGCTCTAAAGCGCTCATCGGCGGGCTTCTTCCTCTGGGTTGGGCATCAGTTGCGAGGCGTCGACCGGGCTGGACCGGTGCAACGCGGACATGGTCGCTGCTGCCGCCGTCGCGTTCACGCCGACGGGCAACAATTTCATTGTGTTCCTTTGTAGAGGCACGGCGTTCTTCAAGCATAACCAGCAAAGGCGAAGCGATAAAGATTGACGAGTACGTGCCGACGATCATTCCGACAAACAGAACCCAAGCGAGATATCGGTCAGCGTTCCCTGCTCCCAAAAGCAAAGATCCAATAATCAAAATGGATCCGACCGGGAGCAAGGCAACGATGGAGGTGTTCAGTGAACGAACCATCGTCTGGTTCACAGCCAAGTTCACCATGTCGCCATAGGTGTAGCGGTTCTGATCATTGATTCCCTTGGTTAGCTCACGAACCTTATCGAAAACCACGACGGTGTCGTAAAGTGAGTAGCCCAAAATTGTCAGGAAGCCGATGACCGTTGCCGGCGAAACCTCAACGCGGGTAACCGCGAAGAAGCCAAGAGTCATCGCAATATCGTGGAAGAGCGCAAAATCTGGCAACCGACATTGTCCATGACCGGAAGTAAAACCGTCATCAAAACGGCAACAAGAGTCAAGAAAATGATCAGTGATTGAGCAGCCTTCGCCGTCACGTCACGTCCCCAAGAGGGGCCAATCGAAGCGGATTGAACATCGCTGGCGTTGACGCTGTACGCCTGAGCCAAAGCCTCGCGAACCGCAAGAGTCTTCTGAGAATCCAAGGATTCCGTCTGAACACGGATACCGTCGACGCCCACCGAGGAAACGCGAACTTCAGAGGCCAAGTTGGCCTTCTGGATTGCATCGTATGCCGGCTGCTGCGAGGTGTTGGTCAGACCGGTCAGTGTAAATTGCGAACCGCCGGTAAATTCGAATGAACGGTTGAGGCCAGAATGGCAATCAACACGATGCACACAGCAATAACGGCGTAAGCAGCTCGGACAAAGATCCGACGCTTAGGAACGATCGCATATGACTTCTCACCCGAGTACAGGGGCACTGCCCCACTGCGTAACTCATCATTGGTCTTCTCCCTCCTGCTTGTCCGAAACCTCAGGTGTGGCAGTTGCCTCCGCCTTTTCTTGCTCCGCCAAACGGGCAGCACGTTTGCGCTCGGCAAGTGACAAGACTTCACCAGCTGCGCCCAGCTGCTCAGATTCGGAACCCTGCGCTGAAACAACCACACGGCCTCGGCCGGCATGAGTAATTGCCGAACGTGCACCCAAGTGCTCGGGATCGAGACCCGAGAGCTTGTGTCCTCCACCGAAGAACTCGGTGCGAATGAGAAGCTCCATCATGGGGTGCGTGAAGAGGAAGATCACGACCAAGTCCACGACCGTTGTCACACCCAGGTGAAGGCGAAGCCTTGAACACCACCGACAGCGAGGACGTAGAGAACAACAGCTGCAACAAGGTTGACCGCATCGGAGACCAAAATGGTTCGCTTCGCACGATCCCAGCCTTCATCAACCGCGGCACTGAGTGGACGTCCATCGCGGACTTCATCTCGGATACGTTCGAAGTAGACGATAAAGGAGTCCGCAGTAACACCGACAGAAACGATCAAGCCCGCAATGCCAGCAAGTGACAATCGATAACCAACGGCCCATGAAAGAACCGTGATGACCAGATAGGTTGGGCATCCTGCGACAAGCAGCGAACCTGCTGAAATAACGGCAAGGCCACGGTATTGCCAAATCATGTGAGAGGACAACGAGAAGCAGACCAATGAGGCCCAGCCCACAGACCCTTTTCAAGATGCTCCAGAGCCGAGCGTTGCAGAAATCTGCTGTTCCGATTGAACTTCGAAGTTCAAGGGCAAAGAACCGAAGCGCAACTGGTTGGCCAAGGCTGAGGCAGTCTTCGCGGTGAAGTTAGCCCGAAATCTGGGCCTTACCGTCCGTAATGACCCGCATTCATCGAGGGAGCGGTAATCACCTGTCCATCCAGCACCACCGCAAAGTGGTTGCGATCAGGCTTGCCGTAGCTCTTACCGCCCTCAGTATCTTGACTGAGATCGTAGAGCCGCTTCGATGCCTCAGCGGGATTGCTTCGCGCCCTCGTCGTTGAACGTGAGGTTTACGATCCATTCACCGGTCGTGTGCCCCTGTTGGTTCACGCCATTCCGGCGCTTGCATCGGCAAGATTGGCACCGAAACGTCAACCGGACCAAGAAGGTACTTTAATGTTTCCCATCCGCGTCACAAGCAGCGTAGGGCTTATCCGCGGGGGCTTCGGTGCGTCCGCCACGAGCATGGTGCAGTCCAAAGTGAAAAGGTCATAGCGAGTCTGCTCAGGGCCCGACCTAGATCCGAGTTACTCTGGGATTCTCGCTGGGTGTATCAGAAAGAACGCCGTCTTTAGTTTATATCGGCAAGTTCCTTAGCGTTCTTCGCTCAGTGCGGTAGTGACCAAGCTCGGGCTTGCAGACGCCGAAGGCGATGCGCTTTCGAAGGAGAAGCGCTCTGAGACGCCGATGCTGACTCCGAAGGAGAAGGAGACTCGCTGTTCTGAGGACTCCGTCACTTCCGCACCCTGGCTCGAAGAAGGCGTAGGTGTTCCCTCGGACTGCTTGACTGCGGGAAGCATCGCCAGAACCGGACGGAAGTTCATCTGCGAAGACGAACGAATCAAATCCAGGTTTCTGGGAAGGAGTACCGGGATCGACACAGAAATATTGCTCGAACCCCAGAGAAGAGATCTCAGACTCAGACACACCGGATGCGTCAATACGCTGGCGAATGATGTCGATCGCCTCGATGATATCGCTTTCAGTAACCTCTCGGTCACCTTGCCCCGTCGAAACTGGGGTCAAAATAGCTGCGTTCCACCTTGCAGGTCCAAAGCCAAGGAAGGAGTGTAGGAAGCACCCCTTGTTCGTCAGTTTTCCGACGACAAGCGAGGCTGTCCTGAGAACAAAAATAAAGATGAGAGTAAAGAGTGCGCGCCATGGATGACGCATTTGAGTTTTCACGATGGGCTGCCTTTGGGTCCTTTAGGGATTACTTCGTGTCGGTGGGGTTTTCCTGCGAATCCAAGCCGAGGATGGGTTCTTCTTCCGGCTCTTCTTGCGTATCGTCCTGGTTGTCAGACTCCTGCCTTGGAAGGGAAGTTCTTCAGCAACTTCAAGAACTGCGCGCTGGTCCCAGTAGGTCTCGGAGCCGCCGGGAGTTTCAAGAATGATGATCTCGCCGTCTTTGTCAACAGCGTCCCCAGAATCCGCAGCGCATGCGAACCCACGCCCGGAACCATCATTTCGTTGCGACGTCGTTCTGCTTCTTTTTCTTGCTCCATCATGCGCTTGCGAGCTACGAGCATTCATCAGCAAACATGGCAACGACTGCGATGGCAAGGAAGAGCAGGAATTTATAATCCACGGTGTGTCTTTCTTCAGAGGCGAATACGCACCGATAACTATCCGCATACAGTCTAATAGCTACGCTTGGTTTTCGGTGACATACCGTCCGGGTTCACAAAAATCACTCAAAAAGCGTCGATTCAGGCGGCGGAGTGAGCCCTAAGTGTTTCCAAGCCTTCGCCGTCGCCATGCGCCCGCGTAGTCGTCCGCAAAATGAAGCCTTCACGACCAAATAGGGCTCCTGCAAAGTCTCGACAGTTTCTGCTCTTCTCCAACCGTGACAGCCAAAGTGGTCAGTCCCACTGCCCCCGGCAAAACGACGGCACATCGCATCCAAAACGGCGCGGTCAAGTCGGTCCAAACCAAAGGCATCAACTTCAAAAAGCTCGAGAGCTCCCCGAGCGGCCTCAAGAGTGAGCTGCCCATTTCCACGTACCTGCGCAAAATCGACGACTCGCCGCAGTAGACGGTTTGCGATACGGGGAGTGCCTCGAGAGCGTGAGGCAATTCTCATGGGCAGCCTGTGCATCGATGGGCGTAGCGAGGAGATCAGCAGCAACGCTTCACGACCATCTCTAGATCTTCAGTCGAATAAAACTCCAGATGTGCCGTAAAGCCGAAACGATCGCGAAGAGGGCTGCAAAGCGCCCGATCGCGTCGTTGCTCCGACGACAGTGAAGGGGGAAGGGTCAGCGAATTGAGGTTGCCCCAGGGCCTTTTCCGACCACCACGTCAACGCGGAAGTCTTCCATCGCCAGGTAGAGCATTTCCTCGGCTGTGCGGGCAAGACGATGGATTTCGTCAATAAAGAGGACATCGCCTTCTTGGAGGCCGGACAAAATCGCGCAAGATCACCGGCATGTTGGATGGCGGGACGAGTCAGTCGCAGTGAGGTTCCCATCTCTGCTGCAATAATCATAGCCAGTGTCGCTTTTCCTGGCCAGAGGACCAGCAAGCTTAGCACTGGTCAGCGCTCGCGCCTCGTGCCCGAGCAGCATCCAGCACCAGTTGAAGCTGATTACGCACGACACTTTGACCAACAAACTCACTGAGACGCTTGCAGGGCGAAGCGCTGCCTCGCAACAGCCTCTGATTCTCCAGCATCCGGAGCGACAATGTTGATCGAGGGACCCAAATTCATCGGCCATTAGCGCCTCCCAGCTTCATGAGTGCAGCCCGCAAAGATCAGGCGTTAAGCCCGTTTCCACCGAGCTCAGACTGGACGCTCTCCGCCTTTGCTTCATTCCATCCAAGCCCGATGAGCGCAGGGCCTTCACTTCTGCTTCAACCACCCCGGCTGGGGGGCGCGAGGCCTCAGGGAAGCTCGCGGGAAGCCCCAGTTTGTCGCCCAGTTCGACGAGCATTCGCGAGGCACCTTCTTTCAACTCCCGGAATGACGCGAAAGCGTTGCCGTATCCTGATCAGCGACGGCTCGGCGCAGATCATTCGGGCTGAAGACCGAACAGAGCAGCTGGTCCAATTCGAGGTCAATTCCGGTTACAGACATCGAGGATCTCGAAGACTTTTTCGTTCTTCTTCGGTCCCTAAAACCGTAGAGTCAATGCGTCTTCGCGAACAATTAAGTGGGTGTAGAGCTCAGCCTCATCGCCCATGTGCAGCTCGCTTGCCAAAGGCGGAACAATAAAGACCTTAAAGCCAAGTCCCCGTAGAGCCCGACAACATCATCGACGCCAACTTTGCGCCACTGTGCCGAGAACTCTGGGAAATCATGGCTTCACCTCCGAATCGATGGGACCCAGAACATGCGATGCGATACCTAGCTGCGCCGCCGCCTGGGATCGACCGCGCCGGTGCGGCGCTGGAGCCCGCTGCAGCTTGCGCCCACATTTCTTGTGCAGGAGTCAGCTGTCCACGCGTGCAGAGAGCTTTCCCTGAGAGAAACTGCAACCGTCGCAGATCCGATCGAGCTCCAGAAGCGGTCCCCCGCCACGCATGGCAGATCGCTATCGCGAGGGAGTCCGCAGCATCGGCGGGCTTGGGCGGTTTGTCTAATCCGAGAATACGAGCAACCATATGCTGGACTTGCGCTTTGTCGGCATTGCCGTTTCCCGTGACGGCGCTTTTGACTTCGGATGGAGTATGGATCGCCATCAGCGGCCCCGCGCGCCCCGCCGCAGCAGAGGGCTACGCCCATAACTGCATCGTTGTCGAGACGGAACGCAGATTGTCTTGCGCACCTGCTCGATGGCAACGACACTCCAGGATGGTAGAGCCAATGACGCGATCGATCGCATCGGCAGTCTTCGCCAATCGAAAATGCTGGGCAGAGCTCAGTTGACGAACGCGCGACACCGAGCGAAAGACCATCGAGGCGCGACGAGTCGCATCGACGTCTACAACGCAGTCCACATCGCGTAATACCTGGGTCTATACCCAATACCCGCATCTTCAGGCTTCTCGCGGATCATCCGTACGAACAGGTCATGGAATCGTGAGTCTGGGCCGATCTCTGGATGGAAAGAGGTTGCTCATGGCGTGGCCGCTGCGGACCAGCAACAATGAACATCGGGCAGATTCCCCGCGCGGGCAAGGACCCGGACGTCCTGCCGACCGACTCAACCCAGGAGCACGGATAAGACCGCCGGGAAAAGGCGCGCCTTCAATCCCGTCGATGAAAAGATCTTCTTCGTAAGAATCGACCTGCCGCCCAAAAGCATTGCGGCGCACAACCATATCGATCGCAGCAAAGGAACGCTGGTCGTCTCGGCCCGTCAAGGATATGCGTCGCGAGCATGATCATTCCCGCGCAGGTCCCGTAAACGGGCATCCCATCCGCGATTTTCTTCGATAGCGGATCGAAAGAGCCGAGAGCAGAAGCAGATTCGACATGGTCGTCGATTCCCCGCCGGGAATAACGAGGCCGTCGACAGCGTCTGGTTCACTTTGACGTCGCACAAGGACAGCGCGGGCAGATTCTTCCAGCGCCCGCACATGTTCTGCGACATCGCCCTGAAGGGCAAGGATGCCGACCGTTACCATCCGCGTTCAGCCAATCGATGGTCGACGGGAAGATCGTCAACGTTGATGCCAACCATTGCTTTGCACCGAGGCCTCGGGAAACCTCAGCAGATCACGGCGGGATCATCGGTAGAGGTCGTTGCCTGACGATTGCAGCCCGACTACGCTTCGCGGGATTGCCGGACTTAAAGATTCCGGAGCCTACGAAAAGCTTGCCTTCTGCGCCGAGCTGCATCATCATTGCAGCGTCCGCGGGAATAGCGATACCGCCAGCGGTGAAAAGAACCACGGGAAGGCGTCCTTCACGAGCGACCTCAGCGACCAGCTCGCTAGGGAGCCTGCGGTTCCTTCGCGGCAGCGTAGAGTTCGTCTTCAGGCGGTGAGGTGAGACGGCGAATTTCGTCGCGGATCTTACGCATATGCGTGAGTCGCGTTCGATACATCGCCGGTGCCGGCCTCGCCCTTGGAGCGAATCATCGCGGCGCCCTCATTGATGCGACGAAGAGCCTCGCCAGATTGGTCGCACCACAGACGAAGGGACGTGAAAGTTCCACTTGTCGATGTGGTGGGAGTAATCCACCGAGGTCAAAAACCTCTGACTCGTCGATGTGAGTCGACGCCCAAAGACTTCGAAGAACCTGAGCTTCGACAGAAGTGGCCGATGCGAGCCTTTGCCATGACCGGGATCGAGAACGGCATTGATGATGCCGTCGATGAGATCTGGGTCAGACATGCAGAGCACCGCCTGTGAGCGCGGATATCAGCGGACACGCTCAAGTGCCATAACGGCAACTGCGCTAGCGTCCTCGGCAATCTTTGCCTGCTCAGGGTAACGACGTCCATGATGACGCCGCCCTTGAGCATCTGAGCCATGCCCCGCTTCACCTGCGGGTTCCGACCTCGCGTGTGGTCGTCTGCTCAGTCATCCTTTACTCCTCTTCCTTCCAGCTGGGCGCGCCTCGTCAGGAAAGAGACATTCGTGTAGATGTTCTGCGTCGTCTGAGTCTTCGAGTGCATCGATCAGCTATTGACCACAATGAGCGCCTTCGAGGTCAGAGTTCAGCCTCGAGTAGAGCAACTGAATTGAGTTTCGGCCAGATCGTAGTCGATGCCGGCCTCTCTGCAGCGCAGCTGCGGACCGCGACTGACATCACTGGGATCACCTCGATGACGAAAACCTCACCGAGGTCTTCAACTTCCTCTGCTCCAGCGTCAAGAACAACTTCCATCAGTCGGTCTTCATCAACGCCCTCAGCCGCAGGAACCTCAATGACGCCGCGCCTTGAGAGAGAGATAAGAGACAGATCCGGGATCGGCAGAGAACCGCCTGACGCGTGAAGCCAGAGACGAGACATCGGATGCTGCACGGTTTGCGAGTTATCGGTCAAGCACTCCACGAGGAAAGCAACACCATTGACCCGTAGCCTTCATACATGATGGTCTCGTAGTTTGCGCCGCCTGCTTCTGCGCCGAGCCGCGCTTGATGGCGCGCTCGATGTTGTCTGCGGGAACAGAGTTCTTCTTCGCACTTTTGAATAGCGTCGAAAAGGGTGGGGTTACCGGCGGGATCGCCACCACCCTGTCGAGCAGCAACTTCAATGTTCTTAATGAGTCGTGCGAAGAGCTTACCGCGCTTGGCGTCAATCGCCGCCTTCTTGTGTAGTAGTCGCCCACTTAGGTGTCCCGACATTACTTCTCCCTTTTGGGCTGGATTAATACTGTGTCATGTCTACGGCGCATCCACAAACTTCCCCACCGGGCACGCGTTTTATGGGACAATGCCACAGATCTGTCGAGTGGAGCTTGCACTGCGAAACCAGACGCATCATCGTGGGAGGATTCGCCATGGCTTTGGGACACGGTATTGGAGCACTCGGTGTGCTCAACGCGAGTGTGAGAATCGCGGAATTTCTCATTGAGTGGTCGAGATCCTAAGATTCACCGGCCGCACGAAAAAGTGGCTCGCGTGCCCAGATCACAGAGCAGTTTCCTCATCGACTATCTCAGATACAGAAATTTCCCTTACGAGGGTCAGCGATTTCCCTGACTCCCCGACGCCTTCAGATTCCCCACCCGCGAAGAATAATTGCCGAGGCCGTGGAGGGTGCGCTTTAGCCCAGTTGAGTGCCCGTCCCAGCTCAGCGCCTTCAGGTTGCAACTTCACCGACTCCCAGCTGGCCGAGACTCGTGAATACTGGCCTCAAAAACCGCCATTCCCAGTGATTTTGGCATGAACTGAGTGGGACTCACGCCAGGCGAATATCTTCGCTCAGCACAGCGGAAAGAACTCGGATTAACCCGCCAGTACACGTGCCCGCCTACTCCTCGTCTCCCCCAGGGTAGCACGCTCCATGACATCGACGGATAATCGGCACGACGCGACCGAGGAAACTCGTATCCATCTTCTGCCCCGGGCATGCGATGAGCAAAGTTGGCGTTCATCCATGCATAGCAGCTTCGACATAGACACGGATCGCGACCGGGAAGACGACATCTCATAGTCCCCTGCAGAGACCTCCCGGATCTGCGCGCTCACCTGGGGTTTGACACCATAGGCGTTCACAAAGGAGGCTGCGGTCTGCCGCGTCCTCGTCATTGCTGAAACTGTGAGGGCATCGAGGCGGTCTGCCAGCTTCGCTGGAGAAAGCGTTCAGCTCGGCAGATTGGGCTTGTGATTGTCCGAGGTCTGTCGGGGAAGTCCGGGAAGTCATGTATGCAATGCCGAGAGATTGTGCTGTTTGTCCGTGCCGAATAAGTACTAACTTCGCGTTTTCTCTTCTCTAGGTAATGATCCAGAACAGTTTCTCAAAAAGCGTGCGCACTTTGCGTGAGGCGGCCAGCCACTGATCAATCATCTGGGAGCGACTCTCACGCAGGAATATCCCATGAGCATTGCCAAAGCAACGAGGTTGATCAGCATTCGATGGCGGGACATCATTCTTGGAAGCCGATGGTCCTGTTGCGATTACTTTCAAGCGTCGAAGACGCTGTGCCATCGTCCATGTTGATTCGATGAGAGTTGTGGGACTGAGAGGATAGATGTCCGTCTTTACACAATGCATCAAGGGCACGTTTGGTTGAGGCAACTCGAAGAGAAGGATCGTCATATCCCCATTGCAGTTGGAAGAGCTCCACGAGCCATTGGATATCCGATGAGGGCACCTGGCGGAGCTTTACGTGCATTCGCGGATCGATTCCACCGGGAATTCCGTTCGCGTTCAACGCGCACCTTCATGAGGCTAGATTTCTTGCGTCTCTGCAGCGCTCAGAGCGCTCGAATAACAGTAATCTTGGACTGAACTCCCATAAACGATGTGCGTTTCGGCCCACCTGCAAGGGGACGAGGCGCACGAGCATTTGTTTCCAGCTTTGCCTCATTACTGGTAATAATCAATGTAGGAATCGCGGCTGCGAACTAAAGGCGCCGTTCTTTCCTTCCGGACGCAAGTTGAAATCAAGGGCCACAGTAAATTGCCCTGCTGGGGCGCGCAAGCAGCTGCTTAAGTCGGTCAAAGAGTGTGAGCTACGCTCGCTTCTTCTACTGGCCTCGTCATTCACTGATTGCGATAGACATCAAGGTCAGAGGTGTACGTTAACTCTGCGCACCGTAGCTCCCCAGAGCGCACAGCTCTAGAGTCGAGAAGCCACGCTCATCTGCTTCACGTTCGATCAGGGTTTCGAGAGCGAGTTGAAGGCACACATCCGCGATACTCAGATGGGCGCTTCACCGATCCCTGAGCTGTTCCTGTAACTTCCCGCAAGAGCGATTCGAGTACTTCTCGGTCGAATTAAACGGATTTTTCGACAGCGTCCTCGGTGCTGGCCGCGCGCCTTGCGGTTGCAAGCATCTGTCCGCGAAGGGTTTCTTGAGATGGAGTCTCCAGTAACTCTGGCGAATCAAGCCAGGACACCGCCTCAGGGAAAGAGACGGAGAAGCGCCCCGAGCCACTCGGAAGCAGAAAGAACTCGACACAGCTGCGACGCAGCGAAATCACTATCTCATAAAAAGCGCCAAATACCAGTGCGAGTCGCCGATTTCTTCGGAAAGCACACGAAAGTTCAATAAACCCATGTCGGGGTTCGCCCCATCGGCAATCCACGATAAAAGCACTGGAAGCAAGTGGCGTTGAATCATCGCACGTCTGCTGGTTCCCGTGCTCAAAGATTGAATATGCCCCATAGCGCTACGTGGGTCCAGATAACCGAGTGCCCGCAAACGTTCCATAGCCTGTTGCGGATCCAAACGGATCAGGTCATCATCGGCCTGTGCGCTGGCCGCAATGATCGGCCTGAAGAGACAGAATGATGAGAAGCGCGTACCTGTCGGCGAAGTGAACGCAAATGCTCGTGAAGATCATGCGTGCTTGTGTCCGTGCCATATAAAAAGATCGCACGAGGGGCGCTCAAGTTGGGATTGAGAATGCGGAAGATTGTGCGTTCGATGCATACGCAATAGTTGCGAGCGATGTTCCAGAGTACGCAGATAGGCATAGCTCTCGCGCAAAGCTTGCTGCGTCGCTGCGGGCAATCGTATCCCTCGGCGCTCAGCGCTTCGAGAGCGCATCGAGGTTGATCTTTGGCGAATACGCTCATCGTTTCTGCCGTGGACCAGTTGCAAAAATTGAACCGAAAACTCGATATCGCGCAATCCGCCAACGCCAGTTTGAGTTCTTGATCCCGATTCTTTTCTGGAACGGAACGCTCCACCTGCACGCGCATACTGCGAACATCATCAACAAATCCGTCACGCGCAGACGCATCCCAAATGAAGGAGAGGCAAGCCGTAGAAAATTCCTCACCTGTGCGGTGGTCCCCCGCGCAGGGACGCGCTGAGAAGAGCCTGAAATTCCCAGTTCTGGGCCCAACGTTTCCAATAGCTATGGGAAAAGAATCGAGGTACGCACGAGCGCACCATCGCGCCCTTCTGGACGAAGATTTGCGTCTAAACTCCACAGGGTGCTTCACTGGCCGGACTTGAGCACACTGCGTTGATGATATTGGCCATCTTGGTCGCACGTTCAAGCATTTCAGCTGTCTGTGGCTCTCCCCGTTTTGCTGAGCAGGGAAAATCCCCCGAGGACGTACGTGACGTCAACGTCGGAAAATATAGTTGAGTTCCTGTCCCCCAGTTTTCCCATTACAATAGACACATAGAGGGATCTGCCTGCACCTGTCTTCAAGACATTGCGCGATGTAGAGCGCGCCTGCGAGGGCTGCATCTGCGAGATCTGAAATCCGACGAGCAACTGATTGGAAATGCTGCGGAGCACAGGGATCTGGGGACAAGAGATCGTCGGCAACGATCTCAAAGAGTGCGCGCCGATAAAGCGATACGTATGCGACGCCGCAAAGCTCCATGCGTTTGAGTCTTCGCCTGCGCAATCTTCTTCCCAACCCTGCGGCAGTGCCTGGCGCAGATATTCAACTATCCCGGGGCCGCTTGGCGGTGGCGGCATCGTCAAAAATCGGGGTGCTGCAGCAGTAGTCACCCCACCACGAGGAAAAAGCCCTACGACCGCGGCAAAATCGACACGCGCCTCGGCATCAGAATTCAAGGCCTCGATGAGTTGCGGGCACTGATCAGCAGCACGCGCGCACACACGCGCGAACTGTTCGATATCCGCGCACTTGTCAAGAGCATGGCCAGGATCTTCAATAAGCAGACCACTCTCGTCGAGAAGCGCACGGAGCGCTCGGGTTGATGCACGCCCCAGCGGCGAAGATCCTGGTCAGAGATCATCCATTGACCTTAAAGGGAGTGCCGCAATTCCCCAGGGGTAATCTGACGACGATATTCGCGCCACTCACTCTCTTTTTCTCACGCAAAACGTGCTCAAAGACCTGCTCACCCAAAGTTTCAGCGACAAGTTCTGATTCGCGCATCGCACGCAAAGCATCAGAAAGAGACAGAGGCAGCGGGTGAATTCCCAAAATCTGTCGCTCGGTATCACTGAGCTGCCAGACTGTGTCTTCCGCCTCGTCGGCAAGTGACATTTTCTTTTTCCGATGCCATCAAGTCCGGCCCTAATGAGTACAGCGAAGGCAAGGTAGGGGTTGGCAGCTGGATCGAAGGCCTCGGAATTCAATGCGCGCACTGGTGGTCTTCGATGGGCTATATGCCGGAACGCGAACAGCTGCCGAACGATTGATTATGTCCCCAGCAGATGAAGAGCGCTTCTCCCCCGCCCCACAATCGCTTATAGGAATTCACGTGTTGGTTGGTAATTGCTGCAATCTCACGCGCGTGGTGAAGCAAGCCAGCGATGAAAATAGCGCCCAATTTCGGAAAGCTGGTAGCGTCCCGATGGATCGTGAAAGGCATTCTCATCACCTTCGAAAGAGGAGGTGCGTGTGCATTTCCCGAACCTTGCTGATCGGCGAAAGGCTTGGGCATAAAGGTTGCGAGCATTCCCTCCGAGGCGCGACCTCTTCGATGAGGGTCTTCGCCGTCATAATGTTGTCAGCAGCGCGCAACGCGTCAACACACGCAAATCCACCTCATTTTTGTCCAGGACCCGCTTCATGATGCGAGAACTCGACTTGAATTCCCGTATCTTCCAGGGCATGAACAATCTTGCGGCGAAAATCGTTGGATAGCCCGCGCGTGACATGGTCGAAATAGCCAGCCTGGTCAACGGGTTCGAGGTGGTTGATATCCACGGGCTGGCGTAGAAAGATAGAACTCGATCTCTGGATGCGCGAAAAACCGAAAGCCCCCATCTCCGAGGCGCGCTGAACCCGCGCGTTCGAGCGCGCCTCGAGGGATCGGCGGAGGAGAGCAGCCATCAGGAGTCAGAACATCGCAGAACATTCTTCCGTGGACGTCGCCCATCGCCTTTGTTATGTAACCGTTGGAAGGTTGCAGCATCAGGACGCTAAAAGCATGTCGGATTCGTAGACACGAGTCAGTCCTTCGATTGAAGAACCATCGATCCGATCCCTTCAGCAAATGCTTCTTCGAGTTCTCCCGGGTCGATGGCGACCGATTTAGAACTCCTGCGACATCCGTGAACCATCGACAGAATCAGACGGAATGTCTTCTTGAGCAACGCTACGAAGGACTTGTTCCTGATGCTGTTTCATCTGTCTTCCTTAGGAACGACCGAAGCCCTTTGAGATCGCGTCAAGGGCACCGGTGAGATCTGAGGGCAGCACCCACAGTTTCGAGGCTTGACCATTTGCAATTCGGGGCAGCATCTCCAGGTACTTGTAGGAGAGCAGTTCCGGCGTGGCCTGTCCCTGGTTAATAGCCGTGAAACACGACAGAGATGGCCTCCGCCTCGCCCTGTGCGCAGGATCTGTGCCTGGCGAGCACCTTCAGCCTGGAGGATGAGGGCTTCCTTCTCACCGCGGGCCTGCAGCACTTGCGCTTCCTGCTGTGCCGAGGCCGCGAGGACGGCAGCTTGCTTCGCACCTTCAGCCTTCTTGATCTGCGCTTCACGCTCTGCTTCAGCAGTCAAAATCGTTGCACGCTTCGTACGCTCAGCAGTAATCTGCTGCACCATCGCGGACAAAACGTTCGGCGGCGGTTCAATCGACTTGAGTTCAACGCGTGTCACGCGAATACAGGGGCCGGTTGCCTCGTCAAGAACACCACGGGTTGCTTGTTAATCGATTCGCGGCTGGTCTGGGTTTCTTCCAGGTCAAAGAGCCGATGAGATTACGCAAGGTTGTTGCGAGTGAGCTGTTCGATCGCCTGCAGGAAGTTAGCAACCTCGTGGGTCGCGCTCCGAGGATCAGTGATCTGGAGTAGATCACAGAGTCGATCTCGACCATAGCCTGGTCTGCAGTAATGACCGACTGTGAGGGAAGTTCACCACCTGTTCGCGCAGGTCGATTCGTGCCTGCAACACGATCAACAAAAGGCAGCAGAAGGTGAAAACCGCCGTGTGGGAACTGAGCGGAAACGACCGGGGCGTTCAACAACGAAAGCCTCAGACTGGGGAACAATTCGGACGGCTCTCAGCAGCGAAATTGCTACAAGAGGACGAAGACTACTGCGACGATCGCAACTACGGATCCGAGAAAATCGTCTGCCATAATCCACTCCCTTTCTTGGAAATACTGATTAATTCAATGGCTGATTTGTCGGTGGACGAACAACCGCAGTCGCGCCTCAATAGCGACAACCTCAATTTGAGTACCCTACGAGGATAAGCTCGCCTGTGCTCCGCGCTCCATTCGCCTCCGGAGGACTGAATGCGACCATCGCGTTCCCCACGAGGTTGCGTCACATAGCCACTCTTTCCGATCAGCGCATCCGCATTCGTTCGGACGTCATCACCCGATCGCTGGATGCGTCCTTTCGCGAGCGGGCGCATGACGATAAGCAAGAGGAGCGAAACGACAACGAAAAACTACAACTTGCGCAATAAGGCCACCACCGAAAAATGCGGTAATCGCTGCAGCAACGGCTCCAATGGCGAACATCAGGAACACGAAAGTGATACTGAGAACTTCAATGATTCCAAGGGTAGGGCTGTCAGCAGCCACATCCACCACGTCATTTGTTTCTCCTTTCCAGTCGCTAGTACTCAACGAGGGCTAGGGCCGCGTGCCAGCCAGCGACCGTGGTCATTTTCTACGCTCAGCGCCAGTTCAAAGGCTTCAGATAGAACTCGTCCGGTTGGGACTTCCTCAACAGGGCCAGAGGCAGGACTTCACCGGCTTTCATAACCAGTGCGTGCGTAATCCCCTGAGGAATCTCTTCGAGGTGATGCGTCACCAAGAGCAGCTGAGGGTGCAGCACGACCAGAGATGATCTCAGCCATTGCAGCAATACGAGCAATTCTCGCGTGCACCCAGATCAAGTCCCGCTGCGGGCTCGTCGAGAATCAAAGGCTTCTGGATCCGACTTGTCAGTCCGCGGGCACAGGACGATTCTTTGTCTTTCCCCTCGGAGAGAGAGTATGGAATGGGCGATCTTCACAAGCTAGGCGACGCTGAGAGGCAGAGCAGGTCGCGTGCGCGCGCGGTATCGATGTCTTCGTATTCCTCACCAAAGGCGATGAAAGCACGCGGCAGATCGAACAACATCAATCACTCGCGTACTTGGACGCAGCCGTTGTGTAGTCGAAAGAGCACGCAAAAGAGCAACGAGCTGCCAGTTCCTGGGGTTGGCATGATTCAGGTGGAACACCATCAAAACATGCTGTGCCCAGAAGATGGCGCAACTTTTCCCGCCAGCGACGCGAGACAAGGGATGTTTTTCCCGCCCGTTTGCCCCCTAGAACTACCCATTGTTCTTGGCGCGAGGTATGCACAAGAAACTCACGAAGAATCTCAGTCTCGCCACGGGTCAAGCTGACATCATTGAGCTCAATCACGGTATCCATTGTTTCCAGTATCTCGCAGGATATACAGTGTGTCTTTTTCAAATCAATCAGGGCTCAGTCGAAACGAGTTGTTTTATAGAGTTCAACCGTCTTTTTCACCGATTGCATCCCACGAGAAATGTTCCCGCGCGCGCACAAGCCCAGCATGTCCCATTTCTCGAGCTCTTTCGGGCGAAGCCAAGACTTGAGATCAAACGCTCAGCCATATCGTGCTCAAAAGCATCCGGATCAAGAGGGGAGTTCCGGTCCCATCGTGTAGCTGCTCAATCAGGGACAAGGTATCCCGTCTCTCCATCGACAATGACATCAGGGATACCTCCCGTTGCGGTTCCACGACTGAGCAAGTCCCACAGCCATAGCCTGAGTTGACGATTCCCAGCGGTTCATAGACCGAGGGGGTAACAAAAACAGTCGCGCGGTCCAAGAGTGCGATGAGGTCAGCGCGCGGAAGCATTTCTGAAATCAAAATGACACCCATTGCGAGTGGCTTGAAAGCTCTGCAACAGGTCCTTCAACTTCGGCTCGCAATCTGTGCAGGGTATCAGCGCTCCAGCACACAAAAATGACCTGAACATCGTCGGGAAGCAAACGCGCAGCGCGCAAGAAAGTACGGGAGTCGCTTTTTGGCGGTAATGCGACCGAGCAAAGATCACCGACGACAGCATGGGATCCACTCCCCACTGGGCCAAGACCTTCGCCTGGTGTTCCTTTTCTTCCGGCGTTGTGGGTACATGCCACTGCGACAGATCAATTCCGTTGTGGATTACGTGCACGATCGGGATCAACCGCAGGATAAGCGCGCAAAAATGTCTTCACGCATTCCGTGCGATACAGCAACCACCCCAGCTGCGGCCTCGTAGGCGGAACGCTCAATGAAAGAAGAACGCGGTAACCGCCACCGAGCTGTTCAGCCTTTCCACGGACGCAAAGGCTCAAGGAGTGTACGGTAATCACATGCGGAATATCGTTCAATAAAAGCCGAAATATGTCCGCTAAAATTTGCATACCACGTATGCAGAATGCACAGAGTCAGCGCCAACCGTCTGGGCTGCGATTTCAGATCAACTCCAAGGTACAGGCGCAGCGATTTGCCTGTGCGAGTTGCAGAGCAGATCCTCGTAGTCGAAAGACGCCTTGCTCTCCTTCGCGAGGACCATCAAAGCCTGAACCCGCAGGTCATCAGCCCAGGCCGAAGAACTTTGGCCAATTCAGTAACGTGGACTCCAGCTCCCCCATGAGACATGTGGCGGGTATTCTCGGGTCAGCAAATCAACGCGCATGTGAGCTCCTTTGACGCACGAGATGTCTCTAGCTTAGCGGAAATGTTGCGTGAACTATGTTCTTCGCCACGTTTTAAAATCAGCCACCAAAAGTGTGCGTTTACGCATACTCTTGTGTCATGGCTAAAAAAATCATGTTCTTCGATCGTTCTAGCCGAGGCGAGGGTAAACAGCTCATGCCCTTGACCATGGATCGAGGCAAAGCCGGCCGTTCCTCTTCGGTGGTCACTTCCGTCTCATCGATTTTTCTCTCTCGAATATGGTCAATTCCGGGATACATGAAAATCGTGGTCCTGACTCAATACAAGTCACACTCGCTTGACCGCCACGTCACGCGAACTTGGTATACCTCTCCTCCTCGGCAACTTCATTGCACCTGTGCCCGCTCAGCAGCGTCGCGGCCCGCACTGGTACCTGGGAAGCGCCGATGCGATCTATCAGTCGCTCAACATCGTCGACGATGAAAATCCTGATTACATCGTGATTACAGGTGCTACGACCAATATCTACCGCATGGATTTCTCGCAGATGGTCGAGCACCACATCGAGTCAGGATCTTCCTGCACCGTGGCCGGTATCCGTCAGCCCATCGAGCTAGCGCCTTCTTTGGGTGTCATCGAAGGTAAGGACGGGCACGTCGATAAAGTTTCGTTGAAAGCCGCAGAACCCGCAAGGTCTTCCCGATAACCCCAATCAGGTCCTTGCCTCCATGGGTAACTACGTTTTCACAACGGCAGAACTCATTGCCGCGCTTCGTGAAGACGCAGAAGATCCTCTCTCCAAGCTACTGACATGGGTGGCAATATCATTCCTTGGTTCGTCGAGCGCGGCATGTGCGGCTACTACGACTTCAAGGATAATGACGTCAAGATCTACCGATCGCGACTCAGCGATCACGCGATGTCGGCACCCTGGACGCCCACGGGCCAACATGGACCCTGGCATTAGCGTTCACGGGTCTTTCAACCTGTACAATGGGACTGGTTGACACCACGCTGATTACCGCTACCCAAAGCCCGGTCGATGGCGACGAGCACTTGCGCCAGCTGGCGCGTGGACCTTCGCCCCGTGATTATCTCCGGTGGCGAGGCCCACCACCATCATTTCCGCACCGCATGGCCCACCCAGCAGCGTAACGGATCTGTCATCAAGAATGCACCTGAGTGGCCGTCAGTGATCGTTTCAAGATATCATCCGATAAGGGAGATTGTCGGAAGAGGGCAATGGCAATGAATTCACACGGCCCCGAGCGGCTTTACCGTCGAATCAAATTACCGTCGTCCCTATGTGTCGTCGCCAGAACAGCTTTACAGAGATAGCATTGGCCTGAACGCGTTCGGAGCCAGCGCCCACCCAATGACGGTTGCCATCCCAACCAGGGCGAGCGCGAAGCAGTTCGACAGCCGCTGGTAATCCACAGTCGCGGACCGGGCCACAAAATCATATCCCACCAGCGTCAATGACGCAGCCAGTTCTCGGTCCAGTAGGTATCACCAGCTCAGTGCGGCGCATAAAAAAACTCTCTGCTTTCCCGGCGCGCGATCAGGCCTGAAACTGAACACTTACGGCGATAAGCACAGAATCTGACTGTAGTCTCAGCCCATGGATTCCAGTTTTTCGAGAAGCTCACGCGAAGGTAGCCACCATACCTCGTTCTTCGATTCCGCAACGCCAACGAAACCACCACGAGCGTCGATCAGTCCGCCGGCTCGGACCAGCACTATCTTCATCAGCAACGACCGCCGCACGTCTATGCGGAACCATCCTCATCACGAGCGCCCACCCGCCGCCGGGGATACAGGTCACAAAGGAATCGGCCTGGTTCCTGAATCGCTTGTCGAGGAGTGCACACCGTAAGCATCACGCCTGGTCCCAGTTTATGACGTTTTTCGCGGATTCGCTTCCATCGAGGCCAACAGCAGCAAGCGTTATCAGCAGCATCCATGGACTTCTGCGAGCCCTGACCTGATTTCGCGGCCCACTGAACCGCGTTCCGTCGCTGAGCCGCGATCACCATACCGCATCTCACTTTAAAAGACCCGCCGACAACAGAAAGGGAATAAAAGTCCGCTGAATACTGAAGCCTCGAGAGGATTGGATAATGAGAAACCAAACCGATTTGAAAAGGCACTTCAAAGAACAGGTACGCAACGTACCAGCCCCTTTGATCGTTCACGCCTACAAGAAATCAGAAGGCGGAAGAAGATCATGCAGACATCCGAATATCGGATTAAAAGTCCTACAGTAACCGGCATGAATAATCACTACACAGGCTATCCCAGCAGGCCACTGGTGAACGAAAGGTATGGATCCCACAAACACCGTCGAACATCGAGCTGCCTGATGAAACCGGACTTCAGGAAACACTAAACATATCTTCATAAACGCAACCATACAATGACAACGCTGATCAATCACTGAGCGGGAATTAATTGAGTTTTCGCAAGAAGATGATGACGCCGAGGCCCTTGAAGAGTTCTTCAAAAAGGCGACGACCACGGC
>BNJV01002824.1_pt1 | contig 160755 bp, 188 predicted proteins | sample 8540591 | NCBI WGS metagenome assembly BNJV01 (sample SAMD00202457, study PRJDB9452) | human saliva metagenome | host: Homo sapiens
CTTTCGAGAAAAAAATTTTTTTAATCTTATTTACTAAATGATTTAGAAGTTTCTTCTTAACTACTTTACAGAGACCCACACAATGCCCCTGATTTTCCTATCTTCTTTGGCGATTCTGACGCAAGTGTGGTACAATAAAAATATGAGAATTCAACAATTACATTATATTATCAAAATCGTCGAAACTGGCTCCATGAATGAGGCAGCCAAGCAACTCTTTATCACTCAGCCGAGTCTTTCCAATGCTGTGAGAGATTTGGAAAATGAAATGGGCATTGAAATCTTTATTCGTAATCCTAAGGGAATTACCTTGACCCGTGATGGGATGGAGTTTCTCTCTTATGCCCGTCAGGTTGTCGAGCAAACCCAGCTTCTGGAGGAACGTTATAAAAATCCTGTCGCCCACCGCGAACTCTTTAGTGTTTCGTCTCAACACTATGCCTTTGTGGTCAATGCCTTTGTTTCTCTGCTCAAGAAAAGTGATATGGAGAAATACGAGCTTTTCCTTCGTGAAACTCGGACTTGGGAGATTATTGACGACGTCAAGAACTTCCGTAGTGAGGTCGGTGTCCTATTTTTGAACAGCTACAACCGTGATGTTTTAACCAAGATGCTGGATGACAATCACCTGCTGGCTCACCATCTCTTCACAGCGCAACCGCATATCTTTGTCAGCAAGACCAACCCTCTGGCAAAAAAAGACAAGGTCAAACTATCTGATTTGGAGAATTTCCCTTACCTCAGCTATGACCAAGGGACGCACAACTCCTTCTACTTTTCAGAAGAAATTCTTTCTCAAGAACACCACAAGAAATCCATCGTGGTCAGTGACCGTGCCACCCTCTTTAATCTCTTGATTGGTTTGGATGGTTATACCATTGCGACAGGGATTTTGAACAGCAACCTCAACGGAGACAATATCGTTTCCATCCCACTGGATATTGATGACCCTATCGAGCTGGTCTATATCCAGCATGAAAAAACCAGCCTATCCAAGATGGGCGAACGCTTTATCGACTATCTACTAGAAGAAGTCCAGTTTGATAGTTGAGAAATAATAAGAACCAATATGTAGGCTAGCAATAACCTGCATATTGGTTCTTTTTACTTATAATTAAAAGTTTCCCCTGCCAACTTATCAGCAAGCTTGGGAAAGAAGGTATAAAACTTATGGGCTAGGTTCAACAAAATCGGGAGATTGAGTTCTCGTTTGTTTTTTCCTATAATCTTGACAATATTTTTAGCCACTGCATCTGGTTTCAACAGGAAGCGTTCAACCGATTTGAGATAAGTTCCATCTGGGTCGGCCTGGTCGAAAAATCCTGTGCGGATTGGTCCTGGATTGACCGTCGTTACATAAACACCATAGGACATAAGTTCTAGGCGTAGAGCATTTGAAAAACCAATAGCCGCAAACTTAGTGGCTGAGTAGAGACTAGACTTGCCAGTAGCAATCAAACCTGCCATGCTAACAATATTGATGATATGACCTTTTCGACTCTCTTTCATACGGGCCGCAAGGCGTCGAGATAGATTCATCAGGGCAAAGGTATTGACCTCAAACATCTGGTGAATATCTTGGTCAGAAATCTGGTCAAATTCCTCAAAAATCCCGTAACCAGCGTTGTTAATCAAGACATCAATCTTGCCATAACGTAGATAGAGGTCTGCTACCAGAGTTTCTAAGGCTGAATCATCGGTAATATCGATTTCAATCAATTCTGCATGAGGATGATTTCCGTAGAGTTGGGCTAATTTTTCCTTATTTCTACCAAGCAAGATGAGTTGGTCATTCGGCAAAAGTTTGACCATTTCTTGAGCTAGGCCACCGCTAGCTCCGGTAATGAGAATAGTAGGCATACTTATCCTTTCTCAATCGTTTAGATTTCCACTTCTTCCAAGTCTTTGACCACATGGACATTGTCAAAAATGCTAGCAGCATCTTTTTTGAGCTTGCTGATATCTTTTGAAAGGAAACGGGCACTGATATGGTTGAGCAAGAGGCGTTTGGCACCTGCTTCTACTGCGACCTCCGCTGCCTGCATGTTGGTTGAGTGGCCATGATTACGAGCAATTTTTTCGTCACCCTTGCCATAAGTCGATTCATGGACAAGGACATCAGCATTGATAGCCAGACGCACACTGGCATCCGTTTTTCGAGTGTCTCCTAAAATAGTGATAATTTTACCTGGACGTGGGGCTGAGATATAGTCTGCTGCCTTGATTTCAGTACCGTCTTCAAGAACAACGTCCTGACCGTTTTTAATTTTTCCAAAAAGTGGGCCAAATGGGACACCAGCAGCCTTGAGTTTTTCAGCATCCAGCGTTCCTTCCAAGTCCTTTTGCATAACACGGTAACCAACACAGAAAATAGTGTGATCCAATTCTTCCGCATAGACTGTAAATTTATCGGTCTCAAGGATTTTTCCTAGAGAATCTTGGTCAAACTCATGAAAATGAATGCGGTAAGGCAGGCGCGAACCTGACACACGAAGGCTGGTTAAGACAAAGGACTTGATACCTTGCGGTCCATAGATTTCCAAATCTGTCTGCTCTTCATTGGCCTGAAAGGCACGACTAGAAAGGAAACCTGGCAAACCAAAGATGTGGTCTCCATGTAGGTGGGTAATAAAGATTTTGCTGACCTTACGTGGTCGAATTGTGGTTTCCAGGATGCGATTTTGCGTACCTTCTCCACAGTCAAAGAGCCAGACTTCGTTAATCTCGTCCAAAAGTTTCAGGGCGAGACTTGAAACGTTACGGGCTTTAGAGGGCTGACCAGCCCCCGTTCCTAAAAATTGAATATCCATTCGATACTTTCTAATTAATCAATATATAACATGGCTGTGCGGTTTTCCGATCGGAAATAGCGCTTGCCAGAAAAAGCAGTAGCTTCTTGTAATAACTCCTCTTGGCTGTAACCTTTAAGACGCTTGCGACCATCAGCCAAGCTTTCCAAATCAGTCAAAGCTGTGAGACTTTCCACACTAACAACTTCCTCATCTCCAACAGCCTTCATGTAAATCTTGCCAGACTCTTCAAAGACTAGTTGATGGGGGAAAATTTGCGCAATTTCAAAGAGCAAGTCTTCTGAAATCATCTCTTCATTTTCAGAGAAAATTCGACCCAGACCCTCACTCTCATAACAAAAACCAAAGGATTTTACCAGACAGATTAAGCCGAATAAAAGGCTTATTTTCTAGAGTGAAACTAGGTTCAGCATTGTAAAGATTCAGTTCCTGACTGAGTTCCGCAAAATAATCCGTCGCTGCTTCAGGACTCTTTTTTTGGTAAAGTTCTGCAAAGTAGGCATTGACCACACTTGGCGGAGGGGTAATGAGGGCTAGTTGCTCCTGCTCTGTTTTACCAGCTAGAAGCTGATCCAGATAGACCTTATCCAGACTTGTATAGCCCCCATATTTTAGAGCCAACGTTTTAATATCAGTCATAAAATTCCTCTAACCTCCATTTGTTTTTCTCAGAAATGTAGCCTGTAATCACTTCGCCGTCTTCCTGATAATCACGTTCTTCCAGAATCGCAACACTTTCTAAATCGTGAATCTTGTAGGACTTTGAAAAAGGCACGCGTAGGGTAAAAAATTCAAAAATATCCTTGATTTTCTCTAAAAACAAAGCCTGCAAAGTTCTCACGACTATCCTCAGACTTGGCAGAAATGAGGGCATAAGGCGTTTGGGTAGGCGTAAATCCTCCACCAAATCCGCTTTATTATAAAGGGTCAGACGAGGAATATCTTCCATATCCAAGTCTTTCATGATGGAAAGAACTGTTTTTTCATGCTCCTCGTGGTAAGGATTGCTGGCATCGATAACATGAACCAGAAGGTCCACATGCTTGCTTTCTTCCAAGGTTGACTTTGAAACTGGACACCAACTCTGTCGGCAAATCTTGGATAAAGCCAACGGTATCTGTCAAAGTTACTTGAAGATTGCCCCCCAGATGGATACTCTTAGTCGTCGCGTCCAGAGTCGCAAAGAGCTCGTCAGCCTCATACTGGGTCTTACTGGTCAAGGTGTTCATGATAGTTGACTTCCCAGCATTGGTATAACCAATCAAACCAATCTTAAAGGTGCTAGACTCCAGACGTTTTTCTCTGACAGTCGCCCGGTTTTTCTCAACCACCTTGAGCTGGCGCTCGATATCCGTGATTTGATTGCGAACGCTACGACGGTTCAACTCCAGCTGGCTTTCACCTGGTCCACGGGAACCAATTCCCCCTGCCTGACGGCTGAGCATAATTCCCTGACCAACCAAGCGAGGGCAAGAGATATTTTGAGCTGGGCTAGGTGGACTTGGAGTTTGCCTTCATGGCTTCGAGCCCGCATGGCAAAGATATCCAAAATCAACTGCATACGGTCAATGACCTTGACACCGAGAACTTCTTCTAGATTGACATTTTGCCGTGGAGTCAAGCGGTTATTGACAATGACAGTGGTAATTTCTTCTGCATCCACCATGAGCGCAATTTCTTCTAACTTACCAGAGCCGACGAAGGTCTTGGAATCATATTTTTCACGTTTTTGTCTGTAGCTATCTACAACGACTGCCCCAGCTGTCTTAGCTAGACTGGCCAATTCTTCCATAGAGAGATCAAAATTATCCATTCCCTGCAATTCCACACCTATGAGCAGGACTCGCTCCTCTTTTTTTTCCGTTTCAATCATCTAAAAACTCCTCTATCTGGCTTAAAATGCGGTCTTGCACACCAGCTTCTCCAATCTGATAAAAGGTGACCTGCATGCGATTACGGAACCATGTCAACTGACGCTTGGCAAAAACGACGGGTCGCCTGTTTGAGACTCTCACTAGCTTCCTCCAAGGTCTGCTCTCCACGGAAGTAAGGAAAGAGTTCCTTGTAACCAATCCCTTTAGCAGCCTGCACATCTGGATAATGGTCAAACAACCACTTGGCTTCGTCTAGAAGTCCAGCTTCAAACATCAGGTCCACTCGGCGATTGATACGTTCATATAATTGACTGCGCTCATCATCCAAGCAGATAATCAATGGTTCATACAAGGTCTCTTGATTTTCCAAATTCTGACCAAAATGGACAATTTCCAAGGCACGCATAGCACGACGACGATTAAACTGAGGAATCTCAAGGTCTGCTTGCTCCACAAGATGAGCTAATTCCTCATCTGAATATGGCTCCAAACTAGCTCGATAGTCCAAAATCTCCTCATGGGGAGTCTCCCCACCCAGGTGGTAGCCTTCAAGCAAGCTCTGGATATAAAGTCCAGTACCACCAGCAATAATAGCTAGCTTGCCACGGCTGTGAATATCCTCAATAGCTATCTTAGCTTCTGAAACAAAATCAAAAGCCGAGTAAGACTCGGTTACCTCTCTAACATCGATTAAATGATGAGGAACAGCTGCCTGCTCTTCTGGACTAGCCTTGGCCGTCCCAATATCAAGTCCTCGATAGACTTGCTGGCTATCTCCACTAACCACTTCGCCATTAAAACGCTTGGCCACTTCAATGGCAAGGGCTGTTTTTCCAACAGCAGTCGGTCCAACAATCACAATTATTTTTGTTTTCATCTTTTTTCCTTGAAAAATTCCCATTTTTTCGTTACTATTATTATAACACAAAAAGGTCAGTCAGAAAAATGTGACCTCTTGAGGAGGCTGGCTGATATAGAATATAAAGGAGGAAGACTCATGGCTAAAGGATTCGCTAAAGGTCTTGTAACAGGTGTCGCAGGAACTGTCGCTGCACTTGCAGGCGCAGTATACGCATTTAAAAAAAGAAAGTGATCGAACCAGAGGAGCAAAAAGCAGCTTTCATCGAAGAAAACCGTAAAAAAGCAGCTCGCCGTCGCGTATCACGTTAAGGAACAAAAGAAGTTGGGATTCATTGTCTCAACTTCTTTTTTCTATTCTTTTAAATAGCTAGGTCAAACTTCAACTGTGGCTTAACAGGGTCATAATCCACCAACTCAAAATCTTCCGCTTTGATATCAAAGAAATTGGTCCCTTCTGGTACATTCAAAACCAAACATGGTTGGCAGTTTGACGGCTCCCGACGAAGCAATTCCTGAGCTTGTTCAAATTGATTGTCATAGATATGGAGGTTGTTGATAAAGTAGAAGAACTTTCCAACCTTCCAGCCGAAATGCTTGGCAATCATCATTTGAAGAGCTACGTACTGCATAGCGTTGATGTGGTGAGCCACCAGCATATCATTAGAACGCTGGGTCAAGGTCGCATCCAGATAGATTTCTCCATCTATACGACGGACATCAAACATGGTCTGAAAGGCACATGGGAGCAGCCCATCTGTTTCTTCGAAAAGCTTGGTAATCCCAGAGCGAAATGATATTGCGGCGGTTCCAAGGGTTGGCTTCCAACTGCTTTGAGAAGCTTATTGATGATGTCGTGTTTCTTAACAACAGCCCCATAGCGCTCACCGATGGTCCCTGTATCTCCCACTTCCCAGTCATTCCAATAGTGGACATTGTACTTGTCATTAAGAACTTCTAGGCTATTGGACTGGTCTTGGTAAATCCAAAGCACTTCCTTGATGGCGGATTTGATGGCAATAGGACGCAAGGTTGTGATGGGGAATTCCCCCTTGGCCAAGTCATACTCTGCAAAATGCACCCGTTACATACTTGGAGTTGGCAACTGTCCCATCCTTGTACTTGGGACGAGCCTGCTCAGAAAAGACACCGTCTTTGAGGATTCGTTCAATATTCTCTTTAAAAATCGTATCTGCTTTTGTCATTTACTCTCACCTCATTTATTGTCCTAACTAGTATAGCATAAAAAAGAAAAGAGGAACATTACTAACTCTAGGTTAGCATTTTTCCTCTTTTATTATTTTATTGCAATACAAGTGATGCTGCTCCGATAACCCCAGCGTCATTTCCTAGAGTTGCAAGAGCTAATTTAGTGGATGTGCGTACTTGTGGGAAACTATTTTCATCGTAAACTTTTTGAACACCTTGTAGAAGGAATTCTCCCGCAGCTGACACACCGCCACCGATAACGATTGTTGATGGGTTTAGGATTGAACCAATGTTAGCACAAGCGATTCCCAAGTAACGTGAGAAGTTACGATAAACGATCAAGGCGAGGTCGTCTCCTTCTTTTGCAAGGTCAAAGACAGTCTTAGCAGTTACTTCTTCTCCGTTATCAATCAAGCGTTTCAAGGCTGCATCGCCTTCGTATTCATCAGCATAGCGACGAGTCAAGTTGACAATCCCTGTTGCTGAAGCGACTGTCTCAAGGCAACCTTTCTTACCGCAAGTACATGCGATTGGTTGGTCAAAGTCAACAGTGATGTGGCCAAGCTCACCTGCTGCACCAGCAACACCGTGAAGTAATTTGCCTTCTGCGACAATACCGCCACCAACACCAGTACCGAGTGTCATAAAGACAACGTCTGGTTGGTTATCTCCAGCACCCATCCAACGCTCACCAAGAGCTGCCACGTTGGCATCATTATCGATGAAAAATGGAATGCCCAAGGCTTTTTCAATCTTTTCTTTGATTGGTTGAAGTGTTTTCCAGTTGAGGTTGTAGGCACCGATAACAGTCCCTTTTTCACGGTCAACCACACCTGGTGATCCCATTCCAATTCCTTGGAAGTCCGTTGCTGCCAATCCAAGCAAGTCCAAACGATGTTGAATAGACTCAATCATATCATCTACGATATGACTTCCCTCATCCAAAATGTTGGTCTTGATAGACCATTTTTCTTGGATTTCTCCTGCTGTTGTCAAGATTGCAAATTTGATAGAAGTTCCACCAAGGTCAATCCCAATAATCTTTTGACTCATCATATTCTCCTTTTTCATTATGAATTAATTGAAAATGCTTACAGTACTAGTATAACAAAATTCACTCATTTATGCAAAGGTTTGCATTCAGCTAATATAGATTTTTAATCTAGATAGTCTCCACCGTCAAAGCCATAGTATTCCTCTAGTGTCAAACCACTTGCAGCAATGTCTTTAGCTTCTTTCCCAATATAGCGCAAATGCCATTCCTCATGCATATAACCAGTTATACTTTCCTTACCACGAGGATATCGAACAACAAAACCATAGTCTGGCGCATGTTCTAATAACCATTGAGCAGCACTTGAATCTTCAACCAATTGACCATCTGTGCCAATCACATCAAAAGCAAGTCCTGTCTGATGTTCACTATATCCAGGACGGGCGGAATAACGATCCGCAGCAGCCTGTCCCTCTTGGTTCACATAACTTTGATACAATTGTGCTTGGGTTGCATAACTTCTAAATCCACTATAATTATCGCTAATAGCGTAGCCTTCTTCCTTCATCTGTGCAATCAGTTTTAAAAAGGCCGCTTTTGCAGTAGCATTTTCACCTGGATAGTAATCTTTAGACATAGGATAGTGTTTATTAGCAACTACAATTTCATCATACTTCCCTTGAAGGCTATAATAGGACCCTTTATTGCTTACTTTTGAATTAGCTTTCCACAAACCAGTGGTATCTACATAATAACGTCCACCATCAACCCATTCATTGACAGCCATTTTACCATCTGATTTCAAATAGTAATTCCCTTGCCACGTGCTGTAAGCGTAAGATCCATCTAATGTCAAATAATACCAAGCTTGGTAAGAAGAGTCATAAACCCATTCACCTTTAGCCATTTTACCATCTGATTTCAAATAGTAATTCCCTTGCCACGTGCTGTAAGCGTAAGATCCATCTGATGTCAAATAATACCAAGCTTGGTAAGAAGAGTCATAAACCCATTCATTGATAGCCATTTTACCATCTGATTTCAAATAATAGTTCCCTTGCCATGCACTGTAAGCATAAGATCCATCTGATTTCAAGTAATACCAAGCTTGATAAGAATCATCATAAATCCATTCGCTCTGGGCCATTTTCCCGTCTGCTTTCAGATAATAGCTTCCCTGCCAAGCATTTTTCACTGGATTTCCATTTCCATCAAAGTAGTACCAAGCGCCGTCATGCTTAACCCAACCACTTGTTGTTGCTGAACTTGTATCAGTTTGAGCCACAGTTGCTTGTTTTGCTTTAAAGGCGCCCTTAGGGGCATTTTTCAATTCGCAAGCCACACCATCATGATCGCGGTCTAACTTGGCAGAATAACCGGGCTCTCCCTCATGAAGATCTGAATAGCCATTAGCCCAAGCTTCCTTACAGCTCGAAAAATGAATGTTTTCCTCTGCTAAAACAGATTGTGAAAACAAGGCTAAAACTGACAACGTCGCCAAACTCATTTTTAAAAATAGACGTTTGTTCATTTGTTTCTCCCATAATTATGATATCGATTTCAATATTATTTTATCAAACTTATTTCAGCAATTCAAGGAAACTTCTGGTATTTTCTACAAACTCCTTTGGTTTTTCCTTATTCAAGACATGAGGGCCGTCTGGGATAATCTGAAATTGGGATTCTGATATTAGTTTATGAAGACTTCTCATAGAACTAAGATTCGGTTTATCTTTGCTGCCACAAATTAGTAAGGTTGGACAGGGGCAAATCCCTGCTATATCCGTTAAATCAAGTGTCTTCAATTCCTCAGAAACTCCGACCATAAGAGTCTTATCTGCTCCCTGTTTCAAATACCCTTTTAGGAAGTAGTTTAAAAATCAGCAACTGAACATAAAATAGGATATTCCCTGCTAATTTAAGTGGACATCCTGATAGAACCAAAGCTCGGAGATTTGGTAAATCGTAACTGGAAAGTTCTAGTGCCAGGGCAGCACCTAAGGACAATCCAACCAAAACAAAAGGTTCTGTCTCTTGAGCTAGGTGTTGATAAACTCGCTCTTTAGCTTGTTGATAGTTGCTAATTCCGGAAGGAAATAACTCGATAGCCTCAGAAGGATAATCTGTCAGTAGATTCCGAACTTCTTTCCAACTCTCTGCTGACTGCCCTAACCCGTGTAAAAATACCAGTTTCATCTAGTTCTCCTCTAGGCTTAATTCATACAAGCCTCTCACAGCATTACAGCCGTAAATAGCTTCTGCTTGGCATAAATCTGACAAGGTCAAGACTTTCTCTTCTACCTGTCCTGTTTCCAGCAAGTGCTGACGATAAATTCCTGGTAAGATTCCCAGTCGGATAGGCGGTGTGTAGAGTTTCCCAGCGATTTTCAGAACCAAATTTCCGATAGAGGTTTCAAGAAGTTCTCCAGACTTATTGTGGTAAATCTTCTCTTGTTCCCCTAGGCTCAAATGCGGTCGGTGAGTCGTTTTGAAATAGGTAAATGCTAGTTGCAAATTGGCTTCCTGCAGGCAAAGTTTGGCCTGACAAAAACTTGGACTAAGGGGTGTTAATACTTGACGATTGACTTCTATCTCTCCAGATTTGCTAAGGCTAATTCGCAAGCGATAGTCTTGGCGAGAATCACAAGCTCGACACTCTGTTTCAATCTTTTGTCTCAACTCTTCTGCATCAAAAGGAAAGGCAAAATAACGACTAGCTTTTCTCAGTCTTTCCAGATGTTGTTCTTCAAACAGCAGTTGTTTTTGGCTGATTTTTCCAGTTGAAATTAATTGGAAACGAGCTTGTTTACGATAAAGAACTGCCGCCTTTTGATGAACCTCTCGGTATTCAGATTCCCAAGTGCTATCCCATGTAATACCGCCACCTACTCCATAGATGGCTTTTTCTTTATGCAGTTGAATGGTCCGAATGGCAACATTAAAAATCCGTCGTCCATTTGGAAGCAAGAGACCAATCGTTCCACAGTAGACTCCGCGTGGTTGTGGCTCCAAGTTCTTGATGATCTCCATTGTCGCAATTTTCGGAGCTCCCGTTATGGATCCACAAGGAAAGAGAGAACGAAAAATGGCAACCAAGTCCACATCCTCTCGCAACTGACTCTTGATAGTCGAAGTCATCTGCCAAACAGTTGAATACTGCTCCACTTGACACAGACGCTCCACATGCTCACTACCCACTTCAGAAATACGGTTCATATCGTTGCGCAAGAGGTCCACAATCATCATGTTTTCAGAGCGATTTTTGGGGTCCTGTTCCAACCAACTGGCCTGCTCCAAGTCTTCTTGGTCAGTCATGCCACGCTGAGTCGTTCCCTTCATTGGTCGCGTCGTCAATTCACGGTCATTTTGCTCAAAAAAGAGTTCTGGACTCATGGAAATCACTGCCATCTCATCGTGTTCCACATAGGCATTATAGCCTGCCTCCTGCTCTACCACCATGCGATTGTAGATGGCAAACGGATTAGCACTTAAATCTTGCTTGAGTTGGACGGTATAGTTGACCTGATAGGTATCTCCCTGCCGCAAATGATGGTGAATCTGAGTAATCGCCTTTTCATAATCCTCTGCAGACGTTACTTCCTGCCAATTTGAAGGCAAATCAACCTCATCATAAGTCAGAGGAATAGGGGAAGTTTCTACGCTATCATGAACGGTAAAATATAGCAGATACTCTGCCAGTAAAGAAGCTTTATGAACTGCTAATTTCTCCTCAAAAGCAGGTGCAGCCTCGTAGCTGACATAGCCCACCACATAGTAGCCCTGCTCTTGGTAGCTTTCCACTTGTGCCAGCAAATCTGCCACTTCTGCTACATTTCTCGTTTTCAACTCTTTAATAGGCTGGGTAAAGGTGTATCTCTCCCCCAAAGCCCTAAAATCAATCACTGTTTTTCTATGCATACCTTAAGTATAGCACAAAATAAGAGGCTCTATAATATTTGTAGTGGGTAAATCCCCTATGAATCTTATGGAGCCTATTTTTATATGAAAAAAAGTCCCATATGACCTATAATGAAAAGCGACTAAACAACTCATTAGAAAGATTCATATGGAACAATTACATTTTATCACAAAACTACTCGATATCAAAGACCCAAATATCCAGATTCTAGACATCATCAATAAGGATACACTTAAGGAAATCATCGCTAAACTGGATTACAATGCCCCATCTTGTCCTGATTGTGGACATCAAATGAAGAAATATGACTTTCAAAAAAACCGTCGAAAATTCCTTACCTCGAAACGACTGGTATGCCTACTAGAATCCTCCTGAAAAAAAGCGTCGATTCAAGTGCTATCATTGCTCGAAAAATGATGGTCGCCGAAACCTCTCTCGTCAAGAAGAATCATCAAATTCCTCGTATCATCAACCAAAAGATTGCGCAAAAGCTGATTGAAAAAGACTTCTATGACCGATATTGCTCATCAGCTGGCTATTTCAACTTCAACTGTCATTCGTAAGCTCAATGACTTCCGTTTTTAAGTCTGATTTTTCTTACCTCCCTGAGATTATGTCCTGGGACGAGTACGCTTTTACAAAGGGAAAGATGAGCTTTATTGCACAAGATTTTTGACAAGCTCAACATTATCACTGTTCTTGAAGGCAGAACACAGGCTGTCATCCGAAATCACTTTCTTCGTTACGATAGAGCAGTCCGATGTCAGGTGAAAATCATTACTATGGATATGTTTAGTCCCTACTATGCCTTAGCTAAACAGCTTTTTTTCCAAACGCTAAAAATCGTGTTGGATCGTTTCCATATTGTCCAACACATGAGCCGTGCTATGAGTCGTGTGCGTGTCCAAATCATGAATCAGTTTCATCGAAAATCCCATGAATACAAGGATATCAAGCGTTACTGGAAGCTCATTCAACAGGATAGTCGTAAACTCAGCGATAAACGTTTTTTTATCGCCCTACTTTTTCGCATGCACTTGACGAATAAAGAGATTTTTAGACAAGCTTTTTGAGCTATTCAGAGGACTTGAAACACCACTACCATCTCTATCAACTCTTGCTTTTTTTCACTTTCAGAACAAGGAGGCAGACAAATTTTTTTCGGACTTATTGAGGACAATCTTAAGCTGGTTCATCCTCTTTTTCAGACTGTCTTTAAAACCTTCCTCAAGGATAAAGAGAAAATTGCCAACGCCCTTCAACTACCCTATTCCAACGCCAAACTGGAAGCCACCAATAATCTCATCAAACTTATCAAGCGCAATGCCTTTGGATTTCGGAACTTTGAAAACTTCAAAAAAAGGATTTTTATCTCTCTGAACATCAAAAAAGAAAGGACGAAATTTGTCCTTTCTCGAGCTTAGCTTTTCATCAACCCACTACAGTTGACAAAGAGCCAAATAAGAAAACCCTCATCCGCAAAGCAGATGAGAGATTTCAATTATTTAAAGATTGAAGTTTAAAGCTATTTGTTTGTTGAAGAAGTTTCTTGAAGATTTTCTCTTTAAGTGATACAGTATTATCAAATTTAACTGATCCATTTTTAAGAGTAGCTTTATCTTTATCAACGGCAGCAGAGAATGCTTGTTTTAAATCGTCATAACTATTATAAGTAGTGCCGTCAATTGTAACTGGATTAAATCCTGCTTTCGCTTTATCAACAACTTCTTTGAAGTATTCTTTCTTCCAATCTTCTAGAGTATTAAATTTACCATCAGAAACTTTCTTAATGATAAAGTCATCACCTAATGTAGCATTACCAGCTTGTTTAGATTCATTTTTCAGCATGTTAGAAGCGTAGTTTAAGAAGCCTTTTTCATATCCAAAGTAACCCCACATACGGAATGTGTTATGTTTGAATGACATAGAGCCTGGAGCTCCTTCACTTGTATTACCACCATAGATACCAGCAGTGATAGGCACCGTTACATAGGCAGAGCCAAATCCAGTTGGGTCATAAGTACCATTACCAGGACCGTGCTTAGTCATGAAGTTTTTCTCTACTAAGTCGTTAACAGAAGTTAAGTTATATTCTTTTTCTTCTGCATTCAAATCACGAACCTCATCGTATTGGTTCTTCGTATTAGCGTTACGTAATTTCTTAGCAACTTTCTTGAACCAAGCGTTGTTTAGTTCTTTGCTGCCTTTATCAAGAACGGCTTCTCCTTCAAGGTAATCAAGAAGCATAAGTGTATCATTGAAACCTTTCATGTAATGATCGATTTCAGCGCGAGATGTAAGGTCATTTGGATTTGTGTTATACCATTGATTTCCGTCATTTGGACGTTCGTATGCCATGTTTAATCCAAGTGCTTTGAAGTCACCGTTTGGACTTGTTTCAGCAGGAGATTGTAACATACCTTGTGCGAATGCTTCTAGGTCAGTACCTTCACGGTGTCTAGAACCACCTAAGTAAACCATACGGTCGTTTACGTGAGTCGTTTCGTGAGTGAAGGCTGAGATACCAAAGTCACTAATCATATCAGTAACCATGAAGAAGACTGAATCATCCTTATAAGGGTTGCCGTAAATACGAGCTACAGCTCCCATACGCCAGTCAGTAGCATGGTAACGACCTGTTGGTCCGTACAATTCACGGATAGGCGCTACATCCTTACCGCTATTCGTATGTCCGTATTTATCTGTGCTGATTCCTTTATAGTTTTGGTTATCTAACACAGGAGTTGGAACCATGTTATTGCTCTTAAGCAGTTGATTACGAACTTTATCTAATGATAAGCGAGACCAGAAGTCTAGGTAATTTGTTGACCTTTAGCGACTTTATTGATTTCAGCTTTGAATGCTTCGCGTTCTTCTGCAGTATTCTTGCCGTATTTTTCAAATGAACTGTAAGCCATAGTATTATATGTTGAGATTAAGAACATATGCGCATCTTTCAAGTTAAGAAGTGGTAGAATCATCTTACCATGCATGTCGTTGTTTAATCCCTCGTAGGCTCTGTGTTTCTTATCAGCAAATTCAGGAGTTGTTGTTTTAGGTTCAACGATATATACATTATCTTTAGTAGCTTTTATGAACCAATCGTTTAAGTCTGTATCACTTGTGAATAGACGCATATTATAGTCTAAGAAACTGTTTAACTCGCCTACACCGATAACTCCACCGATCGTTTCGCGATAAGCTTCTAAAGTTCTATCACCTTTAATGTTACTTTCTTTCGAACCAACCTTAATCAAGAAGTCTAACACATTAACATTCTTACCATAGAAGTCAGGTTTGAATAGCATTAATTCTTTAATATTAAAGTCATCGAATTTAACGCCGTAGTAACGGTTGAGGTAAGATAATCCAAGAAGAACTGCAGCCTTATTGTCATCAATTTTCTTAATCAAGGCACGTTTAGCAGCTTCATCAGTATTCAGTTGGTGATCTTCATTTTCTACTAACTTCGTAACGAATTGAGTAAGGTTATCTTTAACGTACTTGAAGCTTTCTTCTAAGTATAAATCCTTAATTGCATTGACTTTGTTGCCACCAGTTCTACCCAAGTGTTGGTAAATCGGGTCAGATTGCAATTCAACTGGACTTAATTTGCTTTCAATAGCGCTGATTAAGTCAGCACGATCTTTAACAACCATATTTGGTGTATAAACGACTTCACCAAGCTCAGCGACACTGTATTCTTTCACTTGTTGAACTTTAGATTCTTTCGGTGAAATTGTAAAGATGTCTTTTGTCTTATCTGCGTAGTGGACAAAAATGTGGTCAGCATCTGTAAGGTCTGTGACAAAGGCATTGCCTTTCATAGCAGTAACAGACAAGACTTCTTTAGTCATTAATGGACTATTAGCAGCTAATTTATTTCCTTGGTTTACAATCCATTCTTTGTTGTAGAACGGTTGAAGTTTTTCAACATTACGATAAGCAAGTTCACGGTCTGCATTGTAATCTTGAGTATCTTTGTAAGTGTCAGATTTTGGTTTAACATTATTTAATGTATCTGAAACAAGAGGATTGATAACATAATCATTAGCCGTAATTCCTAATGTTGCAATTTTCTGGTCAGCTTCATCTTGAGACACTTCTTTAATTCGGTTAGAAACAGAGAATTTAAATGAACGTTTACCTGTACTTACATCTTTCACGATAAAGTTACGTTCTAAAGCGTTATTTGAGAAGTATCCACCATCTTCGTCAATATCTTTAGATCCATAGAACACTTCACCATTTTCAACTTTCATCATAGACACAGAGTCTGAAACTTTACCCCATGCCCAGTTCTTACTAAGGAAACCACCTACTTCAACAGGTGTATTTACCTTAATAGTTCCTTTCGTAACAGCATTACGAACAGAACCATATTTACCAATTCCGTTAGGATCAGAACCATTATCCGATCTAGCAACAAATCCACCGATACGAGCTTTATTAGCAACTATATCAGCTTCTACATATCCTTTATCAACATTACCTTTCCAGATTTCACCAACCATACCAGCGAAATCCCATCCTCTATCACCTACACCAGTAAGTTTACCGATATAAGCAACATTAGTAAGTTGCCCGCCGTTATCTAATTTGTTAACAAGTCCGGCAATTCCATCTCTACCAGTGATGCTACCAGTTACTTTAATATTCTCAACAGTAGCATTCTTAACAGTTCTAGCAAGAGCAGAAATGTTATCAATCCAAGGCATATTAATATCGACATTAGCTAAATTAACATCTTTAACCGAACCACCTTCAATACCACCAAATAATTGACGTGTCATATTGTGGATTGAATAACGTTGTCCCTCAACACTTGATAACTTACCTTTAAATGTACCAGGAACATACTCTTTATTTGGAGTTGGTACATTAGCTGCATTTAGATCTGCACCAAGTTTGAACTCACCGCTAGGGTTAGCTTTCATATCTTTTACAAGCTCATTGAAGTTGTAGTAAACATTACCTTCTTTGCTTTTTGTTTTTCAAAGTAATGAACATACTCTTCGCTAAGTGTGTTATCAGCATTACGTTGAACTAAGTCTGGTGCTTTGGCAGTAACTTTATATAAAGTTTTTCCGTCTTTTTCTACTTCTTCAATCTTGTCAACAGCAAGTCGTGTAACCTTGTTGTCGTGAGTGGTCACTCGTAGGTAAAGTGGGGCAACATCAGCTGGTTTTTCTGTAAGCAAACTAGTATCTGTTTCATTACCGTCAGCGTCCACACTCATCAAGCTTGTTTCTTTAATGTTTTTGATTTCAACTTTTTTGAGGTCAAGTCTTAGAGGTTCTTCATTCAGAACTACTTCCTCATCGCCTTCACCACGGTCATAAACCATCTTAGTTTCAATCTTATAATCTTTGTAGTATTGCAAATCTGTCAGGCTAGCTGTTAAGTTGTCAGGTGAAACATTCAAGGTTTTGACAATCTCATTACCTTTTTTCAGAGTTAAGGTGATAGATTTAATGGCTGCCTTACTTGGATTTTCTAGACTGTATTTAACATCTGAAGTACGTTTCAAATCCTTAGGTTCAACTGCAGTGAGGGTCAATACTGGTTTTTCAAAGGTCTTAGTACCACGTTTCAAAATTCGGTCTTGAGGGGCCTCAATGACTTCTTCCGTTACTTTTGGTGCATCCTCAGTCTTAACTCCTTTGATAGTATTAAAGGTCTTAGTGATTTTTTTCTGACCTTCTTTACCTTCTTGAGCTACAACTTCTAAACCGTTTTTCAGTTGAGCATCTTCTTCAATCTTTTCTTCGAATGGAATCTTTTCAAGGCTTTCCTCTACAAGAGTTCCTTCAATTGGTTTTGTACCACGGCTTACCTGTTGATTTACAGGCTCCTTAGTCACTTCCGTACTAGTTGAAAGAACTTGGTCAGTTTTGACACCTTCTACCGTTTTATAGGTTGTTTTTGTAACTTGAATTCCTTTTTCACCATTTCGTAGGACAGTTTCTTCGTCCGTATAGTTAGTTGGATCCTCAGTCGTTTCAGTTTTGTAATCAATTTCTGTAGTTGATTCTTCAACAAGGGTTCCCTCAGTCACCTTATACTCAGGTAATTGATCTTGAACAAGTGCTTGACCTGCTTTACCTTCCTCTTGGGTTCCTTTAGACTCTACTATAGCTTCTGGTAGTTCCGGTTGCGTTAAGGATTGACCTTCCTTACCTACCTCTTGAGTTCCTTTAGACTCTACTATAGCTTCTGGTAGTTCCGGTTGCGTTAAAGATTGACCTTCCTTACCTGCCTCTTGAGTTCCTTTAGACTCTACTTTAGACTCTGGTAATTCCGGTTGAGTTAAAGCTTGACCTTCTTTGCCTGCCTCTTGGGTTCCTTTAGACTCTACGGTAGCTTCTGGCAATTCTGGCTGTGTTAGTGCTTGACCTTCTTTGCCTGCCTCTTGCGTCCCTTTAGCTACTTGGTGGCTTGGTTCAGTTTGTGGTACTGGAGTTGGGGCAGGTTGCACCTCTTTCTTCGTTCCGACTGCAATGACTTGCGACACAGGAGTTTGAACCACTTGGTCTTCAATGACTTCTCTAACTTCTTGACCATTGACCATCGATACTTTAGTTACAAGACGACGCTGACCCTTTACTCCTGCTGTGACGATACGAGTCTGTCCTTCTGCTAGATTCGCATCTGGGCTTGTGACCGTTTCAAAAGGAATCTCAACCAAGCTCTCTTCCTGTCTAACCTGAGGCTTCTCAGAAACTGGTTTTGCTTCAACCGCAGGAGCAACTGGATTCTCTACTACAGGTTTTTCGATGACAGTTTCTGGAGTGACAGCAGGTCTTTCTTGAACGACTTCTGTTTTCTCGATTTCATTTGCATTTTGCTTTTCTACTGGCAACTGAGGCTTCTCAGCTGAAGCTGATCTTGATGGATGGAGTTCTGCTTCCTTGAAGTATCCAATGTACTCATAGCCATCAATATGAATAATCCCTTCAGCTAAACCTTCATGTGTAGTGGCCGAAATAGTTTGGTTATAAGAAAGCAATTCTTTATTTTCAAATGCAAATGTTCCATAAGGTACAAAGGTGCTGGCTCCTAAAGAACCAATCAAGAAGAACACCTAGAACCTCTTTACGACCTTTTTTTGGACACCAAAAAGACTGCTAGTGAGGCCGTTGCCAAACCAAGACCTGCCAAGGCTAGTTCCTTACTTCCTGTGTATGGAAGTTGTTGACTGTTAGTTGCCTTCTTACGATAAACTACATAAAGAATATCATCATCTTGAAATTCTGTAGGAACCTCATGGTGAATCAGGGCTTTTTCAGACTCGGTCAATTCCTGCTCCGCCAAATAACGGTAATGAACACTATGAGCACTGCCAACTTCATTGGCTTGAACCTTATCTACTGAAAGGGCACTGGCTCCAAAAAGGAAGGCTCCGATGGCTACAGGACCTACCCCAACAGTTAGCTTACGAATTGAATATTTTGTGATTTTTTCTAGTTGTTGTTTTGTTTTTCTCATTCTCACGACTTTCTAATAGAATCTTGTGGATAGTGCGCACGCGCACCTCCAATTAATTTTGGACGACTAGCCAGCGCCGTTACGTGGGCATGACCAATTTCTCTCAAAAGAGGGCGAATCGGAACCTGAACATGCTTAACATGCATGCCAATTGCAGTGTCTCCGATATCCAATCCAGCATGGGCCTTGATAAATTCAACCTCAACTGGATCCTTCATAAACTTGAAGGCTGCCAACTGACCTGAACCTCCTGCATGGAGAGTAGGAAGGACACTGACGATTTCCAGACCAAACTGCTCTGCCAACTGACGCTCAACAACGAGAGCCCGATTAACATGTTCACAGCCTTGAACAGCTAGATGAATTCCTTTTTCTTCTAGGATATCTAGGATGGTCTTCACAATGATTTCGCCAATTTCTTGGCTGGATTCCTTGCCAATCTGACCACCTATCACTTCACTAGAAGAAAGGCCCAAAACAAAGATGGATCCTTGCTTCAAATTGGCCTTTTCCAATACATCTTCTACAATCTGGCTTGTTTCTCTTTGAATGTCTTTTTCCTTCATACTTGATACCTCTTTTGTCACTATCTATCATATCGTTTTTTCTACGTTTTAGCAAGATAGACAACCTGAAAATCTTACTCCAACCTGCATAAAACTCCCAGAATTGACTGGGAGTTAGCTAGTTTCTATTCTATTTATGTATATTTCAACTGTCGTCCCTTTTGAGGGAATAGAATCGATCTTCATTTGGTAATCTTCTCCAAAATGAAGTTTGAGCCGTTGGTCAACATTTTGCAGACCAACTCCCCCACGTTTAAGTTGACTTTGACTACTATCGCCAGCATCTTGGAAGCCAACTCCATCATCTTCAATACGGATGACCAAGCCCGAATCCTGTTTCTGGACAGAAACTCTAATATGTCCTTGACCTTCCTTTTCCTTAATGCCATTGTAAAGAGCATTTTCTACCAAGGGTTGTAACACCAACTTGGGCAAGACTAAATTATCAAAGGCAGGATTTTCATCAATTTCATATTCTAGTTTATCCCCATAGCGTTGTTTCTGGATAAAAAGATACTGGCGGACATGGTTAATTTCGTCAGACAGGCAAATCAAGTCCTTTCCTTGATTGAGCGCCAAGCGGAAATAGGTTGCCAAGGACTTGGTCACCTGAACCACTCGCTGACTATCCTGAAATTCAGCCATCCAAATGATGGTGTCCAAGGTATTATAAAGGAAATGCGGATTAATCTGGCTCGATAGGGCTTGAAGTTGGTACTGACGGGTCGTTTCTTCCTGCCTGCGAATATCTGCCATCAGCTGATCAATCTGATCCAACATGGCATTGAACTGGCGAGTCACTTCTCTCAGTTCATGGGCACCAGTTTCCTTGGCACGAAGATTCTGATTACCAGAAGCAATCTCCAGCATGGTTTCTCTCAAGTCATTCAGAGGAGCAATCCAGCGTTTAAGACTAATCCACACCAAGCAGAGACAGGCAAGAAGAGATGTGAAACTGGCTCCAAGCAAGGTCCACATGAGTTGACTCCTAATCTGGTCTAACTTCTCCAACGAAGACACGCCAAGCACCGTCCAATCAGTTCCAGCAATCTTTTCCTGACTGACGTAGGACTTGTGGTCTGGAGTATAGCCCTGCCCTGTCTCAATATAGGGTTTCATGGCCTCCATTTCGCTAGACGAACTATAAACTGTGTGTTGAGGATGGTAAACAAATTCATGGTTTTCATTGATAATAAAGGCAAAGCCCTGCTGACCCAACTGAAGTTGATTTAGATAGGCTTCCAGAGTTTCATAAGAAATATCCAAACGAAGTACACCCAGATTGGCTCCCTTTGCATCAACAAGTTCTTGAGTGATAGAAATAACCCACTGACTATCTGATTTACGAGCTGGGGTCAAAACTGGCATGGCTCCCTGATGAATAGCCTTTTGGTACCAATCCTCAGCCATCATATCAGAGGAGGTTTTCATCTGCACACTATCGTCTGTAGAAATGACCTGACCTGATTTGGTGACCAGAACTACCGTTTTCAAGTCTTGGTCTGCCTTTAAGATAGTCAAAAACAGATCTCGGATTTCCTTGACCTTGTCTTGACTGGGATTCTCAGCATAGGCTAGGACATCCGTCTGCTGGGTCAAGCTGGTCGAGGTGGTTTCTAATTTTTTGATATAAGACTGGATAAAGTGGCTAGTTTGGCTGATAGTCGTCTGGCTATTGCCCGCAATGCTAGCCTCAATGGCTGATGAACTAGATTGATAGTAGAAAGTCCCAACCAGAGCTAGGAGAATGAGAAAGACCAGAAAGATGGAAATAACCATTCTGACTAGGAGAGAAGAACGTTTCATCGACCTTCCCTCTTCTTAAACTGACGAGGTGTCACACCTGCAATCTGTTTAAAACGTTGTGTAAAATAGTTCATATCTTCAAAACCAACCTTCTCTGCTATCTCGTAAATCTTTCAGATCTGTAGTTAAAAGCAAGAGCTTGGCTTGTTTGACACGTTCTCTCACCAGATAATCCTGAAAAAGGCAGGCCCAACTCTTTCTTAATCAAAGAACTCAGATAAGTCGGGACTAAAAGCCCCAAGTCACTGGCTAAAGACTTTTAAACTAAACTGGCTATCAGCCAGATGAGACTGGATTTTTCTGAGCCATATTTCCTTCAAACTTATCGAGTCAATAAATCTTGTAACTGCTCTTCTTTTCTCTTCCTTGTCCAACTTTTTGCTTGATTTTTCCCCAACATTTCCTCAATATCCCTGACGAGAAAAGGGCTTTGAGCAGGTAGTCATCCACACCGAGTTTGACAGCAGACAAGGCATAATCAAAATCATCGTAGCCTGTCAAAAAAACTAGATGAACCTGAGGATAGGTTTCTCGTACCAGACTGGCCAACTGGATACCATTTAGCTGAGGCATATTGATATCGGTTAAAATGATGTCTGGCACCTGCTTTTGAATCAATTCCCAAGCCTGCCTTCCATTTTCAGCCTGACCGATGATTTCCATATCGTAGGCTGCTACATTGACCAGCTTGGTCAAGCCTTGTCTTACCAGATATTCATCTTCTACGATTAAGATTGTGTAGGTCATGCTTCTCTCCTTTGTCACTTACTAGTATCAGTATAGCAAAATTCTCCTCTAACTGCTTAGGAAAGCCCTCTTAATCGACATAATCTAGTAAATAAGCGTAGCCTTTTTCTTCCATTTGGTCTTTGGGAATAAAGCGGATAGAGAGACTATTAATACAGTAGCGCAAGCCCCCCTTGTCCTGTGGTCCATCCGTAAAGACATGCCCAAGGTGAGAATCTCCAACTCGGCTCCGCACTTCCATGCGTGTCATATTGTAGGACTTATCTTCCTTGTAAGTTGCAACATCTGGACTGATGGGCTGGGTGAAACTAGGCCAACCACAACCAGACTCAAACTTGTCCTTTGATGAAAAGAGAGGTTCTCCAGTTGCCACATCCACATAGATACCAGATTCAAATTTATCCCAGTAGCGGTTTGAAAAAGCTCGTTCTGTTTGATTTTTCTGGGTGACTGCATACTCCTCAGGTGACAAGATCTTTTTTTCAATTCCTCATCACTTGGTTTGGGGATATTTGCTGGCATCGATGACAGGGGATAGGCCGCCTGATTGACATTGATATGGCAGTAGCCATTTGGATTTTTCTTGAGATAGTCTTGGTGGTAATCCTCTGCCACTACAAAATTCTTCAAAGCCTCCTTTTCAACTGCTAGAGGTTGATCATATTTCTTAGCCACCTCATCAAAGACTTGGTTGATTTCCTCCAAATCCTTGTCATCTGTGTAATAAACACCAGTACGGTACTGGGTTCCCACATCATTTCCTTGTTTATTTTTGCTGGTTGGATTGATAATGCGGAAATAATGAAGCAGGATTTCCTTGAGAGAAATTTGCTTGGCATCATAGGTGACATGGACAGTTTCAGCATGACCTGTTTGGTTAATCAATTCGTACTTGGTTGTCTCCCCTCTACCATTTGCATAGCCTGAAACGGCATCTGTCACTCCGGGAACGCGTGAGAAGTATTCCTCAACTCCCCAGAAACATCCCCCAGCTAGATAAATTTCATGCAAGTCTGCATCTTTACTCACTTCTGTTTTTTTCACTGTTTTTTTCCTCCTTGGCTAACTGATGCTTTCTCAATTTGCGAGCTATCTGTCTGCCCCTGCATTTCGCATCAATAGAAAATAGAAACCGCTTATGGCTAGGGAAAAAAATCCCTGCCAAGACAAACAATTTTTACTTTATCATTCATGACCTTTCTCTACCCCATTTCTTTCAATGTCTTTTAAAATCATATCCTTATCCATAAAAACCAGGTTGCGTTTTTGACCAGCTTTCCTTCCTTGTCTATAAAGGCTTGAGTTGGGTAAGAACGAACGCCATAACTTTCCAAAAGTTTTACCTGATGAGTCAATTAGAACTGGGAATATTTTTTTATAATCCAAGCCCTTGTACCAGTTCTTAAAGTCTGCTTCAGCTTGTTCCCCCTTGTGTCCAGGAGACACTACCGTCAAGACCACATAATCATCACCAGCATCTTTTAGCGATTTCATCCGTATCTGGAAGACTAGCTAGACAGATGGAACACCAAGAAGCCCAGAATTTGAGATAGACTTTCTTACCCTTGTAATCAGACAAGCGATAAGTCTTACCATCTACTCCTGTCAGCTCAAAATCAGCAACCGCCTGACCTTTAGTCGCAGTTTGCGCACTGACTTGTTCTGTTTTGGTTTGCTCCTTCATAGTAGATTCGTCTGACATATTTTTAGCCGAACAGGCTGCCAAACAACAGATTGAGCCTACTCCAAGGAGACATGTTTGCCATTTTTTCATTTCTTTTTCCTCTCTATTCAAATAATGTAGTCAAAATGGAAGCATTTCCCAAAAGCACCAAGATTCCCATCACGATAATGAGGAAACCACCCACTTTTTTGAGGGTTCCTAGATAAGGATGGAGTTTTCGAAAATGTTTCAAAACATAGCTGGAGGCTAGAGCTAGAACCAAAAATGGTAGCGCCAAACCCAGCGTGTAAATCAACATGAGACCAGCTCCCTGCCAAGCACCTGAACCACCTGAAGCCGCCAAGGCCAAAACAGAGCCAAGAACCGGCCCCACACAAGGCGTCCAAGCAAAACTAAAGGTCAACCCCAGTAAAAATGCCTGACTATAGCCCTTACCCTTTTGCCCCTGTCTCTTTAATTGTAGCCTTCTTTCCTTGTAGAGTCCCTTCAAATGTAAGACTTCCATCTGGTGCAAGCCCAAGAGAATGATAACCGCACCCGTCACATACTGAAACCAAGAGGCATACAAAAGGTCTCCTAAAAAACCAGCACCATATCCCAGTAAGATAAAGATAAAAGAAATACCCGCTATAAAGGCCAGAGTTCGCAATAAACTAACAACTGAGATTGAAAATTTGGCACTGGAAGCCTGAGCACCATCTTTGTCATCCAACAAGACCCCTGCATAAACCGGTAACAAGGGTAAAATACAAGGAGAAAAGAAGGAAAGAATTCCAGCAAGAAAAACACTGATAAAAAAGATTATATTATCCATTGCCTTCTCCATTCTTTGATTTGATAGGACTATTATAGCCCCAAAACTCCAGAAAAAACAGGGACAATGATAGGGAAAAATAGGAATTTAATCAGGTTATTTAGAAATCTTACAAAAAAAAAGCCAGACACAGTCTGACTTAGATGAAAAACAGAAAAAGAAAAATTCACTAGTCTTCCCTACTTATCTGATAATAAATAAGGTCCGCAAGATAGCCTTTTCTCTCTACACCATTGGTAATAGTCTTTTGATAGGACATTCCAGCCTTCTCCATGACACGACCTGAAGCTGGGTTGAGACTGGCATATCGAGCTCTGACATTTTGAAAACCTGCTTGAATAAAACAAAAGTCCAAGACATCTTTCAAGGCCTCCGTCATTATACCATTTTCCCCAGTAAACCTTGCCTAGCACATAGCCAATTTCACAACTTGAATCTTCCTCATCCATCTCAACGATACTGATATCCCCAATCACTTGTCCTGGATTCTCTTTGAGACAAATGGCCCATTTGTAATAGTTGGGATTTGTATAGGAGGCAACCCAATTACGAATGGAGTTTCGAGTCACCTCGACATCAGGATGAGGATCCCAGGTGACGTAGGTTAGATTCTCAGCAGATGAAGCCCAATTCTGAAACATGGCTTCTGCATCACTTTCCACAAATCTTCGCAAGATTAAACGATCTGTCTGTAATATTTGCGTACCAATTGCTTTCATGATACTACCTCACTTTCTGATAAATGTTTCTCTGCCCAACCTCAATTTAAATTTACTTTGCTGTTGAATTTCAAGGTAATAAGCTAAAAAGGTCCCACGGACCTCCTCTCACTTTCTTATTTCAAGGTGAGAGGCTGAAAACCTCCACTGGAGGTTCCTCGTTTTCTTATTTCTAAACTCGGGGTAAAAAGGTCCCCGGACCTTCCTCGCTTACCTGTTTCCATGCTCGGGGTAAAAACCTCCACTGGAGGTTTTTTTACTCCCAAAAATCATCAAATACGGTGATTGGTAGGTGGCGTTTATGTTGACCTTTGTGCCACCAGTTTTCGATAGTCGCTTGGGCTTCTGGGCTGATTGTTTTGCCTTCTAGGTAGTCGTCAATCTCTTCATAAGTGACTCCGAGGGCTACTTCGTCAGCTAGGCCTGGTTTGTCTTCTTCTAGGTCTGCCGTTGGGATTTTTTCATAAAGGGCTGGGTCTGCACCAAGTTCCTTCAAGAGTTGTTTTCCCTGACGCTTATTGAGGCGATAAAGAGGGAGAATATCCGCACCACCGTCACCAAACTTGGTAAAGAAACCTGTGATATTTTCCGCAGCATGGTCTGTTCCAATGACCGCTCCGCTATGGGAACCTGCAAGGGCATACTGAGCAATCATACGGCAACGAGCCTTGATATTGCCCTTGTTGAAGGCTGAAACAGGGCTTCCTGTCGCTTCAACTGCAGCTGTCATGGCATCAGCTGATTCCTTGATATTAACTACCAAGCTGACATCTGGCTGGATGAAGGCTAGGGCTTTTTGAGCATCTGCTTCATCGGCTTGTACTCCATAAGGCAGGCGGACAGCGATAAATTTGTAGCTATCATCGCCCGTTTCTGTTCGAAGTTCTTCCATGGCCAGTTGAGCAAACCGTCCTGCTAAGGTTGAGTCTTGTCCTCCAGAAATCCCTAGTACAAAAGTTTTTAGGAAGGGATGTTTTTTCAGGTATCTCTTTAAGAAATCAATGGAACGACGGATTTCTTCCTGGGCATCAATCACTGGTTTGACACCCAGTTGCTGAATAATAGTCTCTTGCAAACTCATTCTTCTTCTCCTTCGCCGAGGGCTTCCTTGCGCATTTTGTCTATCAAGTCCATCTTGTCTTGCCATACATCACGCGCCAAATCCACTGGATAGTGTTGCGGATTGAGCACACGTTTGTACTCATCCCAAAGCTTGTCAAATTCCTTACGAGCATAATCCTGAATCTCAGTCAAGCTAGGCAAGTTGTAAATCAATTTCCCGTCTTTGAAAATATCCACCAAGAGAGGAACAGCGTCAAAATCACGAACAGTCTTCTTGATGTAGGTATAAGTCGGATGGAACATCTTGATTTCTGTCATGCTGGCAACATCTACGCCATCATAAGTGATATAGTCTCCTTCTGACTTGCCTTTTTCACGACTGGTAATGCGCCACACCTGCTTCTTACCTGGCGTCGACACTTTTTCCGCATTATTAGACAGCTTGATGGTATTACGCATGTTACCATTTTCATCTTCGATCGCAACAATCTTATAAACCGCCCCAAGAGCTGGTTGATCATATGCTGTAATCAGCTTAGTACCTACTCCCCAAACATCAATCTTAGCGTGTTGCATTTTGAGGTTAAGGATGGTATTTTCATCAAGGTCATTTGATGCATAAATCTTAGCATCAGTAAATCCTGCCTCGTCCAGTTGTTGACGAACTTTTTTAGAAATATAGGCAATGTCTCCAGAGTCAATTCGGACACCAAGGAAATTAATCTTGTCACCAAGTTCACGCGCAACCTGAATAGCAGCTGGCACACCGATACGAAGGGTATCATAGGTATCTACAAGAAAGACGCAATTTTTGTGGGTCGCAGCATAAGCCTTGAAAGCCTCATAGTCGTTGCCATAAACCTGTACCAAGGCATGGGCGTGAGTTCCTAAAACAGGAATGTCAAAGAGTTTACCAGCACGCACATTACTAGTTCCATTGGCGCCACCAATCACCGCTGCGCGTGTTCCCCAGATAGCAGCATCCATTTCTTGTGCACGACGAGTCCCAAATTCCATCAGTGGTTCATCCGCAATGACCGAACGAATACGAGCTGCCTTGGTCGCTACCAAGGTCTGGTAGTTGACAATATTCAAAAGAGCCGTTTCGACCAATTGACATTGGGCTAGAGGGCCTTCCACCTGAACAATCGGTTCATTAGCAAAGACCAAGTCCCCTTCTTGAGCAGAACGAACGTTCAACTCCAACTTGAAATTGCGAAGGTAATCCAAAAATTCCCCATGATAGCCAAGCGACTCTAAGTAGTCGATATCACTATCTGAAAAGCGCAAATCTTCAAGATACTTCACAATCCTTTCCAAACCAGCAAAAACCGCATAGCCATTATTGAACGGTTGCTGACGGAAATAGACCTCAAAAACCGCCTTTTTATTGTGAATCCCTTGGTCAAAGTAAACCTGCATCATGTTAATCTGGTACAAGTCCGTGTGCAATGTTAAACTATCATCTGGATACATACTTTTCCTACTTCCTTAGCTAGAAACTCATGAAAATTTTCAAGAACTTTCACATATTCCAATAAATTAGTACTATTATATCACATTTTAGCTGTATTGAGAAAAGAGCAACAAGCTATTCACCACTCTCCAGTTCATCCATGTCTTGCTCAAACTTTTTCTGAGCCCATTCTCCATAGCTCTTCAGACCAAGATTGCCAATAAAGACCCAGGGAAGGTAAATGACATAAGTAATGACCCAAGCAGATAGGTATTTAAGGTTCAAAGGATTGTGCTGATAAATTTCTATGTTGAATTGATAATTCTGCAACATCAAAAGAGTCGTAATAGCGAGAGTTACCAGCAAACACCCTACAATCGTAAAATGAAAACGACTATAGTAGGTCACTCCCAGGTAACGGGCACGATTGAAAAAGAAGAAAATTCCTACTATCAGAGTATAGACTAGAAAATTCGGATTAAAAAGAGATGGAGCCAACACTGCCACCAAATAGCTTAGGAGTACAAGCCCAATAAAGAGGGAAAAAGACTCTGCCCCAGCTTTATTGATTAGTTGTTCTTCTCTTTCGTCAAGTAATTGATAATGAATAAATTTATTTACCATCTTCTTCCTCCCAAAATAATTGGTCTAGGGTTTTACCTAAACATCTGCAAATGGACTGGCAGAGCGAGAGACTGGGATTGTATTTTCCCGCCTCTATCAAACCAATAGTCTGGCGCGTCACCCCAACAGCCTCTGCCAGTTGACCTTGTGTTAAATCAAGCTCCACACGAGCTAATTTTAATTTTAAATTTTTATCCACCTGCGTCCTCCTTATAGTTTTAAAAAGTTGCGCCTCTTTTTAACATCATTATATCATATATCTAACTTAATGCAATATATAAATGTCATTTTGTAAAGTTTTATTAACAAACTCTCTACCATAAAAAATAGAGAGTTTTCTGCTTATTCAATTTTTTTCAAAACATCTACAGCATCGTAGGATTTCACATCTAATGTTGTATTGTCCTCCATATCGTCTAGAAAGATACAATTTATAGGTTATAACCGCTACTTAACTTATGTATGAGTCTCTCTTTGTATTATACCTTCGTATTCACCTTACAGATTCTTTTGGTAATAATATCTTTGCCCAATGTAGGGATAGTCTTGTAAGGTAAAGACTTCCTTGTAGCCATGCCTTTTATAAAAATCTGGAGCTTGAAACTGGTAGGTATTGACAAAAGCAAAACGACAGTTTCGATTCTTAGCTTCAGTTTCTGCTTGCTGCAATAGTTTTGAACCGATTCCTTTCCCTCTCAGTTCCTCTTTTACAAATAAATACTCGATTTCTAGCCAATTTCCAAAAGTCTCTGCTATCAAACCTGCCAGGAGATTACCCTTTTCATCTTCTACATAAAGATTAAGTGGCTCACTTTCAGCCTCTTCTCGTTTTGAACGATTATAAACACGAATCAGATTCCCTATTTCTTGTGATTTGTGTGATTCCTTATTTTCCAATCTAAAGTACATCTAAACCTCCTCAAACACTGTTACAGCTTGATTATAGTCTTATTTCAATAAACTGTCAAACTAGTAAAAACTCACCAACCTGAGTTGATGAGTTCTTAATCTATTTTCTAAATTTCCACTGGCTATAAATCCCGAAACCGATAATCCAGATAGCTGATCCGATTGCTCCGACAAATGTAGACTCTTGTAAAAAGAGGGTTACAAAGACAAAGGCAAAGAAGAGCATGGTTAGAGGATTTAGGAAACGATAGTGGGGCATGAGATAGCCATCTGCCATAAAGTCTGGTGACTTACGGTATTTAAGGTGGGCCACCATGATTAAGATATAAATGGCAATATAGACACCAGACGACGATGCCGTAATCAAGGCAAAGGCATCCGAAACACCTGGCAAGACATTGATAAAGGCTGCTAGGGCAATCAGAACCGCTGAAGCGATAATGGCATTTTGTGGCACATTGTGTCTAGAGAGGTATCTGCCTTAATTGCTTTTTAGGGAAGCGATTTGGCGAATCATGGGCAATCTGGTACAAATGACGTCCTGTTGAATAAAGGGTTGAGTTAAGAGCAGATGCTGCTGAGGTCAAAACAACGAAGTTAATCAAGGCTGCTGCCCATTTGATACCTGCCAATTCAAATACTGTAACAAAAGGAGAATCAGCCGATGCAAGTTCACGCCAAGGAATGATGGACATAATAGCTAAAAGAGCTCCACCATAGAAAAAGACGATTCGTAGAGGAATTTCCTTAACGGCTTTTGGCAAGACCTGGCGTGGATTTTTTGTTTCAGAAGTTGTTACCCCGATAAACTCAATCATAAGATAGGCAAAGAAAACCATCTGGAAAGCCATAACAAAGTTCACTCCACCATTTGGGAAGAGGGAGAAATTGTCGGCAATATTAGCTAAACTTGCTACTCCATGAGGCGTTTTAAAGCCTGTCAAGACCATAAAGACTCCTGTGGCGATCATGGCTAAAATAGCCACAATCTTGACCATAGCAAACCAAAATTCAACTTCCCCAAAGAGTTTCACCGCAATCAAATTGACCAAGGCTAGAATGGTCAAAAATCCAATCTCAATCATCCAACTTGGCCAGCTAGGGAACCAGAACTGAACATAGTGAGCGATAGCTGTGATTTCCGCCATACCGATAAAGACAACGGATAGCCAGTAAGACCAGACTGAAAAATATCCCCAGCCCTTACCCAAATGGCGCGTGATAAAGTTGATAAAGGTGTGTTGCTCAGGGTCTTGGTAGAGCATTTCCCCAACCGCACGCATCATGAGGAACATAAAAGCCCCAGTAATCATATAAATCAGTACAATGGAAGGACCTGTTAGGCTGATAGAGCGACCTGCTCCCAAAAAGAGCCCTGTTCCGATTGTTCCAGCAATGGCCATAACCTGCACGTGACGATTAGTCAGACCACGCTCCATCTTATTTTTTTTCTTCTTTGAACTCATAACGTCTCCAATTCAATTTAAAATGGAAAAAGGAGTGAGTGAAGCGCACTGCCTCCCCACTCCTTTTTTCTATTTTTAGGATGTTTTTTCAACCTTCAAGATTTTTACATCATAGCTACCAACAGGTGTTTCAATGGTTGCTGTGTCACCTGTTTTCTTGCCAATCAAGGCTTGTCCAATTGGGCTTTCATTTGAAACCTTACCTGCAAAGGCATCCGCACCAGCTGAACCTACGATAATATAAACTTCTTCTTCGTCCTCACCAATTTCTTGGATAGTAACTGTTTTACCAATCGCTACTTCATCTTGAGCAACTGAGTCACTATTGACGATTTCAGCATAACGGATTTTTGTTTCCAAGCTAGAGATTTGTCCTTCGACAAAGGCTTGTTCATCCTTAGCTGCTTCATATTCACTGTTTTCAGAAAGGTCACCGTATGAACGGGCAATCTTAATGCGTTCTACCACTTCTGGACGGCGAACCAATTTCAATTCTTCTAATTCTTTCTCAAGTTTTTCCTTTTCCTCAAGGGTCATAGGATATGTTTTTTCTGCCATTTTTCTCAACTTTCTTCTAATGATATTCTCTAAAGAAAATTATGTGAAGCATCACATAATTTTAGTTTGTTTGGTTTAATTTGCTGTTGACATGTTCAGCGACATTACGATCATGCTCCTCCTGAGTAGTAGCATAATAGACCTTGCCATCTGTAACATTAGCTACAAAGTATAAGTTATCACTCTTAGTCTGATTAATACTTGCCTCAATGGCATCCAAACTTGGACTATCTACTGGACCTGGCATCAAACCAGCTTTCGTATAAACATTATACGGTGAATTAATTGTCGTATCAATTCCAGCATCATCAGCAAGACTAATCTTCTGACCAAGTTTTCCTTGGGCATACAAGATGGCAATATTGCTTTGAAGTGGCATACCAAGATTCAAGCGATTGTAGAAGACACCTGCAATCAACTTACGATCTTCAGTCTTAGCACCTTCTTTTTCAACAAGTGACGCAATTGTTAGCAATTCATTGACTGTCAAGTTTTTAGACTTGATTGCACTATAATGAGGCGCCAAAGTCTTGTCCATAGTTGCTAGCATCTCATCAATCAAGCTTTCAATCGTTGTACTTTCCTTGATAGAATAAGTAGCTGGGAAGAGGAAACCTTCTAAACGATAACGAACGCCACTTTCCTTTGTAGGCAAGCTTTCAAGTAGACTAGGATATTTAGCAACTTCTTGACTGATAAAGTTGTCATCTTGAACTTTAGACAAGAAAGCATCCGCTGTCAAAGGTTCTTTAAATTCACCTTGCAATTGACCTACCGCTTGTGCAATTTGATCAATCGTATAACCTTCTGGAATTGTTAAATTCGCAAGCGCAGGTTCTTGAGCTTCAGCTGTTCCACCTTTTTGTAGTTCGTGGATGATATCTTCTGTACTCATGCTCTTTTGCAAATTGTAATAGCCAGATTTCAAATCTGAATAATTTTTATATTTCGCATAAAAAGCAAAAATCACTCCGTGTTTAATCAAGCCAGACTTTTCAAGAGTTGAACCAATTGTTTGAACATTGGCTCCTTCTGGGATTTGCACTGTCACATATTGTTTAGATGAAGCATCCACAGGTTGCAAAGACGACTGAACATACTGATAACCGAAGTAACCACCTGCTGAAATCAAGCCTAGGAAAATTAGTAAAGAAATAAAGAAGGTCTTGAATCCTGATTTTTTCTTCTTAGTAGGCTGAACTGTCTCACGACGGCTACGACGTGGTGTTGCAGGCATTTCTTCTACAGCTTTCTTTTCCACTACTGGTTTTGAAGTAGGAACTTCTCTTTTTACCTCTCTCTGACCTTCTGTCTTATAAGAAACAGCTACCCTTGTTGGGATTTCATTAAATTCCTTCTCTACGTTTCTAGGACTAACAGGTCCTGGAGTTGGTCTTGATACTCCCTCCGCTGATGGAGTAGAAGGACCTTCTTGACTCGGGTGACTAGGAGCAAGTGGAGCTTGTCTTACAGCCTCTTCTGCGGGAGAAGAAGGAACATCTTGACTTGGATGGCTTGGAACAGTAAAAGTTTCTCTTTTTATCTCATCTGCTGGAGAAGCTGGTAAATCTTGGCTGGGGTGAGTCGGCACGGTAGGAGCGTTTCTCATAATATCCTCTACAGCTGATAGAGAATCTTCCATCAAATCTTCTATTGACTGATCATTTTTAGAAGAAAGTTGGGGTTTTATTGAAGCTAAATTAACTTCTTCCTGATCTTCTTCATGTTTTTTAACTCGTTCTAAATCACGTAAAATCTGCTCTTTAAAGCTTAATTTTTCGTCTTCTCTTGATTTTTCACTCAAAAGTTTTTCCTCCTCGTTGACAATCCATAATATTATATCTTAAAAACGAAAGAAAAGCAACCTAGCATGCTTTTCTGGCTTATTTTTTAGCTTTCCAGACCATATCATACCAGGTTTCCCCTGCAAAGGTTGACTGAGACAGACCTTCATTGACAAATCCATGCTTTTCGTAGTAGGCGATGAGATAGTCATGACAGGTTAAATTAATACCTTCTTTTTCGTGTTCAAGAGCCAGTTCTTTCAAGGCTGTTAGCAATTTCTTACCCAGCCCAAGGCCCTGTGCCTCCTTGGCAATAGACAGACAGGTCACAGAGATATAGCCACCAGTTTCATGACTATAGTCTTTTATGTCTTCTGTAAAAGACTGGTCTTGCAGATGGCGTTGTGGGCCAACTGGTCCTTCAATATAACCAATAATCTTACCCTCTTTTTCTGCAACCAGAAACGAGGTCTGAATTTCTCTCAAATGTGCTTCAAAGACAGAAGGAGGAATGGCTTCTTCAACCGAGAAATTTTCTAGTTCAATCTCAACGATACGATCTAAATCTTCTAATCTTGCTTGTCTGATTTTCATTGTGCCTCCAGATAAAAGGGATTAAACCAAATCATACTAAAACCCTGGCTAGTTGCATAAAGCGAAGTTTCTTCATCAATAAAACCGTTCATTTCAAAATAGGAAAGCAACTCTTCCGGACTCTTCAAACGAATAGCTTTGTAATCCAGCTCAACTGCCACATCTTTCAAAGCCGCAAGAAGAAGCGTTCCCAAGCCCTGTCTCTGATGGTCAGTATCAATGACTAAAGAATGTATTTCTAGACATTTCGGATTGTGTGGGTGAGGACTCACCTAGAACATAGCCCTAAAAGTTGATTTTTCATCCCTAGCTAGAAGAAAGGTATCCGCACACTTACGGATACTTTCTTCTAAGATATGGGAAGGTTGCTGCTTTTCAGCTAAAAAAGATGAAGTTTGAAGTGCCTCTATCTCAGCCAAATCAGACTTACTCGCCTGAATGATCTTAATTGGAATTTCCATGGGAAAATCCTATTGAACATTGCTTGTCAGGTTAGACAAGAGACGCTCAAATGAGTATTCATAGGTTTGAATGTCTCCTGCTCCCATAAAAACATAGACAGCATTATCATGGTCTAGGAGTGGAGAAACATTTTCAACAGTGATCACTTTGTGTTTCTTATTGATTTTATTGGCTAGGTCTTCTACCTTAACATCACCATGGTCTACTTCACGAGCAGATCCATAGATTTGTGCTAGATAAACAGCATCCGCTTGATTCAAAGCATGGGCAAATTCGTCCAACAATGCAATGGTTCTTGTAAAAGTATGAGGTTGGAAGACTGCTACAATTTCCTTACTTGGGTATTTCTGACGAGCTGCATCCAAGGTCGCAATGATTTCTGTTGGATGGTGGGCAAAGTCATCGATAATCACTGTGTCATTGACAATTTTCTCAGTGAAACGACGCTTAACACCGGCAAATGTTTTCAGGTGCTCACGCACTAAGTTCAAGTCAAACCCTGCTGTGTAAAGAAGACCGATAACGGCTGTCGCATTCATGATATTGTGACGACCAAAGGTTGGGATGTGGAATTGACCCAATTCTTGTCCACGGAAGTGAACTGTGAAGGTTGAACCAGTTGTTGAACGAAGAAGATCGCTAGCTACAAAGTCATTGCCTTCAGCTTCAAAACCATAATAATAAATCGGAGCATTAGCTGTAATTTTACGCAATTCTGCATCTTCACCATAGACAAAAAGACCCTTGGTAATTTGTTTGGCATAGTCATTAAAGGCATTGAAAACATCCTCTAGACTTGTGAAATAGTCTGGATGGTCAAAGTCAATGTTGGTGATAATAGAGTATTCTGGATGGTAAGGCATGAAGTGACGCTCATATTCGTCAGACTCAAAGACAAAATATTTGGCATTGGCCGAACCACGACCTGTTCCATCCCCAATCAAGAAACTAGTGTCTGTGATGTGAGACAAAACATGAGACAACATACCTGTCGTTGAAGTTTTTCCATGCGCTCCAGCTACTCCCATGCTAACAAAGTCACGCATAAAGCTACCTAGAAATTCATGGTAACGTTTGTAACTGATGCCATTTTGGTCTGCACAGGCAATTTCGACGTTGTTATCTGGACGGAAGGCATTTCCAGCGATAATTTCCATATCACCGTCTAGATTCTTTTCATCAAAAGGAAGAATGGTAATTCCTGCCTGCTCAAGACCACGTTGAGTAAAGTAGTATTTTTCAACATCTGATCCCTGTACCTTATGACCCCATTTGGTGCAACATCAAGGCCAAGGCACTCATCCCTGATCCCTTAATTCCGATAAAATGATATGTCTTTGGCATGTTTTCTCCCCTATTCCGTAATTCTTGTCAGATTCAACTCTTGGGCAACCCGACGTTCTTGTTCTGTTTGTTTACTTTTTTTATTGTAGATTTGGCTCTTCTTTAGAAAAATCATAGTTGTTTTTTTCTTTTGGGCAGGTGCTGACAGTTTCTTTCTTGGCTCAGCTTGAGTCGAAATATTGCTGACTTCTTCCGCCAAAGATGTAATGAGACTGGGTCAATTTTTTTGACTATATTTGACAAATTCACCAGGATTTTTCCTTTTTGGAAAGGCGCTGTCGGTTGATTGCCCTTTCTAACAAGACCTGATTTGAGAATGACGTCTTGTAGGAGTGATGTCCTGAGTCAGGTAGCTTTAGCCGAGCGTTTCTTTTTTTCAAATCCGCACGCGCTTCTTCACGCGCCACCTCCGCATAGCTCTTTCCTTCTTTTTTTACCCCTAAAGGAGCCTTTTTTTAGGGTTTCTCTACTTGCTTTTCAATCGGTTTTGACTGGTGTCTCTTCAGCAATAGGAGCCCATTCTAAATAATTTTTATCTCGATACTCACCCTTGATATTACTGATCAGATCAGACTCATCGTACAAGTTCATGACTGGCATTTCAGTCAGCATGACCTCGTCATCTGACACCAATGGAAATCGTTCTTGTTTCATTTTCTATTTCCTTTCAACACTTCATTATAGCGTATTGTCTTGATTTTTCAAGTGCTGACTTCAGAAATTCCCAAAATTTCTCTAATTTCTGCTAGGGTCAGACTGCCACGTGATTCTGTACCGTCCAATACTTGCGACACCAGATGTTTCTTTTGCTCTTGGAGTTCCTGAATTTTTTCTTCAATGGTTCCCTTGGTCACCAAGCGATAGACCTCAACCGTTTCTTCCTGACCCATCCGATGGGCACGGCCAATGGCTTGCGCTTCCACCGCAGGATTCCACCAAAGGTCAACCAAGATAACCGTATCAGCACCTGTCAGGTTCAGACCGACACCACCAGCCTTAAGAGAAATCAGAAAGGCATCTCTTTCTCCTTGGTTAAAGGCCTTAGTCATGTCTTGTCTTTCCTTGGCTGGGGTTGAACCCGTAATTTTAAAAGATGTCAAGCCCAAGTCTGGCAGTTCTTGTTCTATTTTCTCCAACATTCCCTTGAACTGCGAGAAAATCAAGACACGGTGTCCGCCGTCTGCCACCTGTAGCAGCAGGTCTCGGAGACTATCCAGTTTGCCACTGGCTCCTTGATAATCTTTCATAAAGAGGGCAGGGGTGTCACAGATTTGACGCAAGCGCATCAGACCAGATAAAATTTCCACACGACTTCGTTGGAATTCCTGATCTGACACTTGAGATAAACGTTCTCGCATCTGTTGCAACTGAGCTAGGTAAATAGCCTTTTGCTGGTCTTCCAGTTCATTCTTATAAACTACTTCAATCAAGTCTGGCAATTCAGTCAGAACTTCTTCTTTCTTACGCCGCATCACGAAAGGTTTGATAAACTGAGCTACGCGCTCAGCTGGCAATTTCATAAATTCTTTCTTGCTTGGCAAAAGTCCGGGCATGACAATTTGGAAAATGGACCACAGCTCACCCAGATGATTTTCAATAGGAGTCCCTGACAAGGCAAAGACTGACGGCACCACAAATTGTCTCAAGGTCTGGGCAATCTTGGTCTGGGCATTTTTCATGACCTGAGCCTCATCTAAGAAAAGGAAGTCAAAGGCCATCCCCTGATAAAGATCACTGTCCTGACGAAAGGTAGCATAACTAGTCACATAGATTTGATGGCTCTCAACAAGAATCTCTTCTCGACCAGATTTCAAACCATGAACAACAGCCACATCCAACTGTGGGAGCAAATTTTCTGAAACTCATCTGCCCAGTTGTAAATTAAACCTGACGGTGCTAAAATCAAAACCCTACTTTCTTTTGTCACTTGACTGGTCAAAAAAGCAATAGTCTGCAGGGTTTTACCAAGTCCCATATCATCAGCCAAAATCCCACCAAAACCATAATGATGGAGCATTTGCAGCCAGCCGATTCCCTTTTCCTGATAATCTCGTAAGTCAGCCTGAACCTGAGTTGCCTGTCGTGGAAAATACTCTGGATGCGTCAAATCCTGGGCCAGATTCTGGAATTCTTGTGAAAAAAAGAAACACGGTCACGTCCTTCAAAGAGATGAGCTAAACTATAAGCCAAGGATTTCCGAGCCTGCAAGGCCCCATCTTTTAATTCAAATTGCCCCAATTCCTGTAAATTTTGGCGAATTTTCTTGGTTTCTTCATCGAAAAAGTAGACTTGATTAGACGAATCAATGTAAAAATCTTGATTGGCAACCAAAGCCTGCATGGCTTGGTCAATTTCCTCTTGGGCGATATCTTGAAAATCAAACTGGATTTCCAAGAGACCTCCCTTGGAAGCAATCTGCACTTGAGGACTCGCTAGGCTATAAAGCTCTTCTAACTTGTCTGATAGGTCAACATTCCCAAGTTTTTCAAAAACTGGAATGATTTCGTGAAAGAAATGATATACAGACTCCGCTTTTAGGGCCTGACGCCAAGATTGAAAATCGGCTTCAAAGCCCGCAGTCAAACAGACTTGGAAAATTCTTTCTTCTAAGTCAGCATCACTCGAAAATGGCAATTCTTCTAGCTCTTGTCGACTAGATACCTGTCTATCTCCATAATCAAACTGAATTTCTAAACGAATCCGATTATCTTCTTCCCTGTCAAAGTAAAAAGAGGGCGCAAAGGATTTGATTTGTAGAGCGTTCTGGAGCTGAAACGGTGCCCATCTGGCTAAAAGAGCGTTAAACAAGAAGCCAACTTATCTCGGTCACTACTATCAAATTGCAGGTATTTCTTTCCATGTTGATCCAAAGGTAGCGCTTTGATTTCCTTGAGAAGACGCATCTGCTGGTCTGTTAGAAAATAAACCTGTCCTTTATGGAAAAGCACAGCTCCCTGATAAAAGACATTGACCCTGAGGACTCTCACTGATTTCCATTTCAAAATAGTCCGAGTATTCTGTTACTGTAAAGGCAAATAGATTGGCATCAGCATGCATATCCTGAAAAAGTAGAGTCTGGTAGCTATCCACTTGATGGTCAAATTGAAAATGGGGCAAGGTCATCAGTAAATTCACACCCTGCTCAAAAAAAGGTCAGAGGGAAAAAGAAGTGTCGACCTTGGTTTTTGGAAAAAAAGAGATCTGGAGCCTGTCCTTCCTCCATCAGTCCTCGCAAGAAAGTCAGAAGTTCTTGGCTGGCCTCATCAAAGGCTTCCCAAGATAGAGACTCCTCATAAAGTTTTTTTGCCAATCATATAAGACTTTTCTCTGCTCGACAACTCCTTTAAAAAGAGTGGAATATCCCGAATGACGTAGTATTTTTGACTATTGATTTGCCCGATTCTCAGGGTCCACAAGATATGATTGGTTCCTGCTTCCACTTGTCCCACTGCCGATAATTCATAGGCGCGTTCTGATTTTGGAGACAAGATTTGTTCCAAAAATTTGCCACCCAAGGTCACCTTGGTTTCAACAGCCTCTTTTTCTTCATGACCTTCTTCCAGACTCTGCAAGATTTCCTGACCACGCTCATCATTTTTTAGAAAATGCTCCAAACGCTGCCAAATGCACACAGTAGCCCCTCTTTTTGGAAAAAAATCGCAGGCACAAAAACCAAATCATCCTCTAAACTATAGCGCAGTTCTTCTTCTGCAACGCGAGCGTAGAGCCGATTGTTCTTTTCCTTGATAATGTCAACCTTACCAGTTTCATAAAGGGCAACGCCTTCGATACGGACTTTCCCCGGAATCAATTTAGCCATATTTTTACCTTTACCTTATCCTTTTTTTATTATACCATATTTTTCCCCTATGAAAATAGCCTTCTAAGGATACTTTTCTCCTAGAAGGCTGGATTTTTAAAGTCGTAACTTCTCAAAGTAACTTCCATCTCTCTCCCAAAACTAGAAGTTAGTCTAAGACGGATTTCCACTGATTTCACGCATTTTTCTCATACTAAAAGCTAGGGTTGTGGGAAACTGGAAGTTAGTTTTAGAAGTTACCCTCTATACTATACCGGCGGCCGGGGTCGAACCGGCACGTCCTTGCGGACACTGGATTTTTGAGTTCTAACTCAATGTTTTTTTATATCAATTAAAATAGCATGCAATCAACAATTTTACTATTTAAAAAAATATCTGATTTTAGCTGAATTTACCAATTATGGTATTTTTTTGTGGAAATTACTATATAATTCATTCATATTTTTTTATTAAGTACTTTCAGAACTTTATATAAAATTTTTTTCAAAAAAACAATAACAGTTTATTAAGAACGCCATTATGAATTTTACTTTCATCAATTTGGCTTAAATTCACATTTTTTAATTATTAAACAATCCTTCCAGCATTCCGGAAAACCAATTTTAGTTTTTTTCTATGATACTGCTAGTCATAAATTTTCTTTCAATTTCGTTAATAAAAGGTATCCCACTCATCATGAATGCTTGAATTATGACAAATAAGAATTTGTTTTATTGCCAGCATATAGGCAAATAAGTCTTTATTATCTCCTTGTTTCTTCCCATACATTTTTTTATCTTCCGCAAAAACTGGTGTATAGAATCTTGGAACACCCACATTAAAGTTACGTGCGTATAATCTGCCATAATGTGCACAAACATTCCTAATAAACCATGTGGCAGAAATCCAACTTTTACTTGCAGATATAATATGGTCCTGCATGTTAGCATCATTTTTATAATAATCATTACTAAGAAACAACTCTTCAACCCATAAACTATAAAATTTATCATTCAACTGCTCAATTATTTTTAGTTGTTTCTCCAAAAAGTCAGCTCAGGTACAACAACCCAAAAAGGAAACTTGCAATCTTTATTACTCACATGGTGACTTATTGGAAGAGATTTAGCTTTTAATTCAAATAATCTCATTCCAATTCTTTTCAATAAATTCCTGATAATCATTTTTCATTTTTTTATAAATTGATTTATCTAAATAGCACTCGCCTTTTTTTGTAAATTCCCTTCATAATTACTACATAAAGTATGGATAATAGAAGACTTGATTAACAATTCTATTTTACCAGTAAATTTCATCAAATTTTTCTCTCAAAAAAATGAATTGAATTCATAAAGTTCAATACAGTCTTGAAAAGAAAAAAAGTAGTATCTTCTCGTTTCGGTAAACACTTTCTGTATATTGAAAAAAATCATAATAATTTGTCTGAAAAAAAGGAACTGTTTAGCGAAAGCCTCATCAGACTCATTAATTATTACTTTAGCACCTGTTTTCTTTACTGGTCTAGCAAGCTTCTTCTTCAACTTATCAAATTCAAGAAATTCTTTCATTGAAGAGTTTTTATCAGGGGCTAGTGCATAATATTTGACAGAAATATTTTTTACCTTAATCTTTTCATCAGTTGTATTCATCATTCACCCTAAAAAAAAAGCCTCACAAAACTATTTGATTGATTAATCAAAGGGAGCCTTGGGAGTTCTTGTACAATTATTATAGCCTAATCCCTATTTTTTGTAAACCCCCTTTCCATACCACCAAATGTAGTAGCTCCAATCTTTTTTAACCAAAAAACTCCATATATAGTGCTATTTTTAGACACAAGAACACAAGATATAGATAGAGGCCTTCAAGACCTCTATCTATTGTGTTTTATAAGTGAAAATATTTTTTTAAAAATATTTAAAAAAATAATAAAAAAACGATTTTTTTAAAGTTTGGCAAAAGTCGTCACAATCCGCTGACACACTTCTTGCAGCAGAGGATTTGGGCATGGCTACATTGAGACGGGCATGGAGACTCCTTCCTCTCCAAAATCCAAACCACGGTTAAGGATAACCTTGGCTTCATTTCTCAACAGCTCTTGCAATTTTTCATCAGTCAGGTCATAGGCTGAAAAATCAAGCCAAATCAAGTAGGTTCCCTGCGGTTTCATGACCTTGATTTTAGTCTCTTTTCCAAATAAATCCACCACATAATTGATGTGGTCTTCAAAGACTTGCTTGAGTTCCTCTAACCAATCCTTCCCATAGCGATAAGCAGCTTCTGTCGCCAAATAGCCCAAGCCTGAAATTTCATGCTGATTATTGGTCAACTGGCGTTTCTGGTAAGCCAGTCTCAACTTAGGATTTTCAATGACTGCATAGGAATTTTTTGTTCCAGCAATATTAAAGGTTTTAGTGGCACTGGTCAAGACGATCGCAAATTCTTTAAAGTCAGGGTTGACAGTATTGAAAGAGTGATGCTTGTGAGCAAAGAGGGCCAAATCTTGATGAATTTCATCTGAAACTAGCAAAACACCGTGTTTTTGGCAGAATTGCCCAATCTTCTCCAACACTTCCTTTTCCCATACACGTCCACCAGGATTGTGAGGATTGCAGAGAATATAAATTTTGACATCCTCTTCCACCAAATCCTTTTCAAGTCGGTCAAAGTCAATCTCAAACAGACCATCCTTTTCCACCAAAGAATTGGTAATCAATCTACGGTTGTTCAACTTGATACTGCGAGCAAAAGGTGGGTAGACAGGCGTGTTAATCAGACTGCCTCGCCTTCTTTTGTAAAGGCTTGAATAGCTGTTGAGATAGCTGGTACCACACCCTCGATAAAGACAAGAGCCTCTTTGTCAAAGTGGTAACCGTGTTGTGTGGCTTCCCACTTTTGAACTTCCTTAATTAACTCTTCACTGGCATAGGTATAGCCATAAACCAGTTGATCAGCGTAAGTCTGCACGGCTTGGCGAATTTCAGGCAAGACTACAAAGTCCATATCCGCTATCCAAGCTGGTAGGACTTCACTATCCGTTTCTGCTTCTTTCCATTTATAGGTATGGTGCCCTAAACGATTGGGCAGGCTTGTAAAATCATATTTTCCCATCTTGTCTTATCCTTCTAAGGCTTGGCGCAAATCTGCAATCAAATCTCTAGCATCCTCAATCCCAATCGACAAACGCAAGAGGTCATCTGTCAAACCATAAGAATGGCGTACTTCTGCTGGAATATCAGCATGAGTTTGTGTCGTTGGATAAGTAATGAGACTTTCTACCCCACCCAAACTTTCCGCAAAAGAGAAGACCTTGAGGCTGTTTAAAATGTGAGGAATGCGTGTTTCATCCGCTACTTTAAAGGAAATCATGCCTCCACGACCAGTGTAGAGAACTTCCTTAACTGCTGGAGAATCCTTCAAAAAGGCAACCACTTCTTGGGCGTTAGCTGTTGAGCGCTCCATACGAAGAGACAAGGTCTTGAGACCACGAATCAATTGATAACTGTCAAATGGAGACAAGACTGCCCCTGTCGTATTGAGATTGTAAAAGAGTTTTCTCGTATAGTTCTAAACTATTGGTCACAACCACTCCAGCCAAGACATCATTGTGGCCTGCTAGATACTTGGTTGCTGAATGGAGAACGATATCTGCTCCATCTTCAATCGGACGTTGGTAGATAGGGCTGTAGAAAGTATTGTCCACCACCACTTTAGCACCCTTAGCATGAGCTAATTTTGCTAGTTTTTCGATATCAAATTCCAACATCAAGGGATTGGTTGGTGTTTCGATATAGAGAACATCCACGTCCTTCTCCAACTCGGCAATCAGTTCTTCTTCTGTATTGGCATAGGTAAAATGGAAACGGCCTTCCTGCTCCACTTGATTGAACCAGCGGAAAGAACCACCGTAAAGGTCACGGACAGCCAAGACCTTACTTCCTACTGGAAAGACGCTAAAGGCCAGTACAATTGCTGACATTCCTGAGCTAGTAGCTAGGGCATAGTCTGCGGACTCAATAGCTGCCAAGACTTCTTCTGCCTTACTGCGAGTTGGGTTTTTGGTGCGCGTATAGTCAAATCCAGTAGACTTGCCAAACTCTGGATGCTGATAGGTCGTTGAAAAATGAAGCGGTGTCACCAAAGCTCCTGTCGCTTCATCTGACTTAATACCCGCCTGGGCCAAAATTGTGTTGATGTGTAATTCCTTGCTCATACAATACCTCCAAATCTATAGTAACTATTGTACCACTTATTTTCATCAACTCATTTTCTTCTTTTCAAGAGCTAGTTATAGTTTTAAACTATATGTTTAGCTAGTAAAGCTAAAAAGAATCCAGAAAAGCTTCCAGATTCTTTTGTGACGATGATTGCTAGGGCTTACTTAGACTGAAAGAAATCGTGTTGGGCTAAATAGTCATAATGGTCTTTGTTAAATTGATACTGACCTACATGCTGACCAATCTGACCGACATCCACGGAAAAAATATAGACTTCATTTTGATAGTTCCAATTCAGCCTAACTGTATTCAAGGCTGTCTTATAAGTAAAATCTTGAACTTGATTCCAAGGCATCTCTACGACGTGATTAGAACGATTTTCAGTTATATCACTGATGTCCATCAAGTAAATCCCCTTAGGTGTGAATGCCAGAATCTTAGGCTTCACACTCGACTGAACATAGTAGGAACCACCTATAATGAAAAAATCAATAAAGGATTTCAACCATGTCTTTTTCTTGAAAGCCATCAGAAAATTCTTTTGCCCTTCAATGTGACAAGTCGAAAGAAATGATTCAATCTGTTTTTCTGTTGCAAACTCCATAATAGCACCCATGATCTTACCTCCATAACGATTAGTAAATAGACAGATAAGAACTCTTCACATAAAAGAAGAACTTATCATTTGTTGCTTTTTATCTTACATTTATAGTAGATAGCATCCCTCCTATAAAATTACCCTAGCATGTTCATACTTCAATTAACACTGGAAGAGGCTTCGAAATCAGTTTTATGCTTTTTGTTATATTTATTATATCATAATTTGAATAAACAATCTAAAAAATGTAATACTCTTCGAAAATCAAATTCAAACCACGTCAGCTTCGCCTTGCCGTACTCAAGTACAGCCTGCGGCTAGCTTCCTAGTTTGCTCTTTGATTTTCATTGAGTATATGCACTTTTCTTCCAAATTTGCCATCATTCTATTAAAAAACGACAGCTTCTTTCGAAACCATCGTTTTTTCTTGAAAAATCCTTATTTGACATGTTTTGCCAATTCTTCTTGGGCTTTTTTATTGGATTCTTCTTTTTCTTTCAACCATTTTTCTTTGGCTTTTTCATATTCATCTTTTGTGACTGTCTTATCTTGTAATTTGAGGTATTTATATGATTCAACCCCTTTATTACCAGCCAATGAGTATGGTGTTGAGAAAGGAACAATTTTTCTCAATGTTGCTGTTCCACCAAGTGAAACATTTGGAATTGCTAGAGAGCTATCCACCAACCAAGCTTGGGCATCTGCATATTTTTCATAACGTTTAGCCGGATCTTGTTCCTTATTAGCTTCTTCCAACATTTGAGTGTAGACATCCAGCCCAACAGCCTTAGCCTTGTCATTGGCTTCACCTGGCTCTATACCTAGATTTTGCATCAAACCACCAGAATTAACGTTAAAGACGTCAAGATAGGTTGAAGGATCTTGATAGTCTGCAGTCCAACCACCATTGTAAAGATCATAATCCTTCTGAGCTGCAGTTTGAGCAAGATAACCTGAACTATCATAATCCTCTGTAGAAAGTTGATGAACATCAATCACAACATTATCTGCACCTAAGACAGATTCTATTGATTGCTTCATGGAATTGATTCCTTGAATTTCAGCCTTATTAGCCAAATCTATAGTTTTATCTAAGTGTATAGGGAATTGGACTCCTTTGGCTTGGAGTTCTTTCTTAGCTTCTGCAAATTTAGCCTTGGCTTTCAGGATTATAGTATGGATCCTGGGCATCTGCAAAGTTGATTCCTTGCCATTCCTTACCGTAGTTAACCATCTTAGAGGCTACTACTTCACCAAAGTCTTTTCCGTTGATACTTACGAAGTTTGGAGGAACGACGAGGTTACGCAAAATCTTAGTTGCCCCCTCTTCTCCTTGAGATTGGGCCCCGTAAGCTGTACGGTCATAGGCAAAATTAATGGCTTGACGGAAGTTCTTGTTAAGAACCGCTTCTTGAGTCGATTTCTTTTCAGCATCACTTGTCTTGGAAGTGAATTTATAAGATTTTCTATCCAAGTTGAAGTTTAAGAAGTAAGAAGTAGCATCTTGCATGCTATAGATGATATTGTCCTTATTCTTTTCTTTAATCCCTTCAAAACTTGAACTGTTCGGATAGAGACGAGCATAGCTATAAACACCTTCGGTAAAATTACGTGCTAACGCATCTTGGTCACTACCATCAAAATAAGTCAATTTGACATCATCTACAAAGACATTTTTAGCATCCCAGTAGTTAGGATTTTTCTTGTATTCGATGACCGATTTTGAAACAAAGGATTTCATCAAGAAAGGTCCATTGTACAAAATGCTAGATGGATCTACTTTCCCAAAATCATCCCCTTTTGATTTCAAGAAATCCGCATTGACTGGGAAGAGAATAGTTGAGGTTGTTTTTGAATTCCAGTAAGGTTCTGGTCGTGCCAAGGTATATTGAACGGTTTGGTCATCAAGAGCCTTGACTCCGACAGTTGAAAAGTCGCTTGTTTTACCAGTGATATAGTCATCTAAACCTGCAACGGATTCTTGCACTAAGTACAAGGCTTCTGATTTTTTATCAGCCGCATATTTCAAACCAGTGACAAAATCTTGGGCAGTTACAGGAGCATATTCATCTCCATCTGCAGTATACCATTTAGCATCTTTACGCAGTTTATAGGTATAGGTCAAACCGTCTTGAGAAACAGTCCAATCCTCAGCCAAGGATGGGACATAGTTCCCATATTGGTCATTTTCCATGAGCCCATCTACCAAATTAACCACGATATCATTGGTTGTTGCACGGTTTTCTGCTAGATAATTCAAACTAGACGGATCACTAGTATAAACATAGTTATATGTTTTTGACCCTGTGCTGGAATTTCCACAGGCACTTAACAAAATACCTGCACTTAACACGACACCTGCAAGCGTTGCATACTTGGCCTTAGACTTTTTCATTTCCAGAACCTCCTGATTTAAATATTTGTTTTATTATACAAACTAACTACTTTTTTTAGTCAAGTGTTTTTTTGACATAAAATTCAATTACTTTCATTATTTATTCTCTGTTTTACATTTCATATCCAATTCTAACAATAAAAAAATGAATAAGAGAGTGTTTTGGTTTTTAAAAAAACTCAACTTATTCATTTTATTTATAAATTATTTTTTTAAGAAATTTTTAATTTTGCTCGCAGGCGATCTGCTTGGGCTTTTCCAATCACCTTATCCAATAAACGAGTACGGAGACTCATGACCCCATATACTCCTCCACCCATGGCACCAACAAGAGCTACATAAAGAAAGCTCCACAAACGTCCACTTGGTTGGAATACAAATCCTAAAATCCACTGGATGACACCGACACCGATGAACATAACAAGGGTCAACAAACTGATTAAAATGGTTCGCTTCAAAATCACCTTGCGCTTTACACCAGTTACCTTACAAATATCCCGATACATCAAGACGTTAGGAATGATAAGACCGATAGTTGTAGAAATCAAAGGACCATAACTGTGGAAGAGGGCGATGGTAGGTATTTGCAAGACTAGCTTGGCAATGGAACCATAGATAAAATAGAGAACGGCCTTGCGGTTGCGGAACATGGCCTGAAGCATTGGAGACAAGACCATGTACAAGCCTAAAATAGTAGACTGCAAAACTGCAAAGACAAACAAGCCCATAGCCAAACTATCTGGTTTGCCATAAAAGACTGTATAAAGAGGTTCTCCTACCATAACCACTCCAACCGTTGCTGGTAGCAGGAATACGAAAAGCATGGTAATGCTATCCTGAACGAGACGAGAAGCTGCCTTCAAGTCCCCCTTGACATAGTTTTCAGTCAAGAGTGGTAAACCGACACCCCCAATTGAAACCCCTACAGAAATCAAAATCATAGTGATTTTATTAGGATTGGCTGAGAAATAAGAAAACATGACAACCAAGTCTTCGTTGCTGTAGTTGGTAAACCAGCTCATACTATTGATAAAGGTCATCTGATCCAGAATCTGGAAGAGCTGGATGGCAGAGCCTAGTCAGGATAAAAGGAATGGCTTCCTTAATGGTATCGATCAAAGAGACTCTTGCTATTAATCTTATCTCTCGTTTCAAAGACTCTTTTGAGTAAACCCTTCTTGAGCAAGGAAATAAATCAAAACTCCAAAACTGGCCACCATGCCGACAAAAGGCCGCAAAGGTCGATTGGGTAACAGCTGCTAGGTAATCTCCTGAACCGAGCTTCATAATGATAAAGGTTGCTAAGAGCATCCAGATAACACGAATGACCTGCTCAGCAATTTGACTCATGGCATAAGGTTTGAGGTTATTCATCCCTTGGAAAAAAATCCTCGGATAACACTCATAGACGGGAAAATCAAGACTCCCCAAGCCAAGCTTTGCATGATTGGGATCAAGTCTTTGCCCACGCCAGACAAGTCTGCTAGCCAAGGAGCAAAGACATACAAGATTAAAGCAAAAAAACGAGGCCTAGTCCTGTCATAAAGCCTAAAAAGCTCCGAATCAGGGCAAAGCTATGCTCCTCTTCTCGCATGGTATTATACTTGGCAACTTGCTTGGCCACTGCAACCGGAATACCTGCTGTTGAAACCAGCAAGAACCAGGCATAGATATTATAACCCATGGTAAAGAGTCCATTTGCCGTAGCTGCATAAGATCCCATCCAGATATACCAAGGGATAATATAGATGGCCCCAAGCAGGCGACTGATAAAGTTACTAGCCGTTAACCAAGCAGTCCCCCGTAACATCTGGGCCTGCTGGTGATTGTTTTCGTGCGACATAGATTCCTCATTCAATTTTGATAACTAGGAAAAACTCCTTATCTTCCATTATAAACTTTTCCTTGTTACTTGTAAATTTGCGACTTTCGGTTTACAATAGAAAGTATGATTAAGATTGAAACCGTATTAGATATTTTAAAGAAAGATGGTCTCTTCCGCGAGATTATCGACCAAGGACATTATCACTACAACTACAGCCATGTCGTATTTGACACCATCTGCTATGACAGTCGCAAGGCCAAAGAAAAGAGCCTCTTTTTCGTTAAAGGTGCTGCCTTTAAGAAGGAATTTCTGCTTTCAGCCATCTCTCAAGGGCTCGGTTGGTATGTGGCTGAAAAAGACTATGAGGTTGGTATTCCTGCCATTATTGTCAGCGATATCAAGAAAGCCATGAGTTTGATTGCTATGGAGTTTTATGGCAATCCACAGGACAAACTCAAACTCCTTGCCTTTACTGGGACTAAGGGTAAGACAACAGCAGCCTACTTCGCCTATAACATTTTATCTCAAGGGCATCGACCTGCAATGTTGTCGACCATGAACACAACTCTAGATGGCAAGACTTTCTTTAAGTCAGCATTGACAACCCCTGAGAGCATCGACCTCTTTGATATGATGAATCAGGCTGTGCAAAATGACCGTACCCACCTCATCATGGAAGTCTCCAGTCAAGCCTATCTGGTCAAACGTGTCTATGGTCTAACCTTTGATGTGGGAGTTTTCCTCAATATCAGCCCAGACCATATCGGCCCGATTGAACACCCTAGCTTTGAAGACTACTTCTACCACAAGCGTCTCTTGATGGAAAATAGCCGAGCAGTCATCGTTAACAGTGACATGGACCACTTTTCTGTCTTGAAAGAACAAGTGGCAGATCAAGACCATGATTTCTATGGTAGCCAATCAAATAATCAAATCGAGAATTCCAAAGCCTTTAGCTTTCAGCTAGTGGGAAACTGGCTGGTGATTATGATATCCAACTGATTGGTCACTTCAACCAAGAAAATGCCGTTGCTGCTGGACTTGCTTGCCTCCGTCTCGGAGCTAGTCTTGAGGACATCAAAAAAGGCATCGCTGCAACCCGCGTTCCTGGTCGTATGGAAGTCCTCACTCAGAAAAATGGCGCCAAGGTCTTCATCGACTACGCCCACAATGGGGATAGTCTGAAAAAACTCATCAATGTGGTTGAAACTCATCAAACAGGAAAGATTGCTCTGGTTCTCGGTTCGACAGGAAATAAGGGAGAAAGTCGTCGCAAAGACTTTGGCCTTCTCCTTAACCAACATCCTGAGATTCAAGTCTTTCTAACTGCTGATGACCCCAACTATGAGGACCCAATGGCCATTGCAGATGAAATCAGTATCTACATCAATCATCCTGTTGAAAAAATTGCGGATCGCCAAGAAGCCATCAAGGCAGCGATGGCTATCACAAATCACGAATTAGATGCAGTTATTATTGCTGGTAAGGGAGCAGATTGCTACCAAATCGTCCAAGGCAAGAAAGAAGCCTATCCTGGAGATGCAGCTGTCGCAGAAAATTATTTATAAGATAGTAAAAAAATCAAGGGAAATGAAACCCTTGATTTTTTCTATCTTTATTTAAAAGCGTTTTTCAAACCTTCAACGGCACCTTCTGCAGCATCTTTAGCATCTTCAACTACTTCTTTTGCCTTAGCAACTGTCTTTTCAACAGCTCCTTCAAGTTCTGTCTTGCTATCCCCAGTAACTTTACCAAATCCTTCTTTGATAGCGCCTGTTGCTTGTTCCAATTTGTTTTCAAGTGACATATGATTGTCTCCTTTAGTTTATTCCGATATGTGTTACCGGTTACATATAGTTTATACCGAATACTAAGGAAAGTCAAACAATGTGCTCAGAAACAAGAAATCACGCCAAGTAGAAAGTTAATCTTTCCTTATCAAAATCGACGGCCAGTTCATACTTTCCATCTTCATTTTGGACAATATAGCCTAGGACAACTAAACTATCCACAAAGATATCACGACGTTTCTGCATAAGCTGGTCTTTTTTGAGAAATTTCAGCAAAAAAGTCGTCATGTATTTGAGAGCATACTCAGGATTGACATCTCCCAAAATGTCATAAAGTTCCTGTTGTTTTTCTGTCAAAGGATACTGATGTTTGACCTTGTAGAAATAATTAGACAAGGTCATTTTTGATCTCGCAAAATCTGTCTTTTCAACTAAAATAGCTGCATTGGTTTGATTTCGTAATTCCGTCTCAAAAGTCTGCTCCAATAAGGCTTGATAGATCAGACTATCTTCGCTAACAAATCTCTTGATCCAGTTCGAGACTATCGAGCGACTCAAGCAAAGGAAGATTGAGATAATAGCGCTTATTTTCCCGTAGAATCAAGCCAGCCTTTATATACTCTTCCATGAGTTTATCAACTGCTACATCTGGAAATTGAGCCTTGATTTCCCGTAAAATCACATCCTCATGCTGGTCCAGATAGCGGATCAATTCTCCAAAAAATGACTGTCTCGTCAAACGAGATGGATTAAAAATCTGAATCATGAAGATTCCTTTCTTTACATTCTAACAGAGGCGATGCTGCCAATTGACTGGGATTGGTCCCAGCTTGGTTCAGAGGCACAGGCAGACCTAGTTCTCTATAATACTCCCTCCAAAAATCACTAATCTCCTTCTTCCCATCTCCAAATTTCATGGGAATAGTTTCAAAAATAGGGAGGATTTCTGCCATGTACTGGGAACAGTAGAAATCAGGTTCATCTGGACAAAAAGAAGCATTGTAGGGAGCTCCCAGATGTTTGCCAGCTCTTTCCTTCACTGACTGGATATCCATTTCTGGGTAGAAATAGAGGTCGTACAAGTGATTGGACTCAAAGAAGTCTGCTGGTTCTTGACAAACAACACCAGCCTGTCCACTAGCGTGGTAAATCATCCCATCCAAATAAATGGCAACATGATTATAGTTGCCTGTGGAAGTCTGGATGGCCTGTCCCATATCTGACTCATCTCTCACAAAAATCAAATCGCCATTTTCTAACATGCTTCACTCCTAGAAAAAAAGGAGCCGAAACTCCTTTCGATATAAGTCAAACTAGCCTTTCCGATTTTGAACTGACACCCAAAATCTTACGCATTAAAGCTTTCAGTCAATTGAGGTACCACTTGTTTCTTACGTGAAACAGCACCAGCAAGGAAGGCGTGGTTATCTGCAAGTTTGAAGTTGAAGGCTGCTTCAACCTTGTCCATGTTAGCACCAAGTGCTAGGATTTCTGAGTTTGAGTTGACGATATCTGTAATCATCAAGACAAAGTCAGAATAGCCGTTTGCTGTGTTGGCAGCTTGCATTGCAGCCTCAATTTCTGCTTGGCGTTCCAAAACTTCAGCTATGTCAACTGTGTTTACTTGGGCAACACGGACATTATTTCCGTTCAATTCAAAAGTCTTAGCATCGATGTCAATCAATTCGTCAGCAGATTTGCTGGCCAAGTTGGTACCAGCTTTCAACATTGCCAAACCATATTCTTCCAAGTTCACACCAGCCAACTCAGCCAATTCAGGAGCAATGACTGTATCTGTTGGGTGTGTTGTTGGTGATTTCAAAAGAAGGGTATCTGAAATCAAACCTGAAAGCATCAAACCAGCAATCTCTTTAGGCACAGCTACACCATGTTCTTTGAACATACGGTAAACGATTGAAGACGCTGAACCAACTGGCTCCAAACGCATGTAGAGTGGGCTTGCAGTTTCAAAGTTAGCAACACGGTGGTGGTCTACAACACCATAAACTTCTACTTCAGCGATATCCGATACAGATTGTTGGAATTCATTGTGGTCAGTCAAGATAACTTGCTCTGCCCCCCTCTGCTTTGGCAGAAGTGATAACACGTGGTGCTTCCACACCAAAATAGTTCAAGACAAAGGCTGTTTCTTCATTTGGGGTTCCAAGGGCAACAGCTTCCGTATCCAAACCGTAAGCTTCTTTTGCAAGGTAGGCAAAGGCTACAGATGACCCGATGGCATCTGAGTCTGGATTTTGGTGACCAAATACTAGAATCTTAGACATGATAATACCTCATTTTGTTTATTCTCTTTATTGTAGCATTTTTTTCGCTTTTTGACAAAAGTAAGAGGAGTCAAAGGACTCCCCACTACTCTTCAAAATAACTGATACTCTTCTAAAATCAAATTCAAACCACGTCAGCTTCGCCTTGGATTATATATGTGACTGACTTCGTCAGTCTTATCTACAACCTCAAAGCAGTGCTTTGAGCAACCTACGGCTAGCTTCCTAGTTTGCTCTTTGATTTTCATTGAGTATGAGTAAATTCCTATCTTGATTTTCAGATAAAAATCTTTCCTTCTGTGGCCTCTTCTTACGCTTGAGAAGGGTTTCTGCCGACATGGCTTCTTCCTTACTGGCAAAACCTTGAGCATAGATAAGTTTGACTGGCAAGCGTGCTCGTGTATATTTGGCTCCCTTCCCACTATTGTGGACAGCGAGGCGTTTTTTCACATCAGTCGTATAACCCGTATAGTAGGAACCATCACGGCACTCAAGTACATACATATAAGCCTTATGATCCATAATAAATCTCTTCGAGTTCCGGAGTATAAGAGCCATCATCATTGTGGACAATTAAAGGAGGCAAGACCTTAAAGCCACTTGTTGAGCCATCCTTGATAGCCTCAATCAAAAGCATATTGGCTTCCTTTTCTCTTTTTGGATAAACAAACTGCAGGCGCTTAGGGGCTAGATTATGCCGTTGTAACGTATCCAAGATATCTAAAAGTCGATCAGGCCGATGAACCATAGCCAAACGCCCATTAGACTTGAGAATACTCTGGGCACTACGACAGATTTCCTGCAAATTGGTCGTGATTTCATGGCGCGCCAAGAGGTAATGCTCGCTCTCGTTCAGATTAGAATGAGGATCCACCTTGAAATAGGGTGGATTACACAAAATCATATCCACCTTACTCCCCTGAATGTGAGCAGGCATATTTTTCAAATCATCACAGATGACCTTCATCTGCTCTTCCAAACCATTCAAACGGACAGAGCGTTCAGCCATATCCGCCAAACGCTCCTGAATTTCAACAGCCAAAATCTGTGCCTGAGTACGAGTGCTAGCAAAAAGCCCCACTGCTCCATTCCCAGCACAGAAATCCACTATCAAGCCCTTTTTAGGAAAACGTGGAAATCGTGACAAGAGAACACTATCCACCGAATAGCTAAAAACCTCTCTATTTTGAATGATTTTGATATCTGTCGAAAAGAGCTGGTTAATGCGCTCCCCTGATTTTAATAATTGTTCTTCTTCCATGGTCCTATTATAGCAAATTTATATTAACATTACAAAGAATATAGATTTCTAACTAATTCTTCTGCTTCTTCAAATGTTGGAGGGCTTCCTTGGTCCAAATTGGCATCATTCGTTTGAGAGGGGCAAAGCCATAGTTAAAACGATCACTTGAAAAGCGTCTCCGTCTTGGAAACTGGTGCTTTTCTTCCTCCAAAGTGCGGATAGAAAGACTAGCTTTCCCTGTAAATTCGTCTAAATCCACTACCTGAACCAGAACCTCTTCATCGACTTTCAAGGCTTCATGAATATTTTCAATAAATCCTGTCCGAATCTCTGAAATGTGAATCAGCCCCGTATCACCCGTTTCTAGCTCAACAAAGGCACCATAGGGCTGAATCCCTGTAATACGCCCCTTTAGCTTATCACCGATTTTCATCTTAGTCCTCGATTTCAATAGTTTCAATCACGACATCTTCAACTGGCTTGTCCATAGCTCCAGTCTCAACAGCAGCAATGGCATCCAAAACAGCGTAAGAAGCTTCATCAGCTAGCTGACCAAATACAGTGTGACGACGGTCTAGGTGAGGTGTCCCACCTTGCTCTGCATAGATTTCTGCGATCGGTTCTGGCCAACCACCACGAGCAATTTCTTTCTTAGAATAAGGCAGGTGTTGGTTTTGCACGATAAAGAACTGGCTGCCGTTAGTATTTGGACCAGCATTAGCCATGGAAAGAGCACCACGGATATTATAAAGTTCTTCTGAGAATTCATCCTCAAATGATTCGCCGTAGATGGACTCGCCACCCATACCAGTTCCAGTTGGGTCTCCACCTTGGATCATGAAGTCCTTGATAATACGGTGGAAAATGACACCGTCATAGTAGCCATCTTTTGAAAGAGCTACAAAGTTAGCTACTGTTTTAGGAGCATGTTCAGGGAAGAGCTTGATACGCAAATCTCCGTGATTGGTCTTAATAGTCGCGATAGGACCTTCTACTGTTTCAATGTCTACTTGTGGGAAATGCAATTCTTTTTCTACCATACCAAATCCTTCTAAGGCATCAAAAAAATGCCATCTTCTTCTAATGTTTTTTTGTAATATAATCTGCTTTTTTTCTTTGATGTTATCATGAGAAATTCCCATTGCAACACTGATTCCAGCATAATCAAAGAGTTCCAAGTCGTTGAGGCCATCTCCAAAAACCATGACGTTCTCTGGTTTGAAGCCCAGGTGCTCCACAACCTTTTCCACACCTGTCGCTTTGGAGCCTGAAATCGGCACAATATCAGACGAATGTTGATGCCAACGAACCATGCGAAGTTTATCAGCAAGACTGCCAGGCAAGTGCAAGTCATCTCCCTTATCTTCAAAAGTCCACATCTGATAGATATCTTCTTTTTCATGGAAATCTGGATCCACATCCAAATCGGGGTAAATTGGATCAATAGCCTCACTGATCATCTCAGTTCGAGCGGAGAGTTTGGCAGCATGACTTCCAACTAAACCATACTCAATTCCCTCTTGCTTAGCCCAAGAGATATACTCCTCAACATCTGATTTCTCAATCTGATGTTGATAAATGACCTGACCTTTTTTATCTTCGATATAAGCCCCATTCAAAGTCACAAAAAAGTCAGGCTTGAGCTCACGAATCTCCGGAACAACACCAAAAATTCCTCGTCCAGAAGCAATACCTGTCAAAATTCCTTTTTCACGTAATTGCTTAAAAACAGTTGGGATTGAAGCTGGAATAAAACCTGTCTTTGAATTTCGCAATGTATCATCAATATCAAAAAAGACAATCTTGATCTTCTTTGCCTTGTATCTTAATTTGGCATCCATCTCACTACCTCTTTCAATCTAACTCTTTCCATTATACCATAAAGTAGCTAAATCCCCTATTTTCAAAGAAATTCGCTATCTCTTATTCGAACTTCTTGGATAAGTACAGGACTAAATCATCATTATTTTGAATAGTAGCATTCATTTCCAACGGCTGATTTCGATACCAAACGCCTGAACCATCTGGAATGTAGCCCCGTCTGATATACAATCTCTGGGCAGGTCCATAGCCTGAGTGCAAACCTACACCCAACGTCACTTTGTCTGAAAAAAACTTAACTCGATTTTCTGCCTCTTCCATCAAGAGGTTTCCAATACCTTGATTTTGAAAGGGCTCAAAGACATTGAAATCTGAAAGTTCTGGAGCCATTCCAGCAAAGGGGCCCTGCTTGGTATCGGGTAAAATAGTAATGTAGCCCGCTACAGCACTAGTAAGGTCAGCAATTAACACTTCCCTCTCTCCACTTTCCTGCTCCTTGAAGTATCGAGTTAAAATCTCCTCTCTACCAGGCCAACCTTGGCTGATAAATCCTCGAGATAGATCTTTAATGTCAGATTCTTGCATTTTTCTAATTGAACATGTCGTCTTCATAAGTTGCTCCTTTAAAGCTTTCTCCTACCATTATAGCACGCCAAGGTCAGAAAAAAACTATCTCGTGAAAAAAGACCCAACTGGGTCTGAAAAAGAGGTCCACCCGGACCAAACTCTCTCTCTCATTTCAAGGCTCGTGAAAAAAAGACCCGACCGGGTCTTTTCTTTAATCTTCGTTTACGAAAGGCATCAAAGCCATTACGCGAGCGCGTTTGATAGCTGTTGTTACTTTACGTTGGTTTTTAGCTGAAGTTCCTGTTACACGACGAGGAAGGATTTTCCCACGTTCTGAAACGAAACGGCTAAGAAGCTCAGTATCTTTGTAATCAACATATTCAATTTTGTTTGCTGCGATGTAATCAACTTTTTTACGGCGTTTGAATCCGCCACGACGTTGTTGAGCCATGTTTTTTCTCCTTTATAATTTTACTTGTCCATTAGAATGGTAAATCATCATCTGAAATATCCAATGGATTTGTTGCTCCAAATGGATTTTCATCACGTGAAAAGTCTGGTACTGAATTTGTAGGCGCTGAATAGTTTGCAGTTGGTGCAGAATAAGCTCCACCTGTGTGACCCTCACGCACACTACGGCTTTCCAACATTTGGAAATTCTCAGCCACGACCTCTGTCACGTAGACACGTTGTCCTTGCTGGTTATCGTAACTACGAGTCTGGATACGACCTGTCACCCCGATAAGTGAGCCTTTTTTAGCCCAGTTAGCAAGGTTTTCAGCCTGTTGGCGCCACATAACGACATTAATAAAATCAGCCTCACGTTCGCCATTTTGACTCTTAAATGTACGGTTTACTGCAAGAGTAAAAGTCGCAACTGCTACATTTGATGGGGTATAACGCAACTCAGCGTCACGTGTCATACGCCCTACAAGTACAACATTGTTAATCATAGTTTACCTTCTTACGCGTCAGTTTTGACGATCATGTGACGAAGAATGTCAGCGTTGATTTTTGAAAGACGGTCAAACTCTTTAAGAGCTGCATCGTCGTTTGCTTCAACGTTAACGATGTGGTAAAGTCCTTCACGGAAATCTTTGATTTCGTATGCAAGACGACGTTTTTCCCAAGATTTTTGATTCAACAACAGTTGCACCGTTGTCAGTCAAAATAGAGTCAAAACGTGCTACCAAAGCGTTTTTAGCTTCTTCTTCAATGTTTGGACGAATGATATAAAGAATTTCGTATTTAGCCATTGATATGTTCCTCCTTTTGGTCTAATGACCCCAAGACTTTGCAAGGGGTAAGTGAGGTTCGCTCACAATAAACTATTATACTAGAAAACAATTTTTTACGCAAGTAAAAACACCGAAATAAAAAAAGAAGATGACGAATCATCTTCTCAAAAACTATGAGCTTTTAGTCTTCTTTTTTCTTGCGAGAAAGAAGTCCAAATCCACTAAGGGCTCCAAGAAGTCCAAGTGCTGCTAGGCCTGCATGGGCTTCTGTACCTGTGTTAGGCAATTCTTTTTGACCTTCAACATATGCTGGTTGTTTTGGTTGCTCAGGTACTGTTGGCATTTCTGGAGTCACTGGTTGCTCTGGGGTCTCTGGCTCTTGTGGAAAAACTGGTTGTACTGGTTGTTTTGGTTCAACCGGTGTTGGAGTTGGCATCTCAACTTTGCGGAAGATATGTCTGATATTTCCATTTGAATCTGTCACAGTCTTCACATATTCGTAACCTGGAATTGTTCCTGGTTCTTTAGAACCTGGTTCAGTTGGTTTCAATGGATTTCCATTCTCATCAGTCCAAGTAGTTGTATTTTGCTTACCTGGATTTGGTTGAGGAACAGGTGAAGGTGTTGGAGCTGGTGGTGTTACTTTTTCGTAAACATGTTCGATGTCACCATTTGGCAGTTTCTTCGTTTCTACGAATCTGTATTCTGGGATATCTTTCTTATCTACTGTTCCTGGTTCACTTGGATATTTTGGAATCTCATTTCCTTCTTTATCTTTGAAGAATGTATTTACTTTTTCGTAGACGTGTTCTGTGTCTCCATTTGGTAGTTTCTTACTTTCTACGAATCTGTATTCTGGGATGTCTTTCTTATCTACTGTTCCTGGTTCACTTGGATATTTCGGAATGTCTTTCTTATCTACTGTGCCCGGCTCACTTGGATAGTTCGGAATCTCATTACCTTCTTTATCTTTGAAGAATGTATTCACTTTTTCATAGACATGTTCTATATCTCCATTTGGTAGTTTCTTCGTTTCTACGAATCTGTACTCTGGAATATCTTTCTTATCTACTGTGCCCGGCTCACTTGGATAGTTCGGAATCTCATTGCCTTCTTTATCTTTGAATAATGTATTCACTTTTTCGTAGACATGTTCTGTATCTCCATTTGGCAGTTTCTTCGTTTCTACGAATCTGTATTCTGGAATGTCTTTCTTATCTACTGTGCCTGGCTCACTTGGATAGTTCGGAATCTCATTGCCTTCTTTATCTTTGAATAATGTATTCACTTTTTCGTAGACATGTTCTGTATCTCCATTTGGCAGTTTCTTCGTTTCTACGAATCTGTATTCTGGAATGTCTTTCTTATCTACTGTGCCTGGCTCACTTGGATAGTTCGGAATCTCATTGCCTTCTTTATCTTTGAAGAATGTATTCACTTTTTCATAGACATGTTCTACATCTCCATTTGGAAGTTTCTTCGTTTCTACGAATCTGTATTCTGGGATGTCTTTCTTATCTACTGTGCCCGGCTCACTTGGATAGTTCGGAATCTCATTACCTTCTTTATCTTTGAAGAATGTATTCACTTTTTCATAGACATGTTCTGTATCTCCATTTGGCAGTTTCTTCGTTTCTATGAAGCGGTAACCTGGGATATCTTTCTTAGGTTGTTCGCCATCTTCTCTTGGATAATTTGGAATAGATACTTCTTTACCATTTGGATCAACTGTCACATAAGACGTTGTAATCTTCGTATAGTTGATTGGTGTATCTTGACTCGGATCAGTTGGTAATGTTGGTGGCACATAACCTTTTGTTAGATCTTCTGGATCAACTGGTTTCAACGGATTTCCATCTTTATCTCTTGGAATGTAACCTGGAACATAAGGAATTACAATATCTTCCGTTGGTACACCCGGTTTAGTTGGATCACCGTTTGGATCATTTGGATAATCAATACGTGGAGGATTTGTTTGTCCTGGCACGTTTGGAATCCAGGCTCCAAGTTTCTTATAGACAACTTTTTGAATGATATCTTTGTCTTCAGCCTTAACAGTTTGATCCTTGGTAGATGCCTCAATATCTCCACTTACTGCAATATAACCTTTAACAAGTGGAAGTTTGTTACCAGAAAGAACATCAGTTGTAGCTTCTTTCCATTCGCCATAAGTAACTTCACCTGTCACCAAGTTCACCTTAGCATCACGAGTAAATTTAACGGATGAAGTCACAGAAGTAGTAACCTCTTTACCATCTCCATCAACATAAGTAATTGTACGAGTTACTTCTTCTGAAGTTGTCAATTCCTTAACGCTTTCAGGCCATACTGGTGAATTTGGATCCTCTGGATCAATTGGTTGACCTGGAACTGGTGTCACATCACTTGGAATAACTGGAACAAGGCGTGGTTGAACTGTAACAACAAATTTTTGAACAGCATTCGTATCATTATCAAATGATTGCTTGCTGCCATCAGCTTTTGTAAACTCATCAGACACAAGTTCGTAGCCAAGTTTTTTCAGTGCGTTGATACGTTCTGCAGTTGAGTAGTTCATTTCAGAACCAGAATCACCTTGAAGGATATCCACTTCACCAAGAATTGTTCCGTTAGTATCTTTGTAAGTTACAGTCGCAACTTGTGTATCAGACTTCACTTCATAAACAGTTGGTGTATACTTAGCTTTCGCTACAGTGCCATTAGTATCCTTACGTACAATAGTTACTCCTGTTGCAGTTCCAACGAAATCTTTATTTGGTGTGAAGGTTACCTTACCTGTTGCATCAACAGTATACGTTCCTTCGTTTGGAACTGTTTTACTTGTTGTATCATCTTCAAATGTAGCAGGAACAGTATTGTCCATTGGTACATCTTTATGACCAGGTACAAATGTTGGTGTACCAGATTGAGGAGTGTTCTTAGGACCTGTAGAACTTGTATCCACACCTGTTGGTGTAACTGGTGTTACAGTTGGAGTGTAACTTGACTCAACAGTTGTACCATTTGTAGGATCTGTTACAACTACTTTAGCTGAATCTGGTGTGCCAACGAAGTCTTTATTTGGCGTGAAGGTTACTGTACCAGTTGGATCGATTGTATATGTACCAACTGTCTTACCATCCTTAGTCGCTGGGATAGTTGTTTCCTCAGTTCCAACGAACTTAGCTGGATTATCTGTTGTTGGTTTCAACTCAGTTCCATCAGCATGTTTATATGTTGGAGTACCTGTCTGTGTCTTACCTTGGATATCAGTTGATGTAGCAGGTGTTGTAGTTGGTGCTACTGGTGTATAGATAACGTACACTGTACTATCAGTTGACTCATTTGTTACCTCAAGGCTTGTAACAGTTTTCTTATCATAAGTATAATTAGCTACTTCTGGAGAAACTACTGCCTCAAGCGTTTGTGCTGCTGACCAGTCAGTGTATTCCACATTTCCTGTTACCAAGTTAATGCTTGCGCTACGTGTGAAGGTTACTGTTTGAACTTTATCAGCTGTTACTTCTTTACCATTCTCATCGTTGTATCGGTACTTGATTGTACGAGTAACTGTCTTAGTTAACTCAAGATTTCTGCAGTACTTGGCCATACAGGTGAGTTTGGATTTTCTGGATCCACTGGTTGTCCTGGAACAGGTTTCTCATCATTTGGAGTCACGGGTTCCACACGTTGTTTAACTGTTACCGTAAAGTTTTGATTCACCGCTGTGTCGTTATCAAAAAGCTTATCAGCTGTCGTTGCTGCAACGAAACCATCTTCTACTAACGTATAGCCAGCTTTTTCAAGAGCTGCAATTGCTTTTTCACGATTAACAAAGTCGATAGTTCCTTTATAAACACCCTCTACTGTCTCAACAGCTGCTGCTGGAACTTTAGCTGAATCTATAGCAACTTCTGCACCAGTTGTCACATCATAGTAAGAAATAGTTGCTGTTTGAACATTCTTTCTATAAGTATATGTTACAGTAGTTGTATCATTTGTAACCTTACCTGAAACATTCTTAGTACCTTCATCAACCGTACCATTTGTTGTTGCCACTTTAACAAGAGTGTAACCAGGAATTTCTTTTGGTTCAGTTGTGAACGGAGTCGTCACTTTTTCGTTATTTACTGGAGTTGTTGAAGGAGAGATAACGTTACCTTCTTCATCCTTATACTCAACAATGACTGTTCCATCTTCAGCAACAACAGTTGGAGTGTAATTAGTTGTTACAGTAGTACCGTTGATATCTGCAATTTGTACACGTACTGGTGTAGCTTTGCCTGTAAATTCTTCAGTTGGTTGGAATGTAATGACATTAGTTGTTTTATCAAGAGTGTAAGTTCCTTCACCATCAATCGTAACTGTAGTTACAGCATTTCCATTCGCATCAAGAAGTGTCAAAGTACTCTTATCAAGAGCTACTGATTTTGGTTGACCATCTTCACCTAATACTTCAGATGTTTCTCCTTTGGCGAAGTTCAAAGTCGTAGCATCTGTATCAGGAGTGTCAAAAACAATTTGTGATGTTTGCGCTTGACCTTGCTTACCAGCTGTAGCTGATTCTTTAGCTGTTGGGACTACAGGAACTACTGTTGGAGTATAAGCAGCTGTACCTGTGATTTCTGTTGATTCACCTTTTTCATTAGTAATAGTTGCTGATGCTTGAACTGTTACTGATGCTGGTGTTCCTGTATAAGTTGCAACTGGTTTGAATGTTACTTTGCCTGTTGTTGAATCAATTGTATATGTTCCAACATTTTCAACAGTCACTGAAGTTGCAGTCGTTGTATTTCCAGTAGTTGGATCTACAAGTTTGTAATTTGACACTGGAGCACTATCATCTGATGATGAGAATAGTGGTGTTTCTGACTGCTGTTCACCTTGGATATTCTTAGATGTTACATTTTCACCAGTAATCGTGATTGGTGTTACAGTTGGTTTATAAGTAGCTGTTGCTGTCTCACCATTTGAATCTGTTGCTTGAACAGTTACTCCTGTCCCTTCTCCAGTAAATGTTGGAACTGGTACGAAGGTTACAACACCTGTTGTTGGATTAATTGTGTATGTTCCTTCATTTGCGATTGTAACACTAGTAGTTGGTTGTATAGTTGTGGGATCAAGCAACTGACGTTTCGCAATTGTTACTGATGAATCTGACGTTTCAAATTCTGGTGTTCCAGTTTGTGTTTTGCCTTGAACGTCTGTAGATACTGCATTTTCAGCTGTCATAGTGACATCTGTGACAGTTGGAGTGTAAGTAGTTGTTGCAGTAGTACCATTCGCATCCGCAATACGTACACTAACTGGTTTGTAACAGTTCCTGTGAATGTTGCGACTGGTTGGAAAGTAATAACATTTGTCGCTGTATCCAGTGTATAAGTTCCCTCATTTGCAACTGTTACAGATGTTACAGCAACACCGTCTGCATTAAGAAGAGTTACTGATGCTGTATTAAGATCAACAGATTTTGTTGTATTTGCATCAATAGCAACTGTTCCTTTAGCAAAGTTTACAGTTGTATCATCTGTGTCTGCTACGTCAAACTTAATAGCAGAAGTTTGGGCTTTCCCTTGAGGTCCAGTTGTTTGAGACGCTACTGCGGTTGGTTTTACTGGAACTACTGTTGGTGTATATGTAGCTGTCGCAGTTGCAGTAATATTAGCATTGTTAGTATCTGTACCTAGAATTGCAGTTAGTTTGACAGTTACTGGAGTAGCTGTCCCTGTGAATGTTGCAAGTGGTTTAAAGGTTACAACACCTGTTGTTGGGTCAATTGTATAAGTTCCCTCATTTACAACTGTTAAAGTCTCAACTAGACTACCGTCAGTTGCAACCAACTTTAGCTGGTGATGTTGCACTTGGTGAAATAGTTGAACCGTCACCTACAGAAGTAAAGGTTGGTGTTCCCGTTTGAGTAGCTCCTTGGATATCAGATGATGTAGCATCGTGACCTTCAATTGTGTCTGTTACTGTAATGTGGTAAGTAGTTGTAGCTGTTGATGAGCCAGCCCCATGATCCACACCAGATTCAGTTCCACCTATTGTAGCATCTGTTGTGTAATTGCCATTACTATCAATAACATCAACTGTTACTGTATAGACTCCCACTTCATTCAGTGTATAACCACTAGCAAGATTGTAGTTGTTTGCATCTTGTTTAGTGTCATAAACCTTCTGAACTCCTGAAGGAGATGTTACTGTAATACGAGTAATGTAAGTTGTTTTACCGTACTTAGTATCTTCTGTATCAGAGATTGTCACTGCAGCTTTTGCTTCATTACGAAGGTCAACCGTAGTTCCTTTTGTAGACGTATAATCCTGTGAACTTGCTGTTGGTTTTGTATTAACTACAGTTGCAACATCTGAGTTTGTTGCAATTGTTCCTCTAATGATACCACCAAATCCTGATTTAGTAAGCACTTCCCAAGAATTGTCACCCAATTTGGTAGCAGTCACTTCTGTACCATCTGATGAAGACCAAGTATTGGAATGTTTATCATAAGTGATTGTTACTGACATTCCATCACCTGCTTGACTAGTATTCTGCGAAGCATATACAGTGAGTGGGCGAGTTGGTGTATCAACACTTATTACTTTACCATTGATATCTAGCTGACGAGTATACTCATAGATGTAGAATTTCATTGCTCCATCTTGTTGCGCTTCAGTATACACTTCGCGTTTTGTCCACGTTGTAGTTCCATTACCATTTGGTGTCTTTACTTCAGCATAATCAGCTGGAAGTTCCCAATGACCAGATGTACTATTTAATTTTGCGATGTGTTTTTGACCGTCAATTCCAGTTAATTCAACTTGTTCACGTAAGAAAGTTCCCTTAACATTTTCAGACGATGCTTCTACTTTAATGTTGTCCACACCAACTTTTGCGGTTGCTTCTGATGTGACGGGAATATTAAAGACTGTATTAGAATCTACAGCACCTAGTTCTTGATTTTCAGTAACAGCTGTATTAGTCGAGCCACTATCTACAAGCCACTTGCCGTTAACTGCTTTTAGATTTGTTACAGTTCCATCTGGCATCGTTACTTTTGCACTTGTTGCACCTTTAGAGATTTTAACAGGAACTGTTGTTGAGTAAGTTTCAACGTTTTGAACCTCAACTTTGGATTTCACCACAACTGTGAGGGAAGCATGCGCTTCTTGACCTGATTGGTTCCAAGTTGTATTGCTAGATAACTTATCATAGTCTTTAGCATATACTGAGACAGTATAGATACCTGCCTCCGTAACCTTACCTCCAATAATAGCATTACCCTTATTGGTTCTACCATTAGCTTGCTCATCTTTTGTACTATCAGAAAGACTGTAGTTAGTACCGGGAATCAACACTTTAGAATCATCTAAAGTCGCTCCTGTAGTATTATAGCCTGACACACCAGTCACAGCTGGTGAATTCTGTTTACGAACTGTAATTACCTTGCCTTCAGCTGTTGTATAATTATAGTTTCCAGCAGTACCCTTAGGAATCGCACTTGATCCAGCATCATCATAAAATCGGATATTGATATTCGCATCATCACCTACAGTACGTTCATAACGAGCAGAATCAGATTCTATTGTAGGAGGTGTGGTGTCTTGCCATCCTACCCAACCAGCACGTAAATTCTGAAGTCGAAAAGTTACTGAACGACCGTCAGTATGGCTTGCAGTTACATCAAACGTAAATCATATACCCCGTTTTCAATATTGGCAGAGACCACCCCTTGAATAGTATCTGTAGCCTTATCATATGCTAAACCAGGAACAAGGTTTGTCGGTGTTACAGAAGTAAGACTCCATCCAGCTTGCTTAGCAGCCTCTGTAACAGCAATACGATCTTTTAATCCTTTAATATATACGCGATCAATTCCTTGTTCATATCCATATCTGTAAATTTCAGTAGCTAGGTATTCATACCCACCGTTAGCTGAATAAATTGCAGTTGCTGCATTTGAGATCTTTGAACCATCAGCACGAAGTTTATTTCTCCATAAAGGTGCCTCTTCTGCTAACTTTTTAGCAGCCTCTGGTGTTAAAGGATAATCAACACGACCTTTATTGTTATGACCAGTTGCACCACCTTGTTCAGTATGCATACCATTTCCAGCATTTGTTTCAGCACCATCACGTTGATTAGAGTAGACAACTACTTCTAACCTTGAAGTATCAGTCCCAGCCCCTTTGGTTAGCGTAATTTCTTGAACCGGGATTGTATAAGTATCCTTACCTGTATGAACTGTTGCATTTATTTTTGAAGCATGAGTAGTACCTGTAGATTTTTCAGCATAGAAATCTTGTGCTGCCAACGCTACAGCAAACTTCCCATCACGACCAATTCCTGCTTTTTTCAGTTCACTATAAACTGCAAGAATTGATTCATTTAAGCGAGATAATTGGGCATCTACTTGTTCCTTTGTGACACTCTTGTCAGCTAAAAGAATTTTTGATTCGTCAATTACGGCTTGGTTCTTGGCTACCGCTGCTTCAATTGCAACTCGATTCTCTTCTGCTACTTCCTTCTTACGAAGTTCTGTAACCGCAAGTGTATTGGTTACATCTGCTTCTGATGAAACTTTATCGAGTTCTGATTTAGCTTCTGAAAGAGCTTTTTCTGTTGGTGTAGCGTTTCTTTCTGCTTCTTCTTTTGCTACCTTATCTTTATCAGCCTGTTCTTTCTCTAATCCAAGTTTGTTTGATTCAGTTACAACTGTTCCCAATGCAGAAAGAATCTCTTTTTGAACATTTACCTCTTCTTGCTTGGCAGTTTCATTTGCCAAAACAGCTTTCGCAGTAGCTAAAGCTTCACGAACATTGGCTACAACCGAGGCATCCGCATACTTAGCATTTGATAATGCAACCTCTAAATTTGAAATACTCATTTCAAGAAGTGACTTATTTACTTTAACTTCTTCTTTCTTGGGTGTTTCAGTTGTCTTATCAACCAACTGGATATTACTTTCTCCTAATTCTGGAGAAGAATTTTCTACTTTTTGAATATTTTCTTTAGAGTCTGAAACTGGATTTTGTTCAGTAGCTAAAACTGCTCCATTTCCTAAGAACATTAAACCAGCCGCAATCGCTACTGATGCTGCTCCAAAACTGTATTTACGAATACCGTAACGAATATACTTTTCCGTTCTAAAATCTTGTTGTTTACCCTTCATTTAGAGTCACAACCTCCTTTATGCATATTTTTTTAATATTGAATTGAAATATACAGACAAATAAAAAGCCCCCCTCGAATTTTTTTAGTAATATTAAGAGGTTATCATTTTCAAAAAAAGGTTGCCCAATAATTATCAATATCACTTAATATTGTATCATGCCACTATTATTAATTCAAGTTTCATGCTTATATATATTTATGGTTTCAATCTAATACTTCCTTGAAGAAAATAGTACATACATCAGTTTTTTTAAACAATAAGATCAATGTACTAAGATACGAAACTCTATTCTAAACAACTAATAATATGTTTCTATCAAAAACTCAATTTTATAGGAAAACGAAGTAAAAAAATTTTTCACGAAAACGGCATATTATAAAGATTTTTGAATATAATGGATTGAACCTAAAATAGTGCGCTACGGATTCTAAAACATTTCTAGAAATTAATTTGACTTTCCTAAGTTCTCTGCTCATATCTTATTTCAATCCACTATACCTAATAATATTTCCTTTCGTTTCTAGAGCTTTCTATAGAAAAAAACGCCACAATGGGCGTTTCCTATTCTTACGGTTTGATACGGTGCAACATACGTGGGAATGGAATGGCTTCACGGATGTGTTTTGTTCCTGCTGCGAAGGTTACCATACGTTCGATACCGATACCAAATCCTCCGTGAGGAACTGTACCATATTTACGAAGGTCAAGGTAGAATTCGTACTCTGTACGATCCATACCAAGTTCATCCATCTTAGCTACAAGGGCATCATAGTCTTCCTCACGCATAGACCCACCGATGATTTCTCCATATCCTTCTGGAGCAAGCAAGTCTGCACAAAGCACGCGCTCTGGATTTCCAGGAACTGGTTTCATGTAGAAGGCCTTGATGGCTGCTGGATAGTTCATGACAAATGTTGGCACACCAAAGTGGTTTGAAATCCACGTTTCGTGTGGTGAACCAAAGTCATCTCCATGCTCAAGATGCTCGTAATCAGCGTCCTCATCATTTTCATGCTCTTGCAAGAGGTCAATAGCTTGATCATAAGTGATACGTTTGAATGGCTCTGCAATGTAGCGTTTCAAGAGCTCTATATCACGTTCCAAGGTTTCCAAAGCTTGAGGCGCACGGTCAAGAACACCTTGAAGAAGAGCTTTTACATAAGCTTCTTGCAAGTCAAGTGACTCATCGTGTGTCAAGTATGAGTACTCTGCGTCCATCATCCAGAACTCAGTCAAGTGACGGCGCGTTTTTGATTTTTCAGCACGGAATACTGGACCAAAGTCAAAGACACGACCAAGAGCCATAGCACCTGCTTCTAGGTAAAGCTGACCTGATTGGCTCAAGTAGGCTGGCGTTCCGAAGTAGTCAGTTTCAAAGAGTTCTGTTGAGTCTTCCGCAGCATTTCCTGAAAGAATTGGGCTGTCAAATTTCATGAAGCCGTTCTTGTCAAAGAACTCATAAGTCGCATAGATGATCGCGTTACGAATTTGCATAACCGCTACTTGCTTACGAGAACGGAGCCACAAGTGACGGTTGTCCATCAAGAAGTCTGTTCCGTGTTCTTTTGGTGTGATTGGGTAGTCTTGAGATTCACCGATCACTTCGATGTCTGTAATATCCAACTCATAGCCAAACTTAGAACGTTCGTCTTCTTTGACAGTCCCTGTCACATAAACAGACGTTTCTTGGCTCAAGCGTTTGATGACATCAAACTTCTCAAGTCCTACTTCTTCACCAAATTTTTCTACAAAGTTTGGTTTAAAGGCTACACCTTGGAAGAAGGCTGTTCCATCACGCAATTGCAAGAAGGAGATTTTCCCTTTTCCTGATTTGTTGGCAACCCAAGCGCCAATCGTCACTTCCTGACCAACATAATCTTTTACATCAATAATCGTTACACGTTTTGTCATTGTTTTTCCTTTTCTTTTATTTTTCCATAAATGCTTTCAAGCGTTTAACTGCTTCTTTAAGCGTATCTAGGTCTGTCGCATAGCTAAGGCGCACATTTTCTGGCGCTCCAAAGCCTGCTCCTGTTATGAGTGCCAAACCAACTTCCTCAAGAATAGCTGTTGTAAAGTCAGTCACATCCGTATAGCCTTTCATCTCCATGGCCTTTTTGACATTTGGGAAGAGATAGAAGGCCCCTTGCGGTTTGACCACTTCAAAACCAGGGACTTCACACAAGAGTGGATAGATGGTATTGAGACGTTCTTCAAATGCTTGACGCATAACTTCCACAGAATCTTGCGGTCCAGTTAGGGCTTCGATGGTTGCATATTGTGAAACAGCAGTTAGGTTAGAAGTTGTTTGACCTGTCAATTTGCTCATAGCAGCAATGATTTCAGGATCACCTACCGCATAACCAACTCGCCAACCCGTCATGGCATAGGCCTTAGATACACCGTTGATAACAATGGTTGCTTACAAATTGCTTCTGATAGACTTGAGATTGGAACAAATTCATTTCCATTATAAACAAGGCGACCGTATATATCATCAGCTAAAATCAGAATGTCATGCTCAACTGCCCAATTTCCGATAGCTAGTAATTCTTCACGAGTATAGATCATACCAGTCGGATTAGATGGTGAATTGAGAACCAAAACCTTGGTCTTATCAGTGCGAACTGCTTCTAACTGCTCTACAGTTACCTTAAAGTGGTTATCTTCCTTAGCAGGAACAAAGACGGGAACGCCTTCTGCCATCTTGACCTGATCTCCATAACTAACCCAGTATGGAGTTGGAATAATAACCTCATCTAAAGGATTGATTACAGCCATAAAGAAAGTATAGAGGGAGAACTTGGCACCTGTGGCAAAGGTAACCTCATTACTTGCGACAGAATAGCCATAGTAGCGCTCGAAGTAGGTATTCACTGCAGCTTTTAATTCTGGTAGACCTGAAGCTACTGTATAGAAGGAAGCCTGTCCTTCTCGAATAGCTTTAACTGCTGCATCCTGAATATTTTCAGGGGTGTGAAAATCTGGTTGTCCCAAGGTCAAGAAAAGGACATCCTTACCTTGAGCTTTTAATTTTTTTGCTCTCGCATCACTAGCTAAAGTGACACTTTCTTCCATTTCTAAAACACGGTTGGATAGTTTCATAGGCCCTCCTTATTGACCAATGCTCCTGTTTCAAAATCTACTAGATAAAAATCAGAGCCTGACTTGACTTCCCAGATTGGTTTGTCTTGATAACGACCAAAGATAATCTTGTCAATCTCGCCAGCTCCTTTTTCCTTCGAAACAGCTTCTGCTTTTTCTTGTGAAACACCCTGATTTAGCTGATAAACGTAAATCTTATGGTCATCTTTTCCAATCAGGACAGCAAGTGCTTCTTGTTTTTTATTACGACCAAGAACGCTATAATAGGATTCCAAGCCATTGTATAAGTCAACCTGATCAGCCTGCTCTAATCCTGCATACTGCTGAGCTAATTTTTCTCCTTCACTTTTAGCTGTTTGATAAGGTTTCATACTCAGAAACACTAGATACAGAAAGGAAGCACTGATAACCACAAACAAAATCGTCATCCCTAGACCATACTGCCACAGTAGATTATTTTTTGCTTTATTTTGTCTTTTTTTCACTCGTCTATTTTACCATCTATTAAGCTTTATTACAAGTGAATGCAAGAATACTCTTCGAAAATCAAATTCAAACCACGTCAGCTTCGCCTTGCCGTACCCAAGTACTGTCTGCGGCTAGCTTCCTAGTTTGCTCTCTAATTTTCATTGAGTATAAGAAACCAATTCTATTTCTCCCTTCAAAGCAAACCGATTTTTCTTGATTAAAACCGATCAAGAAAAGTAAAGACAGCTCCAAAATCAACCTATTAAAAAACCTGAGCTTGGCACTCAAATTTTCGTAAGTTTTTTAATCTATAGAATCACTTTATCATCCATTCTTTTAGCCATTTTTCCTAAAAAGATAGCCAGTAGAAGGCCAACCATAACTAAAAAGAATCCTAGATAAAGAAATGTTACTACAAAGCCTAAATGGTCAATCAACCAGCCTGTCAGTGGGAAGAAGACAATCATACTCAGGCTAAACATCATAGAGTAGACACTCAGCATGGTTGCTCTGACTTCACTTGGAAGGCGCTCTTGCAAATCATTGTCAAAAATCGGCTGAAAAAGAGCATATAGAGCATTACTAATCAAATAAATCAAAATATAGATTAGAGGTGTTCCAAAGTAGGACAACATATAGGTGACGCCAGTCAGCAGCACGAGGATAGGGAAAAGCTTCAAGGCAGCATATTTCTTTCCAATCTTACTCGCTAGATAGACTGCGACGATATTTAAGAGACTACCAAGTAGCATAACTGCTGAAATTTGCCAACCACTTAAATCTGGTAACTGATTTTGATAGTAAAAGTAAAACATGCACATGAGTGTTCCAACAATCTGAGACAAAATCATCCAGTTGAAGAGCATGGGATTTCGCTTCAACTCATCCTTAACAGTCCAAATAATCTGTTTCATAGTCACACTATCAGCTTTTTCTAGCTTGACACTAGGTTCTTTCAGCATCCAAATCAGGAAAAGAACTATGATAGAAGTCGCAATCATGATATAGTAGGTCAGGTGCAATTGACCATGGACAAAAAATCCTGCCAACACTGTTCCCAAAGACCGAGTTCCTTCTGACACTCCTGACATAAAGCTCGAAATGGATAAATAGCGCTCCTTTAGCCCAGCCTCTACAGACGAGTCATAGACCATTGCTGCGCTTGTTCCCGAATCAAAATTATAAGACAAGGCACTTACCGCCATCGCTAAGGCATAAATCCAAAAATTTCCCTGCCCAGCCAACATAAGAATAGAAGACACAATCCCTGCTATTCGGCTTAAATAAAGGTTGGTCTTATAGGAATAGCGATCAGCTAACATACCAGATGGAATTTCACAGAGAAGACTGGTCGCATGAAAGATACTTTCCAGAAGTCCAATCTGCCAAAGAGACATTCCGTTTTGACTGAGAAAGAGAATCCAAAAACTGGTAATCCCTAAAAATGCAAAAAACTCAACTCCGGCCATCAGGCCAATATTTTTCCGATAATTTCTTATTAACATCTTTTCTCCTTAACAAGTGTATTATTATTTCTTTTTGTCCGTCACTTGTTAATCTTTGCCTTACATAATCTCCACCCCTTTTTAGAAGCATTTGATTTTTCCTTTAATTATTTATGAAATGATACCAGAAAATAGCTGTTCTGCGGTTTCTATTGCGAGTTTTCTTGTTTATTTTAGCACTTATATCATCATATTACAAGAGAATATAGGAATATTCTTCAAAAATCAAATATAAACCAGAATCCAAAAAAACAGTTCTTACTTTTCCAGTGGTAACTGACTAGAGTTTCAGCAATTTTATAATTTTTCAAATAAACTCTGAGCAAATTTCTTGCAAGTCCTTTTTGTTTTTGTTGTAATATATTTTTATAACAACGAGAAAATTCTCGTAAATTTAAAAAAAAAGGAGACACATCATGTCTAAAAAAAGTATTATTTATCGTCGGTTCACTACGTCAAGGTTCTTTCAACCACCAAATGGCTCTCGAAGCTGAGAAAGCACTTGCTGGTAAAGCAGAAGTTAGCTATCTTGATTACTCAGCTGTACCTCTCTTCAGCCAAGATTTGGAAGTTCCAACTCATCCAGCTGTAGCTGCTGTTCGTGAAGCAGTTCTCGCTGCGGATGCTATCTGGATTTTCTCACCAGTTTATAATCACTCAATTCCTGGGTCAGTGAAAAACTTGCTTGACTGGCTATCTCGTGCTCTTGACTTGTCTGATACACGTGGCGCTTCTGCCCTTCAAGACAAGTTTGTCACAGTATCATCTGTAGCCAATGCAGGTCACGATCAACTCTTTGCTATCTACAAGGACCTCTTGCCATTTATCCGTACACAAGTCGTTGGTGATTTCACTGCTGCACGTGTCAATGACTCTGCTTGGGCAGACGGAAATTGGTTCTCGAAGAAACAGTCCTAAACTCACTTGAAAAACAAGCGGAAGACTTGATAAATTCTATCAAGTAACTAACATAATAAAAGCGAACAAGACTACTCTTCTGACACTCAGAAGGCTAGCTTGTTCGCTTTTTTCTCATTTATAAACTAAAATAGCTGATGATACATATTGTCCAATACAAAATATCTGATTTCTATACTTCCTTTACAAAAACCAATTCCTGCGGCTGGGACAGGTCTTCTCTGTAGGCAAATCCTGCAAAGCTTAAGCGACGAGCTTCCTCCACCGTCTGTACTTGATTTTCGATCAGGGCTGTCAGGAAGGCACCACGCGCCTTCTTGGAGATAGTTGAGTGAATCTTCAGCTGACCACCCTTATCCTCCATGAATTTGAAGGTCACCATTTTTTCTCTGATTTCCTTAGAAAATACAGTCTCAAACTCGGATGACAAGAGAGAGAAAATCACTTCTTCCTGCTTCACAGCTTCATCATAAGCTGCCTTCCAATGGCTCTTCAAAGTTTTACCAGCGACTTTTAACTTCATCAAAAAATCCAAACGGTGAGGGGCCATAGGTGACAAGGCTGGAACGACTCCGTACAAAGCCGAAGTAATAAAGACATGATTTTCAAGATAGACTTGTTCTGCCTCGTTCAACTTATCTCGCTTGATATGGCGATACATGAGCCCATCAAAAAGCTTCAAGGCTGGGTAGTGTTGAGCAGTTTGCCTTTTCAAAGCTTGGATATTTTGAAATTCTTCCGCCGCCTTATCGCCTGATACCTTGTAAAAACTCTCCAATTGACTGGCAGAATAAAGGGCCAAGGCATCAAGCACATCATGACTTTCTGGTTTTAAAGGAGTTGCTGCGATACTCGGCAAGTCTGTGTTCATTTCTTTTGCTGTTGGGATTAAAATTTTCATATTAATAGTGTAGCATATTTTTTAGCTACTACCAAGAAATTCATCTGAAAAACCTCGGTTTGACCGAGGCTTCTCTATTTATTTTGGCCATCCTAACCAGACAGCCACGAGAACAAGGGCTGTGCCAGCTAAGCTTGTTAAGATAGATAAGAATTTATCTTTTTTCTCCTTGAACTGAGAAAAACCTATCTTCAAAGCGAGCAGTCCGAGTAGCATTGAAGCAAGCATCACATAAAAACCCATTTGTTGTCCTCCATTAGTCTTTAAATTCCCTTATTATAACATACACTTCTTAAATAAAGCCGTCCTTACTTTAGCTTAAAGTTCTTGAGATAATTATCTTTTCCTACTTGACCTTCAAAGGTTTTACCATTTTCAAGGTAAGGAAGGTCATCTGATACTGAGGCCTTAACCTTGTAAATCTTGCCATCAACTTTAAAGAAGTAGACGGTGTCTCCCTTGATAACAGCTGATTTGAGGTCTGCTACCACACCCTTGATGCTTTCTGTGGTTTCATTATCAATTTCAAGGTCGTTTATTGGCGTACTTGCTGAGCAGCTCTTCCACTGTCGTAGCTACGATAACATTTTGGTACTCGACTGCGTCTACCAAAGCGTACTCTTTGACCAAACCAGCATTGTCCTTCAAGCCCATGATGTAGAGAGGCTTGTCATTGAGATTGATGAGGATTGGGAAGGTTGCCTTGTAGGATTTCTCCTGAACAGCACCTTCGGCTGATTCACGGGCTGATTCTTCGGTCGCAGAAGCCAAGCTGTACTTAGTAATTTCTCCTGTCCGCATATTTTCAAGTATAAAACCAAGATTACTCTCATCCGCATTGGCCGACGTCACACCTGTGTAGAGATAGATGTCATTGCCGATAGACAAGTAATTATAACCCTTGGTAGTCTGGGTCACGTTTTTCTTGGAAATCATAGCATTCCAGAAACCGTCCTTGTACTTGCCGTTGTAGTTGATTTGCTCAATAGTTTCCTCAGCTGGATAGACCCTGTCCACCCATTCTGGAACATCTGCCAAGCTGTATTCCTTGGTTTCTCCATTTGTGGCATCCAAGATAATAACTGAAACAGGACGAGGAACCGCAAGTCCAAATTGCTTTTGGTAAACCGTTGCTACATAGAAAGGATTGCCCTCATCGTCCACCTCAAATGATGGAGTCTTGAAAATCTTGGTTGGGTACTTAAAGCGCAGATGACGTTTGACATCGCGGTTAAAATACTCCGAGTCTGAATATTTGATTGGTGTCTTCAAGTCCACCAAATTGGCATTTCCAGTTACCATGTCCACCTTAATATACTCGCCGATTCCCTTGGCCTGATTATTAAACCACTTGATAGGATCTGCATATTCTAGTGGCGTAACTCGATAAGGTTTCCCATCAATCGTCAATTGGGTATAGGTGTCTGCCGCTACGTACTGCGACACCTTATCTGTTAGGGAACCCAAGTAGCGGTCACCAATTTTTTCAGCGGTACTTCTATCTAAGATAGGAACCTTACTGGTGTCAGTCTTAGGAAATTCAGTAAAGTCTTTTTCCGTAACCGTAACTACATTGGCATAATTTTTAGCCTGAAAAATGCTGGAAGTCACCAAGGAAACTAAACCAGCCAAGAGAAGAATTCCTCCAATAGAAGCTAAAAGAACTTTCCCTAACCGATTGATTTTGAAACCCTCAAAATTTAAAGCAGCTTCCGCCTTGCCGTGACGCACATGGACTGTTTTTACAAGATTTATCCCCTTGCCAAAGCCAAATAAGATTGCCACAACCAGCAAATGCCCACAGAGGAAAAAGAGAAATTCCCAGCTGGTCAGGTTAAGAGGCGGTAAAAAGATATACCAGGTCGTTGCGATAAAAATAAGTTCAAAGACTATTCGTTTCATTTGCTTTCCTCCTAAATGATTCGTCCTTCCAAATGATCCAGTTCATGCTGACAAATCTGGGCTGGGAAGCCTGTCAAGGTGATGGTCTGTTCCTGCCACTTGCTGTCACGATAGGCAACCCTTATAGTTTCATAACGCTTAGTGGGTCTCACACCTACTAAGGACAAACATCCTTCTTCTGTCTCATAAGGTCCTTCAAAAGACAGAAGCACTGGGTTAAACATGACCACAGGAACCAAGCCAAGATTAAAGATAATCACTCGCTTCTGCACCCCAATCATATTGGCAGCCAAACCGACACAGGTCTCACGATTTGCTAAGAGCGTATCTTGTAAATCTCTGGCAAGATACAGGTCTTCCTGACTTGCAGGCTGAGACACCTGAGATAAAAACAAAATATCCTTCACAATTTTCTTTTCCACTTCCTCACACTCCTCTTGCTTTTTACTATATTATAGCAATTATAGCACAAAAGCCGATAACTGCAAGCCCTTTCCCTCAACTGTAGTAAAAAGCCATCCGAAGATGACTTTTTTTAAATCGCATTCTTGTCAAAGCCGAGTTTACGTTGGATAAACTTAACGATTTCGACAATGATAATCATTGAGAAGCTTCCAGCCATAACAATTCCCCATTGTGACAAGTCTAGTTTGGTTACGTGGAAGATTCCTTCAAGCGGTTCTACAACGATTGTTGCCATGAGAAGGATGAAGGATACCAAGATAGACCAGTTGAAGGTCTTAGACTTGAATGGACCAACTGTCAAGATAGATTGGTATACAGACTTGACATTATAAGCATGGAAGAGCTGAATCAAACCAAGGGTTGCAAAGGCCATAGTAAGGGCATCTGCATGAATGGCATGATTGTCACCCACATGAACTGGGTAAGCAAGGGCAAGGCCATAAACACTCATAACAAGGGCTGCTTGGAGTACACCTTGATAGATGATAGAACTGAAAACACCACCTGAGAAGAAGCTTGCCTTGCGTCCACGTGGTTTATGGGTCATAACACCTGGCTCCGCAGGTTCAACACCTAGAGCGATAGCTGGGAAGGTATCGGTTACCAAGTTGATCCACAAAAGATGAACTGGCTGCAAGACATCCCAACCAAACAAGGTTGATAGGAAGATAGTCAATACTTCAGCAGTATTGGCAGAAAGTAGGTACTGAATAGTCTTTTGAATGTTTGAGAAGACCTTACGTCCTTCTTCCACTGCGACGATAATAGTCGCAAAGTTATCATCTGCAAGAATCATGTCAGAAGCTCCCTTAGAAACCTCTGTACCAGTGATTCCCATACCGATACCGATATCGGCTGTTTTCAGAGCTGGCGCATCATTGACACCGTCACCTGTCATGGCAACGACCTTACCTTGTTTTTGCCAGGCCTTAACGATACGAACCTTGTGCTCTGGAGACACACGGGCATAAACAGAGTATTGACCAACTACTTTTTCAAAGTCTTCATCTGACAGTTCATTGAGTTCAGCACCAGTTAAAACGTGTCCTTCTGTATCATTTGCATCAATGATTCCCAATCGTTTAGCAATGGCTTCTGCAGTGTCTTGGTGATCACCCGTAATCATGATTGGACGGATTCCAGCTTCCTTAGCCACACGAACAGCCTCAGCTGCCTCAGGACGTTCAGGGTCAATCATCCCAATCAAACCAGTAAAGATTAAATCATTTTCAAGCTCTTCAGAAATAAGGTTTTCTGGAATGCTGTCAATAATCTTATAAGCACCTGCAAGGACACGCAAGGCTTGATGAGCCATTTCAGAGTTGTTTGTATGAATGAGGTTTGTAACCTTCTCATCAATCAGAGCAATATCCCCAGCCTTATCACGAAGAACACAACGTTTCAAAAGTTGGTCTGGGGCACCTTTAACAGCTACGAGGAAGCGTCCATCTGCAAGTGGATGAACTGTTGACATGAGCTTACGTTCAGAATCAAATGGCAACTCAGCCACACGAGGGTATTTCTCTAAAAATCCTTTAACATCGTAGCCCTTGTCCAAGGCATATTGGATAAAGGCTGTTTCGGTTGGGTCACCAATCAGGTTGCCTTCAACATCAATTTTCGTATCATTGGCCAAGACAACTGAACGAAGTAGGGGCATTTCAAGACCTAGTTCAATATCATCAGCTGAGTCATGTAGGACTGCATCGTAGAAGACTTTTTCGACTGTCATCTTGTTCATAGTCAGCGTACCAGTCTTATCAGAAGCGATGATTTCAGTTGAACCAAGTGTTTCTACTGCTGGTAACTTACGAACAATAGAGTTTCGTTTGGCCAAAACTTGAGTACCGAGGGCAAGAACGATGGTTACGATAGCTGGGAGACCTTCTGGAATGGCTGCAACAGCAAGCGCAACAGAGGTCATCAACTCACCAAGTGGATTTTTGCCTTGAATGAAAACACCAACTACAAAAGTAACAAGGGCAATGACCAAGATAGCATAGGTCAAGACCTTAGAAAGGTTGTTCAAGTTTTGTTTGAGTGGTGTATCCGTCTCATCCGCATCTTGGAGCATGCCAGCGATATGACCAACTTCCGTGTACATCCCTGTATTGACAACAACACCAAGACCACGACCATAAGTCACATTTGAGTTTTGGAAGGCCATATTGACACGGTCACCAATACCAGCATCTGCAGCAAGTTCAACTGTCAAATCTTTTTCGACTGGCACAGACTCACCTGTCAGGGCAGCTTCTTCGATTTTAAGCGAGTTGGCTTCTAGCAAACGTAAGTCTGCTGGTACAACATCACCAGCTTCGAGAGCGACGATATCACCTGGTACCAATTCTTTAGAATCAATCTCAGCCATATGACCATCACGAAGAACGCGAGCAGCTGGACTAGACATGGATTTGAGGGCTTCAATGGCTTCTTCTGCTTTCCTTCTTGGTAAACACCAAAGGCAGCGTTAATGATAACCACGGCTAAAATGATAATGGCATCTGCGATATCTTCCCCACCAGAAGTCACGACTGACAAGATTGCTGCAGCAACTAGGATGATAATCATCAAATCCTTAAATTGCTCGATAAATTTGACCAGGATTGATCGTTTCTCGCCTTCTTCGAGTTCATTGTGGCCAAATTCTGCAAGGCGCTTTTCCGCCTCACTTGATGACAAACCTTGCTCGGTCGCATCCACAGCCTTCAAGACCTCTTCAGGACTCTGAGTGTAAAACGCTTGGCGTTTTTGTTCTTTTGACATGTGTCTCCTCCTTGACATTGTGTGCAAAACAGACTCTCTTTCTGTCATATCTTTTCACGACAAACAAAAAGAGACCTGTTAATCATAACAAGTCTCGCTGTTTAAGATAGTGCCGGAAAGCATACTTTTCAGTATAAAATTCGGAATGACGACACTATCACAGGTTTCTGCCAGCTACTCCCTTGAGTAGTTCTATTATACCAAATTTTGAAAAGTTTTCAAAGAGTAAAAACTGACTCATTTGAATTTTCTCTTGAAAACCAGTATAATGGTAGAATGCTATGTGACTAGAAAGGAAGTTGAATGAAGCAATCTATCTCAAATCTCAAGTTAGCTGAGCGTGGAGCCATTATCAGCATTTCAACCTATTTGATCTTGTCTGCAGCCAAATTAGCAACTGGGCACCTCCTCCATTCATCCAGTTTGGTGGCAGATGGTTTTAACAACGTATCGGACATCATTGGAAATGTTGCTCTTCTGATCGGGATTCGAATGGCGCGCCAGCCTGCTGACCGAGACCACCGTTTTGGCCACTGGAAGATTGAAGATTTGGCTAGCTTAATCACTTCCATCATCATGTTCTATGTTGGCTTTGATGTGCTGAGGGATACCATTCAGAAGATTCTCAGTCGTGAAGAAACGGTCATTGATCCTCTTGGTGCAACTCTAGGAATCATTTCTGCAGCGATTATGTTTCTAGTTTATCTCTACAATACTGGCCTCAGTAAGAAATCCAACTCCAAGGCACTGAAGGTAGCTGCTAAGGACAATCTTTCTGACGCTGTTACCTCACTTGGTACTAGCATTGCCATCCTGGCCAGCAGTTTCAATTATCCCATTGTGGATAAACTGGTCGCTATCATCATCACTTTCTTTATCTTGAAAACTGCCTATGATATCTTCATCGAGTCTTCCTTTAGCCTTTCGGATGGCTTTGACGACCGTCTGCTCGAGGACTACCAAAAGGCTATCATGGAAATTCCCAAGATCAGCAAGGTTAAGTCGCAAAGAGGTCGCACCTACGGTAGCAACATCTACCTTGATATTACACTAGAAATGAATCCTGACTTGTCTGTTTTTGAAAGCCATGAAATTGCGGATCAGGTCGAGTCTATGCTGGAGGAACGTTTTGGAGTCTTTGATACCGATGTCCATATCGAGCCAGCACCTATCCCTGAAGATGAAAGTTTTTAGACAATGTCTATAAAAAAATTGCTTATGCGTGAACAGTTGATTGACCAAGGAAATCAACTGGAAGAACTCTTAGCTGACGATTTTGTTTATATTCGCCAAAATGGAGAACAGATGGATAAAGAGGCCTATAAAGCCGAAAAAGACTTGAATTCTGCTATCAAGGATATTCAAATCACTTCTATCAGTCAAAAGACCAAACTCATCAGCTATGAGTTAGATGGTATCATCCACACCAGTATCTGGCGTCGCCACGAAACTTGGCAAAATATCTTTCATCAAGAGACCAAAAAAAGAATAGAGAAATCCTGTCCATGAGACGGGATTTTTTTCTATTCTTCTAACTATCAAAGTCACTTAGATACTCATAGCGTTCGTATTTTTCAAGGAGTGCTTCGTTTTTCTCATCTAGCTCTTTCTGAAGAGTAGCCAGTTTGCCAAAGTCAGAGCCGTTGGCCTGCATCTCCTCTTCAATAGCAGCGATACGGTTTTCCAAGGATTCAATATCGCCTTCAATGCTTGCCCACTCCTGCTTTTTCTTGGTAGGTCATGCGTTTCTTGTCTTCTCGAACCTTGACGACTTTTCTCCTTTTTCGGCCTTTTTTTGCACTTGATTGGCCATCTCTGTTTCAAAGACTTTTTTTCATCAAGGTAATCAGTGTAATGACCAAAGAAAGGACGAATCTTGCCATCCTCAAAAAGCGAGAATCTTGGTCGCCACCTTATCCAAGAAATAGCGGTCGTGACTAACAGTCAAAACTGGACCAGCAAAGCCTTGCAAGAAATTCTCCAAAACTGTCAAGGTTGCAATGTCCAAATCATTGGTCGGCTCATCCAAGAGAAGAACATTTGGTTTTTCCAAGAGCAATTTGAGGAGATAAAGACGTTTTTTCTCTCCCCCAGACAATTTCTCAATCAAGGTTCCATGCGTCGAGCGTGGGAAAAGGAACTGCTCTAGCAATTCTGCAATGGAAGTTGTAGAACCACCGCTGGTCTTGACCTCTTCTGCCACTTCTTGCAGGTAATTGATCACACGCTTGCTTTCATCCAAATCCTTAATTTGCTGAGAGAAATAGGCGATGCGAACAGTTTCCCCTATCACAACTTGACCTGCTGTCGGCTCAAGACTGCCTGCAATCAGGTTGAGTAGGGTTGATTTTCCAACACCATTATCCCCAACAATTCCAATACGATCTTTGGCCTGCACCAAGAGATTAAAATCTTGCAAAAATAGGGCTTGTTTTCATAGGCAAAAGGAAACATCCTGAAACTCGATGACTTTCTTACCAATCCGACTGGTTTCAAAGTTCATGGTCAAATCTGTCTCAGCAACTCCTGCCTGAAACTTCTTTCTTCAAAGTCGTGGAAACGATTGATACGAGCCTGCTGCTTGGTCGCACGCGCCTGCGGTTGTCTGCGCATCCAGGCCAATTCTTGCTTATAAAGTTGTTCTTTTTTGTGGAGAAGAGCTGCGTCACGCTCATCCTGTTCCGCCTTTAGGCGAACATAGTCCTGATAATTGCCCTGATATTCGGTCAAGCCTGCGCGATCCAATTCGAAAATCCGAGTTGACAAAGCGTCTAGGAAATAACGGTCGTGGGTAATAAAAAGGACGGTCTTTCTTAGAATTTTTTTCAAAAAGAGGGTCAGCCACTCAATGGTCGCAATGTCCAGATGGTTGGTCGGCTCATCCAAAAGCAAAAGGTCGTGGTTGCCAAGTAAGACTTGTGCCAACTGGACCCGTCTTCTCAGACCACCTGACAATTCCCCAACAGGAGTCGATAAGTCCTGAATCCCCAGCTTGCTAAGAACGGTCTTTACCTGACTCTCAATTTCCCAAGCTTGAAGAGAATCCATCTCAGCCATGACTCGTTCCAAACGTGCCTGCTTGTCCTCACTATAGTTGAGCATGATCAATTCGTACTCACGAATGAGCTGAATTTCCTTGAGGTCGCTAGATAGAACCGTATCCAAGACCGTCTTGCTATCATCAAAATCAGGATCCTGAGTCAAGTAACCAATCTGGTAATCATTCTTAGCTGAAAAAGGACTGACATCCCCATCAAAGCCAGAAACACCAGAAAGAACATCTAAAAGGGTGGTCTTCCCTGTTCCATTGACACCAATCAAACCAATTCTGTCTAGGTCATGGATGATAAAGGAAATATCCTTAAAAACGGTCTTGTCACCGACGGATTTACTTAGTTTTTCAACAATAAAATCACTCATTTTTTCTCCCTCAGATAAGCATGGATGGCTTGACGGTCATTTTCCAATTCTCCATCGACAATGGCATATTCAATCTCTGTTAAAATCTCTCCCAAGTCTGGGCCCGGCTGATAGCCATATTCCTTGATCAAAATACCACCGTTGATTTGGATCTCTTTCTTGTCATGAATGGTCAAACTCTGATAGGTTTCTGTGATGGCTTGTGGATTAACTTCTTTTCCTTGGGCCTGACGAAGATTTTCAGCCTGTAAAAGTAAATCCAAGTCAAAGCGGTAACAATCTCGCTTGCTCAATTCTCCCTTTTCACGCAAGGCCAAAATAGTCAGCAAATCCCGAACCTGCTTGGCAAACTGGCGTGAGGTCTTCCAAGCCTTCAAAAATGGCTGCGCATTTTCAATATCCAAAGCCGACAGTAAAGCCGCCCAAGCTTGTTCAGAAGATTCAAAGGTGAAATTAGCCTCCAAATCAAACAGTCCGTTGAGCTTGTCCTGGCTAGATGCCATATCAGGGAGATAGTCATAAGCTTGACTCTCAATCATGGAAACCAAGCCCCTTCTCCAAAACGGAGCCAGCAAGAGTTTATCAAACTCAACGAAGGTACGCTCTACAGAAATTTTCTCCAAAAGTGGCGTCAAGGTCTTCATAGCTTTAAAGGTTTCTGGCTCAAGTTCAAAGCCAAGACTGGCCTGAAAACGGAAACCACGCATAATCCGTAAAGCATCCTCGTTGAAACGCTCACTAGCCACTCCAACTGCTCGCAAAACTTGGTTTTCCAAATCCTCTAAACCATGAAACAAGTCAACAATTTCTCCTGTCTCGTCCAAGGCAAAGGCGTTGACTGTGAAATCACGGCGTTTGAGGTCTTCTTCTAGCGAGCGCACAAAGGAAACCGCACTGGGTCTGCGATAGTCCACATAGACATCCTCTGTCCGAAAGGTGGTTACCTCATACTCCTCATCCCCATCTAAAACCAAGACGGTTCCATGCTCGATTCCGATATCGGCTGTTCGCGGAAAAATCTGCTTGGTCTCTTCTGGATAAGAAGACGTCGCAATATCCACATCATGGATAGGGACGATTGAGGAGGGCATCTCGAACAGAGCCCCCAACAAAATAAGCTTCAAAACCTGCTTCTTTAATTTTTTCTAATACTGGTAAAGCCTTCTGAAATTCAGAAGGCATTTGCGTTAATCTCATAATAAGTGTTCTAATCCATAGACAAGCTCATGACGCTTGACAACTTCTTTAATTCCCAAATTGACCCCTGTCATGAAGGAGCTACGATCATAGGAGTCATGACGCAGGGTCAATCCTTCTCCCTGATTGCCAAAGATGACTTCCTGATGGGCTACCAAGCCTGGCAAACGAACTGAGTGAATACGCATGCCATCAAAGTCAGCACCACGGGCACCTGCAATCAGTTCTTCCTCATCAGTCGCACCTTGCTGGGTAGACTCTCGAACTTCTGCCATTAACTCAGCTGTTTTAATAGCTGTTCCACTCGGAGCATCCTTTTTCTTGTCATGATGGAGCTCGATAATCTCCACATTTGGGAAATATTTAGCAGCCTGCCTTGCAAATTGCATGAGTAAAACAGCACCCAAGGCAAAGTTAGGAGCAATCAAACCACCCAAATCTTGGGCACGAGAAAATTCTTTTAGCTCTGCAATTTCTTCACTAGTAAAGCCTGTCGTTCCAACTACTGGAGCAAAGCCATTCTCAAGAGCAAAGCGTGTATTTTCATAGGCAACAGCTGGAGTAGTAAAATCTACCCAGACATCCGCTTCAAAACCGGCTAAATCAGCCTTATCCTTGAAAACAGGAATACCCTGCCATTCTGACTCAGACTCAAAAGGATCCAAAACTGCTACCAAGTCCAAGTCTGGATCAGCCAAGACCATCTGACAAGCAGCCTGGCCCATCTTTCCCTTAAAACCAGCAATAATTACTCGAATACTCATCTCTACTCCTGTCTAAGATACAAAGGACGTTGGCTGCCCATGAAAAATAGGGAATGGCGCTGACTTTCCACGAAAGGCCAGACAGGCATCTTTTTTCATGAGGCAGGTAGTCCGTGTTCAATTGCTAAGATACAAAGCCTGTAGGAACACAAAGTGAAAATAGGAGTTTTGATCAAGAAGTGTCTACTCCTTGGAAAAACTATCTTTTTCACACAGGGTTTCCAGGCGTGTTCAACTGCTAACTTCTTAACTAAGCTAAAAGTCCCAACTAAATCACTGGAATATAGCCTAGAGCAATGCTTCCTGCTCCTAGGTGTGTTCCAATGACACTACCAAATGTAGCTAGTGAAATATCCGTACCCAAGCCAGAATCAAGCAAGTGCTGACGCAATTCCTCAGCCTTTTCAGGAGCATTTCCGTGAATGACAATGACCCGATATTGGCCTGAAGCCGTTGTTTCCTTGATAATTTCAATTAAGCGCTTGGTTGCTTTCTTTTCAGTACGAACTTTTTCGTAAACTTCAATCACACCTTGATCGTTAAAATAAAGGATTGGCTTAATGCTTAGCAGATTACCCAAAATGGCAGCCCCATTTGAAAGACGTCCACCTTTTACCAAATGATCCAAATCATCTACCATGATAAAAGCTGACGTACGGCTAATTTGAATGGCTAGCTTATCCTGAATGCTGGCAAAATCATCGCCCTGGTCACGCCAATTAAAGACGCTTTCAACCATGATACCCAGAGGAGCACTTGTAATCAAAGTGTCTGGAAAAGCAATGGTTAAGCCCTCATATTCATCTATCATATACTGGATATTTTGGTAAAAACCTGAAATTCCAGAAGATAGGAAAAGCCCCAAAAGCATGTGTATAACCTTGTTCTTTGAGCGAAGTTAAGATTTCATCTAACTTGGCAATACTTGGTTGACTGGTCTTAGGCAATTCAGAAGCCTGAGCCATTTTTTGGTAAAATTCCTCAGCAGTCAGATTGATGCCTTCGACATACTCCTCACCATCAATATTGACAGGAATATCCAAGACAAACAAATCTTCTCTTTGCAAGGTCTCTGCACTGAGATAGGCAGAAGAATCTGTGATAACAGCTAGTTTCATATTAGAACTCCAAATTGATTCCTGGTAAGTCTAATGCAATTTCAGTTACTTCGTAAGTCAAACGGTTGAGCATGTTCAAACTTGGACGAGCCAAAGTTTCCACTTCTTCTTGGCTCAATTCACTTGGTTCATTGACAATACGGCCATCGATGTGGTTTACCTGTGAAATGGTTCCACTGATGACAAACTTTATCAAATACAATCATAAAAGTCAAGATGACAATCAAAGAAGTCACTTGATTTTTCTTGGTCATGTTGGAGTAATTGGAAGTTCACATCCACCTTAGTTTCAGGAGCTCCATTTTCATTTTCCCATTCAAAATTACGCGCATCAAAATGATACTGACTAACAAATTCTTGTTCACGTTTAAGATTCATGTCTTTCTCCCTTGGCTACAATATTATAAGCTATTGTACCATAATTTTTTATTTTCATCTAGTTTTCTAGGATTTAGTCAATCCCGATTTCAGCTCGAACTACGTCTGCGATAGTATCAACATAGTAGTCCACTTCTTCTGTTGTAGGCGCTTCTGCCATGACACGCAAAAGGGGCTCTGTTCCACTTGGGCGAACAAGGATACGGCCATTGCCTGCCATTTCTTCTTCCATCTTCTCGATGATAGCCTTGATAGCTGGAACTTCCATAGCCTTTTCCTTCATGGCATTTTCCACTCGGATATTGACTAATTTTTGTGGATAGATAGTTACTTCTGCAGCCAACTCTGACAAGCTCTTACCAGTTTCCTTCATGATTTTTGTCAATTGGACAGCTGATAATTGACCATCACCAGTTGTATTGTAGTCCATCAAGATGACGTGACCAGACTGTTCACCACCGAGGTTGTAGCCTGATTTTCTCATTTCTTCCACAACATAGCGGTCGCCAACTGCAGTGACTGCCTTGTTAATACCTTCACGGTCCAAGGCCTTGTGGAAACCAAGGTTGGACATAACAGTTGTCACGATTGTATTTTGGGCCAATTGTCCTTTTTCAGAAAGGTATTTCCCGATGATGTACATGATCTTGTCACCATCAACGATCTCACCATTTTTCATCAACAGCAATCAAACGGTCACTGTCTCCATCAAATGCCAAACCGATAGCTGACCCGCTTTCTTTGACCACATCTTGAAGAGCTTCTGGGTGAGTTGAACCAACATTAAGGTTGATGTTAAGACCATCTGGTGTTTCCCCGATAACAGTTAATTGAGCGCCAAGGTCTGCAAAGATTTGACGGGCACTGGTAGAAGCTGCACCGTTTAGCTGTATCCAAGGCAACCTTCATTCCCATCAAGAGGAGTTCCAGTTGAAACAAGGTATCCTTCATACTTACGCAAGCCTTCTGGATAATCTACCAAGGTTCCCAATCCTTCTGCACTTGGACGAGGAAGAGTATCTTCCTCAGCATCTAGCAAGGCTTCAATTTCTGCTTCTTTTTTTCGTCATCTAGTTTGAAGCCATCACCACCAAAGAACTTAATTCCCATTATCAAGGGCTGGGATTGTGGCTAGCAGAAATCATGACACCTGCACTAGCTCCCTCAGTTTTTAACCAAGTAAGCTACTGCTGGTGTTGCCAAAACACCTAGTTTGTATACGTGAATACCAACTGAAAGCAGACCTGCAACCAAGGCCGATTCTAGCATTTCTCCTGAAATACGTGTGTCACGTCCTACAAAAGACTTTTCGGTGCTTCCGTTTCATGTTGGCTAAGAACATAGCCTCCAAAAACGTCCCTAGTTTAAAGGCCAATTCTGGCGTTAGTTCTACGTTAGCTTCTCCACGGACTCCATCAGTCCCAAAATATTTACCCATTTTTATAAAATCCTTTTCCTATTTTTAATTTGTTTTTGAACTAGTTGCTTTCGTTGACGAAGATGTCTCCGACGAACTGCTTGTATGTGCTTGAACTTGGTGCTACTGGTTTTGTAGTGACCTTCATTGTTGTATCAAACGGAGTGATAACTGCCGGTAAGACAACCCCATTGCGGTCGATTGCCTGCAAAGGTACTGAACCACTGTAATTACCTGTTATGCGTTCGCTGGTTGGTAAAAGCGCAATAACTTTGTCAATCTTAGCTAATGTTTCCTGGTCAGTCGTGACCGAAACTCGTTCGTTTGACACGGTTATACTATCAATTTGTAACTTGGGATCAATCTGGCTTTGGTCAACTTGTGGCACAACAAGCATCCCATCTCGCTTAACCTTCTTCCCAACTTTCACTGTAATCTTTTGAGGCGTTGCCACAGCGGTCAATCCACTTGGAAGATTTTCAATATTCAAGGGAACTTCAATCGTTCCAACACTGGCATCCGTCAAATCAGCAGTTACCTTAAACTTACGAGTGCTCTCCTGCATTTCGCTGGCCAAGGTCACACGATTGGCACCTGTCAGTACAACTGAAACCTCTGATGCAAATCCGCTAATGAAATACTGGTCATCATCATAGTGAATATCGATAGGAACGTTCGTTATCGTATTGGTGTAGGTTTCTGATTTGACCTGCCTTGCGGTATTGCTATTTTGAAAGTTGGTTGACGTTGCATAGATGAATAAGACACAAGCAAAAAAGAGAGATGAAATGATATATAGACTATTTTTTCTCATATTTCCAACCTCCTAGCAAACGGTCCTTGAAACTGACTTTTTCCTCAACGACTGGCAAAAGAATTGCTCGTAGCTCTGCTTCAAATTCTTCAATCGTCAAGTCGTGCTTGAAAACCCCATTATAGGTAATAGAAATGCCACCTGTTTCCTCTGAGACAATGAAGGTCAAGGCATCGGATACTTCTGATAAACCGATAGCCGCCCGGTGTCTGGTCCCAAATTCCTTTGAAATCCCTGTACTTTCTGTCAAGGGCAGATAGGCAGAGGTGACTGCAATCCGATTTTCTCTGATAATCACAGCACCATCATGTAGAGGAGTGTTGGGGAAAAAGATATTGATGAGGAGTTCTGCTGAAATTTTGGCATCCAAAGGAATTCCCTGTCGCAATGTATTCTTGCAAGGTCCGAACTCGTTGAATGGCAACCAAAGCACCAATCTTACGAGGACTCATATATTCAACCGACTTAACAAAGGCACGAATCATTTGCTCTTCTGCACTAATTTGAGTAGTAGAAAAGAAATCTGTCGCCCTTCCCAAACGTTCCAAACCAGTCCGAATCTCTGGAGAGAAGATAACAACTGCAGCAATAACCCCATAGGTGATAATCTGATTAATCAACCAAGAAATCGTTGTTAAACCAAGGATATTGGCCACGACCTGGGCTAATACAAAGATCAAGACCCCCGCACCAAAAATCATAATCTTGGTACCAGCTATCGCTTTTGTAAAACGATACAAAACATAGGTCACAATCAAAAATATCAAACAGATTGATGGCAATACTCCAAGGACTAGAAAACAAGCTAGTCCAATATTGCAGGTTGGATAATTGTTGAAAGTTCATCTGCTGTCTCCTCTCTGTCCAAACACGTTCCTCTCTATTATACCATTTTTCTGACATTTTTTTCCCTATCCTACTTCATTTTAAATTAAGGAAAAATATGATAAAATAAACTGACTAGAAAAAACAAAGGAGAAACCATGTCTCAACTCTATGATATTACCATTGTAGGTGGTGGTCCCGTCGGGCTCTTTGCAGCCTTTTATGCCCACCTACGCCAAGCCAAGGTCCAAATCATCGACTCTCTTCCCCAACTAGGTGGACAACCTGCTATTCTCTATCCCGAAAAGGAAATCCTAGACGTACCAGGTTTCCCAAACCTAACTGGAGAAGAGTTGACCAACCGCTTGATTGAACAGTTAAACGGCTTTGATACCCCTATTCATCTCAATGAAACGGTTCTTGAGATTGAAAAACAAGAAGAAGGCTTTGCCATTACCACTTCTAAAGGAAGTCACCTGTCTAAAACTGTTATCATCGCTATGGGTGGCGGTGCCTTTAAACCACGTCCGCTGGAACTAGAAGGCGTTGAGGGCTATGAAAATATCCACTACCACGTTTCCAACATCCAGCAATATGCTGGGAAGAAAGTGACAATTCTTGGTGGAGGAGACTCAGCTGTAGATTGGGCTTTGGCTTTTGAAAAAATCGCACCAACTACCCTTGTCCACCGCAGAGATAATTTCCGCGCCTTGGAGCACAGTGTCCAAGCCTTGCAGGAATCATCTGTAACCATCAAGACACCATTCGTCCCTAGCAAACTCCTTGGAGATAGAAAAACGCTCGATAAACTTGAAATCACAAAAGTTAAATCTGATGAAACAGAAACGATTGACCTAGACCACCTCTTTGTCAACTATGGTTTCAAATCTTCTGTCGGTAACCTCAAAAACTGGGGTCTGGACCTCAATCGTCACAAGATTATTGTCAACAGCAAGCAAGAATCTAGCCAATCAGGTATCTATGCTATCGGAGACTGCTGCTACTATGACGGAAAAAAATTGACCTGATTGCGACAGGCCTCGGAGAAGCTCCAACCGCTGTCAACAATGCCATCAACTACATTGACCCTGAGCAAAAAGTGCAGCCAAAACACTCAACCAGTTTATAAAAAAGAACCACGAGTCACATAGGATTCGTGGTTTTAAAATGAACTACACCTCAAAAGTTAGACAGAAATACATCTAACTTCTGATATGCAGCCCACCTTCTCTTTGCTCTTGTTTGAATAAGAAATTTTTTGAAGAATCATTAGATTATACAAAGTATTCATATCAGCCTTTTTAAAGCTATATAAAAACTCTCCAACTATTCTATTATACCATATAAAAAAATTAAAAAAATAGGCTTGTTTTTTTCCTTTTTTTAGATGTATAATAAATTTAGAAGAGGATATAAAATAAAAGGAGATTTTATGAGAAAAGTAAATAAGGACATTTTATTCTTGAGTGGAATCATCGTTTTATGTTTTGGTTTTTTTGTTATTTCACATCAACCCCTATTACGCCGGGCCGGATGAGACACTGAAAGGAAGGATAAATTTATTCTTTTTGGCAACTATATTGGAGACCTATAGGAACTCTCAGTATCTTTTCTGGTTGCATTATGACTTTCAAAGGATTGAAAAAAATAATCTTTTGATCATGAAGAAAGGAAACTTTTTATGATTAAACTGAAAATATTGTTTTTTTCTCTACTATCAAGTCTATTATTCTTAGTCACAGCATCTACAGTTTTTTTGCTGATGTCTATCCTGGCACACATTATGAAATTGTATCTAATCGTATTATAAAAGATATCAACACAGGGGAGTTACTCTCATTTTATACGACTGAACTTAGAGATGCCTATTTGGAGTCTAAATCTATGTATCAGACTCGTTCTAACGCGACTGGTGTTGCAGATTATAGAACTAAATACTCTCACTCTTACGAGAGCAGTGCCACATCAGGAGCTCTAAGTTCAACAGCCTATGGTGGAAAAGCTGGAGCTACCCTAACTATAGGTGCAGGTGCTAGCTTTTCTGCTCCGGAGTCTGGAGTTGGACTTAGTTTAAATCACTCAGTCTCCCATAACGTACCACCCTACACTTATGGTTATATTAGACTAAAAGCATCTTACACAGTAAATGTTCGTAAACTAGAAGTTAGATACTTAGGCACCAACAAATGGGTTCCAACTGGTGAAACCTCTACTATATCGAATATTAGCGTTTGGAGCGAACTGGTCACTTGGAAATAACTCATTAGAGATTAGATAAAAACTCAATTTCAAGAGAAAATGAAATAAATTTTCTCACAATAAAACGCATAGTATCACGGTTTTCAATACCTGATATTATGCGTTTTTGATTTTAAAGAGCTAAATTTCTTAACTTAATGACATTGCTTTTTGCCTTTCCCCTTCTTTTTCAAAAAGCAAAAATATCCTATCAAATTGATGCAGCATATGATATAATAACGATGGCACTAACGATACGCCTTGGAAAAGGAGGTATTATAGATGCCAGAACTTCTCAAAATAGTACTTATCGCAGTCATCGAGAGTATCATCTCATGGCTGGTGACTCGTTGGTTAGACGATCACTTCGACAAGTAATACTCTTCGAAAATCAAATTCAAACCACGTCAGCTTCGCCTTGCCGTACTCAAGTACAGCCTACGGCTAGCTTCCTAGTTTGCTCTTTTATTTTCATTGAGTATAACCTTCCTGGTTAGTGCTATCTAACCCAGAAAAAATCCCCTCGGTACTGCAATACCGAGGGGATTTCTGTTAGCACTAAAATGCTAGAACTTCTCAATTCCCCTTTATTATCTCACATGCTCTATTCAATTGTCAAGAAAGAGGTGTTTTATATTTTTATAACTCATCGGCTATCTTATTGATTTTTCTGAGTCTGTGGTTGACGCCACTTTTGGTCAGAGGGTTGCTGAGGCTATCTGCTAACTGCTGGATAGAGTAGTCTGGGTGCTGAATCCGCAACTGCGCTACCTCCTGCAAATCCACTGGCAGATTTTCTAAGCCCATGATATCTTTAATTTTACTGATATTGTTGATGGTCTTCATGCTGGCAGAAACTGTCCGAGCGATATTAGCTGTCTCAGCATTATTGGCCCGATTGAGGTCGTTACGGGTTTCTCGCAAAATCTTAACCCGCTCAAAATCATCACGCGCCTGCATGGCTCCGATGACAATCAAGAAGTCCATAATATCTTCGGCACGCTGGAGATAGGTCACAGCTCCCTTCTTGCGCTCAAGCACCTTGGCATCCAGCAAAAACTGCTGGAGAAGGAGGCAATCCCTTGCGCGTGGTCCAGATAAACAGAACTGATTTCCAACTGATACTTGCCTGACTCAGGGTCACGAATGCTTCCATTTGCCAAGAAAGCACCACAGAGATAGGCACGGCCTGCTTCCTCGTCTGATAAAATCTCCTCGTCAATACCTGTTTCCAGACCAAAAAAGGAGTCTGCCAAGTGCAAATCACTCAGCAGGTCCTGCACCTTTTCATCTGTAAAAACGGTATAGACCCGATTCTTACGAAGATTACTTCTTTGGTGGTGTCGGATTTCCGATTTGATTTCGTAGAAATGAAGAAAGGACTCATAGAGGTGACGAGCCAGTTTGGCATTTTCTGTCACGACGGACAAGGTCAAGCCCGAAGTTGAGAGGCCGATACTGCCAGACATCTTGATAATAGCAGATAATTCATGCCGGCTCAGATGGTGTTGACCTAGTATTTCTTCTTTTACTGCTACTGTGAAACTCATTTTCTCACCTGTATAATCCGCATCAACTCATCCACAATCAAATCTCCATCGTGGAAGGCACCTCCATTTTCCAGACGGAGGAAATTAGATGAAATCACGCGTGGAACTTGCTTACAAAGACCAGCAAAATCATGTTCCACCTGCACCAAGTATTCATCAAAACGGTTGGAATTCATGTATTCCTGCGGCACTTTTTCAATATTCACCAAGACAGTATCGATAAAAGCTCGACCAAGGTGGCGATGCAAAACCTCCACGTGGTCACTATCTGTAAAGTGTTCCGTCTCCCCACGTTGGGTCATGATATTGCAGACATAAGCGATTTCTGCCTTGGTCTCCAAAAGCGCCTGCCCAATTTCCTTAATCACGATATTGGGCAAAATCGAGGTAAATAGAGAACCAGGTCCGAGTACAATCATGTCACTTTCAAGAATGGTCTGCACCACTCGACGACTGGCTAGAGGCGTATCATCGTTGAGGGTATTGGTCACATAGACATGGTCAATCATGCCTGGATGGTCCGCTATATGACTCTCTCCAGCTACTTCTGTCCCATCCTGGAAGACTGCATGCAGGGTCAAAGGATGGTCACTGGAAGGATAAATCTTTCCAGTGGTATGGAAAAATTTGCTCAGCAACTGCATGGCATTATAGGTCGAACCCTGCATTTCTGACAGACCTGCAATAATGAGATTGCCCAATGGATGGCCAGCAAAGGCTCCCGCATCCTCAGAGAAGCGATACTGAAAGACCTTTTCATAAAATTTTGGCATATCTGACATGGCTACAAGGACATTGCGGAGATCACCTGGCGGTGTCAATTGTTGCATATTTTTTCGGAGTTCACCTGATGAACCACCATCATCTGCCACCGTTACGATAGCTGCGATTTCCACATCTTTTTCCCGCAGACTCTTAAGAATGACAGGGATCCCAGTACCTCCACCAATCACCGTTATCTTTGGTTTTCTCATGAACGGTTTACCGTTTCCTTTCTTCGGTCTTTGTCGCGATGCCCTTCATTAACAGGCCAATTCTTGGATAAGTCCTGCGCCAAGCGTTTAGCAAAAGGCCACACTACGGTGTTGTCCACCCGTACAACCCATGGCAATGGTCAAAACAGACTTCCCTTCCTTTTGGTAACTTGGCAAAATCGGCTCAATCAAGGCCAATAAATGTTGATAAAAATCTTCTGACTCAGGATGGTTCATGACATAGTCATACACTGGTTCATCCACACCCGTTTGGTTTCGAAGTTCTGGTAGATAGTAGGGATTTGGCAAGAATCGGACATCAAAGACCAAGTCCGCATCAATCGGGATTCCATATTTAAAGCCAAAAGACATGACTTCGATACGGAAAGACTGGGCTTGTTCTTGATCTGAAAACTGCTCTGCAATGGTTTTACGCAGCTCACGCGGAGTAAGTTCAGTCGTATCCACCACATTTTGACTCATATTTTTTAAAGGCGCCAAGAGTTCACGTTCCAGCTTTGATGCCATCCAAAATCCGTCCATCTGCAGCTAATGGGTGACTCCGTCTGGTTTCCTTGTAACGAGCGACCAATTCCTTATCAGCTGCATCCAAAAAGAGAATTTTAAAGTCCAGTTCTTCCTTGATTTTCCAACTCATCCAAAACATCTGAAATCTCTGAGAAGAAAGAACGGCTACGCATATCCACTACCAAGGCCAACTTATGGTCGTCTTCCTTTGTTTCCACCAACTGCAAAAATTTAGGCAAGAGAGCTGGTGGCATATTATCAATAGTAAAATAACCCTAAATCCTCGAAGGACTGAATGGCAACTGTTTTCCCTGCACCACTCATTCCTGTCACAATCACCAAGTGAAGTTGTTTCTTTGTCATCTTTTTCTCCTTATATCAAAAGAAGTTTGGCAACACCAAACTTCAACTAGCTTATCCAATCTCTGCGATGACTTCGATTTCGACTTTTACATCACGAGGAAGACGAGCTACCTCTACAGCTGAACGAGCTGGAAATTCCTCTTTAAAGGCCGTTTGGTAAACCTCATTAAAAGGAACAAAGTCGTTCATATCGCTCAAGAAACAAGTTGTTTTGACAACATGGTCAAAATCTGTTCCTGCTTCTGCCAAAATAGCACCGATGTTTTTTAAGACTTGCTCTGTCTGTTCTTGAATCGTTTCTCCAACGATTTCCCCAGTTTCAGGAGAGAGAGGAACTTGACCACTAGCAAACAAAAGGTTGCCAACGATTTTTCCTTGAACATAGGGTCCGATAGCCTTTGGAGCTTTGTCTGTATGAATTGTTTTTGCCATTTTCTTTTCCTCACAATTTTTCTAAGATTGCATCCCAAGCCTCATCCATCCCTGCCTTGCTGACAGATGAAAAGAGGATGAAGTCGTCACTTGGGTCAAAGTTTAATTTCTTTTTAATTGCTGATTCGTGCTTGTTCCATTTACCACGTGGAATCTTGTCTGCCTTAGTCGCAACGATGATGACCGGAATCTCATAATACTTGAGAAATTCATACATCTGTACATCATCTGCTGACGGATCATGACGAAGGTCCACCAAACTGACCACAGCACGGAGATTTTCCCGAGTTGTTAGGTACTCCTCAATCATGCGCCCCCACTTTTCACGTTCCTTTTTGGAAACACGGGCATAGCCATAACCAGGCACATCCACAAAGCGCATCTTGTCATCGATATTAAAGAAGTTGAGAAGCTGGGTTTTTCCAGGTTTCCCTGATGTTCGGGCTAGATTCTTACGATTCAACATTGTGTTGATAAAGCTAGATTTGCCAACATTTGAACGCCCTGCTAGGGCAATCTCTGGCAGTTCATCCTGTGGGTAGTGAGATTTATTCGCCGCACTGAGCAAGATTTCAGCATTGTGTGTATTAAGTTCCATAGTCACCTCTAGGCTGTTTCTAGGATTGGTTTATCCGTTCCATCGACAGCTTCTTTTAGTGATGCGGACCAATTTCACATTTTCCTGACTCGGTACTTCAAACATGACGTCTAGCATGGTTTCTTCGATAATCGAGCGAAGACCACGCGCACCAGTTTTGCGTTCGATGGCCTTTATTGGCAATTTCTTGAAGGGCTTCGTCGTCAAATTCCAACTCGACATCATCATAAGAAAGCAAGGTTTGGTATTGTTTTACCAAGGCATTTCTTGGCTCTTTCAAGATACGAACCAAATCATCAACCGTCAATTGTTCAAGAGCTGCAAAGACAGGCAAGCGTCCAATCAACTCAGGGATAATACCAAATTTTTGAATATCTTCTGCGATGATTTCTTGCATGTAAGAGCTATTTTCATCAATCGCTTTATTGTTTTGACCAAAGCCGATGACTTTTTCTCCCAGACGTTGTTTGACAATTTCTTCAATGCCATCAAAGGCACCACCCACGATGAAGAGGATATTTTTAGTATCCACTTGAATCATCTCTTGTTGCGGATGTTTGCGTCCACCTTGAGGCGGTACGCTGGCAACAGTTCCCTCGATAATCTTGAGAAGGGCTTGTTGCACCCCTTCACCAGAAACATCACGGGTAATCGATACATTCTCACTCTTCTTGGCAATCTTGTCAATTTCATCCACGTAGATAATGCCACGCTCTGCACGTTCAATGTTAAAGTCAGCAGCCTGCAAGAGTTTGAGGAGAATATTTTCCACGTCCTCACCTACATAACCAGCCTCAGTAAGAGCTGTCGCATCCGCAATCGCAAAAGGCACATTCAAGCTCTTAGCCAAGGTCTGGGCAAGGAAAGTTTTCCCTGAACCAGTTGGGCCAATCATCAAGATGTTTGACTTCTGCAAATCCACATCTTCTGACTCTTCACGCGTATCGTGAAAATTGATGCGTTTGTAGTGGTTGTAAACTGCAACTGCCAAGGCACGCTTGGCACGATCTTGACCGATTACATAGTGGTTCAAGATATGGAGGAGTTCGATTGGTTTTGGAACTTCAGACAAGTCTGCCAAGACTTCCTCAGCCAACTCCTCCCGAATGATTTCCTGGGCTAACTCTACACATTCATTACAGATAAAGGCGTTGTTCCCAGCGATTATTTTTTGTACTTCTTCTTGGCTTTTGCCACAAAATGAGCAATAAACCATCATATCATTATTCCTATTTGTAGGCATGATTTCCTTCCGTTCTATTCTATACTGTCATTCTATCTAAAATAAGGTCATGTAAAAAGCATGGATACTATTGACCAAATTGGTAAAAGGCATTTAACCAGAGCAGGACAGAAAGTCCATAACGCTTTTTACGAAAAGCCTGTGCTCCAGCAAGCAAACAGACCAAACACAGCATGGCTGTGAAAAAACCAAATATACTACGTTCCATTAGACTTCCTTTCTCTTGCGGTATTGGATGGTAAAATCATAAGGATTTTTCTCATCTTTGGTATAAAATTTGCTTGAAACCGTCTCAAAAAGAGACAAGTCAAACTCTTCAGGGAAATAGGTATCTCCCTCCACCCGAGCATGAATTTGAGTCACAATCACTTCGTCAAGGTAGGGTTCAAAAGCCTGAAAAATTTGCTTCCCACCGATAATATAGAGATTCTTTTCTTGGGCCTGATACCAGTCCAGAACAGACTGGACATCATGAAAAGTAGCAACCCCATCTATCTTTTCTTCAGGATTACGCGTCAAAATCAAGGTCTCCCGTTTTTGGGAAGCAAGCGACGCCCCATCCCATCAAAGGTCACGCGCCCCATCAAGATAGCATGATTTAGAGTTGTTTCTTTGAAGTGTTGCAGTTCTGCTGGCAAATGCCAAGGCAGACGATTGTCCTTACCAATCACACCCTCTTCATCCTGGGCCCCAAATAGCTACGATTTTTCTTAGTCATGCTTCCATCCTTTTTCACTGATAGTACTATTTTTATCAAAAAAACTCAAAAAAAGACTGGTTTGGAATAGCTTACAGAATAGAAAAAAATCTGTAAGAGATCTTTCCTACAGATTTTTTTATATGATTATTCTATTTCTTACAAACCAGGTGCTTGTCCAAGTTCTGCCGCAAGCATCCAGACTGTTTTATCAGTTTCAGTCTTTAGCGTCTGAGAAGATACCGTTTGTCACATCATCACCCTTCTTCATCAGTGACATCCAAACCTTTTTTTGGAAAAAGTTCTGACAAGTAACGGTAGATAGCTAGCACACGTTCCAAGCTTTCTTCAACATTGCGGTATTCACCAGCTTCTTCTTCGATTTCACTGTTTTGAAGGAATTCTGTCAAAGTAGAGAATGGGCTACCACCAAGTGTAATCAAACGTTCGCTGATTTCATCCAATTGACCGTCAAGAGCATCCATGTACTCATCCATTTTTTTGGATGCCATACAAAGGAAACCACGACCACGCATATACCAGTGTACTTGGTGCAAAGCAACGTGTGCTACGTACAAATCAGCAACAGCTTGGTTCAACACTTCCTTCGTTTTTGCCAATGCTACTGGCGCTGCTTTTGTCAATGATGTTACGTCTTTTACTGCTTCTTTTTTCAATTCTACCATTTTATTTTACCTCATTCATTATTATTTGTAACCACTTCTTACTGATTACTATCTTAGTATACTACTAAGAATAACCAATAGCAAGCCAAATGACTCACATGAGAAAAGTTGCAATAGACTGATAATTTAAGAATTTTTTAGAATGAAACCCAGTCCCTTTCAAACTCTCTTAACAGAGATAAAATAAAGAAAAAGAGAATGCAAATTTTCTTGCACACTCCTTTCTCAAACTTATATCTTAATACCAAACGCTGACGTCAACACGACCACGAATTCCTTTTAAGTATTCAGATGAAGTATATTGCCATCCTTTTTCTCCTGAATAATGAGGATTATTCCAATCAAGCGCATCTGTATAGGCTGCAACCCAATTGACATGCTGTAAAAATATCAGGGATGATTTCAAAGCGCGTTTTCAAAAAGTTGACGATAGCTATAAACTTTCACATTTTGATAACCAGCCTGTTTCATTGTTGCCATATACTTGTTGATAATCTTGACCCAGGTTCCAGTATCACTTGGAGCTCTCTTAGTCTTATTGCCATATTCCCAGTTCTCAACATCGTAGTAGATAGGGTAAGACAAGTTCATCTTGTATTTTTTCAAGAGTTCAATGGTTTGATTAGCATCATTCTCAGCATCGGTCTCATTTTCAGCATAAGTATAAAGGTAAACACCGTAAGGAATTCCAAGACGATTTAACTCCTTAATATTATGAGCCAATTCCTTGTCCTCAGTTCCACTATAACCCAAACGAACAATGACTCCATCAACGCCATTATCATCAATGACTTTTTTCCAATCACTGATACGGCCATTGTGTTCACTGACATCGATGACCTTTTTAACTTGATCAGTCCCAACTTGTTCTTCACGATGGTTAAAGAAATAACGTCTGCCATTTCTGTGAACCCAGCCAACATTCAAGTCTTTCTTTTCTTTTAACTCACCTGAGTCAGAAAAAATATAGCGAGCACCATCCATGACTAATTCACCAGTAGCCATAGCACCACTTCCTGTCAAATAGTAGTTACCCTGCCACTCATCTTTGGCCATGTAACCCCACTTCTTGAAATAGTACCACTTGCCGTCTACCTTTTGCCACTCTTGATTTGCATAAGAACCATCAGACTTGAGATAGAAGTAAGATGAATAGGCTGGATCATAAAGCCATTCATTTTGCATCATGGCACCTTGACCATTTCAAGAAATAATTTCCCTGCCATTGACTTTTTAGCCATATAGCCCCACTTCTTTAAAAATAGTACCATTTACCTCCAACAGAATGCCATTCCTGGTTAGCATAAGAACCATCGGACTTTCAGGTAAAACCAATTCTTATAGGCGTTATCATAAACCCATTCATTCTTAGCCATATAGCCACCTGATTTTTAGGTAATAATTACCCTGCCACTCATTTTTGAGCATAACGACCGTCTGACTTAATATAAAAACCAAGCCTTATAGTAGTTATCAAAAATCCACTCACTCTTTGCTTTTGGAACCATCAGACTTTTACATAATAATCCCCCTCCCAGTGGGCAGAAGCATTGGTCTTTACTCCTGTGCTCGTTTGAGTTTTTATTAGAAGACTGATTTTTGCTCTGAACTACTTGAAACTGTCGTTGTATCCTGTGAAGTTTTTTTGCTACTTCAGTTTCATTTGCAGCTACATGACTAACTGCCAAGCCTAGTAAAAAGATACTTGCTAATCCAATTTTTTTCCAATCTTTGTTTTCAATCTTTCCTCTCCTATAAAAAAATGGAACAGACATCTGAATGCTGTTCCACCTAGCTTTTGCTACTGATTATTTTTACAAAGTCAAGCAAAGCCAAGAAGCTTTCTGCTTCAAGTGACGCACCACCAACAAGGGCACCGTCAACGTCTGGGCAAGCCATGTATGAAGCAACGTTTTTCAGGTTTAACAGAACCACCGTATTGAACACGAACTTTGTCTGCAACTTCTTGACCAAAGTCAGCAGCTACAACGTCACGAACAACTTTACACATTTTTTGTGCATCGTCTTGTGAAGCTGATTTACCAGTACCGATAGCCCAGATTGGCTCGTAAGCGATAACTGAGGCAGCAACTTGTTCAGCAGTCAATCCAGCCAATGCAGCAGATACTTGAGCACCTACGAATTCAGCAGCTTTACCAGCTTCATAAGTTTCAAGTGATTCACCACAACAGATGATTGGAAGCATGCCGTTTGCAAAGATTGCTTTTTGCTTTTTTTGTTGATATCTTCGTCAGTTTCATGGAAGTAGTCACGGCGTTCTGAGTGACCGATAACAACGTAGTCAGTACCGATTTCTTTCAAAAACTTGTGGGCTAGTTTCACCAGTGAAAGCACCTGCATTTTTCAAAGTAGCAGTTTTTGAGCAGCAACTTTAAGGTTTGAACCTTTTGCAGCAGCAAGAACAGTTGTCAAATCAAGAGCTGGAGCAGCGATACCTGCTTCAACAAGATCTGATGAAGGAAGTTTTGATGCAACTGCTTCAACGAATGCTTTTAGCTTCTTCTGGATTTTTTTGTTCATTTTTCCAGTTACCAGCGATAAATGGTTTACGTGACATTTCACATACCTCTTTTTTTCAATTTATTTTTCTATTTATTTTTATCACAATTATACACAGCTTGCAAATCTTACTCGGATTTCAAGCCTGCTTTGCATGGATTAATCCTTCCAGAGATCCATAGCATTTCGGAAATCTGCCGATACTTGTGTCAACTGAGGATTACTTGCTTCTCTCTCTGCTCGCTTAGCCTCGATTTGAGCCACACTTTTGATACCTTCATGGCGCCAGTTTCTCAAAATCGCCTGAATGTACTTCCAGTTTGGTTTTCCATTCAAAACAGCTTCACGAAGAGCTTCTTTAATCAAGTCAGCACTTGTTCCATCTTCCTTAAGTGTCTTGGTCAAATCCTCAATCTCAAAAGGTGTCAACAAGCGTCCTAATTCCTGCTGGAAGGTTTCCACCAAATCCTTAAGCTGATTTTGAGGTGTCAACTGGTCTGAACTCGAAGTAGGAGCTCCAAGCAAGTCATCCAAAGCGTTCCAAAGGCTAGACTGGCATCAAAAAGCAATTCGATTTCGCCATTTAATTCGATCGTTCGATACTGGAGCAGTCCCCTTTCCGTCAGATTAGAAATGGACTGGTTGACATCTGAAATTTCCTTGCCAATCCTTTCGGCAATCTGGCTTGGCGACATTTCTTCTAAGCCTGTCGTATTTTGCAAATAGAAAAATTGCCAGACTAGAAAATCGTCGCTAGAAGGAAAGAGTTCCTTAAAATGCAAGAGCAGGGCACTCGGTAAAACCAAGTTCCCTGATTTAAAAGCGTCTAAATATGTCATGATTCCTCTTATAAATATCCATATGCAGATGCATCATCTTCTATTTTTTTCTCCAGTCAAAAGGTGTCTCCTGATAGACTGCATAATTCACCCAGTTACTAAAAAAGAGGGCTGCTGATGAAGACCAACAAAGACAAGGTATCTGATTGACATCATCATCCTTAAAGTAATTTTCTGGAATATGAGGATCCAAACCTGCATCACGATCTCGAAAATACTCTTTTGCCAAGGTATCACGGTCATACTCCAAATGCCCAAAGCTATATATTTCTCGTAAATCACGACTGGCCAAAATCGAAACCCCAACCTGAGGTCCCTCTGATAAAATCTCGAGATTGGTCTTATTCAGAATCTCTTCCTTAGAAATCTCCGTATGCCGAGAATGAGGAGATACATAGCTATCATCAAAGCCTCTAAAGAGAAGATGCCCTTCTTTTAAAGTATCCTGAGGATAAATACCTGATAACTTACTGTCCATCTGGTATTTTTCAACCCCATAACGCAGATAGAGTCCCGCCTGAGCGCCCCAACAGATATGAAGTGTCGAATAGACATGGGTCTTGGACCACTCGATTACCTGACTGAATTCCTCCCAATAGTCCACTTCCTCAAATGGTAAATGCTCAACTGGGGCCCCCGTAATAATCATCCCATCAAAATACTCATCCTTGACTTCTGGGAAGGTTTTATAAAAGGTCTCCATGTGTTCTGAACGAGTTGTTTTAGAACGATGGCTCTCCATATAGAGAAAATCGATATCCAGTTGCAGGGGTGTATTGGCCAAATGGCGCAACAATTGAGTCTCTGTGACCATTTTTTGTGGCATAAGATTTAAGATTAAAATCTTCAAAGGACGGATATCTTGGTGGGCCGCACGTTGATCATCCATGACAAAGATATTCTCTGTCCGTAAAATCTCAACAGCTGGCAATTTTTTATCAATTCGAATCGGCATAACCCTCTCCTAACTGTACTCTTTCAGGAATAATTGCATATGTTTGAAGCCAAATCTCAAACACTTAGTCCTTTTATTATACTGCAAGAAGATATAGTTTTCAATTATAGTTTTTCTCTAACTAGCTATAGTCTATTTTTATATCCTAATGTAGAGAAAACAGCCCTAGGGACTGTTTTTCATTAATAATGCATAAGAACCTTGTAATCGTAGTCACCTATTTTTTCACGACCGTTCAATTCATCCAATTCAACAAGGAATGCACAACCTGCTACAACACCACCAAGTTTTTCAATCATCTCGATCGTTGCCTTAACAGTTCCACCTGTTGCCAAGAGGTCATCTACGATCAGAACACGTTGACCTGGCTTGATGGCATCCGCGTGCATAGTCAAGGTATCAACACCGTACTCTTTTTCATAGTCAGCAGAAATGACTTCGCGTGGCAATTTACCTGGCTTACGAACAGGTGCGAAACCAATTCCCAACTCAAAGGCAACTGGACAGCCCACGATAAATCCACGAGCCTCAGGACCTACAATCATGTCGATTTTCTTGTCAGTAGCATACTGAACGATTTCACGAACAGCGTAGCTATAAGCATTTCCATCAGCCATCAAAGGACTGATATCACGGAAGGTAATGCCTTCCTTAGGATAATTTTCAATTGTTGCAATATAATCTTTTAAATTCATCTTTTTCTTTCTTTCAAAGTTTTTACTCTCTATTATACCATATTTTCTCCAAAAGAAGAAAGTATAACCATTATTTCCTAATTAAGAGCTCGATGTCGATGTCCACTCTGTGACCCCGGTAACAACAGCAAAAAGCTGATGAATTATTCGATTCATCAGCTTTAGGGATGATATGTTCATTTCAAACAAATCAGATCAATTAGAAGGCTTAGCCTTCTTTCTTCTTGCGAGCTACAAGACCAAATCCACTCAATACTCCGAGAAGTCCCAGTGCTGCAAGGCTAGCATTGTCTTCTGTACCAGTATTTGGCAATTCGCGCTTAGCTTCAGCTTCTTTCATTGCTGTTGCTTGTACTGGTTGTGCTGGAGTAGCCGATACTTGAGGTTTAGCTGGCTGTTCAGGCATTGCTGGAGTAGCTGGCTCAACTGGTTGTACTGGTTTTTGAGATTGAATCTTACGGTAAACATTGTGAACATTACCATTAGCATCTGTTTTTGTACGAACTAACTCATAACCTTCTAATGACTTACCTGGATGTGATCCATTTTCGTCTGGAATAATCAATTCACCATTTTCATCTACATAAGTTGTGATGACCTTGTATTCGAATGGAGTAGGAGTAGGTGTTGGAGCCGGTGGCGTTACTTTTTCGTAGACGTGTTCTGTATTTCCATTTGGAAGTTTCTTAGTTTCCACGAAACGGTAACCTGGGATAGCTTTCTTAGGTTGGTTACCTTCTTCATTTGGTGAAACTGGCTTACCACTTTCATCTACGAATGATGTTGTTGTCTTAACCACTTTACGGTAAACGTGAGTTACGTTACCATCTTTATCAGTTGTAGTTGTTACAAACTCATATCCCGGGATATCTTTCTTAGGTTGGTTACCTTCTTCATTTGGTGAAACTGGCTTACCACTTTCATCTACAAATGATGTTGTTGTCTTAACTACTTTACGGTAAACGTGAGTTACGTTACCATCTTTATCAGTTGTAGTTGTTACAAACTCATATCCTGGAATGTCTTTCTTAGGTTGGCTACCTTCTTCATTTGGTGAAACTGCCTTACCACTTTCATCTACAAATGATGTTGTTGTCTTAACTACTTTACGGTAAACATGAGTTACATTACCATCTTTATCAGTTGTAGTTGTCACAAACTCATATCCTGGAATGTCTTTCTTAGGTTGGCTACCTTCTTCATTTGGTGAAACTGGCTTACCACTTTCATCTACGAATGATGTTGTTGTCTTAACCACTTTACGGTAAACGTGAGTTACGTTACCATCTTTATCAGTTGTAGTTGTTACAAACTCATATCCTGGGATATCTTTCTTAGGTTGTTCACCTTCTTCTGTTGGATTGCCTGGAATTGCGTTTCCTTCTTTATCCTTGAATGAAGTTGTTACTTTTTTTCGTAGACGTGTTCTGTATCTCCATTTTGGAAGTTTGTTAGTTGTTACGAATTTGTAGCCTGGGATATCTTTCTTAGGTTGTTCACCTTCTTCTGTTGGATTGCCTGGAATTGCGTTTCCTTCTTTATCCTTGAATGAAGTGGTTACTTTTTCGTAAACATGCTCTGTATCTCCATTTGGAAGTTTGTTAGTTGTTACGAATTTGTAGCCTGGGATATCTTTCTTAGGTTGTTCACCTTCTTCTGTTGGATTGCCTGGAATTGCGTTTCCTTCTTTATCCTTGAATGAAGTGGTTACTTTTTTTCGTAAACATGCTCTGTATCTCCATTTGGAAGTTTGTTTGTGGTTACGAATTTGTAGCCTGGAATATCTTTCTTAGGTTGTTCACCTTCTTCTGTTGGATTGCCTGGAATTTCTTTTTCCTTCTTTATCCTTGAATGAAGTGGTTACTTTTTTTCGTAAACATGTTCTGTATCTCCATTTGGAAGTTTGTTAGTTGTTACGAATTTGTAGCCTGGGATATCTTTCTTAGGTTGTTCACCTTCTTCTGTTGGATTGCCTGGAATTGCGTTTCCTTCTTTATCCTTGAATGAAGTGGTTACTTTTTCGTAAACATGCTCTGTATCTCCATTTGGAAGTTTGTTTGTGGTTACGAATTTGTAGCCTGGAATATCTTTCTTAGGTTGTTCACCTTCTTCTGTTGGATTGCCTGGAATTTCTTTTTCCTTCTTTATCCTTGAATGAAGTGGTTACTTTTTTTCGTAAACATGTTCTGTATCTCCATTTGGAAGTTTGTTAGTTGTTACGAATTTGTAGCCTGGGATATCTTTCTTAGGATTTGTTCCTTCTTCTGTTGTTGTCCCTGGGATTGGGTTTCCATTTGAATCAACATGTTTTTGTAGTTACTTTTTTTCATAGATGTGTTTTTGTATTACCTTTTTTTCATCTTTTTTTCAGTCTTAACAACTTTGTAACCTGAAATTTCTTCTGATGGGTTTTCACCGTCTTTAGATGGGATAAGTTCAGTTTCTTTACCATCTTTACCTACTACTACAAATTTAGTGTCAGGACGTACAGTTGGTGTATAAGAAGCTTGGATTGTTCTTCCATTCTTATCTTTACGTACTACTTCTACTGGAGTTGCTGTTCCTACGAAGTTTCTTCTGGAGTGAACGTTACTTTACCGTCTTTATCGATTGTGTATGTTCCTTGACCAGGTACTACTTTTTCAGTTGTGCCATCTTCGAATGTTGGTGGTACTGTTGTATCCACATCTCCTTTGAATTCTGGAGTATTTGATTGTGGAGTGTTTTTAGCACCTTCAGATGTTACATCTTTAGTAGATGTTTTACCTAATACTGTTGGTGTGTAAGTAGCTGTTACTGGTGTTCCGTTTTCGTCAACACGTTTAACTGTTACTCCTGTTGCTTTACCTACAAAGTCTTTTTCTGGAGTGAAGGTTACTTTACCATTCTTATTGATTGTGTATGTTCCTTCTCCTGGTACTACTTTTTCAGTTGTGCCATCTTCGAATGTTGGTGCTACTTTCTCATCAATTGGCACTGTTATAGTTTTACCATTCAGTTTTGTAGTTCCTGATTTGAATACCGGTGTTTCTGATTGTTTCGCACCTTTTTCACCGATAGAAGTTACATCTTTTGATGTAGGCGTCACTGGTAATACTACTGGAGTGTAGTTCGCAGTTACTGGTGTTCCGTTTTTATCTTCACGTTTAACTGTTACTCCTGTTGCTTGTCCTGTGAACGATTTTTCTGGAGTGAATGTTACTGTTCCATCTTCTGCAACTGTGTAAGTTCCTTCTCCGTATACAGTCACTGAATCTACAGGATCACCTGTCTTCGGATCTACTAATTTAGCTGGTTTATCAGATAATTCTACTGTTTTTTCTACACCGTTAACTGTTGTCTTTCCTGGTGTGAATAATGGTTTACCTGTTTGTGTAGAACCTTGTACATCAGTTGTAGTTGCGCCTTTAGCTGTCGGTGTTACTGGTTTAACTGTTGGTGTGTATTTAGCAGTTACTTCAGTTCCGTTTGTATCAGCACGTTTAACTGTTACTCCGCTAGCTTTACCTGAGAAGTTTGGTTCTGGAGTAAATGTTACTACACCGTTTTCATCAATTGTGTATGTTCCTTCGTTTGGTACTACCACTTTACCTTCTTCATCAGCACCTACTAATGTTGGTTTAACTTCAGGGTCTAGGTCTACAGTTACTTCTTGACCGTTAACTGTTGTTTTTCCTGGTGTGAATACTGGAGTTCCAGTTTGTTTAGCACCTTGAATATCTTCTGAAATTACATCTTTTGATGTTGGTGTTACTGGTTTAACTGTTGGTGTGTATTTAGCAGTTGCTGGAGTTCCATTTGTATCTTTACGTTGAACTTCAACTCCTGTTGCTTTACCTGTGAAGTTTGGTTCTGGTTTGAACGTTACTGCTCCTGTATCTGGATTAATTGTGTATGTTCCTTCTCCTGGTACTGTTACTGATTTTTCGTCAGTTGGTTGACCAGTAGTTGGATCAAGAAGTTTAGCTGGTACAGTTGGATCGATTGGAGCTTTTTCATGTCCTTCAGTGAATGTTGGAGTTCCACTTTGCTCTTGACCTTGCGCACCTTCTGAAGTAGCTGCTTTCGCAGTTGGTTTAACAGGCGTAATATTTGGAGTGTAAGTTGTTGTCACTGCAACTCCATTTGTATCTTTCGCTTGAACGGTTACTGGTTTAACTTCTCCTGTGTAAGATTTGTCTGTTGGAGTAAATACTGCAACTGGATCTTTACCTTCTTCTTTAACAAGAGTGTATGTACCTACTACATCACCTGCTGTGTTTTTAGCTGGAACTGAATCTGCTGGTTGTCCATTTTCATCTAATAATGTGTAAGTTGATGGATCAATGGCTACAGTTTCTTGTGTTTTAACTTTTGTCATTGGATCTTCAACTTCAACTGTTCCACCTTTGAATTTAACAGCTTGGCGTTGAGTCTGACCTTGGATATCTGAAGTTACTGATGGTTCTGCAGTTGGTTTTGTACCAATTACTACAGCTGTATATTTACCAAGTGCTGGGGTACCATTTAAGTCAACACGTTTAACAGTAAGCTCTGTACCTTTTCCTACAAATCCTTTTTCAGGAGTGAATGTTACTGTTCCATCTTCTTTAACTGTGTAAGTTCCTTCTCCTGGGATTGTTACAGTAGTTGCTTCTTGACCTGTCTTAGGATCGATTAGTTTCGCTGGTGTAGTTTCATCAATATCAACAGTTTTTTCAACACCGTTAACTTCCGCTTTACCACCAATGAAGTTTGGTTTTCCACTTTGTACTTTACCTTGAACAGCTGCAGTAAGAACTTCTGTTCCTTCTGGATTTGCTGGTTTAACTACTGCTGTGTATTCTCCAGTAACTTTTGTTCCGTTCGTATCTTGACGAACTACTTTTAATGTTTGACCTTTTCCTGTAAATTGTTTATCTGGAGTGAAGTGTACTGTTCCATCTGGATCTACTGTATAAGTACCTTCTCCTGGAATTGTTACACTTGTTACTTCTTGACCAGTAGTTGGATCAACCAGTTTAGCTGGTGTATTGTCATCCATTGGTACTTCTACTTCTTTACCATCAATTGTAGTTTTACCAGGTTTGAATTGTGGTTTACCACTTTGAGGTGCACCTTGGATATCTTCTGTAAATGTGTTGATACCTTCTGGAGTCACTGGTTTAACTGTTGGTGTATAAGTAGCTGTTGTTGGAGTTCCATTCGCATCTTTCGCTTGAACTGTCGCTGGTACTGGAGTACCTACGAAGTCTTTGTTTGGTGTGAATGTTACTTTACCTGTTGTTGGTTCAATAGTATATGTACCAACTGTGTTTCCTTTAGCGTCTTTAGCTGGAATTGTTGTTTCAGCAGTTGGCTGTCCAGTAGCTGGATCGATCAATTTCGCTGGTTGTTCAGCATCAATCTTCATAGGAACTTTATCGTCACCTTGAGTGAATGTTGGAGTTCCTTCTTGAGGTTGTCCTTGTACACCTTCAGATGTTGTTGGTTTACCTGTTGGCTCTACCGGAGTAATGTTTGGAGTGTAAGTTGTTGTTACTGGAGTTCCATTTGTATCTTTAGCTTGGATAGTAACAGGTGCAACTTCTCCTGCATATGTTTTATCAGTTGGTGTAAATACTGCAGTTGCTTTACCGTCTACAACTTTAAGTGTGTAAGTACCGATAACATCTCCCGCTGGATTTTTAGCTGGTACTGATGTAGCTGCTTGTCCATTTTCATCTAATAATGTGAATGAATCAGTATTAAGCGGTACTTCTTTTTTTCAACACCGTCGATAGTTGTTTTACCAGGTTTGAATGTCACTTCTTTAGATTGTTCAACACCTTGTACATCTGTTGTTTCAGCTGGTTCTGCTGTTGGTGTTACACCCTACGATTGTTGGAGTATAAGTTGTTTTAACTTTTGTTCCATTTTCATCTTCTGCTTGCACGTTAGCTGGAACTACAGTACCTGTGTAAGTTTTATCTGTTGGTGTGAATGTTACTGTGTTAGTAGCTGGATCAATTGTGTATTCCCCAACTTTATTTCCATTTGCATCTTCAGCATCTACTGGAGTACCAGGCGCTACTGGATTTCCTTGTTTATCAAGTAAAACTGCTGAGTTAGCTTTAATTGCTACTGATTTTTCTACACCTGCGATTGTTGCTTTACCTGGTGCAAATGCTACAGTTCCTGATTGTGCTTCACCTTGGATATTTGTTGATTCTGCTGGTGTAGCAGTTGGTTTAACTCCTACGATTGATGGAGTATATTTAGTTTCAACTTTAGTTCCGTTGTTATCTTCTGCTTGTACTTTTGCAGGTTCTACTGGACCTACATAAGTCTTATCTGTTGGTGTGAATGTTACAACACCTGTTGCTGGGTCTACTGTGTATTCCCCAACTTTGTTTCCATTATTGTCTAATGCTGGTACCGCTCCTTGAGCTCCAGTTCCATCAGCATTTAGTAATTTAACTGAACCTGCTTTTAATTGGTACTTCTGCATCTCCTGCTGTGAATGTAGGTGTTCCTGTTTGAGTTTCACCTTGGATTCCTGTTGAAGTAGCTGGTTCTGCTGTTGGTTTCACTGGTGTAACTTCTGGAGTGTATGTTGTTGTTGCTGTTGCTGTTGCCTCAGCTCCTGTTTTATCAACTCCGACTGGTGCTGTTAGTGATACACCAATCCCTGTAGCTCTTCCTGTAAATGTTGGAAGTGGTTGGAATGTTACTTCACCTGTTGTTGGGTTAATTGTATAAGTTCCTTCATTTTTTTCACAGTTACTGAAGCTTCATCTGTTGGTTTACCAGTTTTTGGATCTACCAGTTTAGCTGGATGTGTTGCACTTGGCGTAATAACCGCTTCATTATCTTTACCTGCATCTGTTTTTGAATACTGGTGTTTCTTTTTTTGAGCTTTACCTTGTACATCTTTAGAAGTTTTTGGCTCTGCAGTGATTGGTTTTGGAGTTACAGTTGGAATGTAACGACCGTCCATAGAACCTTTCGATGGAGAATTTTGCAATTGAACTTGATCACTTATTAAATTAAGTGTCGCACCATCTTCTCCTTCACCTTTAACAACTCTATTCCCATTTAGTCCCCAACCAGTCGTCGCTCCATTTGCATCTGTACGACGAATTGTGATACCATCTGCTGTCCCTACAAAGTTAGCTTCTGGAATGAATTCTACATCTACATCTTTTCCATTGTCAGTAATTTTATATTTACCTTGACCTTGAACGACATAGTATCCATCTACTAGATCAGCATCAGTTACTAATGAACCGTCTGCTTTAACAATTTGTGATTTAACTGTTGTATCAATAGTATTTATTTCACTAAAATCATAGTTAATTTGTCCATATGCATTGAATTGAACTTTGCATTTTGTGTAGCTCCTTGAATTCCACTTGTCACTTCTTTTGTACCACGAGGTGGAATCGTTTGTTGAATTTGGAAGTCTTCCACTTCTCCAGAATAGGCAATTCCTGTTGGAGTTGTGATATCAGCCTTATCTAAAGCGATACGAATACGTGAAGCAAGTTTAGTTTGAGTTGTATCTACGTTTTGAACATTAGTAGTCCAAGTTAGTGTAACTTTTCCATCTCGAGTTACTTCTGTAGGCGTTGCAGCTTCCCCTTCATCAAACTTACCATTTCCATTAAAGTCAATCCATCCATTAACCCATGCTGATGGTTCACCATCTAAATGAGCATCGAATGTCATAGAATATGTTTTATCATTAACTCTATGTAATGTATAGTTATCATTAGCTTGTACTCCATCACCCATTAATTGACGAGCACCTTCATCAGCTGCACCATCTCCATGGTTATCATCATATTTGAATGCAGTTGTTTTAGTGATTGGTGTTGTACGGATATCTACGTCTGGAGCTACAGAACCTAAATATGGTTGTTTCTGACCGTTTGATTTAGAAATAGAATGTGCTACACGACCATATGAAGCTGGGGCATCCCCTTCATCTAGTAACATAAATCCTAGCATAGAACCTTGTTGCCCTGATGAGAAGATATACATTCCTATATTCTTAGCGTTACGAGTCATTACTAATGGAGTAGAGAAACCAGAAGATCTGTGAGTTGATACTGGTCCGAAAATTTGTGTTCCTAAACCATCTGTATTATAAGTACCATCGCTTTCTCTCATTGCTACAACTGTATCTGAAGTGATGGTTTTATTGAAAAAGCCTTTACCTTTATCTTGTTTAAATATTTCAAAAGCCGGTTTTCCTGAACCTTCTATAGTATTTTTTATTCCTAATTGATTACCTGCCTGACCATGCCCTGCTCCCGCTACAGATCTTGTCTCATAAGTTTCAGTTGTGTAAGAACGGGCTGTTTCTTGATTTCTTACAGTAGAGTTTGATAATTCCGTTACTAGTTCGAAACCATCTCCATCTGTTTTATAGATTTCAATTTCAGATGAACCAGCTTCTTCCCCAGTTAAGAATACAACGTTTGCTGGTACTTCTTTCCCATTTAAAGTAGCTTTAACAGAGAATTCTACCCCTACGTTTGCTCCATTCTGAACAGACCGAATAACTGTTTTACCTCCAGTATCCATTCCATTTGTTTTCGCAACAGAATATCCTCCTTGTTTTTCTACTTTTACTTCAGCTGGAGTTCCATTTTTATAAACGTTTTGGGCATTAGCATCATAACCTGCTCCACCACGTTCCTTATATACATCTGTCGAATTAAATGGTGCTAATTTAGTAACCGTTAACGTTACAACATATCCTGGCGAAATTTCTTGGGTAAATTCCGTTCCTACTTGAAGTTTATCTCCTGATCCAAGATTTTTTTATAGTTGCTGTTTTACTACCTACATCAAACCATTTGATTTGTTTAGTTAAACGAGCCGTATTTTTTTATCTTTATATTTTTTTCCCAGTGTTTTTGCTTGTTCTTCTTCAGAAAGTGGTGGTTCTGCTACTGTATCAGCTACATCAGCCAAAACATAAGAAAACTTGCCGTCACGACCGATTCCTGCATTTTTTTCAATTCATTGTAAACTGCAAGGATTGATTCGTTTAGGCGCTCCAATTGAGCATCTACTTGCTCTTTTGTGACACTCGTATCAGCCAATAAAGTTTTTTTGTTTCAGCCAGAACTGCTTGGTTTTTTTAGCTACTGCTGCTGTAACTGCTGCCTTGTTTTTCTTCTTTTCACATCAGCCTTAGCAAGTTCAGTCTCAGCCAATTTGCTAGTTACTTCTGCTTCTGATAATACTTTTGTTAATTCTTTTTTTAGCTTCTTTTTACTTCTAGAGTTTGTTTCGCTTCAGATTTTTGCTTTTTTTCTTCTGCTTTTTTTCTCTTCAACTTTAGCTGTCACTCCTGCTGCTTGAGCTTCTGTAACTACTACATCTAAATCATTAACAATTTTCACTTGTGCATCTACTTCTTCTTGAGTAGTTGCATCGTTAGATAATACTGCTTTAGCTTTTTCTAATGCTTCACGAGCTACACTTAATACTGCTTGATCTGCATCAGGTGCTGATTTAATATTTCTTTCTAAAGTAGCAATACTTGCTTCAAGGATAGATTTGTTTACTTTTTTAACTTCAGGTTTTGCTTCAGTAGCCTTTTCAGTTTCTGGTTTTACAGTTTCTACTGTTTCAGCTTTAGGCTCAGCCTTTTCCTTATTATCTTGATCAGGAGCATTTGTTGCTACTACTGTTTCAGCATTTTTGTACTTCCGTCGCTGATACCGCACCGTTCCCTAGGAACATCAAACCAGCCGCAATTGCTACTGATGCTGCTCCAAAGCTGTACTTACGAATACCGTAACGAATGTACTTCTCCGTTCGAAAATCTTGTTGTTTGCCTTTCATTAGACCCACAACCTCCTTTAAAAAATATTAAAATGATTAGACAAATAAAGAGCCCCCCCCTTAAATATTTTTGCAATATTAAGAGGTCAATATCCTAAATCAGGGAGTGCTCAATAATTACTAATATCTCTTAAATTATATCATCATTAAATTTATAACTCAACTTTTTATGCTTGAAAAATAATTACTTTTTATAAATAAAATGATTTTTGATATTTTTCAAAAAAATTAACTTGAAAAAAATTATAACCTAAAGTAATTTACAAATATTTGTTCAATATATAACACATTTGTTCTATTTTTTTCTCTAAATATAGTTCGGATTTTTTTACCTATGTGTATAAATACAAACTATTAACATATATTTATTGTTTACCCAGATATTTTTTTAATCATAAAAATTATCTCGAAAGAAAATACTTATAAAAATTTTTATCAATTTAAGTTTTTTTGCAAAGGAATTATCTAAAAATAATGAGTTCAGATAGTACCTTTGTTTTGATTGTAACTTTAACATCCAAATCTATACAATCACAAATCATTTATTGATACTCAATGAAAGTCAAATGACACATCCAGAAACTAGGAAAATGATAATTAAAAATATTAAAAATCGGAACATCTAAAATCAATCTCGTATCTCCAACAATGAAAAAATAAACTAGTTCGCAACGATGTTCTAAGCCTCTAATCATTAAAACTCAACATAACCAATATTCTGAAAAATCTATGTAGTATAGTAGATTGAGGCTGAAATAGTACATTATAGATTCTAAAAGATTGGTAGAAATTTGTTTGGATTCTCTAATCAATTTGCCCAGTTTTCTGTTTCATTTCACCATTCTTCATTGGCTCTATAATATTTGTAGTGGGTAACCCCCTATGGATATTATGGAGCCTATTTTGTGTAGAAAAAAAGTCCCATATGACCTATAATGAAAAGCGATCAAACAACTCATTAGAAAGAATCATATGGAACAATTACATTTTATCACAAAACTACTCGATATCAAAGACCCTAATATCCAATTTATGGATATCATCAATAGGGATACACACAAAGAAATCATCGCCAAACTGGACTACAATGCTCCATCTTGTCCTTATTGTGGAAGTCAAATGAAAAAATATGACTTTCAAAAACCGTCTAAGATTCCTTACCTCAAAACGACTGGTATGCCTACTAGAATTCTTCTGAAAAAGCGTCGTTTCAAGTGCTATCATTGCTCGAAAATGATGGTCGCCGAGACCTCACTCGTCAAGAAGAATCATCAAATTCCTCGTATTATCAACCAAAAGATTGCGCAAAAGTTAATTGAAAAGACTTCTATGACCGATATTGCCCATCAGCTTTCCATTTCAACTTCAACTGTCATTCGAAAGCTCAATGATTTCCACTTTAAGCATGATTTTTCTCGTCTTCCTGAGATTATGTCCTGGGACGAGTATGCCTTCACTAAGGGCAAGATGAGTTTCATTGCACAAGATTTTGATAATCTCAACATCATCACTGTTCTTGAAGGCAGAACACAGGCTATCATCCGAAATCACTTTCTGCGCTACGAGCGAGCTGTTCGTTGTCAGGTGAAAATCATTACGATGGATATGTTTAGCCCTTACTACGATATTGCCAGCAAACTTTTTTCCTAACGCTAAAATCGTTCTCGACCGCTTTCCACATTGTCCAACATCTCAGCCGTGCTATGAGTCGTGTACGTGTCCAAATCATGAATCAATTTGAGCGAAAATCCCATGAATACAAGGCCATCAAACGCTACTGGAAACTCATTCAACAAGATAGTCATAAACTGAGTGATAAACGATTTTATCGCCCTACTTTTCGTATGCACTTAACGAATAAAGAGATTCTAGACAAGCTTTTGAGCTATTCAGATGAGTTGAAACACCACTACAATCTCTATCAACTCTTGCTTTTTCACTTTCAGAACAAGGAACCTGAAAAATTCTTCGGACTTATTGAGGACAATATAAAGCAGGTTCATCCTCTTTTTCAGACTGTCTTTAAAACCTTTCTAAAGGATAAAGAGAAGATTGTCAACGCCCTTCAACTACCCTATTCCAACGCCAAATTGGAAGCGACCAATAATCTCGTTAAACTTATCAAACGAAATGCCTTTTGGATTTCGGAACTTTGAAAACTTCAAAAAACGAATTTTTATCGCTCTCAATATCAAAAAAGAAAGGACAAATTTCGTCCTTTCTAGATCTTAGCTTTTCTTCAACCCACTACAGTTGACAAAGAGCCTCTTCATTGATATACATAATATCTCGCACCTAACGGAGCGAGACGGACTAATAGTCACATAATTACAAAAAACGAGCACTTTCGTGCTCGTTCTTTGATATAAACTACTGATTAAAGTGAGTTTACGTCAACTTTGATACCAACACCTTGAGTAGTTGTGATAGTCAAGTTTGTTACGTAAGTTCCTTTAGCTGTAGCTGGTTTTGCTTTTTGGATTGTTTCGTTGAAAGCTTTGAAGTTTTCAACCAATTTTTCAGCTTCAAATGATACTTTACCGATGATTGCTTGAACGTTACCTGCACGGTCAGCACGGTAAGTGATTTTACCACCTTTAGACTCTTCAACTGCTTTAGCAACATCCATTGTTACAGTACCAGTTTTAGGGTTTGGCATCAAGTTACGTGGTCCAAGGACACGTCCAAGACGTCCAACAAGAGCCATCATGTCAGGTGTAGCGATAACTACGTCGAAGTCCAACCAACCGTCGTTGATTTTAGCAACAAGGTCATCTTCACCAACAAAGTCTGCACCAGCAGCTTTTTGCTTTCTTCAGCTTTTTGCACCACGTGCAAAAAAACAAGAACGCGTGAAGTTTTACCAGTACCGTTTGGCAATACCATTGCTCCACGGATTTGTTGGTCAGCTTTTTTAACGTCGATGTTCAAGTTGTAAGCAACTTCTACAGTTGCGTCAAATTTTGCAAAGTTAGTTTCTTTTGCAAGTGCTACAGCTTCTTCTACGCTGTATGCTTTTGTGCTGTCGATTTTCTCAAGAGCAGCACGAAGTTGTTTGCTTTTTTTAGCCATTTTCTATTCTCCTTGTAAGTGGTTCAATCGATTTTCATCTCCCACGTCACTTCTCGAAATGATGAAGTCTTGCAGGGTTTTTCAGTCTATTATTTTTTTCTTTTCCTACGTCGTCAAGTTCCCTTGCTGTACCCAAGTACAAGCATCAGTCACTTGCCTAGTATGAAAAGCAACTAATAGACTGCTGTGAGATTTTCTACTGTGCTATTGATTAGTCAACAACAGTGAATCCCATAGAACGAGCAGTACCTTCGATCATACGCATTGCAGACTCAATGTTTGCTGCGTTCAAATCTGGCATCTTAGTTTCTGCAATTTCTTGTACTTGTGCACGAGTAACTGTAGCAACTTTAGTTTTGTTAGGTGTACCTGATCCTTTTTTTCAACACCTGCAGCTTTTTTTCAAAAAGAACAGCAGCTGGTGGTGTTTTTAGTGATGAAAGTAAATGATTTATCTTCGTAAACTGAGATAACAACTGGAATGATCATACCAGCTTGGTCAGCTGTACGAGCGTTGAACTCTTTTGTGAATCCCATGATGTTGATACCAGCTTGACCAAGAGCAGGTCCAACCGGTGGAGCTGGTGTAGCTTTTACCAGCAGGGATTTGCAATTTTACAAGTTTTTTTCGACTTTTTTTAGCCATTTTTTAAATCCTCCTTTGTGGTTTTTGGCGGTAATTAAAAAAATTTTTACCTCCCACAAGTATGCTTTTTTTACATACCCATCTATTATACACTATTTATCTAGAATTGCAAGAGAAAAGTTTATTTTTTAATCGACATAATCTCCGCCTTCAAAGCCGTAATACTCTTCCAAACTGAGACCACTCTCAGCAATTTCTTTAGCTTCTTTTCCGACATAACGAAGGTGCCATTCTTCAGCCATATAGCCTGTTTCCTTTTTCCTTACCTTTTGAGATAACGGACAACAAAACCATAATCAGCCGCATGGTCCAAGAGCCATTGGGCCGCTTTTTTTCTTCTGTCACCAAATCACCATTTGTCCCAATCACATCAAAAGCCAACCCTGTCTGGTGCTCACTATAGCCAGGACGAGCAGAATAACGATCGGCAGCTTCTTCCCATCTTGGTTGACATAATCTTGATAGAGCTTGGTCTGAGTTTCATAACTTCTAAAACCACTGTAATGGTCACTAATCGGGAAACCTGCCTCTTGCATCGCTTTGATGAGTTTGATCAACTCTGCCTTGGCTGTTGGATTTTCCCCTGGATTGTAATCTTTTGACAAAGGATAATGTTTATTTGCTACGATGATTTCATCGTATTTCCCTTGGATGCTGTAGTAGTCACCTTTATTAACCACTTCTGCTTTTTTCTGGGCAGCTCCTTGAGGCTTACTTCCGACTGTTCCATCAGCTTTGGCTGTTTGTTCTGTTTTAGCTACTCCATTTTCATTTTTTGCTTTTTCTTGTGAACAAGCTGCCAGACTCAAGGCTAGCAAGGCTGTCAAAACAAGATATCTTTTTTTCATTTTTACTCCTTTATTTCTAATAGTTTATCTACTTCTGACGATAAACATTCGACTAATCTTTTAATCTCATCCGGTTTTGCTTGGCAGATTGCTGCTGTCATTTCTTCAAAGGGAACCCACCAGACTGGACCACGTCCCTTGAGACCGTGACCCTTCATATCACCTGTCCGTCGTGGAAACAGATGCCAATGAAGATGGGCATCGCCATTTCCTAGCAGTTCGATATTCATTTTCTCAGCAGCAAAGGCCTTGGCAACTGCCTCTTGGACTAGACTCATTTCTTCTAGAAAATGGACTCTCATTTCCTTTTCTAAATGGTGCAATTCCGTGACATGTTCCTTGGCTAGAAAGAGGCTATAGCCTGCAAAATACTGGTGGTCTCCAACCACAAGATAGCCTGTTTCCAACTCTTTGACAAAATAGGGATTTTCTCCCTTCTTGATGAGCTCAATTCTCTGGCAAATCAAACACATATTAGTCTACCAATGCGCTCTTAAGGTAAGCATCAACCATACGCTCCGTTGCAACCACCGAGTCAATATGAGTGCGCTCATATGAGTGGCTAGACTCGATACCAGCACCAAGCAGAGCGTGTTTAACCTCAGCCCCTGCAGACATGGCCGCTGAAGCGTCCGATCCATAAAATGGATAGATATCCAACTTAAATGGAATATCTTGCTCTTTAGCCAAGGCAACTAAGTGTTGACGGAAGTCATAGTGATAAGGGCCTGAAGCATCCTTGACACAGATAGATACTGTGTACTCATCTGTCTGCTGGTCATCACCCATGGCTCCCATGTCCACAGCCAGATATTCTACTACCTGAGCAGGGATATTAGAGTTGGCACCGTGCCCCACTTCTTCAAAGACTGAAAAAGCAAAATGGGTTGTTACGGGCAATTCAATCTTCTCTTCCTTATAAATACGAAGCAGGTTAAGCAAAATCGCTGCACTGACCTTATCGTCCAAATGACGAGACTTGATAAAGCCTGTCTCTGTCACGACAGTTCGGGGATCAAAGCTGATAAAATCACCGACCTCAATCCCCAAGGCACGAGTTTCTTTTTCATTGGTTACTTTTGCATCCAAACGCACTTCCATATTGTCCTGCGTGCGTTCTGCAGTTCCTGCATCCTTATAGACATGGCAAGAAGTTTGGTGGATAAGGATGGTTCCAGATACCTTTTTGACCTGTGCTAGCCACATGAACGGTACAGTTTTCTCCTTCAATCATATTCCAAGGAAAACCACCGATACGGTCCATTTTGAGACGACCGTCTGGTTTGACAGCACGGACAATAGCACCCAGCGTATCTACATGGGCAGTCACATAGCGGTGTTGTTCATCTTTTTGACCTTTAATGGTCACATTGACACCGCCCTTGGCTGTGCGAACTGGCTGATAACCAAAATCTTCTAAAGTCTTGACTAAATAGTCCGAAATCTCACGAGTGAAGCCTGTTGGCGATGCGATGGCTGTTAGTTCTTTGATATATTCTACTGTTTGATTCATTTCTTCACCTCTTTTGCTACCTATTATAACACATTTATCATCGGATAAAAAAAGAAAATCACTCCTGTAGACTTGGCTACAAAAGTGATTTTAATGATTATTCCATTTCAAAAACATCGCTTTCTTGCTTGTTTGGTAGAACCAATGAGAGCAAGATTCCGACAACGGCTGGTACCAACCATGGGAGAGATGCCTTGGCAAAAAGGAAGAGCCTTGACAAGGTTTGCAAGAAACTCAACCTTAAACGAGCTTCCTAGTACGCTTGCAATGGCAATAGCTGTAACCACAGCAATTGTCAACTGCATACCTGGTTTTGAAAAGGGAAACAAATTTGTTGACAATGACAATCATAACGATGGCAATGGTGATTGGGTACAAGATAACCAGTACAGGGATTGAGTACTTGATAATCGCATCAAGACCCAAATTGGCAATGGCAAATCCAATCAAGGTAAAGGCTGTCGCATAAACCTTGTAGCTGATTTGTGGGAAGCGTTCATTAAAGAACTCAGCTGTAGACACAATCAAACCAACAGTCGTTGTGAAGCAGGTTACAGTAACCATAGCTGCAAGGAAGAGTTGGGCTGTTGAGCCAAAGATTTCTTGAGTAGCTTGTGACAAGATGTAAACACCTGGTGTTCCACCCTTCATCGCTTCAGCTGGTACCGGGAAATGATTTCCAAGGAAACCTAAACCGATATAAAGAGCACTGAAGGCAAGGGCAACAACGATACCAACAACCCAGATAGTTGAAATGTATTCTTTCTTACTTGAAAATCCAAGTTGTTTCAAGGTTTGAACTGCGATTACGCTAAAGGCAACTGAAGCAAGGGCGTCCAAAGTATTGTAACCTTCTAGGAATCCTGTACCAAAAGCAGAAGCTTGATAAGCAGCTGAAGCAGCTTGAGGACTTGTTCCACCGTATTTGAAAGCTCCCAGAACAACCAAGATAACAATCAAAATCGCAAAGACTGGCGTTAAATACGTCCAATGCGGTCTAAGATTTTTGATGGATTAAGCGAGATTAGATAGGCTGCTGCAAAATACAGAACCGTAAAGACAATCAAGCCAAGACCTTTATTTGCATCCGACAAAAGAGGGCTAATCCCTACTTCGTAAGCTGTTGTAGCAGTACGTGGGATAGCAAAGAATGGACCGATTGACAAGTAAAGAACTGAGAGGTATAGAGTCGCAAACCAAGGCGCTATCTTTGTTGAAATCTCGTAGATATATCCTTTAGGATTTAACGTTCCAATAATCAGAGTCAAGACGGCGATACCGACACCTGAAAAGACAAAACCTGCGATGGCAGGAAGAAAATGTTCTCCAGATAGAGCACCTAGAGAAGGCGGAAAAATCAAGTTCCCCGCACCAAAAAATATTCCAAACAGGAGTAAACCTGTTAGGGCACCTTTTTTAGCCATGAAAATCTCCTTCATATTTATAAAATACTGACCTAGTATATCATGAATAGGAGTATGAAAAAAGCTTCACGAAGTAAATATTGAATGTTTTCAAGATTCTCAAAAATGAGAATTGTCTAAAAATAAAATTCTCCTACCTAGTCCACGCCAAGTAGGAGAAAATTCTAATGTTTATACTCTTCAAAAATCTCTTCAAACCACGTCAGCTTCACCTTGCCGTACTCAAGTACAGCCTGCGGCTAGCTTCCTAGTTTGCTCTTTGATTTTCATTGAGTATTAAAGTTCTTCAAAGGCCATCATGCCACCTTGGACATTGATAACCTCATAACCTTGTTCTGATAAGAATTGGCAAGCACGCGCCGATCTCATTCCAGATTTACAAATGACATAATGTAACTGATCCTTGTCCAATTGATCATAAGTATCAGCTAATTGACTCAGAGGAAGATTCTGAGTACCTTCTAAATGAAGAGCTTCAAACTCATCCACTTCTCTCACGTCCACTAAAGAAAGTCGGTCGTTTTGGTAAAGCTGGTAAAATGCGTCAAAGGTTATTTCTTTCATTCTTTTTCTCCTAATACTCTTCGAAAATCTCTTCAAACCACGTCAGCGTCGCCTTACCGTAGGTATGGTTACTGACTTCGTCAGTTCTATCCACAACCTCAAAGCTGTACTTTGAGCAGCCTGCGGCTAGCTTCCTAGTTTGCTCTTTGATTTTCATTGACTATAAAATGGTTTTAATTCTTTTTTTCAAATCTGGCACCACTTCTGACTCAAACCAAGGATTTTTGGCCATCCAGATTTGATTTCGCGGCGAGGGGTGAACTAGTGGAAAATAGGTTGGCAAATAGTTCTGGTAATGTTTCACCCGTTCTGTTACCTTGCCACTAATTTTCTCCTTTAAATAGTAGGTCTGGGCATATTGCCCAATCAAGAGGGTTAGCTGAATATCGGGCAATTCTTTCAAGAACTGAGGATGCCATTTTTCAGCAAAACCCGCTCGCGGTGGCAGGTCACCTGACTTGCCATGCCCTGGAAAGTAGAAATCCATTGGCAAAACCGCAAAATAACCTGAATTGTAAAAGGTATCTTCATCCACACCTAGCCAGTCCCGCAAGCGGTCACCACTTTTATCCTTCCAGTAAAGGCCTGCTTCTTGAGTTTTAAGTCCCGGTGCCTGACCGATGATATTGATGCGAGCAGTCTTTGGCGCTGCAAAGAGAGGTTCTATTCCACGTTCGGTATAGCTGGCATTCTGCGGATCCGCCATGATAGCCTGCTTGATTTTTTCAATTTGAGACATCTACTTTACCTCCAAAAAGAAGTCTAAGCATAAAATCTCAGACTTCTATCGTTTTATTTGATCAATTCGTAAATAGCTTCGGCATAGATTGCTGCAGCTCGGAAGAGATCGTCCAAGGCGATAAATTCATTGGCTTGGTGCATGGTGTCAATTGAGTCTGGGAACATGGCACCATAGGCAACACCTCGTTCTAGCAAGCGACCAAAGGTTCCACCACCGATGACTTGCTCGTGACCTTTAAGACCAGTTTGTTTTTCATAAACATTCAACAAGGTTTGCACAAGTGGATCTTCCATTGACACATAGTGAGGCGTGTGACCATGTTCAGAAAGGCTAACAGAAGCAACTGGCAAGTTTTCAAGTATTGACTTGATTTGCTCTGGACTTGTTCCTTTTGGATAGCGGATATTAAGGGCAATGGTATTATCAACACTTGTTTCGTCAAAACGGAAGACACCGGCATTCATAGAAAGGGCCCCCATCTTTTCGTCCACATGAGCAATCTTGAGACTTTCACCTTCATGGTCGTTCAAGAGAATCTTACCAGCAATATCAAGGTAGTCTTTTGCTGGTCCAGCAAAGTCGAACTGACTGAGGAAAAGAGCTAGGTAAGTCGCACCATTGACACCTGAAGCAGGCATAGCACCATGGGCTGATTTCCCAATGATGGTCACCTTGTATTGACCAGCCTCTTCTTGGAGTTCTCCTCTAAGTTTGTGTTCTGCAACAAAGGCATCTAGTTTAGCTTGCAAGTCAGCCAAATCACCTGAAACGACTGCTGTTGCTGATTCAGGTACCATGTTTTCACGCAAACCTCCTGTAAAGCTGTGAAGACGGGCAGCACCTGCATTTTCACCTGCAAAGTGGAGGTATTCTGTAATGTTTCCTTTTTCACCATTGATGATTGGGAATTCAGCATCAGGAGAGAAACCGAAGTCTGGTTTTGCAAGTCCTACATGCTCAAAGTAGTAGTCCATGTCTGCCCAGCCTGATTCTTCGTCTGTTCCGACGATGAAACGAACTTTCTTAGAAGTGGGAAGTCCCAATTCTTTGATGATTTTCAAACCATAGTAACAAGCTGTTGTAGGACCCTTGTCGTCCGAAGCACCACGCGCATAAAGGCGACCGTCTTTGATTGTTGGTGTGTAAGGGTCTGTGTCCCAACCGCTACCAGCCGGCACCACGTCCATGTGGGCAAAGATTCCGAGAACTTCTTCTCCTTCACCAAACTCGAAATGTCCTGCGTAGTTGTCAACATTTTTAGTTGGGTAGCCATCGCGGTCTGCGATTTCAAGGAATTTTTCCAAGGCTTTTACCGGCCCAGGCCCAAATGGATGTTCAGCATCAACCTTGCTGTCATCACGTTCTGAGTTGATTTCCAAAAAGGCTAAATAAGTCAGCCAAGAGGTCTTCTTTGCGTTTTTTTCTACTTCTGCTGTAAAAATCAATTGCTGTCATTTTTTTCTTCTTTTCTATCTTTTTCTCGATGATTTCATCTACTGGCAAGCGGTAGCTTGGTTCCAATTTTTCGTCTGTGTAACCCACTGTGATCAAGAGTTCTGGGCGGAAACGGTCTTCAATTTCCAAAACCTCATTGACTTTTGATTTGTCAAATCCAAGGATCAAATTTGATCCGATTCCTTGGTCTGTAAGAGCCAGAACCAAGTTCATAGCAACCAAACCTGCATTGAGGGCTAGGTAGTCGCTGACTTGTTGTTCATTGTAACGGGCAAATTCAGCAGGCAAATTCTTCATAAAATATTGAAGTTGCTCTTCAGAAAAGTTATTAGCACCACCAACTCGGGCAATCTTACGAGCACGTTTAGCCAAATCTGTGTCTGTAAACAGGGCAATGGTTACAGGCGCTGATGATACCTGTTCAAAGTTTGAACCGTAAGCCAATTTTGCTAGTTCAGCATTTTTCTCACGTACTACCACAAATTTCCAAGGCTGGCTGTTGTGGGCACTTGGTGCCAAGGTTGCAATTTCGATAGCCGTACGCACATCTTTTTGGATCAACTGGCTTATCAGTGAAATGCTTAGTCGCATGACGTTTTTTTATTTAATTCAAGAAATTTCATAATCGATTTCCTTTTTCTAATTCTACTGCTTCCATTCTACCATATTTTTGAAAGAGCTTGCAGGGATTTTTCATGATTAAGATTTTTTATTACAGCCATAAAAAATATATATTGGTTTATCAAGACAGTTTCTGATAAACTAGCAAGTACTTTACATTTGAATGGAGATATTATGAAAAAATTTAGCCTATTATTAGCCATCCTACCATTTTTGGTTGCCTGTGGAAATCAAGCTACACCTAAAGAAACCAGCTCTCAGAAGACAATCGTCGTTGCTACAGCTGGCGATGTGCCACCATTTGACTACGAAGATAAAGGCAATCTGACAGGCTTCGATATTGAAGTTCTAAAGGCAGTGGATGAAAAACTCAGCGACTACGAGATTCAATTCCAAAGAACTGCCTGGGAGAGTATCTTTCCAGGACTTGATTCTGGTCACTATCAGGCTGCAGCCAACAACCTGAGTTACACAAAAGAGCGTGCTGAAAAATACCTCTACTCACTTCCAATTTCGAACAACCCCCTCGTCCTCGTCAGCAACAAGAAAAATCCTTTGACTTCACTTGACCAAATTGCTGGTAAAACAACGCAAGAAGATACCGGAACTTCAAACGCTCAATTCATCAATAACTGGAATCAAAAACACCCTGACAATCCTGCTACTATAGATTTTTCTGGTGAAGATATCGGTAAACGAATCCTAGACCTCTCTAACGGTGAATTTGATTTCCTCATTTTTTTGACAAGGTATCCGTTCAAAAGATCATCAAGGACCGTGGCTTAGATCTCTCAGTCGTTGATTTACCTTCTGCCGATAGCCCCAACAACTATATCGTTTTTCTCAAGCGACCAGAAAGAGTTTAAAGAGCAATTTGATAAAGCACTCAAAGAACTCTACCAAGACGGAACACTCGAAAAACTCAGTAATACCTATCTAGGTGGCTCTTACCTTCCAGATAAATCTCAGTTACAATAAGATATGATAAAAACGATTGGACGAGCCAATCGTTTTTTTAGTTTGCATTGGTTATTTTAGGAAACTCTTACAAAAAAATCAAAAAAATTTCTTCACATCTTCTACATACCCATGCTTGTCTATTAAGCTTGCTAATAGTTCCAGATTGTGTCCCTGATAGTTATCGTCACGACGTAGTTCTTCATACATTTCGATAAAGGGAAGGCCCTTGGACTTGGCCAATTCTAACTCCGCTTCATAATCATAAGCGACTTTACGAAATAGGATATTGAGTAATTCCCCATCTTCAACTTCTATCACGGCATACTGGGCACGGTGATTTTTTTAACGCCTCCCAGTTAAAATAGGGCATGCCAATCGAACCTGGATTGATGATTTGTTGCCCTTGACTGCCATAACGAAGCAACTGCTTGTGGACATGACCATAGACCGCCACGTCGGTTTCCGCATCTAACAGCTGGTCAAATTTCTCTGTATCATTCCCAACCAGTAGGTCCCCACCATAGTTCTTATTTGGCAAATTATGAGAGATAGAAAAGCGCAGTCCGTCAATTTCTTTCTTTTCCAGCAAAGGCAAGCTTCGTAGCCAGACAGTCGTTGCAGGATCCATTCTCTCCATCAAAAACTGGGTCATTCGCATGAGCTGGACTTCCTGTGGCTCTTCTAAGCTATATTGCCCATCTAAAGCCTCAAGGACACAATCATCCCAATTGCCTCGAACACTGGCTGTGATAGGAAGATCCTTTAGCAGGGCGACCAAGTCATTTGCACCTGGACCAGGAAGAAAAATATCTCCCAGAAGCCAGTATTCACTGACTCCTTGATTTTTAGCATCTGCAATCACTGCTTCTAGCGCCGTCGCATTTCCATGAATATCTGATAAAATTGCGATTTTATGGTTCATTGTGGTTTCCTTCCGTTTGGTAATCTACTTTTTCTTCCGCCACTTGAGCCAATTCCACTTCTTCCTGCGGGTTCAACTTCCTCTGCACTGCTTCTGCGACCGCTCTAGGCACACCGACTTCGACAATCTCATCCACACTGGCTTCCTTGATTTTGGTTAGAGACTTGAAATGCTTCATAAGATTCTGCTTGCGTTTAGGCCCCAGCCCTTCAATTCCATCCAGTTGTGATGAAAAGGAATTTTTAGAGCGCAGTTGGCGGTGGAAGGTGATGGCAAAACGGTGCACCTCATCTTGAATGCGTTGGAGGAGGAAAAATTCCTGAGAATTGCGAGACAACTCCACCACCTCAAGTGGATCTCCAAAAAGCAATTCATGGGTTTGGTGCTTATCATTCTTTTGCAGACCTGCAATGGGAATATCCAAGCCCAGCTCCTCTTGGATGACCTGCTTGGCAATATTGACTTGACCTTGTCCCCCATCAATCACAATCAAATCTGGAGGAGTCAAACCGTCACGCTGTACTCGACCATAGCGTCTGCGAATGACCTCTCGCATACTAGCATAGTCGTCTGGCCCGACTACGGTCTTGATTTTATACTTACGGTAATCCTTCTTACTCGGTTTGCCGTTGACAAAGACCACCATAGCCGAAACAGGACTAGTTCCCATAATATTGGAGTTATCGAAAGATTCGATACGAACTGGAGTCGGAATTTGGAGCAAGCGTCCTAGATTTTCAATAGCCCCCTGTGTCTTTTCGACAGATTTCTCTAGCAGGTTGAATTTCTGCTCTAGGCTGACTCGAGCATTCTTTATAGCCAGATTGACCAGTTGCTTTTTCTCTCCACGCTGGGGTTTGAGAATCTTGGAATCCACCAAGGCTTTAACAGCTTCTTCGTCAATATCCTGCGGAATCAGTACCTCATTGGGAACTAGATGAGATTTTTCTTGATAAAATTGTCCTACATAGGTTAAAAAATCCTCATCAGGATCATTATAATAGGGGAAAAGATTGACATCGCGCTCAATGAGCTTGCCCTGACGAACAAAGAAAACCTGAACACACATCCATCCCTTGTCCACATAGTAGCCAAAGACATCCCGATTTTGGAGATCCTTAGCCATAACCCGTTGCTTGGTTCGAAGCGTTCCAATGGCCTGAATCAGATCACGGTATTCCGCTGCACGTTCAAATTCCATACTTTGTGCTGCGGATGCCATCTTGCCCTTGAGGTCATCGATGATTTTGTCATCCTGTCCTTTTAAGAAGTCAGAAACCTCCTGAGCCATGGACTTGAAATAGGCCTCATCCTTCTTACAGATAGTGTGGGCCATACATTGACCGATATGGTAGTAAAAACAAACCTTAGACGGTGGATTCGTACACTTTCGAAAAGGGAAAATTCGATCCAGTAATCGCTTGATTTCATTGGCTGCCCCCACATCGGGATAAGGTCCAAAATAAAGACCGCCGTCTTTCTTGACCTGACGGGTGATAATCAAACGAGGATAGCGTTCATTAGTGATTTTGATGAAGGGATAGGACTTGTCATCCTTGAGCATGATATTGTATTTAGGCTTATTTTCCTTGATCAGATTGATTTCTAGGAGAAGTGCCTCAATATTGGACTCCGTAACGATAAATTCAAAATCTACAATTTCAGACACCAAGGCCTCTGTTTTGGTATCATGACTTCCACGGAAATAAGACCTCACGCGGTTACGCAGATTTTTAGCCTTTCCTACATATATAATGGTGCCGTTTTTATCCTTGTGGATGTAGCAACCTGGGCTGGTCGGCAAGAGCTCTAGTTTTGATTTAATCAAGTTATTCATAGTTCCATTATAGCAAAAAAGTAGGGAAAGATTGTTCCCTACTCACTAGTCTCATATATTTTTCGAAGGTTTGCAACATCCACTTCCTGAATACCATAAAAGGAACCCGCAGGTTGCATGACAGACTTTTCATCTGTATGGTCCAAGCCAATCGCATGCCCCAACTCATGTTCTGCCGTATGGACAAGGCGCTCATAGGAATAGCCATAGTTTGGATTGGACAAATAATAATGATTCAGACGCACCGTTACAGACAAGAATTGCCCCGTCAAGAGATTGGTCTGACTTTCCGCTTCTCCTGCCACAGGAGTACCTCCGTCATTCATCTCCGTAGCCAAGATATCTGCCTTGCTGGACTCAGTCACAAGTTCAAAATGAAAGGCACCAGTTTGATTCCAGTTCTGAATTGCTTCTACATAAGCTTCTTGAAAGCGTGAATCCATTTGCGGGTCCAAGTAAATACGAGCAGAGGCCTGTGGCCACCTTCCTTCAGAATACTGGTGACTATCTGTCTGACTTAACTTAGGCAGTTGCCCTGTTTTTCCCCATTGGTCAATACTTTGTTGACCAATTTTTACTGACCGCTCTACTTGCTTTAGTGCTCCTTGAAAATCCCCGTTCAGATACCAGAGAAATCCAAAAGCAAGAGCACATAAGAGTACAACTATCCAAACCAGGCGCCAAAACAAACGCCACACAAAAGAAAAGAAAACCCCTATCAAACGAAAAAGCCAGCGCATGTCCCTCCACCTTTCTAGAAAATAAAGACTATTTTACTAAAATAAGCTGAAAGAAAGCTAAATACTGGCTTTTCCATCTTAACGTCCTACTATTTTTTTGAATAACTGAATAGCTTTGTATTTTAAAGGCGATGGATGGTAACGGAAAGTACCTGCTTTGCGTACAATATAGCCATTAAAATTCTGTTTAAAACGCAAAACACCATCACTTCCATCAAAAATCCCTTGAATGCCTAGGAAGTTGTATTTAGGTATTCCACGTTTTATGCTTTCCAACATAACATATTTTTGAAGCAGTGCAGGGGCATAAAACTTATTAAACTCAGTGTAAGAACCACTAAAGAGATAAGTCGTTTCCTGAGGCATATAAACAAATAAACTCCCGGCTAAAACAATATCTTCTTCTCCATATTTTTCAATCAAGTCTCGCGCTTCTGCTTTTCGAACTTCAAACGTTTCAAATTGACTAGAATATTCTCTCAGTTGATTTTGTTTTTTCTCAGAATGAGGATTTTTACTCAAATCAAGTCGCAACTTGTCCAAGATTTCTTCTAGTTTACTTTGTTCACCTTGCAATTTGCTCATATAGTCCGAAAAATTTAAGCTTGCTATGAGAAACTCCGCTTGTTCTCCAAATGAATCATAAAAGTGCTCATAGTATTCTAAACTTTTATCACTATATTCTCTACGTTCAGAGGTTTCTTTAGTTATATTCTTAAAAATCGATAGTTCTTCACGTTTTAACTTTTTCAACCGAATACCAAAAGTTTCAGCCTTTTTCACCAAAGGCTTCCCCTTTTTGCTAAAACTTTTAAGTAAATTCTTTTCAGTTAATTCAGTCAAATCCTTATAATATAACCAATCTGGTTCTCCACCTGGATATCCTGTCGTCAAACCATCAAATTGATAACCTAAATCAGTTAAACCTTGAATGATACTTTTTTTCTCAGTATCTATTGGATTACCTTCACTATCAAAAATTTGATAAGTTTCATAAGGTTTTACAAGCAACTCTAATACACCATTTTGCTTGGCATATTCTTTTAACTCCGCATAAAAAACTGGAAGGGCATCTTGTTGGGTATAAATCGGACCCGAATTGAGCTCCATATGCAGACCACCTAGCATGGGCAAACTATAAACCAGAGCTGCAACTTGAATTTCTCCTTCTTGTTCCAAAGCAAGGTAAACAATTCGAGCCCCTCTTTTTTCTAATAAGTCCCCCATCTGGACAGATTGCATAAAGGAACGAGAAGAAACCTGATCAGAATAAGCCTGAAACTCTTCTTTCGTGAGTGTTGTTAGTGCCATATACTTACTTTCTATGTTTTTTTCTTAATGTTTTTACGGAAATCAAGAGCAAGTCTTAACAGAGGATAGAGAGGATGCGTAGGCATTGTAAATTCACCCAAGTATTCTTCAATTGTTGGATTAAATTTCCTTAAAATGATAAAGTCCACCATTGAGAGAGTTTTCAACACCACCTAAATTTTGCCACACCATACCTCTCTCAAAGGCATAGCGAGCTGTTTCATACCAAGTTAAAATTGGTGCATTATAACGTTTAAAATCATCATCCATACCAGCATATAGATTGACAGAAGTTTGTCCGAATTCTAAAGTCAAGGTAGCCGCTAAAGGAACTCTCGCTTGACCTGCAGCTATATATTCCTGCAAGAAAGTCAATTCCTCTAACAAACGTTCTTTTTCCTTCTTCTGCGCTTCTACTTTTGAAGTTCGAGTCGACTCAGTAAAGGTCTCTTCCAAGGCTCTGTTTTTCGCTAACTGTTCTTCTAATTCTTGCGAACGTTTAGAGACATCCAAGGTTGCCAAGGTGATATAGGCCTTGTCCTTAAAATTATCTAACAACTTTTTATAATAGGCTTCATTCCTCAAATGAATCTCTTTCCGCTTCTCGGTTTTTTTCATCAAAAAGGAAAAAGACTCCAATAATTCAGTTCCACCAAATTGAATCTCTACCCCCTTATTCCGTGCTGTTCGAATAGCCTGTTTTGTTGACTTGGAAAGTTTATCTTCTTCAAAATTTTCCTTGTATATTTTCGCCTGAATACGAGGTTGAATGGTGTCTCCCATTTCCTCTGTTTTTCCTGACCACCTTACTCCCATTTGTTGCAAACTATCAATAATAGCAAGATTTTCAGGATATTCTGTTTTATCTTGATTGACCAAATGTTGAGATAGACAAATACTTGGGTCAAAAGTCACAAAAACCGCTCTCTTACTACGAGCGTAAGACTTAATAGACTGCAGAACAAACTTTAAAACTTCTGTATCCCTGTAATCCAATATGGGACCTCTTGGAATATAAAACATTTTATAGCCTAAAGGCAGAGATTTTATGAGAATACTAGCCACAGCCAGTAACTTCCCCTCTTCATAGACACCAAATCTCTCATGATTCCAATCAGATTTCACTTTTTCCCAAGCACTGCTTTGTAATACATTAGCTAATTCATGTTCTTTAACAAACTGATCATATTCTAATGTGGGAATGCCAATTTGATAACGGTACATTTCCTACTCTCTTTCCTCCAGTATCTTATTACTATTCTACTACTTTCGTTTGAAAAGTCTAGTGAAAACAGACTTCCATCATTGTTTTAAAGCCAAGAATAACTATAAATAGTGATTCATTTATAAAAAACTAACTCAATCTCTCTTCTAATTTGAAGTCAATTGGTAGGGTTGCTAAAAAACGTTCCAATTGTTTTTCCCAGTAGTACCATTCGTGAGTTCCAGCGCTATGGCTATAGGTCACATCAAAACCCAGTCCTTTGAGATTTTTCACTGCTAGATTATTAGCTTCGTACAAGAAATCCTGCTCTCCACACCAAGCCCAAAGCTTGGTCTTTTTATCCGATTTTTTAGCCAGACTTTCTAGAGAATAAGGGCTAGCTGTCCAATCTTTAATCCCCCCAAAAACACCTCTCCAGTAAGCTGGTGTCCCCAGATTTTGGCTTTCAGGAGAAAATTCTTGAAAGCTAAGGGCACCTGAGAAACTAGCTGCATGAGAAAAACGATTTGTAGCAAGAGCCAGTTTGAAACAGCCATAGCCTCCCATAGAGAGACCAGCGATAAAGGTCTTTTCACGTTTACTAGTCATATTAGGGAAAAAGCGTTTCAAAACCTGTGGTAATTCCTCTGCTAGAGCTGTGTAATAGTCAAAACCATACTGGGTATCGGTATACCAACCGTTGCTGGTATTGGGCATAACAACGATGAGATTAGTTCCTCGAAGCAAGCGTTCTACATTGGTCCGCTTGAGCCAACTATTATGATTGCCAGACATCCCGTGCAAGAGGTACAAGACAGGGATATCTGTACACTCTGGTTCTTCCACTCGATTGGCATCGGGGTAAAGAACATTCACTCCCCACTCCATATCCAAAAACTTGTGAGTAATACTCGATTTTCATTACTGCCATAATTTTTTTCCTCTATTTTTTTCTATAAGAAAAAAAGCCGAAATTCGACTTTCTCTCTGTTTATTTCAAAGATTATTTCGCTTCCATGACTACTGGTAAAATAGCTGGACGACGTTTGGTTTGGTCAAAGAGATACTTGGTAAGATTATCACGAACCTTCCCTTTAAGATCTGCCCAGTCAAAGTCATCTCCTTGAAGATAATCTTCTACTGTTTGGTTAATCAATTCTGAACTTTCACGGAGAATATCACGGCTCTTCTTGAGATAAACAAATCCACGCGTATGAACACGAGCCTTGGCCACAATTTTCTTCTCACGACGGTTAACAGTGATTGCGACGATGAAAATTCCGTCCTCTGACAAGACCTTACGGTCACGAAGAACCACATTTCCAACATCACCAATGGCATTTCCGTCAATCAAGACATCCCCTGCTGAAACCGCTCCAGCTGGAACAAAGTCTCCATTCTCATAAGCCATGCTGGTTCCCTTTTTAGGAATAAAAATGCGTTCTGGCAACATACCAACTGCCATAGCAGCCTTAGCATGGGCATCCAACTCACGGTATTCCCCTTGAATTGGGAAGAGATACTTGGGTTGCAAGAGATTGATCATCAACTGCAAATCACGCGCATTTCCGTGACCTGATACACGCAAGCTTTTGAGTGATCAGTTTGACAACACCGCCAGCTTGGTAAATCATGTTTTTCCACACGCGCCATGACTGCTTCTTTTGGCGATAGATGGAGTCGTTACGATATAGACTAGGTCACCGTCCTTGATTTTCCACATAACGGTGGCGACCAATCGACATCTTACGAAGACCGTTGATAGGCTCACCCATACGGCCTGTCTCAAGAATAATCAACTCATGGTCTTCAAAACGAGACATATCTTTTGGCTTAATCAAAAGACTCTCGTTAGCAAGAGACAATTTCTTGAGGCGAATAGCAGTGCGGACGATATTTTTCAATATCAAATCCCTGTCAAAACCACACGACGGCCTGTTGCATCCGCAGCGTCAAACACCTGCTGGATACGAGAGGTTGCTGGCTACCGCCGCAACGATGATACGACCATCCCAGTCCGCAATGGTTTGGGTAATTTCATCCCCAACTTCACTTTCACTAGCCACTTGGATATTGCTGTCTGCATTGGCTGAATCGCTGAGAAGAGCTAAAACTCCGTCACGACCGATTTCTGCCAAGCGAGCGAAGTCTGTCGCATAAGATTCACTAGCTGTCTGGTCAAATTTGAAGTCACCTGTATAAACGATACTACCTTCAGCTGTCTTCAAGACCACACCCAGACTTTCTGGAATAGAGTGGGTCGTACGGAAGAAGGACACCACAGTTCCTCCAAAATCAATCTCTGTATCCTCATCAATGACATGGAAATCATTGAATTTCTTAACCGTGTCATTTCCCTTGACAAAGAGTTTTGCCAACTCAATAGTCAACTCAGACCCAAATACAGGCACCTTGGCTTCAGCCAAGAGATAAGGAAGAGCACCAATGGCATCCGCATGGCCGTGGGTCAAGAAGACCCCAGCGATACGATCGCTATTTTCAAAAAGGTAGTCCATATTAGGAATAACCACATCCACCCCTAGTTGTTCATTTTCAGGGTACTTTAGACCTGCATCCAAAACGAAAATAGACCCATCGATTTCAGCGATATACATATTTTTCCCATTTTCACGCACACCACCAAGTGTTGTTAAACTGATATTACTCATTTTTCCTCCGAAAGCTTAATTTATCTTGATTATAGGGTTGCTTACCCTCTTATTCTAAAAGCACTACTTTTAGCCGAATCTTTTCCTACCATTATACCATTTTTTTGATGATTTTCAAAATGAAGATTTGTTTTCAAAAAAGAGCTGGTTTCCCAACTCTTTCCTATCTGCTATTCTTTTTCCATTAAAAAGTCATAAATTTCTTGCACAGTGCCCAGCGCCATCATTTCTTGGTCCTTGACGATTTGTTTGAGATTTTGGTAAATCTGACTTTCTCCGATTTCTCGCTTTGGTGCCTCTTTATTCACTGTCATGACCCCCATCTTTGATCGTCACAAAGCCTAGTTCTTCAAATACTTGAATCATCTTGACCAGCAATATTTGTTGAATATTGAGATAAGTCGCCAAATTCTTCAGTTTGTAGCGAATATCAAACTCAGGAAATTGGTAGATGGTCTTGTACAATTTGGCAAACTGCTCTCTAGTCCCATACCCTGTCAGATAGTAGGCCTTGTCAATATCATTTTTGAAATAGACAGCAGAGAAATTCTGTTCCTGAAAAATGGTCTTCAGCTGAGTAATATCCTCAGGAACGGTTTTTTTACGATAACAGCTTCACTATCCGCCAGATTCGGCAATTCTCCAGCAAAATCCAAGACTGAACTCCTTCTGGCAAGACTGCATTCTTCCCACGGATGTTAAAGAGTTGAACACCCTCCACACGCGCATCCACCATCATCAATTGGAGGGCAGTTTGCCCATTCCATTGGTTGACAGACAATTTGACTGCCAGCTCTAGATTCTTGGTTTGAGCAAACTCTGTTGCCCATCTGCCTTGGCCAAAGGCTACCACTTCAAAAACTCGCTCTCACCCTTGGAAATTTTTCAACTTGAGATGGGCATTGCTCGCCCCATGGTACAGGCACTTTCAACCTGAAAATCCTTTATATAAAAGACAGGTTTCTGATTGTCCATGCCAAAAGGTGCCAAACGTTCAAAACTTTTGACCGTTTCCAAGCCAAGTGTCTCCAAATCCAGTTCTTCATCTAGATTTAACTTGTTCTTGCCAGTAGCATCTGCTCCTTTTTCACGGACATAATCTTCCAAAACCTGAGATAAATCTGAGAGTTTCTCAACTTCCAGCGTCATGCCAGCCGCACCAGCATGGCCTCCGAAAGCGATAAAAAGGTCTCGATGAGGATCCAGAGCCTCAAAAATATCGACTGCTTCTACACTACGAGCACTGCCCTTGGCACGACCGTCCTCTATATTAAGAACGATAACTGTCTGCCCTAGTTCTTCCAACAAACGACCAGCCACGATTCCTAGAACCCCAGGATTCCAGCCTTCCTTGGCCAAGACTTGGACCTTCTTCTCAGGGTCCACCATGGTCTTAGCTTCTTCATAGATAGACTGGACGATTTCCTTGCGTTCTTCATTTTTCTGATGAATCGTAAGGGCAATCTCGTGAGCTTCCTCATCGTCAAATCCAGTCAACAAATCAATGGCTGGATTGGGATCGTCCAAGCGACCCAAGGCATTCAAACGAGGGGCAATCTGGAAACCAACTGTTTCTTCTGTCACTTCATTGGCAGCAATCCCAGCCATATCCAGCATTTCTTGCAAACCAATGCGTTGAGTATGTCCCAACATTTCCAGACCATATTGCACCAAGATACGGTTCTCATCCGTCAAACTCACCATATCAGCAATGGTACCAATAGCGACCAAATCAAGTAATTCCACTTGCACTTCTTCTAAAAGGGCACAAGCTAACTTGAAGGCCACTCCACAACCAGCCAAATATTTGAAAGGATAGTCCGCATCTGGATGTTCAGGGTGAACGACGGCATAGGCATCTGGTAAGGTTTCTGGCATAGAATGGTGGTCAGTCACAATGACATCTACCCCCATAGACTGGGCCAGTTCAATCGCCTCGTGACCAGCAACTCCATTATCCACTGTCACAATCAGAAATTCCTTCTTGCTCGATAAAGTATTTGTAGACACTGGCATTGAGTCCATAACCGTCGGTAAAACGATTAGGCAGGTAAACACGGCACTCAGCGCCAAGTTGTTCCAAACTTTCCTTCACAATAGAAGCCGAAGTCATGCCATCCGCATCGTAGTCTCCGTATATGAGGATATTTTCCCCTTCTTCAATGGCCTGACGAATCCGTTCCACTGCCTTATCCATATCATGGAGTAGATAAGGGTCATGCAAGTCCTCCAAGGAAGGTTCTAAAAACTTCTTCAGACTTTCTTGGTCCTGAATCCCTCTTTCAAATAATAACCGAGCCACCTCAGGACCCAGTCCAGCCTTCTTGGCTATCTTTGTAAAATCCGCATCTTCTACCTGCAGGGGCAAACTGACCATTCATAAGTAGGTGTTATCAAAAAAGACATCCACTCTTTCTAAGAATTCTATTGCTTCATTATAACATGATTTAGGCTTTTTCTCTATCCTGATTGCTTTTTTATAAAATTTTAGTGAATTTTTTCAGATATGATTTGACAAGGCAATTCTTTTGGTGTAGAATCGTGTTATAAAATCTAACACAAAGGGAGATTTCTTATGGCTTTTAGTAGAATTTGAACACGTCGAAAAATATTACGGAGACTACCATGCACTCCGCGACATCAATCTCCGTTTTGAAAAAGGGCAAGTTGTTGTACTCCTAGGTCCTTCTGGTTCTGGGAAATCACTCTTATCCGCACCATCAATGGTTTGGAGGCTGTTGATAAAGAAAAGTCTTCTAGTAAATGGGCACCAAGTTGCTGGTGCCAGCCAGAAAGATTTAGTACCTCTTCTAAAAGGAAGTTGGTATGGTTTTCCAACATTTTTAACCTCTACCTCACAAAACAGTGTTAGAAAAACGTAACACTCGCACCCATAAAAGTTCTAGGAATTGATAAAGAAGAAGCTGAAAAACAGCCCAAAAATACCTAGAATTTGTAAATATGTGGGACAAGAAAGATTCTTATCCAGCTATGCTTTCTGGTGGACAAAAACAACGAATCGCCATTGCTCGTGGACTCGCTATGCATCCTGAACTCCTTCTCTTTGATGAACCAACATCTGCCCTTGACCCTGAAAACCATCGGTGATGTTCTGGCAGCATTATGCAAAATTGGCCCACGAGTGTATGAATATGATTGTCGTTACCTCATGAAATGGGCTTTGCCCGTGAAGTTGCTGACCACGTATCTTTTATGGCTGATGGAGAAGTTTTGGTGGATACGACAGATGTCGATGACTTTTTCGACAATCCAGCGAACCTCGTGCCCAACAATTCCTCAGCAAAATCATCAACCACGAAAGTGACAAAGTCAAACAAGAGGCGCCTCATGAAAAAGAAATTCTTTTATCCGCATTATTGATTAGCCTTTTCGGCCTGTTACACTGCAAAACCAGTTCTGGCTGATACCAATGTCGGATATTCAAAGAGAGATACGAACTGGCTTACGAGTGTCAAACAGGATGTTCCCAATTTCGGCTACAGTGATCCGAAGACAGGACCTGTCTGCTGATCGAAACTGACCTGGCCAAGATGGTAGCTGATGAGCTCAAGGTCATGGTCTCGCTGATGTACCTAGTTACAGCGCAAACTCGCGGACCACTTCTAGACAATGAACAGGTCGATATGGATATCGCGACCTTTACCATCACAGACGAACGCAAAAACTCTACAACTTACCAGTCCCTACTACAGACGCTTCTGGATTTTTGGTCAATAAATCTGCACAAATCAAAAGCATTGAGGGACCTAAACGGCAAAACCATCGAGTTGCCCAAGGTTCCATCACCCAACGCCTGATTACTGAACTGGGTAGAAAGGTCTAGTTTAGAATTCGTCGAACTCGGTTCCTACCCAGAATTGATTTCTTCCACACGCTCATCGTATTGATGCCTGGTAATGCCGTTCTATCCTATCTCACTCACACCAGCAAACCGCACTAGTACTACTAGATGATAGTTTCAAAGCCATCTGATCACGGTATCGTAGCAAGAAATCAAACACTGAACTCAACGACTATCTTGATAACTTGGTCGCAAAGGACATGGACAGTTTACAAAAACTCCTATGACCGTTGCAAGCTCAAACCATCTAGCCTATATCACGCAGATTAAGGAGGACACCCCATGACAGATTTATCATCTTTGGACAGCCTATTTTCAGGATTTTGGACAATTTTGCTCATTATTTCCTCTCACGCTGTCCCTAGCGATCGGATCCTTTATCTCTGCCATAGTTTTTGGGCATCTTCTTCGGAGCCATGTCAACCAGCAAACGTCCGATTTTGCGCATTTAGTCTCGTATCTTGTAGAATTTTATCAAAAATACTCTATTGGTGCAGTTTGTTATCGTTTTATGGTTTGCCTCTATTAGTGACCATATCATCATGATTCCGACTATTGGACAGCTGTTCTCTCGTGGGGCTCTATCACGGTACTATGTGCCGAGGTGATCCGCCCAGGTATTCGTCGATTCCTAGAGGTCAGATGAGAGCCGCCTTGTCTGCAAGGTTTTACCTATCTAGGCTGCGATGCGCGCGATCGTCTTACGGTCGTATCATTCTCCCTCTTTGGCGACGTCGTCAACTCCTCATCAAGAGATACCTCCACAGTCGCTATCATTTCTGGTGTAGACTTGGTGTTTGGTGACTAAGCTCTTGGTCGGCTCTTAACGGAAACTAGTCCCAGCGCTTCTAGGCGCTGCCTCTTCTCACTTTTCTCTGCTTCCATCTGTTTGCCCAGTTTGGTCGCAGAGATGGAGCAAGCCAACAAAAAGCTATTCACTTTAGGAGGTTACTATGGAATCCATTTTAGAAGTTTTTGACGTAACCTAATCTTTCTATGCGAAAGGATTTGGCTTGACCCTCTACATTTCTCTGTGCCATCGTTCTCTCACACTTATCGGACATTTGCAGTTATGAGAAATGGCAAAATCCCTGTCTTGCGCATTATCTCCCTAAGCATTTATCTGGGTTACGGCGCGTAACGTTCTCGCTCCTCTGGATTTTCACCATCTTTTTGGTTTTCAAAATGAAAGTCCACCAGCTGAGTCACCACAGCCTTTACCCTCTCACCTCAGCAGCTCTAGCTGAGAGGACCTTCGAGGCGTCTCAATGCTGCCGTGGACAAGGGGACAATACTGACAGCTGGTAAACTGTCACAAGGCTTCACCTCAGCCCCAAATCCTCTACTCACATCATTCTTCCACAAGCCATCCGCATAAGTGTACAGCCATCATTTCTCAGTTTGTAACCGTGACTAGAGTTCTGGCCTCCTCTACTCTGTACGATCGCATACAAGAACTCTGGAGCAGCCAAGCTCATGGGTCGTTATTTCGAACCAGAGCAGGTCTTCGATCTAGCCATCCACAGTTGCCTCCTTCTTCAGCTTCAACCCTAGCAATTTCTTCTGTCTCATATGCTAGCCAAACGTTGTAACAAACTACAGAATAATAAATTAGCTCTCCAGTTCATTTGGAGTTTTTGATGAGTAAATATTTATAGAACTCAATTTGACGCCATACTTTTCTATGATAAAATACTATTAAATTTATTTACAACAAATCAAAATCTTCAATCAGAATTTTCTATTAAAATCAATCAAAAGGACTACTCTTTATATAGCTAGTTTTGTCTTGACTATTTTGACTTGGATAGACACTTCTCCCAATTCCATGCTTCCAGGACTAGCTTTTAACAAGTTTTCTATCTCACGAAGCTTTGATCCTAACCTCTGTCTCCCCTACTAGAAAAGCTTTCTGGAGGTTTCACGGTTTGGAGAAGGTCCATACGTCCACAAACTCACAGCCTTTCTCTCTCCATCATCCTACTAATCTTTCTCCATAGCTTTAGCATGGGCAGCCTGTGCCCTGCTTACGCTACTCGAGTTTGGCAATCTTGCCATCTATATCTCTTTGTATCGCATCATCCTTGTCGCCTTATTGCAGTAGATACATCCAATACGAAGCTGGCGATGGATTCTACCGTCTAGTTTATCTAGCCTATATTTTGGACCTCTTTCATGTCTGACATGATGATGGGCAATCGCCTCATATTTAATCTTCTCAAAGTTTTCGTTGTTGGTACATGCCCCTTTAGGACAGTTTCATGCGAGCTGGCTTTTATCTCATCCTTATCAAAAGATTGGCTTCCCTATCTTGGAAAATCACCAATCTCAAACGATTAAATCACGATACCAGGAAATTCGAAATCCATCTTGTGGACCTTTCAATTATCAATCGGGACAATTTGCCTTCTGGGTTACCAGAAGGCTTTGAAGTGCTCCGCATCCTTTCTCAGGTCTTGGTCAAACTCTCTACTTTGCTATTTAAAAATTCCGGTATTATACAGAATGTCTAAACCCAATCTTTGGGTCAACAATAAAATAAGCGTAGACCAGGCTTACGGACACATGATTATAGAAGGACAGAAAATCAGTTTGGATTGCTTTAGGCATTAGTCACCCCTTCATCTCACACATCCGTAGACATCCTATCTGCGTTGACAGGTTCACTTCTACTATAGCTTCCATGGAGAAAATGCAGTCTATCTGGTTTACTCAGTGACTATGCTCAGAAAACCCTAATTTCGAACTCCATCTAGTAGACAGTGGGAAGACTGGCAATCTTAATTTTGGGCAAGAAGAGGTACTAGAACATATAAGCGTCTATATGTAGTCTCTTTCTATGATGAGTCACTTGCAAACAGATTAAGAAAAGAAAGTCCAAAGCAGAGCTTATTTGCAGAGGATTCAAGTTCAAATAACCACTCCATACACTCCTGGAATTTCCAGGAGTTTTTCCTCACACCAACCGTAAAAACTGCCAGATTTCTAGCAGTGTTTGAAGTTCATTATCTTAGTAGACTGTTTTTCCAGTTTCTACATCAAAAGTAGCGCTTTGTTCAGTCATTCAGTTCAGCTGCTTGCACCTGTTTGCAAGTAGTCACGAGCATCAACTTTGTAACAAATTCGTCTTACCAACTTGGCAGTAAGGTGAGATTCTGAACCAAGCAATTCTGATGAGATAGTCGCTTTGACAACTGATTCTGGGAATGTTTCAAGGAAGCAGGTTCTGCATTCCACGTCTTCTGGACGGATACCGAAATCAATTCTTTTATTCGCCCAGCCTTTTCGAGAGACTTTCAATGCGCCCAGCTGGAACTTTCGTAGAGCCGTCAGAAATAATTTCGCTACCAACAATTTCGTTGATGATTCATAGCTGGGCTTCCGATAGATCCTGCAGATTTAACTAACAGGTTTTTATAAACTATTGAGGTACCGATTTGTTCTACATTAATAAAATACCTGTACTGTAGGGGTTTTTAGTTGCTGACATAATGTGATACGGTCTGCAGAGTGTCATCCTTCTGTTTGGTCGTAGGTTCATGGAATAATTTAGCTCTAGAGCCGTGGTGGATTTTCTGTTCAGCACGCATTGATACGAAGTTTGCATCAGTTTGACGTAAAGTTCGTCATCAGAATACTTTTGCATCACGGACGATGGCACGACCCATGGCAACACGTTGACGATGACCACCTGAAAGAAAGGAACAGCCGGTTTACGTTCAAGAATTCTCGGTAATCCGAGTTTCAGCTGCTTCTTGTACGTTTATCATTCTTCCTTGCTATATTGCAATTTCAGACAAAGCCATGTGTTGTCATAAACGCTGTCTCATATGTGGGTAAAGGCGTAATTTTGGAATACCATAGCGATGTCACGGTCTTTTGAATACATCCATTGTCAGCCGCCATCGATAAGATGCAGTACCTTCCTGATGTCTTCAAGACCAGCGATCATACGAAGAGTCGTTGATTTACCACATCCTGAAGGACCTACGAAAGAAACGATACAAATTTCTTTTGTCTTTGATGTCCAAGTTGAAGTCTTCAACTGAGTAGTGTTCGCTGTTTGGATATATATAAATGTGACTCAGATTCAATTCACCATGGGGTGAACTCCTTTGTCTTTGATAGTTTTATTATAGGTGAAAACGCTTTTACTTTTCTTGGTGACCAAAAAACAAAAGTTCTGTGCAACACTCAAAACTTTAGAGAATATCTGGTAAAATCAATTGATAACTGAATCCGAATTCAGTCCAACATTAGCTTCAAAGCCCTGTCAACTCCTCATTTATCAATCCTTGTTGGAGGGTACGGTACAGATAGAGTTGCTGACTGTTTTAGGTGAGAACAACACTATTTTCCCCAAAGAGAATGATTTCCTGAATCTGATCTTGATCCAAAATCATCTGGTGTAGACATTCATGATTGCTTCGTCACTGATTTTTCTCCATACTCAAAGATGGGCTGAGAAAAACCAAGACACCTTGGTGACCTGACGCCACCAAGTCTTAAATAAATCACTCCTTTGATTAAGTCTGATAGGGCATGATGTATAATAGGACAATTGACTGCATGATAGAGACGCGGTCCAAATCATACTCAACCGCTTCGTCAACATCACTTAAAAATAGCTCGGCCACAGAGGTGCTGTTTATCTTATTTAGTACGAAAACATAATCCTGGCTCCGACCTGAAGGACGGTCAGCAGTTGAAAGTTGCATAATATCAGCCAAAAGCCGGGTTTCCCACTGAAATAGGAAAAGATGGCAATAACGAGTAGCTAGATCTTTTTAAAAGCATGGTGCCATCCCTTCCCACCTCAATCAGATGATGCAGGATTGGGCTTGAACAGGCCTGCTCCTGCTGGGTCAAAACAACCAACTGCTTCACGCTCACACAGGCCCAGCTTCCTCCAGCAAAATCCACTGCTGAGAAGCTAAAGGAGCGTGAGATGGCCTTCTTTCTCTACTGGTTGGTCTGAAATCTGGCCTAGAAACCGTGTGCCTTGTTCTTTTATCATGTCCTAGCCCTCCCACTTTTTGGATGCACCAAAATCACATTCTACAAGACGTTTCCAGGTTTTCAGTCATATGGAGATAGCCCATGACTCTTCCAAAACCTGTGGACCCGATAGGTCACCACATCCATTTTTAGCCTTGGTGTGACTATTGGTGTACGACCACGTTTATAGATTTCCTCTTCTTTTTCCGTCAAGGACTTTCCTCGCTTGTAAAATCAGACGAGCTGACCTTAGCTGAGACATACTTTGCTCCTTACTCTGTTGATGGAGATTCATGGGCTTGGCCTTGTACGAGGATAGAATGTTGGCAGATATACATAGAACCACCGCATCCCCTCAAAAGCTAACATAGTCCCGTTATTAGAGATTGACATCAGTGAGTCCACCTCCTCCATCTTGGTATGAGAGCCATCCATAAACGTAATTGGTCACGAATTTGGTCTACTGTCATGAGAAGTCACGATTAGCTTTGCCTTCTTGGCGTTTGGATCAGTCTTCAATCCTCTACATCCAAAACTTCCTCCAATAAAGACAATTCCAAGATTTAACATATCACCAAGAGCTTGCTTGACACTTTATCATAGTTGCCAGAATTGATCCACTTGGCCATTTCAAAGACTCTGTGATTCCATTGCACGTTAAAATCTTACATCCATTGCTGCCTGACTTGTCTTTAAGTAGCATAATTCTTGGGTATCACGTTTCCTGTAAATGTGGTTGTTCGTAATAAGTATTCTTCAGATGCTTGAGATTAGTCTCGGCATCGCGAACTACTTTTCCGTAAAGTTGTTAGAGCTTGCAGTAATACTGAGTCGCAAAGAAGAGCAAACACTTGCCAATAAAGGTTTAAGGGCATCGTGTACGGTATTCAGGATTTCCCCAAAGACTTGGACATATGACATTGTCAATGTCAATAAAGTATTTATTAGCCAGTAGTTAGCAAAGTCTTGCCTGTTTTAGCGAAAACTGGATTAGGCAATTTCATTGGTGTGGTGAGAACTCCTAGGTCAGCTCCACCGTGAATGTCAATAGTATCTTAAAATCATTGACATGACCAGGTGCTCGATACTTATTTGGACGACCAGGTCCCAAGGGCTATCCCAAGAAATCTCGCCTGGTTTGACAACAGATTCCATGGGGCCAAAGTCTACAGGACTTTCCTTGCAGGCCGTTTCTTCATCGGTACGACTATGAAACAAAACAAATCTTGGGGTTTATTGGCCAACTTATGGTGGCAGTTTCCACGGAAATAGACATCTCCTTGACTCGTGACGAAGCCTTTTCAATCAACTCTTCCACCGACGGATGGTCAATATAAACCACACGCGGATGGCGGGTGCAGGTTTAACCTTTGAGCTGTCCACATCCTCACGAGCGATGTACTTGTCACGCAACCTCCTGGGCGTGATACACTTCTTGCTTAAGCGCCGTTGATAATCTGCTCATCCGCATCATAAAGTTTGGAAATATCGACGGCTCATAGTCACGATACTCAAAATAGCGACAGATGGTATCAAAAGCCACCGTTGAACCGGCATTCCCCCGTCAGATGTAGATTTATACACGGTTGCTTTAAACCTTACATCTTGACGCATCCTCAATCAGGACATTCACCAAATCACAGACGTGTCCATAAATTTTAATCATGCAGTTCACTTCCTTCTCTAACTTTCTGGCTTTTCGGCGAAAACCAAACCACAAAGGACCATTGTCGGGGCTACTCCAGTTGGTAAAAGCGCTGCCTTCCTCTTGCGATGAGAACCCCTTTCCTAGGATGAGGCGCCTCCGAATAATGAGGTAATCGAAGATCCGCATCCAGAGCAGATCTCTATGGGGTACCACATATCACGGAAAAAAAACATTTTTTGCCTTTGTCAATCTAGTGATCAAAGTCCACCCATCCCCAGCTACTGGCTGGTAATTTACTGACAGGCAGGTGCCTATCATGCGTAAAGACATAGTTTTTCCGTAAGCAGTAAAACTTTCCTACATCACAAATCCCGTTTCCTCAAGTTTAACACGCTGACGATATCCATTTGCCTGTAAATCATCATATCCTATACATCTCAGAACCAAGCTGATACAATAGAATCATCCTGTATTTTCATCTGTCACAAGTAGCCATCCATGATACAATAATAAAAATACTACCATTCTGTGGGTTTCTTTCGTTCTATCAGTTCCTTTCTCCATTATAGACTACTTGTGTCTATTTGTGAAATAATTTTCATCTATTTGGCTTTTCATTGCTATCTTCTACTGCAATCTGAAATTTATCATCATTTTGCTCAATTAGTTGGTTGATAATGGATTTGCTAAATAGCTTCCATAAGCCTTTCCGATTCAGAGTTCCATTGCTAAACCAATAAAAGTAATTCCGTATCGCTCGATAAAATCCAACCTGAGTCCAATAACTGGCCGTCTTTTTAATAAAATATACAGGCGACTTTCTGGATCCTTCAAACTGATGACATATCTATATACCTTCTCTCGATTCGTATTCCTCTAATACAATTTAACTGGGTAATTTGCTCCTGATACGAACTATCTGTTAACAGAGCCTCTCAAGATTGAAAGTTTTTTGCTAACGGATGAGTCTTCTATCCTTACTAACCAGGTTTCTGTATAACTTTCATCCTCAATGATCACGATTTGACGAATCGGGATGACGTTCTGAAAGCCGTTCTGTCTGAAAATCACTGAACAGATAGGAAAGAAGCTGTTTCTTTCTCAAAACTAATGTAATCACACTTTGATGTCACAGCGGCGGTGAGCTGGGACGAACCAATATCATCATACCACATCTTGATCATCTGCATGAACAGTTAATAAACCAATTCGCCTTTTTTCACCAGCCAAAGGAAAGAGGCTGGGCATGTCGGATCAAATTATTTCTAGAAGATAGGGGGTCACGATAGGTACCGTCGTTTTGCTTTAGCAGTTAGTAGTTTTCGCCTCAGATAACTCCTCTTTGTAGCAACTTTGCTTGATCATAGGTATCCTCTATAAACCCAGGAAGATGTGTGACTGGCATCTTTGTACATCGAGTTTATTGACGTAGTACTCTCCGTTTTCTTTGACTTGTGGATCATCAATTTCATCCTTCTGTCCATGAACTCAGACCAATCTGTGGAATACCGATAACCATCCACATTACTAGGCTGTCTGCCGACACTTCTGCAGCACCAAAGCCTTTGGCATTGCACCAATTTCTAGACCCTTCTTGGGCATATGCTGCAGTATAAGGCACCCTGAACGGTCGGATGGCATTTCTCTGATCTTCCTGCCCACCAAGTTACTCCATTAGTGGCTGCTTGCCTTTTCAGCAATGGCAGTCTCATGATAACCAGACCAGGCCATGGTCGATAAAATGCACAGATCAATCTGGGCACCTGGATGAATCTCAATCTGGGTCCGAGCTTGAGTTGCGTTGGGCAGGTTTGAGAACGCGCTTTGAAGGCAGGAGACGGTGGGCCGCCAAGGCTTGTACCTGGATAAGTCAGCAAAACCCTCCAGTGGTGCAGGCCCGCTGGATCATTTCTTTTGGTATCGTGGTTTCGCGCCACCGTATACATTTCTCCTTTTTCTTATTCTGAGATCTTTTGGTGTTCTAGAAGATTCTGCTTAGGTTTTGGTCCTTGTGATGACGTGGGCGGTGAGGACGCTCAGACTTCTCACCTTTTCCGCAATATATGAGTTTTGGAGGACGGGAAGAAGGAAACTTTCATAGAAACGTGATACGACCTTTTCATCAATCTTAATAACCTTAACATCGACTTCATCAGTTTCTCGATCCCTCACGTAGTACGGGTCCAAGCCATTTCTGAAAGTATGAACAGGGGCATCCGTCTTGTCAAAGAGGTTGACAAAACACCAATTCTCATTACAGACAACATAGCATGGTAGACTTCATCACCTTGGCTACAGAACCAGCCAGCGTAATTTTCTTGGCGCAGTTAATAGCATCTTGGTCTTTCATTAGATAGATACATTCCTTCTTCGTCGATATCCAATCTGCGCCTGTTTCGAATATTAATCACATCGTCATTTCTCCACCCCTTACCAGTGACAGTCTTAATCTTGTCACATCAATCTTGATGGTATCAATCTTGCCAGGCAGTTGGAGCCAATTTTGGACGAACTGGAATAGTCAGCGATCACATCAAAGTTTCAAACCAACGCTTTCTTGGCTGACAGGCCTCAGTCAAGATTTCTGCAGTAATCACCGAATCATGATATCCATTGAAGGGCTGTAATCCCAATGCGGGTACCTCACAGCCTTGGTCCATATCTCCAAAGTGATCTTCCAAACCTTGGATATCTGTCAAGACTGTATAGTTGTTTCCATCTGAGACTAAGTCCATGGCAATACCAGCTACTGGCGCCTTGATTGGCACCACCAGCCATAAGGCAAGCATTCCCACACAGATAGAAGCCTGAGATGAAAGACATTGATTCAAAACTACCAACAGAATAGCATAGCAGGAACTTCAAACTTGGCAAGACTTGAGCAAAGCACGCTCCTTGAGGCACCGTGACCAATTCCACGACCTGGCGCACCGTAACGAAATAGTTCCCTGAATGTTAGGAAGTTATAGTAGATTGCATTCTTGTACTCGGATCCGACCATCAGTAGTTTAGTTTCTCATTGGGCCAAAGTCCAAAGACTAGAAAGAGCCCTAGGTTTGCCCACGGTGAAGAGACCTGAACCATCAGGGCACACGAGAAGAAGTCAACAACCGCATCCAAAGGACCAAGTTTCATCGACACCTGACCATCAGGACTTGCCTTGGCCTTCTTCTGTGATCAAACATGCCACTTCAGCGCTCCATTTGTCCAGATTTCAGCCATCTTGCCTTATTGGTCAAATTCTTCTGGTCTGCATATTTTCTATAAACATGATCCTTGATCTTTAACTCTTGGAACACCTGCATTACAGGCAATTTCTTCTACTTAGACATAACTTTTTGGAGTCGCTGTTGCTTGCTGCGATGTTCAGCCTGTAATTCAACATCCATATGATAATTCTTCTTCTGCTTTCTTTTAACAGCCACGCGAGATTTCTTCTTGAAGGCAATCAATTCTTTTGTAACTTTCGCCTTTGCTGAAGGCCCAACGGCAATTTCTTCGGCAATTCTTTAGCACCAGACTCACCATGTTGATGACGTGCTTGGTACTACTTCACCTATTCAAAACAGTGCTCTACTTGTTCTTATGTCAGGTTAATGATGATTTCACATGTTTAGCCCTTGTACCTAGCAATTGGTCATCGATGGAATGTCTGAGATAAGCGGCAAAAGTGAACCGTTATAGCTGCCATTAGTGCAGAAGCTTACTTTTCTATCATAAAAGCACAGTGTTAATCACTTGTACTTCGTGCAAACCTTCCGCAAACATTGAACAGGTTGGACGGTCAATCAAACGCACCAGTCGAAGTTGCATCAAATTTGAAGGACCTTCACGTTTCCATAAAGCCACCAGAAACTTCCCAGCTGCATACATTTTTCTTCGTAGTTGACTTGAGAGGAAAGAAATCTGTTGCCATCTTCTTGAACACTCCGGCCCGCAGTCAAGACAGTTGACTCACCTTGCCCCGACAAACAGAGCCATTTGCTTGCTTAACCTTTAAACCCAGTCTCTACAATTAATTCGACCATAAAGTCCATTTGGAAACCTTGTTTATCATTTAATCCCCTTGGATTGATGAAGGTGCCGCCTTGCAAAAATCAGGATCACCTAAGCGTCAGCAACTCAAAGAAGAAGCAGGAAATCGAACGACGGAGCGGCTGCTCCCGTTGGAGTTGCTCTTCACAGAGTTGTAGGCGTGTTCAGTTACAAGATACTAAGGTTGTCAAAGCAAGAATAAAAATAGAGCGGCAGTCTTCGATGAAGACAAGACAGTTTATCTTTACACAGCTTTCAAGCTGAAGTTCGATGCTCAAGATACAAATCATTGCGAGGTTTTGATACTGAGCCTTACAAACCTTTTGCGCTAATCGCTATCGGGCGATTGGCTAATCTTACTAACCCTCGTCAAATAATATCGAGTTTGACTCACTCATTATCGCTCCGACACACATTTGAAAAAGCCTTTAAAACTTTAGCACCTCTGTCACTTTATGTCAAGTACATTCTTTATCGCCTTTTTTCTGCTTAAAAAGTGCGGTCGCTACCATAAGTAAAAGACCTTCCCCTCACACAGGAAGAATCGTTTTACTTTTATTATCCTAGAACTGATGATTAAACAAGGCATGGGTTACTTGGTGGATGTATTTTGCTGTTTCAGCATTGTTCGCGTGTAGAGATGCACACCTGCAACATCCTGTGATTACCAAGTCCTGATTTTGGTCCACAGCATAGGCAAGTCCTGCTGCTCTGAGCGACTCAGGGTCATGCTCTATGCCCAATAAGATAGAAAGCACTTTTGGAATTTGCGTGGAAGATGGATATTTCTCAGATGCTTGAGACAGAGCCTGATTCCGTTAAAATTAAACAAACCCACTGCATGAATAGAGAACATATTCAGCAAAGATGCACTTGTCTTACGGAAATCTTGACGCTCATTATCAAAGAAAAGCTGGGTTACTAGGCTCGAACAACCATCTACTTTCTTCTTGGATTTTGGATATCCCAAATCTGATTTGCGGCGAATCAGATTACCTCTGGTTATAGCTCGATAATATCAAAGTGAGAGGCTGTTCATGACTCAAACTCGATCAAGTCGTTGCGTAGCAAATCCTTTTTAATGGTTTCCACAGGAATAATAATATCCCCACATGAAAGTGTCTTTCTGCACTCCAACACTTATCCAAGTCAGCATCATTTCAGCCACCTTGGCCTTAGTCAAATAGATGTGGCTTTGTGAGTAGGCAATGGTTGGAATCTTGATCATTTGGATAAATCAGCCAAACGAACCGTCGTTCCTTGATATAAATTGTATTGCGCGGTTACACTGATAGGTAAGGGCCAGCTCCTGCATATCTTGAAGGCAAATAATGTTATCATTACCACGGCTGGGTTTGGGAGGAACGCTGAAATGGGAGTGACGGTGTTTGGCGCGACATAGTCTTTATCCTTTTCTAGTTGATTTTTTGGTTAACGGACTCCCCAGAATCCAGAGTGAGCAGGCGGATTATTTAAACAGCGCTAACGAAATCCTTATATTTGAACTTTCACGCAGCTTTGGCACCACTTCAACAAAACAGATCAAGCTTTCTTTTGTTGTTTCTGGAATGCCCATGTTTCAAACCACAGTCTGGGTTGATCAAACTTTCTTGCTTGGTACTGCATGAGATAGCTTCGATAGTATTATCCGTTTACTTCATTCGGCACACGAGTGAGTGGATATCGTAAACCCAGGTCCCACTTCAGTTTGGAAGTTTTTGCTTTAAGTTCGTCCAAGATTTGAGGTTTGAACGGCTTCTTTAAAATAACGTCACATCCATGTTGTCGATATGGCTGGGACGACTATCTGTAAATTCTGGTAACACATATGGGTGTGGATTTACAATATATCTGGCGCTACTGTTAGGTGTACCAAGCGGAAGGCAGAATTGCCCAGTCAAGGTGATCTTCATGCCAGTCGCTACGGCAAGTAGCAATTTGCTACAGCTGAGCTCAGCCTCGTCGATTTGATGATTTACACCCAGCAACCCAAGGTTAGCTTCATCCTTAAGTAGCAGGCGATTTGAAGGTAGAATCCTTGATAGATGTATTCCACGTAGAATGACCAGTTAAAATTATATGGTCCGAATCAGCATACACCTTTAACAGGTTTTGTTTGGCCACGGCTTTTGTGCATAAGCTAGACCATTTAATGATGATTGGGTTAAGACGGTGACATCACCCCAGATGATTGGTGGTTTAACCCACGCATACCATGATTGAACCCAGCTTCATTTTAGAGAGGTAACTGACAAATTTGTGGCTGATACTCAACCATGTCGGTATTATACGCCAAATTCACCGTGAACAAGGACATCAAAGTCGATATCTTCTTGCCATTTGATCCATTCATCTGATCATTTCTGGCAAAGGAAAGCGTCGTACTCTTCTTCAGACAATTCACCTTTGCAGTAAATGAACGTTGCTGAACTACTTTGGTGAGATGAACCAATAGTTATTTGTTAGGAAGGCTGGCGGTTTGAAAGCTTCTTCTTGGATAACTACACGTTCTCACGAGGCTGGCAAACTGAGCTGTAGTCAGCGTCTGTCAACCAACGTACGAACACGAAGTTCAGCATTAACACCTACACGCTCAGTCGCAAAGAGTTCTTTGTTAGCTGCAAATTAACTTCTTCTAAATATTCGAATAACGTCAATCACAAGATCTCATCAATTTTCCAACTGCAAGGCAAAAATGGTTCAAGATTGCTGGTTCAAATTCTTCCATTAACAGTTGTAAATGGCACATGAAGAAGTGAGCATGAGCTTATCAGTAATGTATTTCAACTGGGATTTGCTCAAGAATAGCCAAAGCTCTTTTCATAGTTATTACGCCAGATATTTTATTGACAATACCTGCATGGATCTTGCTCTGACAGGAAGCCACCTTTAACCAGTTAAGAGTTTTCTTACCTGGCAATCAGACCGATAGCATCGACTGGCAAGTTTACAAAGTCAGCGTAAACATGCGAGGCATCACCGAAGTAAGTTTGAAGCAAGACTTCAAGACCTTTTTTATCAGACAAAGTTTATTTATAAAGGTTTCAAGAAGAGCTTTTCTTCCAACTACATCAGTCTTTGACAAGGAAGCCCTTCATCAATTGGATACGAGGTCGCGAAGTCAGTTTAATCAACTTTTTCCCCTGTTCGAGTGGGACGACCGCTAGAGTCTTTCCTAGACTAGCTAGAACTTTTAAAACCGTATCCAACTGAGGACTAGTCTTACCTGTTTCCATCCTAGCAATCACAGGCTGGCTTACTCCACTTAGTTCTTCTAGTTTTTTCTGGCTGATTCCTTGTTCGTGTCTGGCCTCAATTAACTCACTCATGATAGCAACTCGTATATCACTTTCAAGAATTTCCTCCTTGGTGAAGAGCTCAGATCTGATATCTTTCCAATTACTCCCAATAGTACTATTCTTCATCACTTAACCTTCTTTCTTTTAAGTCCTTCAATTCACGCTTAGCTTTTTCAATTTCTCTCCTAGGAGTTTTCTGAGTCTTTTTGACAAAATGATGTAAGAGAACAAAACTTCCATCAAGCCATGCTACAAATAAAATCCTATCCCTCAGAGGTCTTAGTTCCCAAATTTCATCTTCCAAATGTTTGATATAGGGTTCACCAGCTCTAGTCCCATGCTGACTAAGCAACTCGATATAGTCGTTTAGTTTATTGAGTTTGATGCGACTATCCTTACTCTTCTTACTAGCCAATTCTCTCATATAATCTAAGACTGGCTCGTTTCCATTTTTGTCCTTATAGAAGTAAATCGTATGCAACAAGCAACCTCTTTCTAATTTAATTATAACTCAAAAGTTATTAAAAGTAAATCTGAACACTCATAAAAAGAAGACCTTAGAAAAATTCTAAAGGTCTCATCTTTATTATTCGAAAAAATTACGGGAAGAGTTATAAATCGAAGACAATCCTTACTATTATTCCAGCTCTATCCCCTTCTCTCGGAGATTATCTAAACACTCCTCATGGTAGGTAGCGTTGTGTTCACTGTATAAAGGACTTGTCAACTTTTCCTCTGCTAAATCTTCATAAGGTGGGCAGGTCTTACCACGGTAGTTCTTGTCCAGCCACTCTGGACTGACCTTAAAGCCTCGTTTAACCATCTCCTTCATGATCAAGTCATGATAGGCATAGAGACGATAGGGGGAGTGAGTAAAAACATAGTCAACCGTCGCATGCTTTCTGCCCCAACCATTGCCACGCAGGGCGCAACACTCTCGATGTTGCCCCAAGAGTTGAGGACGGAGAAGTTGTGAAATCAAAGCCTCATGCCAAAGTCTCATGGGAATCTCCTTTTAATAAAGTCGAATGTTGCAAGTAGGTATTTGGATAAAGTTCAAGCAACTCTCTCGTCTTAGCAATCACATCTTCCTGAGAAGCCTGACCAAAGCGGTAGCGATCCAGCAAGAGCATATAGTCTTTCCTCTCAGCATCCGTCGCTTTCTTTTTGAAATAGCCCCAAATATGCTGAAAGGCATTGCAAACCTGCCCCCTATGTTCTGGGGATTGGCAGGTACGGTCAATCATCTCCTGAACCTGACTCACCTCCACCACTTCTTGCTTGAGATATTGACGAATATCATTGTAAATATTGCTAGAATGAATCAAAACGAGGTATTTGTTTCTAGCCCATAGTTGTTGGCAAAGGACACGTTGGTTGTTATTATTCATATTTGAGATTATACCGTGTTTACTCTATGATCTCCGCAATTTTTACATCGTAGACATGTTGAAGATTGAGCCAGGTTTTCATCGAAATATTAGTAATGTTGGCTAACTTCTCAGCAATATCATTACTAATTGATTCCTCACCATTCACTAATTTACCGAGCTTCATTTCAGAAATTCCTAAACGCTCTGCAAATTCCTTTTGCGTTACGTTATACTCTTCAATCAACTCTTCAACATACTGACCTGGATGAAAAGCAATCAGGTCTTTGTATTCATTAATTTTATTAGTCATAGTGATTGCTGACCTCCTATATTTCTATTGAACTTATTGGACTACAAACTCTTTGTCGGAATTTTATTTATCACTCTGAATCTTGTCAAACAATAACGCTAAATTAGAATACCCATTCGTCATTTCATTTTGTTTTATAAATTGCCATGATTGTTCGTAATCGTCTGCCGGGCATCTGCTTTGGAAAAATTCTAAAATCTCTTCCACTCCTGCATCGCCTTTTTCTTCATACTGGTCGATCAAATCATCAGCAGCACCTATTTTTTCATGATTTGGTAATATCTTGCCAAATAAAACATGCTCCAAATTAACAGAATTATAATACACAAAAGTTTGAACTAACTTCCGCTTAACCAACAAGGAAGTCCCATCTTTAATCAACTGATTGACATGCCTTGCCTTTCTCTGTCTTGTTTCAATAATATCCTTTTTCTTCTTCGTCGTTGAAAAGAGTAGCCTCCGAGTTTGTAAATCATATTGAAATGAATCTGTCCCTTCCATAGAATCATCTACAACTAAAGAAGTTGGATTCATAAACATGCCATCCGTATCTGTTACAAAGGCAACAAACAGTAAATCACTTACTTCCCATTTTTCTGTAGCAAGAACCTCACAAATTCTATCACTTGCAATTTTCGTTCCAGATGAGGCAGAATATCTCCTATTCTGAAAAGACATCTCCATACATCACCTTTAGTGTGATATGCATATTCTCCAATCGTTCCACTAATGAATCTGTTACAAATCCTACAACAGTCTCATCGGATTCCCCCTCTACAAATACTAGAATAACCTTTCTACTTTTATTCGCCAAGCTTGATCCCTGCCTTTCTCAAAGCTCGTTTAATTTTACTATTAGAAACTCCTTGATACAATTCTTCTTCGTGTCCACCCAGCTGAATTCCTCTCAAGTAAATATCTCTTAAGTTATTGCTTGGCTTAATGCCAGTTAGACGGATATAACGATTTGTCGGACAAGCTGTTGAGAACACAACCTTGTAGGAAGGAAGTTTTTCTAGTACACGTAAATTATGAGAAGTAAAAATGAGTTGTCCTTTGGCACTTTCAGAAAAAATTTCAATCAACTCGCCTAGTAGATATTCAAATACACCTGCATCCAATTCATCAATGACAGCGATAATATTCTCTTTATTATATACTTCCACCAAAAATCCAAGCATACTAATAATTTTACGAATCCCTTCAGATTCATGTTTTAGAGAGAATCTTTTACCTGCACGATTCGAAATAAAACTAACATTTCTTATTTTTTGTCCATCACTTCGAATCTCTATCTCACCTGCTTCCATTTCAAGTTTCAAGTCAGGGATAATAATGGGAACAATTTCATTCAAATAGTCAATCGTGCTCTCATAAACACTATAAATTTCTTCATTTATAGAAATTCCTCCACTTTGAAGAAACATAGGAATAATCCCCTGATAACTCACATGAGAGTCACGATTCTGATAGTTAATTGTGATAGGAGTAACCCCACTACTATTCAAACTAGATAACTCTTGAGTAAAGATCCTCAAATTTTGATAAAAGTCTTGAATTACATTATAAATTTCAACAAGCGTCGATAAATCTTGCTTACTTGAAGTATAAATAAATCCTACTAATTCTTTTTGAGAAAATAAAGGAACGATTATCATCAATAATTGTCTTTGTTAAAACACTAACCGCGTCCTTTCCCATAATAGTTCTTTGAGATTTTAAATAGCCCGTATGTCGCGGTTGCTCTGTATCAAAATTACTTCCCTCATATTCGTATCTCAGTAAATAGCGGTATCTGGACCCAGCTTCTAGAGGTTTATAAGCAAGTTCTTCTTTTACAACCATTACATCTTGCATGCCTGTAGGTTCACTTGCAGCAAACTCGACTTTATATCGAATGATATAGGTTTCTGGGACTTCTAATTCTAAAGTAATCGCATTTTCCCCTACTTGGTCTATGGCATTAAAAATCCCCTTTGTATGTTGTGGAATAGACTCACCTCTCATCAAGGCAGATAGAACTTCAAATACATCTACAACAGCTGTTTTTCCTGAACCATTCTGACCATAAATTCCCGTTACATTGATAAAGTCAGATTTATTTTGAAAATCAATCACTCCATACTGCACGTTCTTTATATTCTCTATAATGAGACTCCTTAATTTAACCACGCTTACGATCTCCTTCGTTTTCTTATATCTATTATATCAAAAAAAGTCATTTTTACATGACTTTTTTTGATTTATTACGCTGTTTTTTATCTATTATTTGAAAACCAATTCTATTTCCTACTCAACATTCACATATCTATTAAGCAATGAGGATGCAAAACTGTAGTGTTCAAATACTCTACAATTGATATACAAATCCGACTCCCCATCACCCTTTAAAATCCTTCAAAAACTTTTTGAGTTCAGCATCGGCTTCTGGTGTGGTTCCGTGTAGTTGACCGAGCATTTCAAGTAGGGAAGCGGTTTGGTTTTGGATTGCTTGATTGGTCGTGTTAATCTTGCTGACGATATCTGTCAGTGGTTCGACTTCTTCTTCCTCAAAGGTATCTACATAGCGAGGGATATTGAGGTTATAGTCATTTTCGACGATTTCTTCATAGCTTGCTAGATGGGCAAACTTATCAATCTCCTCACGTGACTTGTAGGCTTCCAGAATCTTCTCGATATGAGCATCCGTCATGATATTCTGGTTTTTCCCCTTATCAAACTCCTTAGAAGCATCGATAAAGTAGACATCACGATTGATACGATTCTTTTTGAGAATGATAACCGTGGTCGGAATGCTGGTGTTAAAGAAGATATTAGCTGGTAAACCGATAACCGTATCAATAGCGCCTTCTTCTAACAAGGCCTTGCGAATGGTTCCTTCCGCATTGCCACGGAAAAGAACACCGTGGGGAAGGACGATAGCCATGACACCATTATCCTGCTTGAGATGGTAGTAACCATGCAAAAGAAAGGCAAAGTCAGCCTTGGACTGGGGCGCTAGTTTCCCAAATGGAGAGAAACGAGGATCCGCCATAAAGCCAGAGCTTGCTGACCACTTGGCAGAGTAAGGTGGGTTCATGAGAACACCATCAAAGTTAGTCGGTTCTTGAGTCGGCCAGTCTTCGTCTAGTGTATCAGCATTATGGAGAAATTGATTTTCAACAGGAACACCGTGTAGAATCATGTTCATCCGAGCCAAGTTATAAGTCGAGGTATTGAGCTCCTGACCAAAGTAGACCACTGTCTGCGGTTTATGAGAATATTTCTTGGCATTGAGCAAGAGAGAGCCAGACCCCATAGTCGCGTCATAGATGGTAAAGCCTAGCTGATCCTCACGACCCAAAAAGGCAATCTGAGTCATGAGTTTGGCAACAGGCTGAGGCGTATAGAACTCACCAGCCTTCTTACCCGAGTCAGTCGCAAACTGACCAATCAGATACTCATAGGCATCCCCCAGCATATCACCAGCATGACCAGCTACATCTAGCACAGCCAACTCCTTCATAACCGCCGCCACCGTTTGGTTTTGCTTTTGCGGAGTCGCCCCTAGCTTTTTGGAATAGAGGTCAATATCTTCAAAGAGGTTTTCATAGAGTTCGTCACTCTGCTCAATATCTCGAAAACCCTGAGCCAAATCTTCCAACTGGAAAGTTCCCTCATTGACTCGTGCTACAAGAGCCGTAAAGGTCAACTCAGGCTTGATACTATAGTTGAGTTCGTCCTTCATGACTACAAGAAGATTCTCGTGGGTGTCCGCATCCTCATAGTAGTTGCGATAGACCTCAAGGGCAGCCTCTAGACTCTCACTCCCCTCCTCCATAGTCTCCACCACGAAAAAGAGCATCTTATCTGACAGGTACTTATAAAAGACCATGCCCAAAAGATAGGACTTGTAGTCATTGGCATCCATCTTAGAGCGGAGAACATCCGCTGAGTTCCACAGGGCTTGGTAGAGCGATTGGGACGTTTGTGTTGTTTCCATAGTGTTTCTTTCTTTTTATTAATTCAAAAATCTATCTACTGCTTCAATAGTTTCATTTCTAATTCTTCAAAATATTTATGACGTAATTTTTTTCTGCAAATCATTATCCAATGCAATACGTCTTAAAAGCTTTTTCTTTTGAATTTAGGGGTTATTTCCGTGTTACCTCTGTATTCAGTTATTTCTTTTTTTAAGTTACAAATCTTTAATATCCTTGAAAAAAATCAGATGAGGCCAAACTTTCTACAACAATAGAATTAATTTTATTAAATGTTGAATCTACATCAAATTCAGAGGCTAGACTATCTAAAAAAATACATGAGCATCGTGTTCATTTGGTTCACTTTTTTTCAATAAAATGACTTTCCATAAACTCATCGAGTCTTTTTTTCAAGGCAATACTTATTATTTTTATCTTTCTTTTTCTTTACAAGATTCAATGATACTTTGTTGAAAGTTTTCAAATTTTTTTGTTGTTTTTTCTTTGTCATCATCAAAATGTAAGCATGACTTCACGACTGCTTCATCAACAAGCATCATCTCTACTTCATTGAATGGAAGAACAAAAATATTCTGTTCTTTTTGCTCTTGAATACTACTTTCATTCATCCAGTCATTGTCTATGATACCGTATGCAGTATTACCATATAAAAGTTGTAAATTATTATAGGCTTTTTGTATATTGAATAACTTGTTTATGTCCCTGGACTGGTTTTACAAAAACAAAATTCACTGAATAGTTTAGAATAAATCTGATAGTCTATACTATTTTTTTAGTTCCTTCACAAAATAGTATTGGTTTCCTCGTACCAGAAACTTCTGCTAATAAGGGTAAAGGAAATTCTTGAAATTCTTGAGATTCTTCCAATTGTTCATAATCGAAGTTATAAGGTGCTTCAAATTTCTTACACCATATATAGGTTGCATTAGTTCTTGATTGAACAAAGTCCATATTATGTGAAGCAAAAATAAATTGACAATCATCTCGCTCTGATATTAGCAAATCCCATAATTCATTATAGACAGCAGCATTAAGGAATGTTTCAGGTTCATCAACGACAATATAGCTATTTTCTGGAGCAAGAAGAACGTTACCAATATAAAATAATACACAGCGTTCCCCATCACTAAGGCCATTTATACTATATTTATTCCCATTTCTTATAACTTCTAAAACTCTATCATTAGTTTCAGGATAAAATGTTATTTCTGGGAAAATTTGATTCCATATTTGTTCCACTCTGTCCAATAAAGCAATGGACACCTCTCCTACTCCCCTAGCATTATCAGTCGATACCTTTGCAAAATCTTTTACCCATAGTGTTATCAGTTTAGTAAAAGCGCTCGAAAAATCATCTTCAATCTTTTGAGTCTGTATTTGAATAGTATTATATTTAGTTTCTACGTTTTTCAAATTTGCTATATATTGGTCTTTATTGATACTATCGCGACCAAAAGTATTAGACACAAAATACAATAGTTTTTGAGCAGGTAAAACATACATCTCATCTATACTATTCTTTCTTAACTCATTAATAAGACTTGATTTCCCTGCTCCATTAGCTCCTATTATAACAGTTGTAGAATCCACTTTCGAAATAAAAAGAGAAAAGTTTAATTGTTTTTAAAAATCCTTTAAAATTTGCGGTAAATTTGTTTCATACGTATATACATCACTACCATGACAACTAAATATATTTCTGAACCAATTCTCACGTAGTTTTTTTATACTTTTCTGTCACATCACCAGATAAAAACTCATCATCTAGTTCGTTATTAATCAAATCAATAAGAGATAAAAAAATCATTATCTACTTGCTGATATTGATTCTCATATGCTTCTTTTTCATAATCAGCTAATTGACTAAAAGATATCTTGAAGTCTTTTCTTTTCGGACTCTATATTTTTCAATTAATTCTTTAATAGATCTATACATGATTCCTCCTTAAATAAACATATCCTGTAAAAGTTTCTTTTTTTAAGTGTTTCTAGCTGAGAAATTTTTTTCTTGTTGAGAGTTAATGAGGTTATCGAGGTTAGAGAAATAGGAGCCGATGGCTTGTTGTTCAGCAATTGTTGGTAAATAAAATGGAATTTCCGAAAAAGTTGGAAACTGTACACGTTGTTTTTTTCAATTAAAGTTCCTGTAGCAAACTGTTTATATTGATAGATTGCATACGTAGTTTTTCAATAAAATTTTTTTAAAAAAATCATTATTAAATTTTTTTCTACATCTATATTTTTCATCACAACATAATAGCCAGAAACCGAAATAGTAACGTCATTATTGTTTAGATCTAAAGCACCTAATGTAAGATTCATTGGATTATAAACAAACTCATTCAAATCAACCTTTTTAAATTTATCATTCTTTTTTACCAAAAAAATCTCTTTTATAACGTTCTGTTTTTAGGTGTTAATCCCTTCTCAACTGTTAAACTCCATAACTCGTTTTCCACAGAAGGTTCAATATAATTTGATATTTGTTCAAAAATATCACCTAAGTGATACTTTTCCCACTTACCTTCAAATCCTTCTAAACGAATCTCAGGAACTGTCTGTCCAGCTTTAGGAAACATCTTGGAGAGCATGGTCGCCTTGAGAGATTGGTAGTTGGCAAGATTTTCCTTATAGTTAGACAGAAGGTCGTCGAGGGTGCGGAAGAAAGAACCGATGGCGGATTGTTCAGAGTAGGATGTGATTCCAATCTTCCAATCTCCATATTCTTTCCCATTAACGCCAGGTTGACCTGACCGTTGTGAAGTGATATCAATAAATTGCTTATACTTATCAGTAAAAGTCTGCTGAAAAACAAAATTTCCATCATATGAATCGTGTAATCTTGCTCTAATTAAGAATCCAGCATAATAAACTTCACCATCTGATTCTCTGTAAAGATAGGTTTTCCCAACACTTGCACCAGTACGTGCGAATAGGAGATCATTCTTCTGCAATTTATAGTTTTCATAATTATCTTCAGTAAAATCAACATCTGGAGAGCTAAGTTTCGCAGTTAAAAACAATCTAGAAGTATCGTCTATATCTGTGATTCTAAGATACTTATGAATACCATCAAAGTTCTTCGCAGGAGCATTTATACCATATTCGATAGCATTCGATATTTCATCAAGTGTTTTATATTTCCACTTATCATTAAAATTAATAAATCTAATTTTTTTGGAATTCTTCTATTCTGATTTTTTTCATAATCACTTCTTTCTGACTGTTTTTAACGCTTTAGATTCATTCTTTATTTTTTTAATACTTTTTTTCACAATATTCATCAAAAATGATTTTTTTGAGAATATTATCTAATTCTGTTAATAAATCATTCCTTCTCTGCTCTATATCAGCTTTATAGAATTTTTCTTCTTTTTAAAAACCTCATTAATAAAAAAATTGTGATTCTTTTTATCTTTTTAAAACATTCTTTTTTTACCCTCAAAATCTTTATCTGAAATTTCTACATTTGTATCTCTATGTAATAAAGTTAAATTCCCTAATTTATTCTTGTCAGAATTTCCCAGTGCAAAATCACTTTGAGGTATAATATGTTCCAACTGCCAAATCAATTTACCTTTATGATCTAATTCTGTAAAATCGATTGTTCTATCGTTATTTTTAAACTTCTCAATACTAACAAGCAGAAAACGAGTGAAATGAACGTGAGTCCCACGATAGTAATTTTTCTCGTCCCCTATTCTCGTCACTCATAAACCTCAAGATTACTTCTTGGTAGTTCCCTGTTTGCAGATACCTATGCTTTTTATCCTGTTTTTCAAAATAATCTAAAAATTTATTACCAAATACTTTTTTAAAACTACTTCGTAACTCCTGCATATATTTCCTCTTTCTTAACTTCTGAATCAACCTATCATCGTGCCAAATGAAAATATAGTCTTTTGACATTTTTTTCTATTAGATACTCTTACTAAACTCTAC